>Ga0209463_1000081_pt1 | contig 85044 bp, 79 predicted proteins | sample AgamicMgSfrz_FD_187169 | JGI IMG/M metagenome (GOLD analysis project Ga0209463, IMG submission 187169) | Agave microbial communities from Guanajuato, Mexico - Mg.Sf.rz (SPAdes) (version 2) | ecosystem: Host-associated > Plants > Phyllosphere > Phylloplane/Leaf | place: Guanajuato, Mexico... | reverse complement strand
CGCGCGAATTTTTGGTATCAAGAAGGGGTACCCCTTCTTGATACCAAAAACAAAAGAACTGATGAACATCGTATGCCGAAGGAATGAATTTACACAATCTTATGGACTTGACTGAGGAAAAGCAGAAAAAGGTAACAGAGAAGTGTTCTCTGTGCCCGAGAGTAAGAGGAAAAGCAGAAAAAGGTAACAGAGAAGTGTTCTCTGTGCCCGAGAACAAGTGGAAAAGCAGAAAAAGGTAACAGAGAAGCGTTCTCTGTGCCCGAGAACAAGAGGAAAAGTAGAAAAAGGTAACAGAGAAGTGTTCTCTGTGCCCGAGAACAAGAGGAAAAGCAGAAAAAGGTAACAGAGAAGTGTTCTCTGTGCCCGAGAACAAGAGGAAAAGCAGAAAAAGGTAACAGAGAAGTGTTCTCTGTGCCCGAGAGCAAGAGGAAAAGCAGAAAAAGGTAACAGAGAAGTGTTCTCTGTGCCCGAGAACAAGAGGAAAAGCAGAAAAAGGTAACAGAGAAGTGTTCTCTTTTGGAAGCTGAATTCTTTCTTTTGGAGTTTTTTTACAAAATTAAAAGAAAAATCACCTGCATTACACCTTTATCATTTTATTAAATATGAAAATTATGGTTTTCTATCTTGCTAAAAAGAGGTATGATAAAAATAATTTAGCAAACCTAAATAAATTCCATCGATGGTTGGATAAATAAATATTTACCAATCAGAATAAGGCTGGAGGGAAAAATGGCAAAAATATTTGGTAGACTTCGAGAATATAAACTAAGTGTAACGATTGCTCTTATTCTTATGTTAACAGAGCTCGCAGTCGAATTAGTTCAACCGCTAATTATGGCTAAAATCATTGATGATGGTTTGGCTCACCAAGACACAAAAATTGTGCTCATTTGGGGAGGATTGCTCATTTTATTTTCGCTTGTAGCTTTTGCTGCTGGGATCATCAATACATTTTATTCTTCCCATGTTTGTCAGAATTTTGGTTATAGTCTTCGCAATGAGTTGTATCAAATCATTCAATATTTTACCTATTCGAGCAGCAATGTGTTTGCAAGTTCCTCATTGATTACCAGATTAACCAATGATATTACACAACTCCAAAACACGATATTTATGGGATTGAGATTTTTATTAAGGGCACCGCTTTTAATCATTGGTGGAATCGTTATGTCCTTTTTAGTCAATGTGAAATTAGCGCTCATATTGGCGATTACGATTCCATTAATCGTTGTTATGTTTATTTGGGTTATCAAAATAGGAAGAAACCTTTTTCAATCTGTACAAAAGAAACTGGATCATGTTAACAGTGTGATGCTTGAGAATTTAACAGCAGTCAGACTTATCCGTGCATATATCCGTAAGCAATTTGAAAGAAATCGTTTTATGCATACGAGTGAGGACTTGAAAGATCTAACCCAAAAAGCATTACGAATTATGGAAACTACTGTACCACTCCTATTATTTGCCATGAATCTATGTATTATTGGGATACTTTGGGTTGGTTCTGGACAAATAAATACGGGAGAGGCGCAGATTGGAGAGGTAGTAGCCGTTATTAATTACACACTAAGAATTACTTCGTCTATTTCTGTAGTAAGTATGTTAGTAATGGTTATCTCTCGTTCAAAAGCATCAGCTGATCGGATTCAAGAGATTATTGATATCGAAGAAAAGGATGCGGATAATTTCGACGGAAGTGCGAAATCCAAAATTAAAGGAAAAATTAATTTTCAACATGTATCCTTTCGTTATCCTTCTAATAGAAGAAACACGATTGAAAATCTACAATTTACAATTAAGCAAAAAGAAAGAATTGCTATATTAGGTGCAACTGGATCAGGAAAAACGACACTTTTTCAATTGATTCCGCGACTTTATGAACCAACAGAAGGAACTATTCTAATAGATGACAAACGTATTGATTCATACTCTTTAAATGCTTTAAGAAAACAAATTGGGTATGTACCACAGGAATCGATGCTTTTTACTGGCACAATTAAAGAAAATATTATGTGGGGAAATCCAAATGCCACCTTTGAAGAAGTAGTGCAGGCTGCAAAAGATGCCCAAATCCACGATACTATTATGTTAATGCCTAATACATACGATACAAGAATTGGGCAAAAGGGGGTTAATTTATCGGGAGGACAAAAGCAACGCCTTTCCATTGCGAGGGCACTTGTTAGAAAACCAAGTATTCTCCTTTTAGATGATAGTACAAGTGCATTAGATTTGAAGACAGAGAAGAAGCTTCTCGATGCAGTCGCATCTTATCAATGTACGCTTTTACTAATTACTCAGAAAGTATCTACAGCTATGAAGGCAGATAGAGTGATGCTTATAGAAAACGGAAAAATTGTAAGTTTTGCTCCTCATGATCAGTTATGGAAAACCAACAGCCTTTATCAAAAAATAGTAGAATCTCAATTAGGGGAAGGAGAGTGGGACAATGCAAAGGGAACTAACCGATCCATTTCGCTATCCTAAACCTAACTTAAAGCCAGATGCTTCAGTAGTTAAAAAAGGAAAAAAACCAAAGAATATGGGAAAGACCTTATACAGGTTATGGGGCTATCTTGCACAAAAAAAGAGATTATTATTTCTTGTATTAGTGATGGTTGCCTTAAGCTGTGCATTAGGTTTATTAGGACCATATGTTTTAGGAATGTCTATTGACCGTTTTATTGTAAATAGAAGTTTAGACGGCTTTACAGGAATGCTTGTAGCGCTTGGCTGTATTTATTTTCTCAATTCAGTTGCGTTATTTTTGCAAAATTATTGGATGATTGGTATTTCACAAAAGACTGTTTTTCAATTGAGAGCAGACTTATTTCATCAATTTCATGAATTACCGATCAGTTATTTTGACAAAAAACAGCATGGAGAATTAATGAGTCGTGTAACCAATGATATTGAAAATGTAAGCTCTACCTTAAATAGCTCGGTTATTCAGATTTTTTCTAGTATTATCACTTTGATTGGCACAGTAGTCGTTATGTTTTTGCTTAGTCCCTTATTAACATTTCTTACTTTAACAATTGTCCCAGTTATGTTTATAGGAATGAAGTGGATTACGAGTAGAACAGGTGTGTTATTTAAAGAACAGCAAAAAAACCTAGGAGATTTAAATGGATTTATTGAGGAATCCATTTCTGGTCAAAAAATCGTTAAAACTTTTTCCTTAGAAGAAAAAATGATTAATGATATGAAAGAAAAGAGCGACAAACTAAAGAATTCTGCTTATTGGGCACAAGTATACTCAGGATTTATTCCGAAACTAATGAATATGTTAAACAATGCTAGCTATGCCATAATTGTTGGAGTTGGTGGGCTATTAGCATTGAAATCAGGTGCTGTGTCTATCGGAGTTATTGTTATTTTTGTAGAATATTCGAGACAATTCACTAGACCATTGAATGACTTATCAAACCAATTTAATACATTGTTATCTGCCATTGCAGGTGCAGAAAGAGTATTTGAAGTATTAGATGAAGAAAGAGAAGAAGTAGATGAAAAGATAGCAACTGTAATGAAAAAGATAAAAGGAGAGGTTCAATTTAGTCATGTTTCTTTTTCTTATGAATCAGATAAGGAGATATTAAGGGATATTCACTTTAAAGTAAAACCAGGTGAAACCATTGCGCTGGTTGGACCAACTGGAGCTGGAAAAACAACCATCATCCAGCTTATAATGAGATTTTATGATGCAACGACAGGGAACATATTGGTGGACGGCCAAGAAATTACAAAAATAAAAAGAGAAAGCCTCCGCTCGCATATGGGATTTGTCCTTCAAGATAGTTACCTATTTGAAGGAACAATCAGGGAGAATATTCGCTATGGCAGGTTGAATGCCACTGATGAGGAAGTTGAGAATGCAGCAAAGATGGCCAATGCTCATGGCTTCATTGAACATCTCTCGGAAGGCTATGATACGATTCTTTCTGCTAATGGAAATGGAATAAGTCAAGGGCAGAAACAGCTGTTATCCATCTCCCGAGCAATTCTAGCCGATCCGTCCATTCTTATACTAGATGAAGCAACAAGTAGTATTGATACAATCACCGAGGTGAAAATTCAAGATGCTCTAAAGCGCTTGATGAAAGGGAAAACAAGTTTTGTTGTTGCCCATCGACTAAATACCATTAAACACGCAGATGTGATTCTTGTTTTGGATAAGGGAATGATTGTGGAAAAAGGCTCGCATGAAGAATTATTGAAGAAACAAGGTTTTTATTATGAATTACATCAAAATCAATTTTCTGAAGCAACTGAATAAAATTTCTACAAATGAAACAACACTGCACCAGTTGGTCATTAATATATTTTAGTTTGAGAAGAACAGTTCCTCCCTTTTAAACAGTTGTAGTAGGGTTTGAAGGAGAACTGTTCATTTTTTTAAAAAAATATTGGATAAAAATGATATTTGACTGACCGGTCATTTTTGTTTACAATAAAGATAGATTCGGTGTATGTCAACAATCCGAAAATAGCCCGATTTATGCAAAGGTGGATGTTGAGAATGAAAACAATTGACCAAATTATTGAATTTTTAAAGAGTATCGGAGTAGACGCAGAAAAGGTTTATAGGAATCCAAAGGAGACATACTAGTTTATGGAAAGCGTAAAACAACTTAAAACATATATAGAAAATAATAATTTTAACTTACATGAAATATCGAATGAATTGAATGAATGGAAAAATAGCTTAATTATATATAACTTTGCTTTAGACGAGATCAATACAAAATTAAAGATCTTAAATGAAGAATTTCAGTTTATTCATAACCATAATCCGATTGAACACATTAAATCACGAATTAAGGATCCAAAAGGCATCATGCAAAAACTTCATCGGAAAGGGTATCCTATTACAATCGAAAATGCGAAGAAATATATACATGATATTGCAGGTGTCCGTATTACTTGTTCCTTTATTTCGGATATTTATGAAATTTATAATATAATTGAGAAACAAGATGATATTAAGGTAATACAAGTAAAGGATTATATTCAAAATCCAAAACCAAATGGATACAAAAGCTTACATTTGATTATAAGTATTCCTGTATTCTTAAGCACAGGCATGCAAGAAGTATTGGTTGAAATTCAAATCAGAACGATTGCGATGGATTTTTGGGCAAGCTTAGAACATAAAATATATTATAAATTTGATAAATCTGTGCCCGCGCATTTACTTAGTGAATTAAAAGACGCTGCTGATGCAGCCCATGGATTAGATGTGAAAATGAAGAAAATTAAAGATAGTGTTGATATATTCCAAACAATAGGGAAAAATCAGACGTTAATATAATTGGCAGGGGCTTCGTTGTGCGAGGAGCTCCTTTTTTTGAGCAAAATAAAGCTAAATTATTAAATATTCTTCAATCATTACTAACTCTGGATCTATCAAAAATATAATCATTCCCAATAAATAAGGTTTCATATCAATTTTTCAGTAAATAATTTATAATAAAAGGACATATTTTAAGGTTAGATGTAATTCGTCTAACTTTTGCTTAAAAAGGAGAACGAAATGAAAGATCAGCTATTTTGGAATACATTTAAACCATTTATACAACAAAACTGGGAGAAAGCAGATTTTAAACAAGCAACATCTATCCAAGAACAATCGATTCCACTTATATTAGAGGGGAAAGATGTTATTGCTGAATCCCCAACAGGAACGGGGAAAACACTGGCGTATTTATTACCGGTTTTAAATAAAATGGATGCAGAATCAAAGAATATTCAATCGATTTGTCTTGCTTCCTCTCAAGAGCTTGTTATGCAAATTTTAGCGGAAGTGCAAAAATGGGGAGAGGGTAGTGGAATTCGAGCTGCCTCTTTTATTGGAGGCGCTAATGTAAAAAGACAGTTGGAGAAACTTAAAAAACATCCGCATCTTGTAATTTGTACACCAGGGAGAGCGCTGGAGTTAATTAAGCAGAAAAAATTGAAAATGCATGAAGTAAAAACCGTTGTTTTAGATGAAGCGGATCAATTATTGGTAGCGGAGCATATAGAATCCGTTCGACAAATACTTAAAGCCACTTTAAAGGAAAGACAAGTTGTCTTGTTTTCTGCGACATTACCGAAACAGACAGAGCTTATTGCAAATGAGCTTGTTCAAGATGCGGAAATTATCCGCATAAAAAAAGATAAAGTAATTGAAGCAGCAGAAGTAGAGCATATTTATTTTCAAGCAGAATATCGCGATAAAGTAAAACTATTAGAGCCAATCTCTCGTTTGAAAAACGCGAAGATCCTTGTGTTCGTAAAAGATATTGGTAATTTAAGTGTTATTCATGAAAAATTAACCTATAAAAAAATACAAACAAGTATTTTACACTCAGATTTGAATAAAATGGAGCGCCAAAAGTCATTAAATGATTTCCGAGAAGGAAAGAGAAATATGCTACTAGCAACAGATGTGGCAGCAAGAGGACTTGATATTCAACATATCACACATGTTGTTCATTATGATTTAGCAACAGATCAGACACAATATATACATCGTTCCGGAAGAACGGGTAGATTTGGTGCATCTGGAGTAGTTGTTAGTTTAGTGACGGAAAGAGAAGAAAGAGAATTGAAACAAATGGCTAAAAAGCTAAATTTAAATTTATCACGAAAAAACTTTTACCAAGGGGAAATCGTGGATTATAAAATGAGAACAAAAAAATAATAAGCCAATTGTTTGAAAGCTGTTGTCAACCTTAGAGAGTAGGTTAGACGACAGCTTTTTTTATTTGGATGGAAAAAGGTACTGAAAAAGATAACTGCGGGTAATAGCAACAAATTTTACGAAAACAGCCAAAAGAATAACAGGGGTAAGATGAAAACAAAGATAAAAATGAAAATATAGGCATAAAAATGGAGAAATTTCACAAGATAATACCATAAATAAACAAAGCGCTTAAAGGAAGGGTTAAATGGTAACTTTTGCTTATCTATTAATATTTACATCTATGGGTGTTTTAACTGTTGGATTAGATGTATTTGTGTTTCATGAAGGAATTATGAAATGTATAAAAAGAATATATGAATCGGAAGTTGGTGCAGGTGCAATAACCATAGTATTTACGGCAATATTTGGCTTTGTATGGTCTGTCATTGTCGATTTTCGATTATGGAAAAATAAAAAACAGGGTAAGCAGAAAACCCAAGGATGAAGTTTATCCCGCTCTTAACGGACAGTAAGGCTCCCCTCTCAAACTTCTGAGAATACGAGGAAGATAGGTGGGGGATCAACTGTTCCGTTAAAGGTCCGATTGGTTCAACTAACTATCAGTGGGGGATGAAGGAAAACCCTCACTGATGGAAGTTTCACTTTATAATTTAAACCCATGTGTATACTAATTAGTCATTTTGGATGAACAGAGCTTGAAAAGTCTTGAAAGCAAGCAGAAAAAGTCTTTTTCAAGGGATGAAGGTATACATGACAAAATGGTATTTAGTTTGTGGACATAGAGGCGTTTGCGCTTTTCTAAAAAGGAAGGTATGACAGCATGTTAAAGGAAAACATTTCGTTAACTCAATTGGCGGCAGTTGTTTTTAATTTCCATATTGGAAGTACGATTGTAATAGGCCTTGGTTTAAACGCAAAAGAGGATGCATGGATTGTTATTTTATTTGCTTTAGGGATAGGAATCATTATTACTATGTTTTTTATCTTTATGATATCTTTAGCACCTGGGAAAAATCTATTTGAAATGTTTGAGTATTGCTTTAATCGACCAATTGCGAAGGGGCTTAGCATCGTTTATGCTGTTTATTTTTTTTATTATGGCTGTCGAATTATTCGGGACTTTGGAGAATTAATTGCAAGTACTGTTCTTCCTTTAACACCAATTGAAGTTTCAACCATAATACTTGTGTTGGTAATGGGCTATATTTTGTATATGGGATTGGAGGTTCTTGCAAGAACCGCTGAAATTTTTACTCCGTATGCATTTGTGTTTATCATGCTTTTATTTATTTTCTTGTATGCTGGCGGAAATCTGGATTTCTCTAATATCCGGCCAGTGTTAGCAGGGGGATTCAAGCCTATATGGAGTGCTATTTTTCCATATGAAATAGTACGCCCATATGGACAATTGCTTGTTTTAACCTACATAGTTAGCAGTGTATCTAATGCTAAATATAGCAAAAGAATAATTATTTATAGTGTGCTTATCTCTAGTCTTTTATTGCTGCTTTCATCGTTAATGATTATTTTGTCTTTAGGACATGATATTGGTTTGCGCTCCAATTTTCCTTTATTAAGTGCAGCCCGGTTAGTTTCAATCGGTAATTTCCTACAAAGAATTGACGCAATTGTCGTTTTCTGTATGATGTTAGGAACGCTCGTAAAAAGCTGTATTTACATTTATGGGGGATTAAAAGCTTTAGAATATGTTTTTAATCAGACGTTTCGCTATTTTGCGATTCCGATGGTTTGTATTGTAGGCGTTTTTACAACATTCATTGCGCGGAATTATACAGATCATCTGAATGAAGGGCTGCAATCTAATCCTTTCCTATTACATATTCCTTTGCAGTTTGGATTACCAGTGCTGATGGTATTTATTATGTTAATAAAACATTGGAACAAGACTAGTTCCAAGAAAAAGTTGACTAGTAAGTATACAGAACAAGGTTCATAAAAGCTATGAAGTGAAAGATAAATTTAGAGTGAAGGAATGCTTATATTCCTCCAATTAAAATAAACAAGATAACTTAAAGTTATATGTAAATTAATCCGATAGGTGCTGAAATGATTATGTTGACAGAAAAACTATCTTTAACCCAAATATTTACGATGATTATAAATTTCCTTCTTGGAAGTTCAATCGTAGTCGGTGTGGGAATTGAGGCTAAAAGGGATGCGTGGCTCGTTGTCTTAATCGGAATGTTTATCGGCTTAATTATTATGAGTTTTTATCTTTATTTAATGTCATTGCTACCAGGGAAAAATATATATGAGATAATTGAATATTGTTTTTCTAGAAAGGTCGCTGTTCTATTTGCGCTCGTCTATTTAAGTTATTTTATCTATATTTCTTCAAGAGTAATTAGAGACTTTGGGGAATTAATCACTTCAGCCATTCTTCCTGCAACACCTATAGAATTCACCATTTTAATGCTAATGTTAGTTATTGGTTATATTTTATATCTAGGTATAGAGGTGCTAGGTAGGACAGCGGAAATATTTAGCCCTTATATGTTTTTATTTATATTATTATTGTTCATCTTTTTATACGCAGGAGAGAAAATTAATCTTACTAATGTACAACCAATTCTGAGCAGTGGAATTAAACCAATCCTTAAATCGGCTATTCCGTCTATCATTGCCTTCCCTTATGGTGAGCTAATCGCATTTACTGTTATTTTTGCCCATATAGGGGACTTTAAGATAACTAGGAGGGTATGTTTAATCAGTGTATTTGTAGCAAGCTTAATCTTATTGTCTTCTGTATTTCTCATCATTGCTACTTTAGGAGAAAATACAGCAGCTCGCGCCAATTTTCCATTATTGATTGCTGCAAGACTTGTTAGTATTGGAGAATTCCTGGAAAGAATAGACGTGTTAGTTGTGTTTATTATGATGTTAGGGATATTAATTAAAAGTTCTGTGTTTTTATATGGTGGCTTAAAAGGAATTGAGTATATTTTTAAAATTCCTTATCGCTATTTTGCGATGCCAGTTTCTTGTATTGTAGCGATGTTTTCTATCTTTATTTCATTAGACTTTTCCGATCATCTCATAGAAGGGTTAAATATCGATTTATTCATTCTCCATGTTCCACTTGAGTTTATTGTACCAATTTTTATCACATTTATAGTGCTAGTGAAAAAATGGAAAAAACAAAGGAAGGAAGAAAAGGGGTTAAAGGTATGAATTATTTTAAAAAATTAATGTCTATTAATGGAAAAAAAGAAATCCCCTCCGACGTCGTTCCGACCAAAGCGAAAGAAATAGGCATAGATCATCTGACCTTTGAAGCATTAAAAGAGATAATCAATGAAACCTTTGGCAATACTACTGATTTGCAGTCTGATGTGATTCGAGTAGGGAATAGTGAAGGTTGTATTTATTATTTAGAAACAGTAGTGAATACGGAAATGTTAAAAGAAATGTTAGGAAATACATTAGAGAATTCAGCAGATAAAGATATTGTTATCGCTACAGTGGACGATTTGCAGGAGTTGAGTAAAAAAAGTTTTGGGGTTTCTGGTTATAAATTATTGAAGACAGTTAATCATATCGTTTCTTCTATTTTGGAAGGTCGCATTGTTATTGTTTTTAGAGGGGTTGGGCAGGCGCTTAGTCTTAATTATATCAACAGTGAAGGAAGGGCAGTTGCTGAGCCTACTACACAAACAGTAGTAAGGGGACCAAAGGACTCTTTTGTAGAGGATGCGTCGACAAATATAAACCTAATAAGAAAAAGAATAAAAAATCATCACTTGCGTTTTGAAAAATTTATGATAGGTAACGAAACACGTACAAATGTATATATGGGTTATATGTATTCCATTGCAAATGAAAAAATAGTGGCGGAAGTTCGATCACGGTTAAATGAAATTGATATTTCTGCTGTGTTTGAATCTGCAAATATCGAGGAACTAATTACTGATAAAAGTATTACTGTTTTTCCACTAGCCATGAATACAGAACGTCCAGATGCAGTAGCGACCTATTTAATGGATTCGAAGATTGTCATCATTATTGATGGATCACCGTTTGTATTAATAGTTCCAGCAGTTCTTACCGATTTTTTCACATCTCCGGAAGATAACTATCAAAACTATTTTATGAGCAGTTTTGTGCGTTTAATTCGATATATATCTTTTATGATTGGGTTAATCATGCCTTCTGCGTATGTTGGTGTTTTAACTTTTCATCCAGAGCTTTTACCAACTACTTTGTTATTAAGTGTTATTGCTCAACGGGAAGATGTTCCATTTCCTGCCGTAGTCGAAGTCTTTATTATGGAAATCACCTTTGAAATCCTAAGAGAAGCAGGGGTAAGGATGCCACGGGCTGTTGGTCAAACGGTTTCTATTGTTGGTGCATTGGTTATCGGACAGGCAGCGGCTGAAGCGGGGATTATTTCCAATATTATGGTAATTATTGTTGCGATTACTGCGATTGCTAATTTCGTTTTTCCTAATTATAATTTCGCAAACGCATCGAGACTCATTCGATTTGTGCTGATTATTGTTGCTTCTATATTAGGTCTATATGGAGTGCTTTTAATACTAGTATTCATGGTTGCACACTTAAGTTCATTGCGTTCCTTCGGAGTTCCTTATTTAGCACCAGTAGCTCCATTTATCGTGGAAGATCAAAAAGATGTATTTGTTCGCCTGCCAATATGGTCCATTAGTAAGCGTCCATCTTATTTAAGCCCGAATATAAAGAATAAGCAAAAGCCGCAGGGATCACCATCCCCTCCTAAGCCAGAAAGCGGGAAGAAACAGTGAAAAAAATTGGCGTCTTTCTATGTATATTAAATTGTTTATTTTTACTAACTGGCTGTTGGGATAGAAAGGAATTGGCAGAAATTAAAGTAGTAGCAGGGATGGCCATTGATAAAGGAGAAGATGCCAAATACAAAGTGACAGTAGAGGCGTTGAATGCGATGGAATTAAATACCCAATATGCATCTGGAAATGCGGCTACAATAGTAGAAGGAATTGAGGGAAACTCTATTTCAGAGATAACGCATCTTTTTAATGAATACTTTGCCCAGTTTTTAATTTATTCCCATATGAAATTGCTTGTAATTAGTGAGGAAGTAGCAAGTGCAGGAATGCTAGATTTTATTGATTTTTTGGAAAGAAATAGAGAAATACGGGATGATTTTAACATTATTATTGCAAAAGATGGAAAAGCAGAGGATATTTTAAAAGTATCTGCCCATTATCGAAAAGCGTCTTCTTTAAAGATATCTCCTCAATTAGATCATTTATTGGAGGATTGGGGAGGAGATCCTGGGATGAGCATCATTAATTTTATCTCAGAACTTACCCTAGAAGGGAAAGAGCCAGTTTTAGCGGCTGTCCGCCTAAAAGGAGATAGGGAAAAGGGAAAGAGTATGGAAAATATAATGCAGGTTACTCCTGATGCAATTGTAGTTGTAGATTCATTAGCGATATTTAAAGATAGGAAGTTGGTTGGATTTCTTAGCATGGAGGATTCAAGAAACTATTTATGGATTCGAAATGATTTAAAGACTACATCTTTGTCTGTTGAATGCAAAAAAGGAGACTATAGTTCCGTCCGTGTTACCGAATCAAAAACAGAAGTCACTTCTAAATGGAAAAATAATAAACCTGATATTCATGTGAAAATAAAGGCAGAAGGGTATATTGAAGGAACACAATGTTATAAAAGTGTAGATAAGCTAGGAACAATTGAGAAATATGAAAAATTAGTAAATGATACTTTTTCTCAAAAAATTAAGGATACGATTTCACATGTACAGAAACAATATCAAGCCGATATCTTTGGTTTTGGAGAAGTGATGAGAAGACAGGATTACCATTCATTTATGAAAGTAAAGGATAATTGGGGAGAAGAATTTTCGAATGCAGATGTAAAAGTAGATGTGGATTTTGTTCTAAGAAGGTCTGGTATACGTTCTAAAAGCTTCTTGACGGAAACAGAAAAATAAAGCAAAGAAAAAACTGTTCAACTTGAACGGTTTTTTCTTTGTATTTGGCTGTTTTCGTAAAGTTTGTTGCTCCATTTTTCCAACTAATTCTTTTTTTCTATTGAAAAAACAACAATCCTTTAGAAAACAGTCTTGTATTTTTAGGATTAGTCCCTACTAAGACTAAAGTTGTAGAGGAAAATCAAGCTAAGGCATGTTATGAAAAAAACGTCAAGAAGGTAACATAGTAGATAAGAAAGGAGCGAAACACAAAATGAAAAAATTTGGTTTATTTCTTATCGGGGCAACAGCCTCTATCATCCTTTTATCACAGATAGGTCCAATGCTAGGTTTAGTTATTAGCGCAGCGATTCTCTATTTTGCTTTTAAGCAATACACGAAAGCAACAAGCACATCAGGTAAGATAGGATGGGGGGCAGCAGGAGTTATCATGCTGATTATAACTGCAAGTAACCTGCCAGCCATTATTGGATTAGCAGCAGCGTATGTATTGTATCTTGTTTATAAAAAATGGAACAACAAACAAACCATTATTACAAAAAAATCATCTGATGACCCTTTTCAAAACTTTGAAAAGCAATGGTCAGAACTAAATAAATAAGGAGAGGGTAATATGACAAATTTATTAGAAAGAATAAAAAATACAGTAATGGCAGACATTAATCATTTATTAGATAAGAAGGAAGACAAAAATCCACTTGCTCTTTTGAATCAATACGTAAGAGAATGTGAAAAAGAAACAGATAAAGTAAAAAAACTGTTGGAAAGACAATATAAATTAAAAGAAGAATTTTCTAAAGAATTACACCAAGCTGAAGAAATGGCAGAGAAAAGAAAAAGACAGGCTGAGGTTGCAAGCAAAGCTGGTGAAGAGGAACTTTCTGCTTATGCCCAACAGGAACAAGCTCATTTTGAAGAAAGAGTAGTACGTTTAGCAGAATCACTAAAAAATACAGAGCAGCAATTGCATGAAATAGAAACAAAATATATGGACATGAAGCATAAATTAAAAGATATGAAAATACGTCAAATGGAGCTAATGGCAAAAGAAAATATAACAAAAGCACACCATACGATGAATAAAGTTTTAGAAGAAAAACAAGTAAATCCAACAAATCAAGCACGCTTCAGCGAAATGGAACAATATATAGATAAGCTAGAAGAAAAAATAAATACAGAATACTTTAAACAAACAATGGATGAAAAACTAGCAGCATTAGAGAAAAATCAGTTAAAAAAGGAAGATGACTCCATTTCTTTATAAAAAAATGGTATTCTAAAAGGGGCTGTAAACAAGTAAAAGTCAGCCCTTTTACTGATGATACAAACAAAAATATAAAAACTCGTTGAACTAGAGGTTGATTTCCACTCCCGGATGTACGACTCGTCGGGCGTGAGGTGAGCAGGAATTTCGCGCTCCAATCAAGCTGTTAACAATGAGATTAATCCTTACCACCAACTAGAAAAGAAGGGAGAGAATAGCCAATGTTTAAACAATTAAAAGATAATTATGCAAATTGGGTTTATGTTGTTGGGGGATTTCTGTTATTAGAAATCTTCGTCTTTAATCCAGGACTAATCTTTTCCCTTCTTGTTTCAATTGGCATGATCTATATATCTAAGAAATCACTGAAAGGCAGTGCCGGAAAAATCCTTTTCTGGATTGGCCTCCTGTTTTTAATCGTTAGTGTACTAAATATGGTTACAGTGAAGATTATTTTATTTTCATTACTTGCCTATTACCTTTTTCAATTATTTCAAAAAAGGAATACGACCGATGTAATCAAACCGATCATAAAGGATAAGGAAACAGTAACCTATACAGAAGAACTAATACTAAAGAAAAATCCATTATTTACTAATTCATTTTATAATCGTAATGTCACACCAGATCATGTATATGAGTGGAATGATATAAACATTCAGTGCGGAATAACGAATACAACAGTCGATCTTAGCTATACTGTTTTACCAGAGGGAGAAACAGTCATTATGATAAAGAATATTGTAGGCGATGTAAAGGTATATATTCCCTATGATATGGAAGTCAGCATCAATCACTCTATTTTATTTGGTTCCTATCATATATTTGGAGAAGCGAAAGAGAATGTATGGAATCAAAATGTAAGCATTCGGACTAATGATTTTGATCTGGCGGAAACAAGAGTGAAGATTTTTACCTCTTTTATAGCTGGTAACTTAGAGGTGAAAAGAATATGAGTATTATCACGAGACAAATTTTATGGGGAGTCTGTACATCCCTTTTTTTACTTGTATTCTTTTCCATTAGCTATTTAGTTGTTTTTCCGCCTGCAAACTGGAGTGCTTTATGGGAAAAAGAGGTAATGGATGTTCCGTTTGGTTTATTTTTAATAAGTGTCGATATTACACTAGGTATTCTAATCGGTTATTTGTCAGGGGTTTCCTGGAAAAAACAAATTCGTTCCATTGAAGAAACATTACATACAATGGATAAAATGGAGTATTACCCAGTCCAACCAATTGGCTCAACAGAGGAGATCCAATCATTAAGCTATCGAATCATTCAACTACAAAATCAGTTAGTAGAACAAACCAAGCTCTCTCAAAAACTAGTCAATGAAAAAGCAGAGGATCAAGAAGTAAAGGTTCAAAGTATCATTATTGCAGAGCGTAATCGTTTAGCAAGAGAACTACATGATTCTGTTAGTCAACAATTATTTGCCGCCTCCATGTTATTATCAGCAATTAATGAAACAAGGCCGAAAACGAATGATCAAGAGTCCAAGCAATTACAGCTAGTGGAGGAAACCATCCAACAGTCTCAATTAGAAATGAGGGCGTTATTGCTTCATTTACGACCAGCCGCATTAAAAGGAAAATCTTTAAAAACGGGGATTATTGAATTATTACATGAATTGCAGCAAAAAGTATCCTTGGAAATAGACATGAAATTAGAAGATATTGATTTGGATAAAGGGATTGAAGATCACCTTTTTCGGATTCTGCAGGAATCAGTATCCAATACATTAAGGCATGCGAAAGCAAATTCTTTAGAAATCCAGCTTATTCAGCGAGAGGCATTTGTCATCTTACGAATTATCGATGATGGTGTCGGTTTTAATGTAGACAAAAGAAAAGCTGGGTCTTACGGTCTGCAAAATATGCACGAAAGAGCAGCTGAGATTGGTGGAGTATTAAAATTAATTAGCTTGGAAAATAAAGGTACACGATTAGAAGTGAAAGTTCCAATTTTGGAAAGAGAGGAGGATACAAATGATTAGGGTATTACTAGTTGATGATCATGAAATGGTGCGAATAGGGGTTTCTTCTTATCTATCTGCACAAACAGATATCGAAGTGGTCGGAGAAGCAGAAAATGGCAGCAGGGCAGTGGAGCTTGCTCTCGAATTAAAACCAGATGTGATTTTGATGGATTTAGTTATGGACGAAATGGATGGAATAGAAGCAACACAGAAAATTGTAGAAGCATGGGATGAAGCAAAAATTATCATTGTTACTAGTTTTCTTGATGATGAGAAGGTCTATCCTGCTTTACAGGCTGGTGCTACAAGCTATATGCTGAAAACATCGAAGGCAAGTGAAATAGCAAGAGCTGTACGAGAAACATTTCAAGGGCAAATAGTGTTAGAACCAGAAGTAACCGATAAAATGATGTCCAAAATGAGAGAAAAAAAATCTACCCCTCTACATGAGGAGCTAACTGCAAGAGAAATGGAGATTCTGTTATTAATGGCAGAGGGGAAAAGCAATCAGGAAATTGCAGACCAATTATTTATTGCCTTAAAAACAGTAAAAACGCATGTCAGCAATATACTAAGTAAATTGCAAGTACAGGATCGTACCCAAGCTGTTATCTATGCATTTAAGCATTCTCTTGTAGAATAATATAGACTAGTAAATCCCTTATAGACGTGAATAAATCCCTTAATCAAACGTTTAATTAAGACATTTCTCTCTCTTCTATAGAGAAAAAGACAATCAAGGAAAATATTTTTCGGACTTGTCTCATATGATGTTAAAGAAGAGAAAAATAAACACACATCTTTTACTTACATGCTTGTGGAAGATAGATTGAGGGAGAGATTCATGAGTTCATTTTATAAAGGGACCTTCTTATTAATTATCACAGCGTTTTTTGGCGAATGTATTGAATTCATTATTAATATGATAATGGCAAGGGAACTTGGAGAACACGGGCTAGGTTTATTTATGACCGTATTGCCTACTATCTTTCTCATTGTGCTGCTTGCTACCTTCGAATTGCCAACATCTATTTCGAAATTTATTGCTGAGAAAGATTCAAAGCATCATTTGTCGATGCTCCAACAAGTTTTAAAGTGGACCATCATCTTTACTATTTTTCTAACAATCATCGCATCTATCATCATACCTTTTATCCCTATCTTTAATTCCTATCATCCACTTTTAAAGTGGTTAGTTATTCTCCTATTGCCGATTATTTCCTTTACTTCTATAGCAAGAGGTTATTTCATGGGAAAACAGCAGATGGGGAAAATTGCAGCTTCTAACTTTCTCAAAAAAATTGTCCAGTTAGGATTATTAGTCTTTTTGTTTCAGTGGTTTTCATTTGATTTAAATACCTCTGTATTGATTGCCTTTTTTACCATTGTCGGAAGTGATACAGTCGTATTATTGTACTTATTGCATATGTTTTTCGTGCAATATCAGCGGATTAAAAAAGGAAAAAATGAAAGTATGAGTGGTAAGGTTATTTGGAAGGATTTGTTATCTGTATCTATTCCGACAACAGGCCTTCGAATATTTCATGCTCTAACCCATGCTATTCATCCCTTCTTAATTAAAGGGGCACTTGTAGCATCAGGAATTACAGCTGCGAACGCAACGGAACAGTATGGAATGCTTGCCGGGATAGCGATGACAATTGGTTTTTTTCCAGCTTTTATATCCCATAGCTTTATGACGATGCTAATACCGACCGTTTCCAAGGCGTATGTACAAAGGGATTATACAAAACTACAAAAATTATTGCAGCAAGTGATGATTATAACTGCAATTTATGGAACCATAGCTGTAGGAATTTTTTATTTTTACGCAGATACCCTTACGATGACCTTTTTTCATTCTAGCCAGGCAGCGATAATTGTTCAGCTTTTATGGCCATATTTTTTACTGCATTACTTCACGATTCCAATGCAAGCGTACTTAATTGGCTTAGGCTTGTTAAAGGATGCGGTTTTCCACAGTGTTTGGTCAACGACTTTCTCTTATGCAGCCATTTACTATTTAGGATCTTTAAGTCAGCTGCAAATGAGTGGAATTGCAATTGGGATGAATTTAGGAGCAGTTATTTTAGCATTGCTGCATTATTTAACGATATGTAAAAAAATAGGGATTTCGATTTGGTTAACACCAGTAAATAAAGTTCATTAAAAAATTTTTAAAAAAGTGTAGGGATTCAGATGTTCTCAAACGTTTATTAAGTAGAATGGTAAAACAGGGAAGGGGAAAAGAAAGAAAATGGAATCCCTAATAGATAAAAAATATTTAGAGGAAAATCAAGAGGTAGTATTTGAAGAAGTAGTGAAAGAATATGGAAAATCAATCTATATTTATATAGTATCACTTGTTAAACACAAAGAACTTGCAGAGGATTTGTATCAAGAAGTACTGATTTCAGCTTACACCTCTTTTGGAAGCTTTGAGGATTTTCAAAAAGTGAAAAGCTGGTTATATAAAATTGCTCTTAATAAATGTAGAGACTATTGGAGAAAAGAGAAAACATCTAAGAAATTTTGGGAAGAATCTGTCTATACATATGCAAGAGATACTTCTGTTGCTTTGGAACCAGAGGAAACGCTATTAAGTAAATGTGAGAAAGAAGAAATGATTGATACATTAGAAGAGTTACCAAACATGTATAAAGAGCCTTTACTACTTTTCTATTATCATAATCAGACATTAGTAGAAATTAGTAATCATACAAAAACCCCATTATCCACAATAAAAACAAGAATGAAACGGGCGAAGGATCAATTGAAGCCAAAGGTCATGAATAAAAAAATTGCTTATTTATAAGCAAAAAACTTTAATCAGTGGAGATATTTTTCATCCCCACTGATTTGATATTGCTCTATTAGTCACTAGGTAAGTTTCCTCAACCGATAGTAATAGACTTATGTTTCTTACTAGCTATTTCTCTGTTTGTTATAGTAATTCACTGAATACATGGCGCCTTCATTTACCATGTTGTTATCGCCTATATCATCTGGAGCGGGATTTCCTGCTTTAGAAAGTAAATCTTCTTTTTGCGTAGAATTGAATTTATCTTTAACGCGATTAAACATCTCTTTTCCTTTAGATGTAAAAAGGAAAAAGCTTCCCACTCCTGCTCCAACAATTGCAAAGGTACGCATTGAATTTTTTCCAAACATGAGAGAATCCCTCCTATTTATTCCTTCTCGTTTCATTCTATTTTTTATTTACCCTATTTTTAAGTTTTACAAACTTTGTTCCGGGAATAATAATAGAAAAGCTAGTAAGGGGGATTCAAGTGAAAAAATACCGTTTAGAGAACTGGGATTGGTATCAGTTATTGGAAGAAGCGGATATACAAGAAGTTTCTCTTGAAAAGGGACCAGTAATTAATACATGGTTTCGCGAAATAAAAGATAATCGAAACAATTATCTTCATATAGATACGTCCATAGAAGAACAGGAAACCTTGAGTGGATCCCTTATATACCACAGGGAGATTAATGAAAAAGAAGATTATGAAATTTTTCATTTCTATTTATCTAATGATACGTTAATCACCTTTGACTATAAAGATAATAGCTTACATATAGATAGAAATAATTTATTTAAAGAAATAAAGCGAGCTCAAAATCCAATTGAAGGGTTTATGGTTATTTTAGGAAAGATAATGACAGAAATTTTGTATCATATTGATTCATATGAACAACAGTTAGATGAATTGATTTGGGATGTAAAGCAAAAGAACAGCATAAAAACGTTAGATAAAGTATACCAATCAAGACACGAATTACTTATTTGGAAGAATGTCATGATTCCTTTTCTTGAGATCAGATACTCGTTAGAGGAAGCGTTTGGAAATGAGATTACAAAAGGAAAAGAATATGCGCGTATCAGTAAGAGAATTGAAAGAGGATTAACCTTGGTGGAAGAATACCAAAAAGAATTAAATAATTTAGTCGATTTTGAAGAGGTTGTGTCACAACATAGAGGGAATGAAATTATGAAAACTCTTACAGTATTTACTACGTTGTGCACACCGATTATGGCTTGGGGAGCGTTATGGGGGATGAACTTTAAAATAATGCCAGAGCTAGAATGGAAATTTGGATACGTTATTTCTTTAGCAATTATTATTGTGTCTACTGTTATTGTGTTTTTCTATCTTAAATCAAGAGGATGGATGGGAGATTTACTAAAGGCACGTAAGAAAAATTCATTTTTTCGCTAATGCTTTTTCCAATCAAAATTAGACTCTCTCTTACAAATTAGCATATAATAATGTGGTAAACATGTTAATGATGAAGAAAAACTCCCAAAGGTATACAAGGAGGATTTATGGAAGAGTCAAAATTTTGTAGTGAGTCATTGGTCGTGAAAACAAGTATTGTTTTTCCAACAGATACTAATACGTATGGGACGTTATTTGGCGGAAAATTAATGGCCTATATTGACGATACAGCTGCTATTGCAGCGATGCGTCATGCAAGAAGAGGGATCGTAACTGCTTCGACTGATTCTGTCGATTTTTTGTATCCCATTCATGAAGGGAATGCTGTTTGTTTAGAAGCTTTTGTCACCTATACAGGAACTTCTTCTATGGAGGTTTTTGTAAAAGTAAATGCAGAAGACTTAATTACTGGCGAACGTCATTTATGTGCACTTAGTTTTCTAACAATGGTTGCCATTGATGAACATGGAAAACCAACTAAAGTTCCGAAGGTTATTCCACAGACAGAAGAAGAACAGAGTCTGTATGAATCTGCGAAAGAACGTGCGGAAGCGCGAAAAAAACGGAAGAAGGAAACAGAAGAACTTGCTAAGAAATATAGAAATTTAGGATAAATGGGAAGGGGAATGCCGGGAAATGACATTACTTTCTGTCATTTTCTCGCATATCTATTGGCAGCAGTAGGACCGTTTGCTAAGCAAGAAACGGGTTTGTCGAAGGATATTCGGCTATTCAGATAAGATTTTCATTATTGGTAAAAATCGATCTGAAATGCTGTCGAAATAACAAATTATTTTCCAGGAAATGATGAGAATTTCCGATATCTTGTCTAATTACATTGTCTGATTTTGCAGGAATACTTTATTTTTCTTTCCCATGAATCATTCTATTATAAGGGATATATATAAGGGGGTAAAAATGAAATTATTTTCCCTATCCTATTTTGTGATCACAAGGAAAATTGATTTAAATATGCAAATTATTGAAGAAGAAAAGAATCTTATTCTATGGAATGATAAAGTTACTAGCGAGGAGCAAACATTTCTTTTAAAGGCGATACATGACATTTCTTTTAAACCATCAAGAAATCAATATAAAATGCTTTACCTGCATACAAATCGTGGAGTATTCTCCTTTGTTGTAAAAGATAATCCTGAGGAAATGATTCGGCTAATAAAAAGTCGAATAAAGGATTATCAATAGGAAGCGTTGGTTAATCAAAAAGGTTTGAGCAAGGAGGTTATGGGCCTCTTTACTCAAACCTTTTTTAATCTTTTTCGGACAGAATGCCGAATATACGTAGGATACTTATAAATAGATTTAAGAAATCAAGATATAAATTTAAGGCCATTAAAGGAACTTGATCTGCTGTTACGCCATAATGCTTCATTCGATTGAAATCGTAAAGAACATAGCCGCTAAATACAAGAACACCAATAAAGGAGTATGCCAGCATTCCGTTTGTTCCGAGGGGCCAGAAGATATTAAAAATCCCGATAGTAATTAGGGCTATTAAGGAAGCAAGTAACATTCCTCTTAAGAAAGAGAAGTTGCGCTTTGTTTTTGTCGCATATATAGCTACGCCAGCAAACACAATCGTTGTAGTACCTAAGGCATTGATAACAACATTTCCTCCGACTGCTGATACATAATAAGATACGATTGGAAATGTGGTAATACCTGAAATAAACGTAAAGGTGAATAAGAATCCATACGATAATGATTTTCCTTTTCTTGCAAAAATGGCAATTAGCAAAAGAACGACTTCTAAAATAGATAACGGCAAGAATAAATAGGTCGGGACGAAATTACCGATCATGGTGCCGATAAAGGCTATTCCAAGTGAAAGAGCAAAAGTTCTTAAAACAGAAGGCATATATTCATTACTTGGACTATATGCATACATTATTCTTCACTCCAGTATTGAGTTTGTTTATAAGATAGTACGAAACATTTCTCTAAAAAGTTTCAATTATTATTCTTTTTCGCGGACAGCTTCTGCTTTTAATAAATCTCGGATTTCCTTTAATAATTCTTCTTTTGTATCTACTGTTACAGTCTCTTCTTTGACTTCTTCTTTCTTCTTAAATTTATTTAAGAAGCGGATTACTAAAAAGATAGAGAATGAAATGATAAAAAAGTCAACGATAGTTTGTATAAAATTCCCATATTCAATCTTTGCATAAGACCATGAGGAGAAATCTACTCCGACAACAAAGTAGGCGAAGAGAGGCATGATTAAATCCTCAACTAGTGAGCTAACGATTTTGCTGAATGCGGTGCCGATAACCACCCCGATTGCTAAATCCATTACGTTTCCTTTTATTGCAAATGATCTAAATTCTTTCCACATATGATCCTCCTGATAATTCTTAATCTTATTTTGTTCATTAAAATATTATTATTCTTACATGAAAAATAATTAATTTCAAGCCTTTGGTATAGATAGGATTTATTAAACAAAGCTTAGAATAAACAAGCGGTTTTAGTACATTACCTTGAAATTCGAAAATAGTTCTTTTGGCTCGCTTTCGGTTATTTCTACATGTTGAACTTTTGCGAAGCGATTTCCCTTTTTTATTTTTTCTAAAAAAGTATGTAGAGATTCAGTAGAAGCAACGGCAATACATTCCACTGTTCCATCTGCTTTATTTCGGACCCATCCGGTCACATTATTTTCTAAAGCTAATGTTTGGACGAAGTATCGAAAGCCAACACCTTGAACCCTTCCCTGAATAATAAGATGAAATTGTTTCATTTCTTACCTCCTGATTGGATGTTTTTTTATCAAGGTACCTTCTATAGTTATAGCGATTTATTTTCTTTTTCAATCAATCATCTCATATTTATTTGTATTGTCGCAAGTTGAGTCATTAGATATAGATAAATAGATCAGCAAATAGTTCAATTGTTGTGAGTGAATGGTGTTGGGAGCATAAGGGGAAAGTAGCTGGAAAAAGCTAGATTTGTAGATTGGAGAGCAATTTGGTACTATAAGTAGGTATGTATCAAGCTCTGAAAAATATTTGGTACTATTTTTTGAGAGGCTTTAATAAAATAACTTGTAGTGAGTATGTCCCTTATTTACTAATCTGGGCTACCATTAACCGTAAATCGAAATATCTAGTCTCTCGATAGTGGAGCTTAGATTCGTTTGAAAAATAGGAGAAAGATAATGAATAGAAATAAATATATCTGGCTATTATGGGTCGGAGTAATTATAATTGCAGGAATTTTAATAGCTTCTATGGTAAATTCCTATTTGATAGAGAAACATAAGAATGAGATTGACATAAACCATACTGTTATTAAGAAAGATTTACAATGGGTAAAAGAAAATGCTTATTTTGAAATGGATATGAAAGTGAAAGAGAAAGAGTATGAATTGTATATTATAGGTGAAGGAGAAAGGAAATATCAGCAAGGAGAAGATAGTGAGTTAGGAAAAAAAGATGATACGATTGTGACGGGAGACTTTGCCTTTTTCCTATGGACAGAAGAGTACGGACATGAGGCAGCGAAACAAGAGCTTGAATTGCCCAACCCGATGACCTTTAATTTGTCACAAAAAAATATCGGAACGTTTCTTGTTAATCAGCAAAATATTGCTGCTGTTTTTCAAGGAGAAGAGGCTAATGAAGTAATGGCTTATTTCTATACGATCCATGATGGAGAATTAGTTACATTGACTGATTATGGCATGCGAATATTCAGTAAAGACATTAAGAATATTCAACAAAACTATATACAGACGTTAAGAAAAAAGGATAAAGAAATAATGGAATTTGATACATGGATGCTCGAGCAAAATAACGGTAAATTATTAAAAGTGGATGCAACTTCTGTTGATAATAAGGAAATTATTAAAAATTGGCTCGATGAGGAAGAATTTTATTATCCTTATAAGAATTTATCCGTTACCCCTAGTTTAATGAATTTAGCAGAGCAAGGGATGTTAATAGGGGCTCAATATCCAATTGGTACAAATATAAAAGAGATAAAGAAAATAAACTCCAATTATATGGAGGAAGAGTATAATCAGAAATACAATCAATTAAATTTTCCTGAGGTTACTTATTCCTACGACAAGAGTACGGAGCTGGTTACTTCGATTTCTATACCAGGAGTTCGTTTAAAAGAATCGGTACAGTCTATTCAAGACACGATAGGGAAGCCAGAGGATTATGTTACAAAAGAGGATGGGTATGTAGCAACCTATTCAGCAGGGAATTATAAGCTAATTATCCAATTAGACTTATCTCAACGAATTAAAACGATTAGACTGGTGAAATAGAAATCGTTTATCCCACTCTTAACGGACAGTAAGACTCCCACCTCAAGTTTATGAGAATACGAGGAAGATAGGTGGGAGATTAACTGTCCGTAAAGGTCCGATTGGTTCAACTAACCATCATTGGGGGAGGAAGGAAAACCCCCACTGATGGAAGTTTCACTTTATCCTATCAAAAAAGGATGTTTCATGGAATATTCAGTCACAAACATTCCATGAAAGCATCCTTTATTTAATCCTTAAAAAGCCCAATCACCATTACGGAATACGGGTTCTACTGTACCATCAGCAGTAATACCGTCAATGTTCATTTTGTCTGAACCAATCATAAAGTCAACATGTGTAATACTGTCGTTTAATCCTTTTTCAGCTAACTCGTCACTAGACATCTTTTTTCCACCTTCTATACAGAATGCATAGGCGCTTCCGATTGCTAAGTGATTTGATGCATTTTCATCAAATAAAGTATTGTAGTATAGAATATTTGATTGAGAAATAGGAGAACGATGTGGTACTAATGCTACCTCACCAAGGTAATGGGAACCTTCATCTGTTTCTACTAATTGACGAAGAATTTCTTCTCCTTCTTCTGCCTTCACTTCCACAATACGTCCATCTTTAAATGTAACAGAGAAATTATTAATAATATTTCCACCATAGCTTAATGGTTTTGTGCTTGAAACAGTTCCATTGACACCTGTTTTGTGAGGAACAGTGAAGACTTCTTCTGTAGGCATATTTGCCATGAATTCAAAGCCTTTTTCATTGATAGAGCCTGCCCCGCACCATAGATGTCCTTCAGGTAGTTCAATGGTTAAATCTGTACCTGGAGCTGTGTAATGAAGCTTTTTGTATGCTTTCCCATTTAAATAATCTACTTTTGTATGAAGTGTTTTATCATGCTCTTTCCAAGCTTGGATTGGATCTTCTTGATCGACTCTAATTGCTTTGAAAATAGCATCCCAAAGTAATTCAACTTTGTTTTCTTCAGGAGCATCAGGGAAGACAAGGTTTGCCCAAGCTGTTGATGGAACAGCAATGACTGTCCAGCTTACTTTATCTGATTGGACGTATTTTCGGAACTGACTTAAAGCTGTACCAGAAGCTTTTTGGAAATTGCTAATTCTTTCAGAGGCAATCCCTTTTAAAAGATCAGGGCTTGAGGATACAACAGACATGAAAGCTGCCCCTTCTTCTGCAAGTGCAATTGTCTCTTTTGCTCTCCATTCAGGATATTCCATAAATGCTTCATCTGGTGCCAATTCATATTTTATTCGAGTAACTGAATCATCCCCCCAGTTGACAACAACATTATTTGCCCCATTTTGGTATGCTTCTTTCACTACTAAACGAACAAATTCAGCAGATTCAATGGATGTATTGATAACAAGTGTTTGTCCCTTTTGAATGTTAACACCGACTTTTACTGCAAGTTCTGCATATTTTTGCAGATTTTCTTGAAATGTACTCATTTTTCATTCTCCTTTTCTTTAAGCTATAAGCTCTATGTATAAACATGAATCCCAAAGATGGAATGGATGCTGCTTCTATTGTAGCTTTTTTAGAAAAAGAAATAAACTGATTCATCGTAACATTAGGATAATAATTGGTCGTGTTTAGGATTGTAAACAAATAATAAGTATTTTTGGTAGAATAGAGATAGTGGATTTTTTATTTTGGGAGGTTTTTATGTCTAATAGCTTACAAGCAGTTATCTTTGATTTCGATGGTGTTATTGCAGATACTGTTCCTTTATATTACGAAGCAACGAAAAAAATGGCCGTAGAAATTGGTGCCCCCTTTACAAGAGAGGACAATTTAAGATATCAGGGCGTTCCGCGAAAGGTTCTGATTGACGATTTAGTTGCACGAACAGATAAAGTGGTTTCTGATATAGAAAAAGAGAGGCTTGGAAATCGAAAAAGTGATTACTATAAGAACTTAATTGCCGAATTTACGGTAGACAATATGTTGCCGGGAATGTATGAATTTTTGAAAGAATTGCGGGAGGCTGGTATCAAATTTGGTATTGCGTCATCTAGTTCAAACGCGCCGTATCTTTTGGAGCGCTTTGGAATAAGAGAATGGTTTGATTGTATTGTAGATCCTCATTCTTTAAAAAGGGGAAAACCAGATCCAGAAATATTTTTAACAGCAGCCGACTGCTTAGGCATTGATTATCTCCATTGTGCAGCTATAGAAGATGGACAAGCCGGGTTGAGTGGAATTTTACAAACATCTATGTTTTCTGTTGGCATAGGGGAAGGGGAAGTTTTTGAAAAAGCAGATTGGCAAGTTTCTTCTACATTAGATTTAAAAGCTAAAACCTTATTAGAGAAATTTAATAATAGATGAAAAAGGCTGGAACATAAGTATTCCAGTTAAAGTTAAATCAGAACAATTATACGAATATACTAATAGAAAATTCGTATAATTGTTCGAGTTTTTTCGTTTTTAAAAAGGATGTTCTATGAAGGTTGTTGCTGTTACCCGCAGCCGGAATACACTTCGCTTTCCGTGGGGCTCGCGCTGAGCCGCTTCGGCCTTTGGCCTGCAGGGTCTCAGGCTGTCTCGCTAATCCCACAGGAGTCTACGTGTATTCAGGCTGCTCCATATTTCCTACTAATTCATTTTTTTTGAAAAAACAATATTATTTTAGGAATTAGCCTTTAAAAACGGAGTGCAATGGAGCGGAGGACACTCGACTCCTGCGGGAAATAGAGCAAAACCTAAGACCCCACAGGCTTTAGCCGAGGAGGCTTAGGTTGCTCCCCGGCGAATCGTGTGTCTGTAGCGCAATGGAACGAATTAATTTTTACACTTGCCTATATTTAAAAACATAAATAATCCGTATAGGAAAGTAACCTTTATTTAAGAGCTAAATTAGAGATTGTTCCTCTTTACAGATTAACTATTTAGTTTTGTCCCAGCCTCTTCCATCATCCTGACTGACGAAAAGTTGAACCATTCAGGCCATTAGGGACCGTAAGAGTGGAATAAAATAACGTTATTTTACTAGTTGCCTAACAAAAAAACATCCTGCTATTAGGATATTTCCCAATAGCAGGATGTTTTTAATAAGTACCTTACTGGATTAAATCAAAAATCTCGATTGTAATCATATCAACATTATCAAATTGATATCTTTTTGGCTTTTCTTTGTCATTATATACTTCTAGTTCAAACGTTTCTGTTTTTGGATGAAATGTAACTTGACACTTTCTCTCTCCATTTACTTCAAAGAAACGTTGAGTTGGTTCTCCCCCAGTTGCCTGCTCTTGCAGATTTTTTAATCTTGTTAATATGCCTTGTAATTGTGACATGCTCTCTCTCCTTTCAAACAAACCTTGTGTTAACCATAGGTTTCACTATTAGCATGTTTCTATACACTTTCTTCGTTAAATTTAGTATAATTTGCCTCTTGTGTAAAATGCCAATACTAACAGAATAAAAGATTGTCGAGTGTTTGTCCAAGTAAAACTGAAAAAAACTTGTCGATTTTTTATTATTTATTTCATCTGAATATTCTTACTTTAACAATATATATATATAAACAGCTTACGCAATAACCAAATAAAAAATAAAAGCAGTGAGTAAATACCGCTAAATAAAGGAGGAGAGTATCTTTTTCAGTTTTTAAAAATTGCATGATAAAAAATTTCTTTGTATGATTAAAGAAGAAAGAATATAGGAGGAACTTTATGCATCAAATCACATTGTATACGCAACCAGACTGTCCCCCTTGTGAGTACTCTAAACTATTCTTAAAGGAACATGGCTTTGACTATGAAATAAAGGATATTCAAAAGGATTCTCGTGCTAAAAAAGAATTAATAAAGAAATATCAATCTTTTTCCACTCCTACATTCGTAATTGATGGAAATGTAATTTATGGATTTGACTTGGAAAAACTTAAGCTTGCGTTAAATCTTTCCTGATAAAGAAAACTACCCGTTAACGGTGGGAATAAACGAATGAACCTGCGGCGTACATATAATCAGATAAAGTGCGCCCTTCCTCTCAATAAACACCAAACTTCTACATTCTATTGATATTTAAAACTTGAGATTGTTTATTCTTCTTTGAAATATAAGTAACTTGATTTTCGATTGAAAATAACGGCATATACACCAATGTGCTATAGTTTTCTTCCTTACTATTTAAAATGGATCTTACCTCTTTATCTGAAAGCATATTCGTTATAAGCCATCTGTCATTCAGCTTTCTTATTAGAATTCCTTCATAAGACCCTTCGTATATTTTGTCTCCGAATACAATTGGTTCATAATACTCATATAGGAGAATACTATTTCTCTCTTTATCTATATCTATAGTGGTTTGTTCCGAGAACTGATAATATGGAAGATAGTATTTGCCAAATTCATTCCCATATGTATAAAACTTTCCCTGTTCTCCAGTCAAGTTTTCATTTAGAAACAAATAGATGAAATTATCTGAAAAATAAGGTTCCAGTATTTCTTTCATCTCATCCATCTCCCTCGCTTCTTTACTTAAAGATACTTGTGCCCTAAATGCTTTTTCTACAAAAGTAACTACTTCATTCCTACTTGTTAAATGGCTGGTGGCATGTATGGAATATGGATAAATGCTCCATACTGAAATAATCAATAAAATAAAGAAGCTTTTTTTCATCATATCCTCCCCTTCTCCGTTTGCGGATACCACTTAATTATTATTCCTAATACCCTTTCTCTACCTAATAAAACAAGCTGAAGAGAAAATCTCTTCAGCTTGTTTCTAATTAAGCAATAATTTCATACGATCAAGAAAATTATAGGATAGATCTATAAATAAATATTCTTTTGCATTCAAAGGATATGAATACGTTCTGACCGTTTCTCCTGTTTCAATATCACTATATAAATCAGATAAAATTCCTTTTTTTTCATTCCGCATCTTGATAATATTTTCTAAAAAATATGGTCGCCAACTCCAATTTTTGTGTGTATATTCAGGCTGAATAATCCAATCATTGTCATATTTAATAATATTCGCTGATTTCTGAAAGCCGTCTTCATCACATACATACATTCGAAAAGCCACATCAGTTAACTCAGCTGTAAGTAATTTCAAAAGCTCTTCGTAAGAAGAATATTTCTTATATTTGACGAGCAATACTTGTAATTGACCTTGAAACTTCTCTGTTAAATCAAAAATAGTTGAGAGTTTTTTCTTTTCTGAAATAATGAATTCATGAAACAGATTTTTCAACGTTTCTTTTCTAATATTACGATCGGTGAAACTCGCCTCAGGATAATGTAAATAATATCCTTGATAAAATCTCCCACCATTTTTCCAAGCAAATTGAAGCTGATAAACCATCTCGATATTTTCAAATAATAAGGTAGCACCAATTTTTCGAGCAAGCATAGACAAGGAATATAAAACATTTTGATAAGTATGCGAAGTGGAAGTCGATCGTAAAGCCAATAAATCAATTTTTAGAATATCAGGCGCTAACTCACTTATTCGATCAAGATAACTACTACTATCACTTCCCATTTTATCAATGGCAATCTTAATCCCATAAGTGCGATAGTAAATTAATAAATGATCTAAATGATAAAATTGTCCATGATAATTTCTCTCAGATATCTCAAGGACAATTCGATCAAGCTTGATTCCCTTCCCTTCATATTCCAATAATGTTTCTAAAAAACTTTCTCCATCGTCTTTCATTAGTATTTGTGCATCTCTATTGATAAAGAGCAAGACATCCTCATCAAGCGATAGCGCTTTATCCAATGCTTTTGTCAAAATTACTTGGTCAACTTCTAACTTATATTCATCTGGGATCCCTTCATCAAGAAAAAAGTCTCCAAGACTCTCCACTCCATCTGCCCCATTATATCTTCCTAACACTTCATATCCAATAACGCGATGTTCATCAGCACTAAAAATAGCTTGAAAATAAGGGATGACATTTTCTAAATCAGTCAAAATATCCAAAGCATCCATATTTTGATAGCCTCCCTTTAGAACGGCTAGCTCCTTTGCTTATTGCTTCTGATTTGAAATCATTATAATTTGATCGAACATTTCTCTTCATTGGTTAAATGTCATTTTCTATGGTCAAATTCATTTGTTAGACAGTACGCAAAGGTTCTTCGCTTTGTTCTAAGATTAAAATAAACCTTATTATATCATATAAATTCTTGGTTATAAAAATAATGATAGAAAATTCTTTCTATTTTCTGATTAATTCAGCTTTTCTTCTCTTATAAGATATTATTTTCGACAAGCCAACGCAAAGTAAGCCTGTTGCCATTGGTAATAATATGTCCTTATATTTTGGCGGAAACTTCGTATGATAAAATTAGGAGTTGGCAAGAAAGAGGTAGTATATGCAATTGTTTAAACTATTACTTTTGCTCGCTCCCTTTTTTGGATCAGAGCAAACTTGGGAATATTTCCACATTGAAGACAACACAAAACCAAAAACAGAAATAGTCAATCCAGTATTAAACTCAAATAAAAGTATTCAGCTAGATGTTCCATTAATAAAACAAAATCCAGAATTACGCTATGGATGCGAAGTAACTAGTTTAACAATGGTCTTAAACTATGCTGGTGTTAAAGTAACGAAAATGGATCTTTATAAAAATATTCAAAAGGACTTAGATCCATTAGTGCGAAAAAATGGAGATATTATTAAATGGGGAGATCCATCAATTGGTTTTGTTGGCGACATGACGGGAAAAAATCCTGGATATGCCGTATTTGATAAACCAATGGAAGATCTAGTTAACAAATACCTTCCAGAAAGAGCAGTTAACTTAACAAATCATTCATTTCAAGATTTAGAAAGACATGTAGAAAATGGTTACCCCATTGTAGTTTGGACTACCGGTGATTATCGTTTACCTGATAGATGGGAATCATGGAAACATAATGGAAAGACCATTAAAACTCCATTGGATTTGCATGCTGTTGTTTTAGTTGGCTTCAATAATAACCATGTTTACTTAAACGATCCCTTATCAGGCAAGAAAAATGTAAAAGTGGAGAAAAAAAACTTCATTAAATCTTGGCATGCTTTAAAATCAAGAGCAATTAGTTATCGGTAAAGGTTAGAATATACATCTTATAAATATACTTTACTACTCGCGTTGATTGCATTAAATATTCTTGTTTTTCTAGTAAATAAGAAGAGGAAAATCCTTTTATTTCCGCGGAAATCAAGAATACAAAATGCAATCAACGCACTCTTTACTAAAACCTCGTATATTTTAAAAATTACAAAGGAAAAAAGGGAACTTCAAACTTAATTTTTAATGGATGGACTGACTAGTTTAAGTTATCGCAAGCTCTCTTTCGTAACAGGAATGATATTTACCAATGATAATTTACTCTCTAATATAAGTTTATGATTCAAATCAACAAACATGTTTAAAATCCCCTAAGAAACTGTTCTGCCGCTTCGCATGTCAATGGCTTGGAATAATAATATCCTTGTGCTTTTTGGCAATTTGCCTTCTTTAAGAAATCTTCTTGCTCTTTATTTTCTACACCTTCTGCAATAACTTCCATTCCTAAATTTTGTCCTAAGTGAATAATAGTTGTCGTAATAGCAGCATCCTTAGCATTTGTAACAACATCTTTTACAAAAGACTGATCAATCTTTAAAACATCGATTGGAAATTGTTTAATATAGCTAAGCGAAGAATACCCAGTTCCAAAATCATCAACTGAAATAATAACACCTAACTCCTTTAATTTCCGTAGAATAGGAATTGCTTCTTTAATATTCCCCATAAGTCCTTCTGTAATCTCGATTTCTAACATGGATGGCTTAATTTTAAACTTTTGAATAGAAGTTCGAATTACTTCTATAAAATTAGGTTGCTGAAATTGCTTCGGAGAAATATTCACAGCTATTCGTACATCTTTATTATATAGTGCTTTCCATACTTTTATCTGCTCACATGCTGTTTCAATTACCCAATTACCAATGGAAATAATGAGACCTGTATCTTCTGCAAGGGGGATAAAATCATTGGGAGCAACCACTCCTAAAGAGGGGCTTTCCCATCTTAATAGTGCCTCAAAGCTGTTAAATGTATAACCATTTAAATCAATTTGTGGCTGATAATATAATTTAAGTTCCTTTTTTTGGATCGCTTTTCGCAACTTTGTTTCTAATGATATTACATTGCTTAGACTTGAAGTCATATCGGAACGATAGAATTGATAATGCGCTTTGCCTCTTTCTTTTACACGAAATAGTGCTTCATCTGCATTCTTAATTACTGTTTCAATATTCTCTCCATCATGTGGATACATACTTATTCCAATACTCGGACTTATATAGTATTCATGAGAATTTAAATAAAACGAATTAGCAAAACTTGAGATTATACGCTGAGCAAAGCTTGCTGTTTCCTGTCTATTCGTATTGGATAGGAGAATATTAAATTCGTCTCCCCCTTGTCGATACACATGACATCTATAATTTTTAAACTCTAATAACCTTTCTGCAACTTTTAAAAGAATTTGATCTCCAACAATATGGCCAAATGTATCGTTGATGTATTTAAACCGATCTAAATCAATAGTCATTAAAGCAAAAGCTACTTGCTCGGTTTCTGCTCTTTTAATTTCAAGATTTATATCTTCCATTAGCGCCCGTCTATTATAAAGACCAGTTAGCTGATCATGAAAGGACATATAACGTATCTTTTCTGCTGTTTTGGTTCGTTCTGAAATATCTCTTAAGATAACATAAATACCTCTAGTTGCATGATTTACTTTAATTGGAACGAATTTCGTATGAACAGACATTTTGTTACCATTATGGCTTATTAGCTTACAATCGATAGATTGCGATGATTCCGTTAGTTTGCATTTTCTAAAGCTATCATAGAAAAGGGCATTTTCCTCATTTATTAGTTCATAAAGCGAAAAGATAGGTTGTTCTTCCTCGCTTCTCCCAATTAACTTTAAACCAGCTGGATTAATATCATGAATAACTCCATCTAAATCAACGGTAAAGACTGCATCTAAGTTATTTTCTATTAATGATCGATATCTTTGTTTGCTTTCATGCAGCTGTTGTTTTTCCATTATAGACTCTGTGATATCTCTTGTAATAGAAACAATGTACTTCACTTCATCTTGCTCATCCAAAATTGGTGTTAAAACAGATTCTGCATGAATAATCCCCCCATTTTCCGCCTTGATTTGATCTATATAACTATGATTTTGTTTTGTCTCACATACAATCGAATATTCCCGCTGCAATATAGCAGCCGTTTCCCCAGTTGAAACCTCTTGAAGCTTTTTTTCAATAAAGTCAATTGGTAATTTAGCAAATAAAAATGCAGCTTCATTTACAAAAATATAGCGAAAGGTTTTCCCTTTTTCTACTTTCATAATAAAGACCATATCTTTTATATACATAAAAATAATTTCAAAAATGATATTCTCTATATTTGATTTGGATTGAGCTATCATGTTCTCACTTGTAATATTCTTGTTATATTTGTCCATCCATTTCATTCCTTACATGCAGCAATTATTATTTTGTTTTCGTAAAGTTTGTTAGCCGGGATACATTTCGCTTTCCGTGGGGCTAAGCTTAAGCCTCCTCAGCTTCACGTCCGGGGTTTCAGACTGTCTCGCTAATCCCGCATAAGTCTTCGTGTATTCCGACTGCTCCATTTTTCCAACTAATTCTTTTTTCCTATTGAAAAAACAACAATTCTTTAGAAAACAGCCTTTTTAAAAGATAAAATCTATTAATTAAAAGTAAATTTCATTTCAACAAACTTCGGCACAATGTTCACCATGCCTCTACTTTTCTTTTACTACTTTTATCGGCAACTGCATAGGATTCTGTACTTAAATAGATAAAAAATTATGTTTATTCTTGAAAGAGGCGTTAATCAATCTTCATTTGCTCCATTAACGAGGACATAGTAGAAAAGATATTCTCTTTTTATTCCCTTTCTTTCGCAAAAATAGTATAATTACTTGTACAAATCAATAGAAAGGAGAGTTAGGCGATTGAATAAGCAGCAAAAATATCCACCACCAATACAACTTACTGTTGAAAACCTTCTACAGGCAATATCTGTCGTAAACCGTCATGCAAAGACAGCACCAAACCCAAAATTCCTATATAAATTAAAACATGACAGTTTACATAAACTATTAGCAGAAGGCAAAGCAAAAAAAATTGGTCTACACTTCTCAAATAATCCAAGATATAGTCAACAACAATCAGATTTATTGATTGCATGTGAAAACTATACATTTCATTTACCTCCGACTAAACAGGATTTTGAGGAATTGCCACATTTAGGATCTCTCAATCAAAGTGTCCGAAATCCCAAATCAACTCTTTCCTTAACACAATCAAAAAAACTTTTATCCACCTATACTGGGCTAAAAGAAGAGATACCACCAAATCAAACTATCCAAAAAAAGAAATACCAAAAACCTGTTTTTAAAAAGCTTGGTGAAAGTTATTAATACTGCTTTCACCATTCCGGCTGCTCTATTTTCCCGACTCATTCATTTTTCCGATTAAAAACAACAATTCTTTAAAAAATAGCCGTAATAAAAAATAGCCGAACTAGTTCAACCTAGCTTGGCTATTTTTCTTCACATAATAACATTTTCTATTTGGTAGTAAGCTCTTATAAAATATTATTATCAATAATATGAATTAGTTCATTAATTTCTGGTTTACTTACTTGGGCATTTGCTCCAACTACCTGTCCTTTATGTCTTAAATCATCTGTAATTAAAGAAGAGAATATAACAACAGGCAATTGTGCCAAGTTTGCATTATCTTTGACTACTTTTGTTAAATGATGCCCGTCCATTTGAGGCATTTCGATATCAGTAATCATCAATTGAGCAACTTCGTCTACTGAATTACCTTCCTCCACTTTTTTCGTTAAATAGTCTAATGCTTCACGACCGTTTTCAAAAAATGTTATATGTTGAAATCCAGCTGCATTTAAAGTATCTTCTAACAATTTTCGGAGAAGTGCAGAATCTTCCACGACAATTAGTTTCTTGTCACTTCTCTTTCTGTTTCCTAATTTTTTTACTTGCTGAACATTTATCCCAGATTCAGGATTTATATCTACAACAATTTTCTCAAAATCTAGTAACAGAATCATCTCACCGTTTAATTTGACTACCCCGATAATTTGGCTTTCCGTACCATAGTAAGTTTCAGATGGTTTTTCAATATTTTCCCATGATATACGATGAATCTGGGTTACATTATGGACATGGAAAATTATTTTTGTTTTATTAAATTCCGAAACAATATATTTATCTTTTTCCGGGGTTTCAGAAGGAGAATACCCTAATACATTTGCAAGATTAACAACTGTTAAAACTTCCCCTCTTAGCTCGATAATTCCTTCTACATACGGGTGTGCATGTGGAATGGGAGTGATGGGAACTGGGTTAATAATTTCCTTCACTTTAATTACATTTATACCGAAATGATTCTTTCCTACGCTAAATTCAACAATTTCTAATTCATTTGTTCCAGTTTCTAAAAGTATCCCTTTATCATTTTTCATATATTCTTGTCCTTTCGGCGTTTTAAAAATTCGTTCCATTATGAAAATCCACTAACTAATATTATATACCTATCCTTTATATCGGATTTATTAGCTATTCTTAAAGTAGTTCATGCAAATTTCTCATTTGATGATTTTTTTTGCGGCATGTAAAAAGGCTGTTCATTAAAGTAAGAATCATGCAAATTATCCTCCCTCTGACGGAACATTTACATGTTTACTCTTATGAACAACCTAACTTTACTCTAACTATTTTCCCTACCATTCTTCTTTCACACGTGTATGAATAACTAACCCGATAATAGTTAAGATAATTAACGATCCTAGTGCCATTCTACTTGCTGTATTTCCTAAATCAGCAAAAGCAAATGTAATAGTTCCATATAATAAAGGACCGAGAATAGAAGATACTTTACCAGAAAAAGCAAACAGTCCAAAAAATTGTCCTCGTTTTTCTTCTGGAGTAATTTCGACTATGTACGTTCTTGTCGTTACCCACATGCTACCTAATGCCACTCCAAATAGACTTCCAGCTACCCAGAATAACCCTTCATTCCAAGCAATCGTTGCAATGATCAGCGCAATAACTAATAAAATCCCTACATAGCGCACAGCTCGATAAGCTCCAACACTTTTCGTTATATATCCAAAAATAAAAGAGCCGATAATACTTGCAATGGTGGACACAAGATAAAGAATAATAAACTTACCAGTACTAATACCAATAACCGCATTTGCATATACTGACATCATTGCAATTGTAGTTGCTAACGCATCATTGAGAAAAAAATAGGCAAGCATAAAAATAAAAATCTTCCGATAATTCTTCATTTGCTTAAAGGTTTCGAGTATTTCACGATATCCTGATAGAACAGATTGCTTTGGGACATTTTCCTTTGGTGTATCCTTTATGAAAATAAATAATGGCAAAGATAACAGCAAAAAAAGAATACCAGTTGGAATAAAAGATTGATTATATGCTCCATCGTCCATAAACAAATAAACAGATAGGCCGATAAGTGTTCCAAAATAACCTATTGCTACACCAAACCCAGAAATTAACGGAATCTGTTCTTTGGTTCCTAAATCAGAAATCATCGTATCATAAAACACCAGGCTGGAATGATACGTAAATTTAGATAGTACAAAGAAAAGAATGACAAGTATTAAAGACATTGGGATTCCAAACATCATTTGTGTAAATGGAATAAACGAAAAAATCCCCATAGCAATCGTACCTATTACAGTTAGTAATGTTAAAATTACAATATACTTTTTCTTTTTTCCAGTTCTGTCCATAATTACACCAAATAAAGGCGTAAAAATGACTAATAGAAAACTTGCTAGTGCATTAGCATAGGAAATAAAAGTTGAGGCTATTTGTTTCTGTACTTCATCTGAACCTACGATTTCTTGCAAATATAAGGGAAAAAAGATTGTATTAATATTAGACGAAAAAATAGTATTAGCAGCATCATAGAGTGCCCACGAAAGTATTGGCAAAGAAAAATATAATGCCAATCCCTTTTTTTCTAGTTTAACTTTATTGGTTATCGGTTCCATCCGTTAAGCTCTCCTCTCCAATATCGGGTATGTTAAAACGCAATAACCCCCTCTCGTTTGACTCCTTCAGAACCTTTTGGTTATCCATCATGTTTGTGGTAACCACTTCCATGATGGATTTTTCAACAGATGTGATCGAAATTATTTTTTGATTACAACTGAACCTACTATTAAATCATGTAATGCTTGTTTTTTCTCTGTAAATGCTGCAAGTATGAAACCAATTAACAAGATACTTGATAATAGACTAGAAACTAAGTATCTCCCTAAGCTTCTCCAGAAAGAAAGTCTCTTTCCAGTTTTATCCGTTACCTTTAAGCCTAATAGTTTTTTTCCAATTGTAGCTTGCCATTTAGATGTATGAAGCAGAGTATAGTAAAAAAGACTAAATATCATACATACGATCATCGTTCCAAAGAAAGCAAGCATCATAGGACCAGCGATTGATAAAATTTCAGCATCAGATAACGTATCTATACTCGCTGGATCAATCAATAATTCCTCAGGAACTTCCATTGAATTTACAAACAGAGCAAAGATAACATTCGAAAGAATTAGTAAAGGTATACCGAGAATGATACTATCGATTGCCCATGCCCCGAAACGAATCCAAAATCCAGCATATTGTGGATGTTTTTCATTTTCTTCTATTTGTATTGTTGTAACCATTTATTTTCCCCTCCTTCTAATATGATAATTGGTATTTATTCTCTAAACAACCTTTTTTATGAAACGTTTAGTAGATTTACAATTTTTAAACAAAGCTGTTTTCTAAAAATGTTCATAAAACGTTTAAATATTTTTTTCTATTTCGTGAAATCTCTAACAAAGTCCTAGACGATTTTATACGATTGGCATATGCTAAAAGTGTAAGATGTGAATAAAGAAGTTAAGATATTTTTGTTAAATCACTTTAAGAGGGGACGAGTACACAATGAAGGGTACTGCAATTCTTTTTCACGATGATTTATCCGTCACATTTTTAGAAAATATCGATTTGGACACATGGAAAAAATCAGATGAAAAGAACCTTACAACCAAATCCATAGAGACTCATTCTGATCAATCATCCCATGAACAATTATTATTTATTGAAGAAGATGTTGATTGGGAGTATGGTTATTAAGAATATAATATTAAGCTTCGAGCAGGGAAAGATTTTTCAAGTACCTGCTCTTTTTATTTGTCTATGTATTTTCATTAATCATCGCTTTTGATATCATTATAGAATACGTTACGATAGGAGACTTAATATGGAACATTTAATCAATAAAAAAGTTAAAAATATTGAGATTTCGGGTATCAGAAAGTTCTCTAATATGGTTGCTGGAAAGGAAGGGATGATTTCTTTAACAATAGGTCAACCGGATTTTCCAACACCTCTACATATTAAAGAAGCTGCTAAAACTTCTATTGATGAAAATTATACATCCTACACACATAACGCTGGAGATCTTGCTCTACGAAAAGCAGCAGCACAGTTTGTAAATAAGAAATATAATCTTTCCTATGACCCTTCTACAGAAGTAATTGTCACAGTGGGAGCTAGTGAAGCAATTGACGTTACATTTCGGACTATCCTCGACCAAGATGTCGAAGTAATTCTTCCAGGACCAGTATACCCTGGCTATGAGCCCATTATCCGTTTATGTGGTGCAACTCCTGTGTATGCTGATATTCGTCATACTTCTTTTCGTTTTACAGCTGATGTTATAAAGAAATACATCACAGAAAAAACAAGATGTATTGTTCTACCCTATCCATCAAATCCTACAGGGGTCAGCCTAACGGAAAAAGAATTAATAGAAATAGCTGATCTAATTCGAGAAAAAGACATCTTTATTTTAGCCGATGAAATTTACAGCGAATTATTATACGATCAAGAGCATGTGTCTATTGCTCAATACCTTCGTGAACAAACGATTGTAATTAATGGACTATCTAAGTCACATAGTATGACTGGATGGAGAGTTGGTCTGTTATTTGCTCCAGCAATCCTCAGTCAGCAAATAATAAAAGTTCATCAATATAATGTAACATGCGCTTCTTCTATCTCTCAAAGAGCTGCTTTAGAAGCATTAACTACCGGTATCGATGATGCCAAACCAATGAGAGATGATTATAGAGAGAGAAGAAAATATCTATATGATCGCTTATCTTCTATCGGCTTCGATATTGTTATGCCAGATGGTGCATTTTACTTTTTTATTAAAGTACCGACAGATCAAATGAATTCCTTTGATTTTTGTCTTGATTTAGTCAATAAAGTTAATTTAGCCGTTGTACCAGGAAGTGCTTTTTCCGAACTAGGAGAAGGATACTTCCGCATTTCGTTTGCGTATTCAATGGAAACATTGACTGAAGCATGTAATCGATTAGAGGAATATATAAAAAACTATCTAGAAAAATAAGAAAAACAGTTTCCATCTCTGCAAACATCAGAGATGGAAGCTGTTTTTTATCGATCCCAATATTTATATAAAGCCTGTGTGCCACTCTCATCTTCACCTTTTGCTGATAAATGACTATACAGTGTTTCAGCAAGCGATAGCCCTGGTGTCTCCATATTCATTCCTTCTGCCTCTTCCAGCGCAATTCTCATATCTTTAATAAAATGCTTGATATAGAATCCTGGCTCAAAATCACCTTTAATCATTCTTGGCGCTAAATTACTCAAAGAAAAACTGCCTGCGGCTCCACTTGTAATGCTCTGTAGAACTTTTTCTGGATCTAATCCTGCTTTCTTTGCATACACAATCGCTTCTGTTACACCAATCATATTCGAAGCAATTGCTATTTGGTTGCACATTTTTGTATGTTGGCCAGCTCCTGCTGCTCCTTGGTAAACAATGTTGGTTCCAAGCACTTCAAATATTGACTGAAGTTCTTTAAAAACAGCCTCGTCTCCTCCAACCATAATGGATAATTTCGCATCTCTTGCACCCACATCTCCACCACTAACAGGCGCATCTAAGGTATAGATATTTTTCTTTTTAGCTTCCTCATGTATTCTTTTCGCAAGGCTCGGAGTAGATGTTGTCATATCTATTAGATACGTATTTTCTCTTGCATTTTTAACCAAACCAAGTTCACCTAAATATACTTCCTCTACATCTTTTGGATACCCAATAATTGTTATGATTACATTGGCTTTAGAAGCGATTTCATGTGGACTATCAGCCCAATCCGCTCCTTCTGCTATAAGATCAGATGCCTTTTCTTTTGTACGGTTATGTACAATAACAGGATAACCTGCATGCAATAAATGTCTTGCCATACTTTTCCCCATTACACCTGTACCAATAAAGCCAATCGTCGTTGTTTCTTTTGCCAACATATATTGCTTCCTCTCCTTTTTACAATGCTGCATCCATTAACATTGTTTTTCTTTATAGTATCACGAAAACTTTTTTGATTGTGTTAAATGGTTGTCTATTTAAAAAAAACTATCTAGAATATACCCTCTATACAGTTCAATCGCATATTTTTAGATAGTTTTTTCTTTTATTTACGTAATAACTTCACCATAATCACTTTCATTATTTCCATCCCAATCACAGCAGCAATTGCTAACCCTGTTGCTATTAACCATTCATGTAAACCAAATGAAGGAGGGATAGCGAACACTTCTCTAGCGAATGGCAAAATAGTGATTAAATATAGGAAGAAACATATTCCCACTGCTCCTAAAACATATTTATTGGAAAATAAGCCGACACCAATAATGGTTTGTGTACTAGATCTAGCAGCAAAAGTTTGCAATGAGCGCGAAAGAATTAATGTGGTAAAAGCCATAGCTACTCCTAATTCATCGGAATGCTGCAAACCGATATAATGGGCAATGATTACTGCTATACCAATCAAAATTCCTCTTGTAACGACTGCACGAAGCGTTCCTCCTGCAAAGATTCCTTCTTTGACATCTCTTGGTTTGCGCTTCATTACTCCTGGTTCTGATTTCTCCATCCCAAGAGCAATAGCAGGTAAAGAATCATTAACTAAGTTTATAAATAACAGCTGTAAAGCCGTAAATGGATTTGCCCAACCAGCAATGACTGCAAACAATATAGCAATAATTGCCCCAAAATTCCCTGCAAACAAGTACCCAATTGATTTTTTGATATTGTCAAAAACAGTTCTTCCTACTCCAACCGCATTAACGATTGACACGAAATTATCATCTGTAAGAATCATATCAGCTGAATCTTTGGCAACATCTGTACCACTTCCCATTGCAATACCAATATCAGCCTGTTTTAATGCTGGAGCATCATTGACACCATCACCAGTCATCGCAACAATTCGATTTTTCTTTTGCCATGCTCTAACAATTCTTATTTTATTTTCTGGTGAGACACGAGCATAAACAGAAATGCTTTCTAATTTTTGATCTAGCTCTTCTTCTGATAATGCATCTAATTCTTGACCAGTTAATGCAATATCGTTTTCTTGCATTAATCCGATTTTGCGCCCAATTGCTTGGGCAGTTGTTTTATGGTCTCCAGTGATCATAACTGTTCGAATACCAGCATCTTTCGTTTGCTCTATCGATGCGTATACGGCATCTCGCGGCGGATCCATCATTGCTGTTAAACCAACAAGGATTATTTCAGATTCATCCTCTTCCGTTATAGTTGTCTTATCCTGCGGCACATGTTTATATCCATATGCAAGAACCCTTAATGCTTGATTTGAAAAATCCTCATTAGCCCCCTGCAGTTTCTTTAACCATTCATTTGTAAACGGTTCTTCCTTTTCATTAATCAATATTTTTGTCGCCCGATTAAACATAACATCTGGGCCGCCTTTTATGAGCATTAGACGTTGGTTATCAATCGTATTAATAGTAGACATTAACTTTCGATCTGAATCAAAAGGCAGTTCCGCTTCTCTCGAATACCGAGAGCGAACCTCTTCATAATTCCTTTTGCCATCATTATAAAAGTTAATAAGCGCAACTTCTGTTGGATCACCCACTTCTCTATTTTCTTTATTTATATATGAATCATTACAAAGTACTGCAATATTCAACAAAAGTTTTTCCGAATGATTCCACTGAGAAGGATCCGCTGGCAAATGCTCCCTTTCCCCTTCTGGAATAAAATAATCGGTTACGGTCATTTTATTTTGGGTCAAAGTCCCTGTCTTATCTGTACATATAACACTGGTCGATCCTAATGTTTCGACTGCAGGTAATTTTCGAATAATCGCACTTTGTTTTGCCATTTTATTCGTTCCAACCGATAAAACAATGGTAACAATAGAAGATAATGCTTCTGGAATGGCTGCTACTGCTACAGCAACTGCGAATAATAAAGCATTAAGAATGGAAGTTGTAACGTCAACCGTTTCATCTCCTAACCATATTCTTAACGCTTGGATAGCAAAAATGAGAACAGATAAAATAAGAATTCCTACTCCTAATTTTTTACTGAAATCCGCTAGTTTTTGCTGTAAAGGTGTTTGCTTCTCTTCTGCTGTGTTAAGCATATCAGCAATTTTACCAATTTCGGTTTTTTCTCCAGTTCCCGTTACAACAAAAGTACCTCGACCATACACGACAAGGGAACTGCTATAAACCATATTAATACGATCACCAAGCGCTGAGTCTTCCGTTATCACTTTTTCTTGTTTCTCTATTGCTTCTGATTCTCCCGTCAACATCCCTTCATTAACTTTTAAAGAACCACTTTCCAAAATTCTCCCATCTGCTGGAACATAATCACCAGCTTCTAGAAAAACGATATCTCCTGGTACTAACTCTCGTGCAGGAATCGTAATATTTGTATTATCACGCCTTACTTTTGCTTCAGGGGCACTCATACTTCGCAACGCATCTAATGAACTTTCAGCTTTTTTAGTTTGAATGACGCTAATTACAGAATTTAGCAATAATACTAAAAAGATGATGAGTGATTCTACAAATTTCCCCATAATTAATTGAATAACAATTACTACTAACAACACAATAACCATAGGATCTTTAAATGTTTCTAAAAAGAGCTTCCATGTTGGTACTTTTTCTTTATCTTGCAGCTCATTATATCCTTCTTTTTCCAAAAGGCTCTTTACCTTATCTGTTGATAATCCTTGTTCAGATGACTGTAAATCCTTTAATACGACATCTTTTTCCTTTTGATAAAATTCCACTTGACTTTATTCATCTCCTTTAAATTCAGGTTTAATAATTTTAGATTTCATCTTTCTCATTGCACACATCTATGTAACCTGAAATATTTTTCGCACAAATTCACTTTTCCTATCTTTCCTTACCCCTTCCCAATATTAACGCCAACGAAACATTGTTATTAGTAAGGGGGGATTAATTACGAATGTATATATTTTTCCTCTTTGTAGACTTTTCATGTATGTAATTTCATATTAGAGCAGCTACAATAATCGGCTCTTATAAGAACTTTACAACTATTGTTCTTCCCTCAAAAAGGATAACAAGAATGAAAAGATGGAACGTGCTGAGTCTTAGCATATTAATTGGTGGTAATAATCCTTCTAAAAGCAATTATACTTAAGTAAAAACATCTACAAATCTACACCTGTTACCCTCTCCTTTCATTACTATTTGTACACTTCCTCCTATCGGCTTTTGCTTCTTGATACGCAAAAAAGACCTTTGCCAAATAGGCAAAGGTCTTGCTAAGCATAAATATGCCAACAAAGCCGATGGCATCTGCCATGAACTGACGACTTTGTTTTAGGTACTATCCTAAAAGCTACTCCCCTTTGAGTAAGTATACATTATTAATATTATAAATAATTATATACAATTTTTAAAATTTTGCCAACCTTTTTGTTATATGACTACCAGCTCAACTCAATAAGTCACTTATATCACTAATGCAGTAGTCATAAATGTTAAGTCGAAATTACTAATGTGACTAGCCCTCTTCCATAACCAGTTTTTTTATCATACACAACCAAAAAAACTGACTAGAATCATCTAGTCAGTTCAAATAAGGGGAAAATGAGAATAGCGTTAAGCTAACTTGTAAAAAGAGCTTATGCTATTTTTATTTATACCCACTATTTTAAAGGATAAACCTCTTTTTTATGAAAGTTTTGCAGCAGCCTTTACTGCTTCCATAACTTCTTCAGTTGTAGACATTTGTAGTGCTTTCTCTGCTAATTCTTCCATTTCTGCTTTAGAAAGATTTAGAATTTGCGATCTAGCTTTTAAGATAGATGTAGCACTCATCGAAAATTCATCTAAGCCTAATCCTAATAATAAAGGAATTGCTGTTTCATCTCCTGCCATCTCTCCACACATACCTGCCCATTTTCCTTCTTTATGCGCTGCATCAATAACCATTTTAACAAGACGCAAAATAGAAGGATTATATGGTTGATAAAGGTAAGATACGCGTTCGTTCATACGATCTGCAGCCATTGTGTATTGAATCAAATCATTTGTTCCAATACTGAAGAAGTCAACTTCTTTAGCAAACTGATCTGCAAGCACTGCTGTAGAAGGAATTTCTACCATAATACCTAGCTCAATTTTTTCCGCAACTTTAACGCCTTCCGATGTTAAGTTAGCTTTCTCTTCTTCTAAAAGAGCTTTAGCTGCACGGAATTCATTTAGAGTAGCAATCATAGGGAACATGATTTTTAGATTTCCATAAGAGCTTGCACGTAACAACGCTCTTAATTGCGTACGGAAAATATCTTGCTCCTCTAAGCAAAGACGAATAGCACGGAAACCTAAGAACGGATTCATTTCTTTAGGAAGATCTAAATATGGTAATTCTTTATCTCCACCAATATCTAATGTACGTACAACAACTGGCTTTCCTTTCATTCCTTCAAGGACAGCTTTGTATGACTCAAATTGCTCATCTTCTGTAGGAAGTTGGTCTCTTCCCATGTATAAGAATTCTGTACGATATAAACCAACTGCTTCTGCACCATTATTAGTTACACCTTCTAAATCATTTGGTGTACCAATATTTGCTGCAAGTTCCACATGAACGCCGTCTGAACTTACTGTTTGTTCATTCACTAGTTTTGCCCATTCTGCTTTTTGTTGCTCGTATTGTTCAGCAGTCTGTTTATAGCTTTCCACTACTTCAGGTGTTGGATTAATATGGATTTCTCCCTTTAATCCATCAACAATTACTAAATCGCCATTATTAATTTCTTCTGTCGCTTTTTTTGTACCAACAACAGCAGGAATTTCTAAAGAACGAGCCATAATTGCTGAGTGAGATGTTCTACCACCAATATCAGTTGTGAAGCCTTTAACAAATTGACGGTTAAGTTGTGCAGTATCAGATGGTGTTAAGTCCTCTGCTACTACGATTACTTCTTCAGAAATCATACTTGGGTTTACCAAATGTACACCTAAAAGATGAGACATTACACGTTTAGTCACGTCACGAATATCTGCTGCTCTTTCTTGCATATATTCATTATCCATTGATTCAAACATTGTAATAAACATGTCTGTAGTTTCTTTTAATGCGAATTCAGCATTCACTAGGTCTGTTTTAATTTTATCTTCAATAGGTGCAATTAATTCTGGATCACTTAATACTAATAAATGCGCTTCAAAAATCGCAGCTTTATCCGCACCAAGCTCTTTATTAGCTTTTTCACGGATAGCTTCTAATTCTGACTTTGCTTTTGATAAAGCTTCTTGAAAACGAGAAATTTCATTTTCTGCATTTTCTACGCTAGTCTTTTCAAAAGAAAGGTCTGGTTCCACTAAACGATAAGCTTTTGCAATGGCTATTCCACTAGATGCAGCAATTCCTTGTAAAAAACTCATTATTCTGCTAAACCTTCTTTATTTAAAGTTTCTTGTAATCCATTAATTGCTTCTTGCTCATCATTACCTTCAGCAATAATTTTAATATCAGCACCTTGAGCAATACCTAATGACATTACACCCATAATCGATTTAAGATTAACTTTTTTCTCTTTATATTCTAATTGAATATCTGAATCGAACTTGCTAGCAGCTTGTACTAAAAGAGTTGCTGGTCTTGCATGAATTCCTGTATCTGCAATAACTTTAAATTGTTTTTCTACCATAATAAAATCATTCTCCTTTATCGATTAAGTTATTAAGATGTTAACAATAAGCTAAACTTTTCAAACTTAAACAACCTTTAATATAAACCAACAATTGTTTATCATAAATAATATATAATTTATATATTACAATTGTAAACCGAAAGCTATGTATTTTGTCGAAAAAATTAATTGTCTATGTACACAAACTTCCTTTACAACCATTTATAGCATCTTCTAAAAAGATGAAAACATGTAAAAATCATGTTTAAAATAGGCAGGTAATTTAAGTTTTTGAAAAAGACATCTCAAATGAAAGAATAGCATTTCTTTCTTACATAGACAATCAAAATTTACTAAACGACAAAAAATAGTTAACTTTATGGGGAAATTTAGTGAATTTTATCGTGTTTTGCCGCTATTTCCTGTTTTATAAATTCCCAAAGTAGTTAACTTTTATACAGTTAACTGTTATGGTCACTTCTCATTCGAACACCTAATTATTGTAACAATTCCGTCAAAGATTAGAATAGAAAACAATTAGACAACGAAAAATATATTGCATTATTTAGTTAAACAAGCTTAAATATTATTAAAACTTTTAAGGATAAATTTCCAGTTATTAAGTCCAACACTTCTTTTATATCGAAATATTTTTGTCTGGATTGTCGCCATTAACAACGCCTATAATGAATCCCTAAATCCTAATGATTGAAAACAATAAAAAAAGATTTAACAGGATAATAGATAAAAGTGAGGGAAGTTATGAGATACAAACGAAATGAAGCTTTTCGCTACCAATTAAATGATTCTATAGAAGCTGTACTAACATTAAAAGTTGATACAGACACACTCTCTAGTAAAGGACATGTCCTAATAGATAACATAAGTCCTAATGGTCTAAGATTCCGTTCCGCATATGACTTACCAGTTGGTGATACACGTTTATTCCTGCAACTTCAATTTACTTTAAATGAAAACGAAATAATGATGCCTGGTCATATTACTTGGAAGAAAAAAATGGGAAATCAATTTGAATATGGCTATGAAGGAACGGGAGACAATGATGCTAAACAGAAAATAATTAGCGGTCTTAAAGAACTTTCTCGAATGGAGAACAAAGAGCAAGAGTAAAAAACAATCATCATACACCAATTTTAAAACCTCGCCTCCTATCTGAAGTATTCACTTAGATAGGAGGCGAGGTTTTAAGTATATTCATCACTTAGCTTCTTGGTTCATCCATGTATTTATAAGTAACATCTCCACCAATTTCTGCTATACCTTTATAATGCTTAAAGTCTTCCCTTTTAACTAATTCAGTTCGAAACGTGAGGAAGTCCTCTTTTTTCACACGATAGCTTTCTATTTCTCTTTTCATTAATTGTTCTAATTTTTCCTCTGCCAATTCTTTATTCATCCCACTCACCTATTCCTTTCCATCATTTTTTGTCCATATTTTAAGTGATTCTTTTATTTAAAGCAAAGAATTCTACCTATTTTTTTTCTATTACTATTTTTTGATATTATTATGTATAATTCTACTAATTATGTTATAATATCATCTAATATCAGAAAAGTGTAAGCATTCTATGATCGCAGATAATCGAAAAATAGTTTATTCTGTAAATTCATTTCTTACACCCCTTTCTTTTTTACATTAAAAATACATAATTTTCGTTTAATAGCATTCCCCTTCATTTCCTTTTGAGAAGTGGAAATAACTTTAAAATAACAAACCAACTAAAACCTATTTCAAAAAAGTAAATGATACACATTTTATTTGCAGTTTCATAGTATATATATAATAAGATTACTATACTGCTATTTTTACGAATAAGTTCTAAATAGTGCAAACTATAATCAGAATTTATATAAAATTTGGAATGATGAGGAGAGATTGTGAGTGAAAAGAGCCGAGGTTGGAAATATTATTGAATTCAGAGGATTACAAGGAATCGTGGAAAAAGTAAATGAAAATTCAGTTATTGTAGATTTAACTTATATGAACAACTATCGCGATCTTGAACTAGAGCAAAGAACCGTTGTTAATCATAAAAATTATCGCATCATTAAATAAATGTTAAACATACAAAAAGAAGTCACATGAGGATCTACTCCTTTTATTGACTTCTTTTTTGTATGCGCTTTATCAATATCATATATTATAAGGAAGAAACTATTCCTCCGCTAATTCTTTTTTCGTTTTTACTTTTCCATGCGGCTTTTGTTTTTGCTTACGTACAGTCCATTCTCTTTCTTTTTCTCTTTGTGCCTTTGACAATTTTATCACCTCCATCCTTTCCATTTTATAATAAACAGTATTTTATTTTTTATCCTAATCCTTTAAACATTTGACTGATCGTTTCATCTCCCATTTATTAACTCACCATGGACAAATATTCTGTTGACCACATGAAAAAAAACTGTTAACATCACATTATATTTCTTAAATAATTCGCATGCTATGAATGTTATGGATCAAACTATAACAGGAGCAGCTTCTGGAGAGACCGTTTCCTTTAAGAAACGGCACCGAAGGATTCACAATCTCAGGTAAAAGGACAGAAGGTTAACCAATACATACTTATGATGTCCTGGTTCTTCTTACCCTTTGAAACAGATTGGTGTATCCAATCTGTTTTTTTGTATACATTTTAGTGAAGTTGATTTATTTAAGAACCGTAACTAAATTAGGAAAACATGAGGTGAAATAATGGTTCAACAGCGTCGTGCAGTCGTTAGTGTAGTCGGAAAAGATCAAATTGGCATTATCAGTAAGGTTACTACCATTCTTTCTAATAATCACATCAATATTCTAGATATCAGTCAAACCATTCTTCAAGATTTTTTTACAATGATGATGTTAGTAGATATTACGGAAAAAGAAAACTTAGATACCTTAACAAAACAATTTGATGAATTAAGTGAACAGCTTCATTTAAAAATAAATATCCAATTAGAAGACATTTTTCAATCCATGCATCGTGTCTAAAGAAAGTAGGTCTGTATAATGAAAATAGCATTAAATGAAATGATGGAAACGATCAACATGGTACAAATGGAGAACCTTGATATTCGTACTGTGACGATGGGAATCAGTTTATATGATTGTGCAGATTCAGATTTTCAAAAACTAAATGAATCTGTTTATAAAAAAATCACTACATATGCAAGCAAATTAACAACAGTAGCAAAAGCTGTAGAAAAAGAATATGGAATTCCTATTATTAATAAGCGTATTTCTATTACTCCAATAGCTGAAATTCTCGGAAATAGTACGGTAGAACAAGCAGTTACTTTGGCAAAAACACTCGATAAAGCAGCAAAAGATTTAAATGTAGATTTTATTGGTGGTTACTCTGCTTTAGTTCACAAAGGTATTTCTAAAGGTGACCAAACATTATTAGACGCCCTTCCAGAAGCTCTTTCCGTCACAGAACGAGTATGTGCATCTGTATCTGTTGCTACGACTAGAACAGGAATTAATATGGATGCAGTAAAACAAATGGGAGAAATCATCAAAAAGGCAGCAGAAAATACGAAGGCTCAAAATGGTTTAGCATGCGCTAAGCTAGTTGTCTTCTGTAATCCCGTTGAAGATAACCCATTTATGGCTGGTGCCTTCCATGGTGCTGGAGAAGGTGAAGTAGTCATAAATGTAGGTGTTAGTGGGCCTGGGGTTGTTTTAAGCGCATTAAAAAAATATCCTGATGCAGATTTGGGCGAAGTATCTGAAATCATCAAAAAGACAACCTTTAAGATTACTCGCGCTGGTGAATTAATCGGTCGTGTTGTTGCTGAACGTTTAAATGTTCCATTCGGTATCATGGATCTTTCCCTTGCTCCGACAAATGCAATTAATGATAGTGTAGCAGAAATATTAGAAGAAATTGGATTAGAGCGTGTAGGTACACATGGTACAATCGCAGCGCTAGCTTTAATGAACGACGCTGTAAAAAAAGGTGGTGCTATGGCAAGTAGCTATGTTGGTGGATTAAGTGGTGCTTTCATTCCAGTAAGCGAAGACAATGGAATGATTAAAGGGATTCTAGACAATAGCTTAACTCTTTCCAAATTAGAAGCAATGACTTGTGTATGCTCTGTTGGACTTGATATGATTGCACTTACTGGAGATGCTACAGCTGCTACCTTATCAGCGATAATTGCAGATGAAGCAGCAATCGGGATGATTAATAAGAAGACAACAGCAGTCCGTGTCATTCCTGTTCCTGGTAAAAAAGAAGGAGAAATTGTAGAATTTGGCGGACTATTAGGGCGAGCACCTGTAATGGGGGTTAACCCATTTAGCTCAGCTAAACTTATTGAACGTGGTGGACGTATCCCTTCTCCGCTTCAGGCGTTAATTAACTAACCAGAAAGAAAACAACCATCAGTGTAGTTTTTTTCTCTTCCCCACTGATGGTTAGTTGCACTTATCGGACCTTGACGGCAGAATTTCTAGACCTACTTCCCTCGATTTTCTGCGGTTTGGGTTTGTGTCTTACTTTCCGTTAAAAGTGAGATAAATAATAATACTAGACAAAGAAGTATCCCCCTTTTCTTTAAGATACGATCAGGGATACTTCTTGTCTTTACTCCTTTTATTTGGGAATTGGTTTTATCCATAAGAACAATAAAAACACTAAACTTATATAACCAAATATGGGATATAAAAAGGACAATAAAGTACCATATTGTACAAAACTAATTAGATAAGATACCGTGATAATTCCCCCAATTAAAACCATACTCGGTAAAGGAATAAAGCTACGCATCTGCCTTTCCAACCCATAAATATTTCCAATTACAGAACTAAATATTTCTCCATAAATTACTAAAATATAAACCCATGAAAGCTGTGGAGCTAAATTTTTCATAATGACTGCCATCGGAATAGAATAAAGAGAAACATCCGCAAGCATAATCAGAGAAAAATGACTGGAAATTAGAATCACCATCAGAGCAATCCCACCTAAAATGCCTCCCCATTTAGCTACTTCTTCATCCCCTATTTCAGAGGCAGCAGGTACTAACACCGCAATGGCTAACGCTAAGTTTAAGGCAGTATACGAAAATGGAGAACTAAGTGTTTTCCAAGTAATTGGCTCCATTTGAAAAATCTCTCCCAAAAAGCCTGGCAATGAAACAGAAAGAACAAAGAGAATAAAACTAAAACTAATCATAATTGGAACAACAAAAGTGTTTACTGCAAATAGACCTTTTGTTCCAACCATCATTACAATTAAGGAAAGTCCAATAGTAAAAATAACTCCAACTGTTTTATTTAAACCGAGCTGCTCCTCAAATACGGCTCCAGCTCCTGAAAACATGACTGCACAAACTCCTATTAGCATAAGTAATAATAGAAAGTTAATAATCGTTCCTACCAAATTGCCAAATAAATAGATCGTAAATTCTTGATAAGAAGAAGCCTTTATTCTGACAGAAATGCGCATTAACTTCGCCCCAAAATACGCAAAAATAAATCCACTTAAAAGGATTCCTAGCAGACCGATAAATTCATATTGTGAAAAAAAGACTACTATTTCTCTTCCTGTTGCAAAACCAGCACCAACAACAGTACCTACATAAACTGCTGCAAGCTGAATTGCTGCACTCCATTTATTTTTCACATATTTCCCTCCCTACATCAACTATATGTGGAAATGGACAAACAATGACGAGCTTTTTACCAATTAAAAAATAAATTTTAAGTGAGACTTTTTGTATCGATTAAGCACACTTGTTTTCCAAAAAAAACCACGAATATTTTTAAGCAAAAAACTTGAAAGTCAAAAATGGTCAAAGTATAATCATAATTACAAAAGGTCAATATTAGTCAAATTCAAAAGGAGGATATTTATTTATGAAATGTGAAATTTGCCAACAAAACAGTGCGACAATCAGTCTACGATTTGTTTTAAACAATATGGAAAGCACAATGAATCTTTGTCACGCTTGCTATCAAAAAGAAAAGCAGAAAATTGCAGCACAAAGCGGCCAAATGTTTTTCCAACCTTCCCCTTTTGACGAGTTATTTCAATCATTTAACCAATCAAATTCACTAGGGGGAGCTAATGCTGCAAAAGAAGCTCCTTTTACTTCTAATAATAAAAAGTCTGGCATTCTCGATAAACACGGGAAAAACTTAAACCAAATGGCTAGCGCTGGTTTGATAGACCCTGTTATCGGCAGAGAAAATGAGATTGAACGTATAATCGAAATTTTAAATAGAAGAAATAAAAATAATCCGGTTCTAATTGGGGAACCTGGTGTCGGAAAAACAGCGATAGCAGAAGGATTAGCGCTTAAAATTATGGAAGGTAAGGTACCAAAAAAATTACAAAATAAAGAAATTTACTTGTTAGACGTGGCTTCTCTTGTTTCAAACACGGGGATTCGCGGCCAATTTGAAGAAAAAATGAAACAAGTAATCCAAGAAGTACAAGCTAGAAAAAATGTTATTGTCTTTATAGATGAAATTCACCAGCTAGTTGGGGCAGGATCTGCCGAAGGATCAATGGATGCAGGCAATATTCTAAAACCAGCATTAGCGCGTGGGGAACTGCATATTATCGGAGCAACTACCATTAAGGAATATCGTCAAATCGAAAAAGATGCAGCATTAGAGCGGAGATTCCAGCCAGTACAAGTAAGTGAGCCTTCTGTTGAAGCAACCCTTTCTATTTTGAACGGCATTAAGGATAAATATGAGAAGTTCCATGAAGTTACGTACAAAGAGGATGCAATCAAAGCATGTGCCGAACTATCTCATCGTTATATTCAAGATCGCTTCTTACCAGATAAAGCAATTGACTTAATGGATGAAGCTGGTTCTAAAATGAATCTTTCTTCTAATTATCAAAATACAGATACAATTGAAAATCGCCTTGCAATGATAGCTAGTGAAAAAGAACAAGCATTAAAAGAAGAAAATTATGAATTAGCTGCAGAATTACGCAAAGAAGAACAGCAGCTTGAAAAAGCCTTAAACGAACCTAATAAAGACGACAAACCGATAGTAGACGCAACTCTTATCCAACAATTAATCGAAAAGAAAACAGGTATTCCTGTTGGGAAATTACAGGAAGATGAACAGCAAAAGATGAAGTATTTAAGCGAGCGTTTAGCTGCAAAAGTAATTGGACAAGACGAAGCTGTCCGAAAAGTGGGTAAAGCCATTAAACGTAGTAGAGCTGGACTTAAATCGAAAACTAGACCAATCGGCAGCTTCCTATTCGTCGGTCCTACTGGAGTTGGGAAAACAGAGCTTACAAAAACACTTGCAGAAGAATTATTCGGCAGCAAAGAAAGTATGATTCGTCTAGACATGAGTGAATATATGGAAAAACATAGTATTAGTAAAATCATTGGTTCTCCTCCAGGATATGTCGGACACGAAGAAGCAGGACAGTTAACTGAAAAAGTTAGAAGAAATCCATACAGCATTATCTTGCTAGATGAAATCGAGAAAGCTCATCCTGATATTCAATCTATTTTCCTGCAAATTTTGGAAGATGGACGTTTAACAGATAGCCAAGGTCGTACTGTAAGCTTCAAAGATTCTGTCATTATTATGACAAGTAACGCTAGTGTCGGTCATAAGCATAAAGTAGTTGGTTTTGGACAAAATGATGCAATTGAAGAAAGTAATCTATTGCAAACATTGGGAAACTTTTTCAAACCAGAATTCCTTAACCGCTTTGACGCAATTATCGAGTTTAAAACATTAGCAAAAGAACACTTACTTCGTATTACCGACTTATTATTAGAAGAACTTGCTCAAAACTTGGAAGAACAAAACATTACTTTACAAGTTGATGATTCTGCTAAAGAAAAAATCGTGGAACTTGGAACACATCCAAGCTTTGGTGCTCGTCCATTAAGACGAGTAATTCAAGAACATTTAGAGGATCAACTAGCAGATGTTATTTTGGATGATCCAACTGTAAAAGAATTAGTAGCAGTTCTAGAGGATGGACAAATTACGATAAAATCAGTTTTAACTCAATCTATCTCGAATAAATAATCAGCTAAGGGGCTGGGACAAAAGTATTGCAGCCAAGGATAAATCCGAACAATTATATAGAGATGCTAATCAAATTTTTGTATAATTGTTTGGGTTTTTTATTCATTTTAAATAGGGTTTATGGTAGTCACCCGCAGACTGATAATTATATTTTCTTTTAAAAAATTGATGGAACTAAATAACCTTTAAAAACGGAGTGAAATGGAGCAGAGGACCCTTAAACTTCTGCAGGAAGTAGAGCAAAACCTAAGACCCCACAGGCTAAAGCCTGTGGGGTCTTAGGTTGCTTCCTGGCGAATCGTGAGTCTGTAGCGCAATGGAACGAATTGGTTTCACTCCTAGTTCGTATTTACGCATTATATATTTTATAAACTGCGATCATCAACAGAGTTCAACCATTCATCAATAACGCCTACAACAGACTCCACACAGCCCTCTTCAAAAGGAGAAATTAAATTAGCTGCTTTAACCAGTTCTGTAAATGGCATACTTCCTCCTAATTCGCAAAGCTTCACATAATCTGCCCAAGCCTCTTCTTGGTTTTCTCTTGAACGTTTCCAAAATTGAAAAGCACATATTTGCGCTAATGTATAATCAATATAATAGAATGGCGAATTATAAATATGCCCTTGTTTTTGCCAAAAACCGCCATTCTCTAAATACTCATTTCCATCATAATCAAGATGCGGACTATATTTTTTCTCAATATTTCTCCATGCTTGCTTTCTTTCTTTTGGAGTAGCAGTTGGATTTTCATAAACCCAATGTTGAAATTCATCAACTGATACACCATACGGAAGGAATAACAATGCTGAACTTAAATGAGAAAACTTATACTTCTCTACGTCTTCTTTGAAGAATAATTCCATCCATGGCCATGTAAAGAATTCCATACTCATGGAATGAATTTCAGCAGCTTCATACGTTGGCCAATAATATTCTGGAATATCAAAACTTCCACTCGAATAAACCTGAAATGCATGACCAGCTTCATGTGTTAAAACATCAATATCACCTGATGTTCCATTAAAGTTGGAAAAAATAAATGGTGCCTTATAATTTTCAATGAAAGTACAATATCCACCGCCAGCTTTCCCTTTTTTAGCTACTAAATCCATTAATTCAGTTTCTCTCAAGTAAGAGAAAAAAGCGCCAGTTTCTTTTGATAGTTCATTGTACATCTTTTGACCATTTTCAACAATCCATGCTGGATCTCCTTTAGGAGTTGCATTTCCAGTTAAAAATTCTAATGGCTCATCATAAAACTTTAAGGAATCTACACCTATTCTCTCTTTTTGTCTTTCTTTTAATTTGGTTGCAAGTGGGACGATATGTTCCTCCACTTGTTTTCTAAAAGCTGCAACCAATTCTGCGTTATAATCTGTTCGATACATACGATAGTAACCTAGCTCAACGAAATTTTTATACCCTAGCTTACTAGCAATTTCTGTACGGACTTTTACCATATCATCATATATTCTATCTAGCTGCTCTTCATTTCCACGAAAGAAAGCAAAACGCGCTTCGCTTGCAGCCTTCCTTGTTTCCCGATCTTTTGACTCTGTAAATGGCTGTAATTGTGCAAGCGTTCTTTCTTCTCCTTCAAACATAATCTTTGCAGAGGCAACGAGCTTGGTATATTCTGTCGATAGTTTATTTTCTTTCTGAAGCAGTTCCACTACATCTTCAGAAAATACTTTCAATTGTGCTTCTGCCAATGCAAATAATTGTTTGCCCCATTTTTCTTCTAATTGCTCTTTAAATTTTGATTGGATAAGTGCTTGATAATATTTAGTAATAAGACCTTCTACTTTAGGTGAAACTTCATCGATATAATCTTGTTCTTGTTGATAAAATTCATCATTTGTATCAACAGAATGGCGAATATAACATAAATTAAACATTGTTGAAATATCATTTCTTAGCTCGTTTATTTTTTCAATCGCTGTAATTTGCTGCTGAACATGTTCTGATTGATGAAAATCAACTAATATTTCATTTATTTTGCTTGTAAATTCCTCTATATTTGGTCTTTTGTATGTAAATTCCGAAAACTTCATTCCGATACCTCCTATATATTTCTAAGCCTGCTTTCCTCATTATACATGAAAACCAGTGCGACAAATACAAAAAAAGCGAATATTCATAATGGAAGAATTAATTATTTCAAAATAAATCTTCCCCCATAAATAATCGCTTTAATCTAAATTTCTTTGATTTAATTTTTCCCGACAGATAACCCAACTCTCTTTATTAATTCAATAGCTGTGTCTTTTTCTTCAGGTGATAATTCAGACATAATTTCATGAATTCTTTGTTCATGATTTGGGAAAATGCCTTCAATCAGTTGTTTACCGTTGTCAGTAATTTGAGCAAATGTAACTCGTCTATCTGTTGGACAAGCCACCCTTTTTAAATAGCCCTTTTCTTCTAATTTATCAACAACATAGGTGATACTTCCACTTGCCAACAAAATCTTTCCGCCAATTTGTTGTAATGGTTGATCCCCTTTATGGTACAACAATTCTAATACGGCAAACTCTGTTGGATTCAAACCGTTTGCCGTAATTAATTTATTTACATTTTCATTTATAGCACGATAAGCTCGCGACATTACAATATATAATTTTAGTGATTGATCGATATCTTTTTTTGCCATCTATAAACTTCCCTTATTAGTATAATACATATCTCGAATTAAAATAAATTATATTATTCCCCATCACTTTTGTCAATTTCCAGATAGAATCCATCTTATTTTAGGCTGTTTTCTAAAAGATGGTTGTTTTTTCAATAAGAAAAACAATTAGTTGGAAAAATAGAGCAGCCGGAAAACACGTAGACTCCTTCCAGTTGCGGGTAGTAGCAACAAACTTACGAAAACAGCCTATTTTTAAGGTTTGACTTCCCTTGATTGAGCTTTCCCTTTTTCGTGTTATAATTAAGTTATATAATGGCATTACTTTATGGAGAATCTATTGATGAAAATAAATACAAAGAAAAAGCTTTTATATTTTGCAATTGTCATTGTTCCTATCATTATTACGACTATTCTATTTTTTAATTATCAAATAAACAGAGAAGAGACAAAAAATAAGACTCATGCTGAATGGGTAGCTTCCATACACCAAAGGCAATGGGACTCTTATATAAACAAAATTGTTTCCTCTTTAAATATTCTAAGCCTTTCGATTCAAACAAACATCGATTCACCAGAAGAAATAGATCAATTACTTAGAAAAGTATTTACGAATGAGCGTATTTATGGTGGTTTATTCTTGCTTGATAACAACGGAAAAACGATTGCTGGTGTCAATGATACATATGACTCCATTGATATTTCCGATGAAGATTATATAGTAGAAGTTGTTAATTCGAAAGATTTAGTAATCTCCAATAAAGAAGAGGTATTAAGTAACGGCCAGAAGGTTATCGGTATTGCAATGCCTATTATAAATCAACATAATCGATTAGACTCGATTATAACCGCTTATCTTCGTGTTGATTATTTAATAAATATAACGAAAATGCTATCTTCTGAAGAGAATATTGCGATTATGAATGATCAAAAAGAACGTATCCTTTATATAAATGATGGTGCGACTATCGGTGAAAATGTTATTAGTATGCCGATTGACCGCCTGCCTTGGACCATTGTTGTCGAATTGGCAGAACCAAATATATGGAACATTGTAAAATCGAAAATATGGATACTTCTTTTCTTTATAGTAATCTTCCATCTATTTTATATGGTTATAGTCCTCTACTACCAGAGAAAAACAAGAGAAGAAGAAGCAAAACAAAATGAAATTCAAAAGTTAGAGCTAGTTGGCAATTTAGCTGCGAGTTCTGCTCATGAAATTAGGAATCCTCTAACAGGAATTAAAGGATTAATCCAATTATTAAGTGAGAAATACCAAGACCAACAAGATCAGCTTTATTTTTCTATAATCCAAAAAGAAATAATGCGAATAAATGAAATCGTAAGTCAATTCCTTATTTTAGGAAAGCCAACCGCACAAATAAAACACAAAATGAATATAAAATCGATTATTGCAGAACTTAATCCGCTAATTATTTCTGAAGCAAATTTATATAATGTAAAATATATAGAAAAAACTCCAGAACAAGATATATATATCCTCGGGATTGCCGATCAAATGAAACAAGTGCTACTTAATCTAACGAAAAACGCACTTGAAGCGATGGAAAATGGTGGTCAGCTAGAAATTTCTGTTCATCGTATTCATTCAAACGTCATGATTACAATCATCGATAATGGAATTGGGATGTCCAGTCAACAGTTAAAGAAAATTTTTGAGCCATTCCATACTTCGAAAGAAACAGGCACTGGCCTAGGACTTGTTGTATGTAAAAGAATCATTGAATCATTCGATGGTGAAATTCATATATCCAGTAGGGAAAAGAAAGGAACAAAAGTAAATATCATCTTACCTATAATGAAATGATAGCTTGTCTTTACGCTTCTTGCATAATAAATGCATTCATCTTCTTCTTATTCTCCAAAGATGGAGGCTAAAAAGCTTATGAACAAGAGAAGCGTATTTTTTTATCAAAATAGTGGATATAATATTGTGTGGAAAACGGGGTGCTTAAATATTTTATTATAGAAGGGCATTGATTTAGATGAAAAATTATTAAGGTAATCCCTGCCATTACCCTTCACCGTAATTTAGTTTTTATATTTATCTATATGCAACCTCGGAATAATTTTTCCGTTTATATCGATTAGCATTAGACCAAAATATTCGAGTATTTTTAAATTGTCGTTTTATTTGTTTTCTTTTTTCACTTTCGTAGCGAAATACAAGCTGATATTCGTAGATTAGTTCATCTAATTCTTGACTTAATCTGATTGTCTCCTCATCGATTGTTCCGCGTTCTTTCGCTGTTTTAATCATTACCTCCCTCTTATCTTGAATTTCAAATAATAATTCTGTCTTCTTACAATACACCTTGCTTCCTCCTAATCAAATTCCAATACTTACAAACAATTCATTATTGTTTACTTGATGAATTATTACAATAAAACAAATAAAAGTAAATAGATTCGCAATATTAGACATTTTTTTGAATCAAAATAGGTAATTAGACTTATTAAACCTTAATAATCATACTGTTTTTCGACAAAAACAATGATGAAAACAGTCGAAAAACACACCACAATTAAGTAAACGCTTTCATATTAGTTATATTAACCTATTAGTTACTGTATATACGAAAGAAAATTCCACTCCCATGATTTTTCTAGTTATTCTATTGTGAAGAGCGAAAAATAAAAAGGATGGAACAGAGTTAGAAATCTATTCAATCCTTTTATCTAGAAGTAATTAATTAAAAATCGGAAGTTCTTTTAATCTGTCAATTGCCTCTTGTAATCTCTCTTCTTCTGTTAATAGACCTACTCGAACATAGCCTTCACCAAATTGACCAAAGCCTGAGCCTGGAGCCATTGCAATATGGACTGTCTCTAATAGATAATCACTAAACTCCTGTGAGGTAAATCCATCTGGTACTTTTAGCCAAGCAAAGAATGAACCTTCCGGGGCATTGACTTTCCATCCGATTTCATTGAGTCCTTTTATTAATACATTTCGTCTTCGTTCATAAAGCTCATTCATCTCTCTAACACAATTTTGAGAGTCAGTTAATGCTGTATAGGCAGCTTCTTGTATTGCGCCGAATAGACTTACATATAAATGGTCTTGATAAAGATTAATAGCAGAAACGACACTACTATTTCCAACCGCGAATGCAACTCTCCAGCCAGCCATGTTAAAAGTCTTGGATAAAGTATAAATTTCGACACCAATATCCTTTGCTCCCTCTAGCTGTAAAAAGCTAAGAGGTTTTTTCTGATCGAAACCAATCGCTCCATATGCAAAATCATGAACAACGCATATATCATGTTGTTTACTTAAAGAAATGGTTTCAGCAAAGAATTCTTTTGTGGCAATTGCTCCTGTTGGATTGTTGGGATAATTTAAGAACATTAATTTTGCTTTCTCTAATTCTTTTTCTTCTATTTCCTTGTAGTTTGGTAAAAAATTATTCTCTTCTCGTAATGGCATGATAACGGTCTCTGCTTTTGCTAAAGCAATCCCAGATAAATAGTCGGGATAACCAGGGTCTGGAACCATCACTGTTTCACCTGGATTTAGTAAACAAACTGGTATCTCTACTAAACCAGCCTTTCCGCCAAATAAAATAGCAACCTCTGATTCAGCATCTAAATCAACATCGTATTCTTTTTTATAAAATTGAGAAACAGCCTTCTTTAAATGAGAGTATCCTCTAAACGGTGAATACTTATGATTAGTCGGTTGTTCTGCTGCCACTTGCAAGCTTTTAATAATGTGAGAAGGTGTCGGCTGATCTGGATTACCTTGGCCTAAATTAATCACATCATACCCTTTTTCGATATAACTATTAACTTTTGTAACTAATGAAGCAAAAAATTGCTCTGGTAAATTTTTCAATAACTGAGATTGTTCATATTTTTTCATGTACTCACACCTTCTTAAACGTTAAAAATATTCCAATTACTTTAAACATGGATGAATCAGCCACGAAGAAGACAGTTCCATGTTGGATTTAAATAAATAATCGTTTAATAATTCGCTTTTTTATGATATAACGAAATTAATATAATAATTGGATTTTTTGTTGTTTATCATTATAACGGAAATCATGGAAGATGAATAGAGGTGTAAGATTTGAAATTTCGAATTAGTTTAATTCAGATGGATATCGCATTTGGGAAGCCTGAAGATAATTTTAAACAAGTAGAAAAAAAAATAGCAGCTGCTTGCAAAGAAAATTGTGATATTATTGTTCTGCCTGAGCTATGGTCAACTGGTTATGACTTAACAAGACTTCTTGCTATTGCTGATAATCACGCAAAAAGTACGATCTCCTTTTTAAAAGAATTAGCTTTGAAACATCAAGTCCATATTGTTGGTGGATCTATTGCAAATAATAAAGGAAATGGCATCTATAATTCCCTTATTGTTATAGATAAATCTGGCGAAGTTATTCATGAATATGATAAGCTTCACCTTTTTCAGCTAATGGATGAACATTTATACTTAAAAAGTGGTACATCAAGTGGACTATTTTCCTTAGAGGACAGTACCTTCGCAAGTATGATTTGCTATGATATTCGCTTTCCTGAATGGATAAGAGCTCATACAACAAAAGGAGCAGAGGCAATCTTTGTTGTTGCAGAATGGCCAAAGCCCAGACTAGCACATTGGAAAAGTTTATTGATTGCTCGTGCCATTGAAAATCAATGCTATGTCATCGCTTGTAATCGCGTTGGGGCAGACCCAGATAATATCTTTGCAGGACATAGTATGGTGATAGATCCCTGGGGAGAAATCATTGCAGAAGCTGGTGAAACAGAAGAAATTCTATCTGCTGCGATTGATTTAGAAAAAGTTACAGAGGTTCGCAAAACAATTCCGATTTTTGCTGATCGAAAACCAGAATATTATCAATGATTTTAATAGCAATATATAGAAAAGCTGGGACATAAGTATTTTTAACCAAATAACCCCGAACGATTATACGTACATGCAAAAAAAAGTTCGTTGAATCGTTCGGGGTTTTATTCCTTTTAAGAAAGAAGGTTTGTGGTGATCACCTGCAGCCTGAATACACTTCACTTTCCATAGGGCGAGCGCCAAGCCTCCTCGTTCCTGCGGTCGCAGTTCCCATAGGAGTCTACGTGTATTCCGTCTGCTTTGTATTTTCTACTCATTATATTTTCTTTTAAAGAAATGATGGAACGAATTGGTTTCGCTACTAAAGGAGAGATTGTTCGTCTTCATCTATTATATATTTTGTTTTGTCCCAGCTTCTCTCTTTTTACTTCGCCCACATTTCCTCGGGATTAAGTTCATATATATTATTTTCTCTATACATAAAGTGATTGATGATAAACTCTCGTCTAATTGTTGCATAGTCGTCGAAATATTGTTTTATATATTCATTTATTTCTTTTTCTTCATATTTTCTGCCAAACTCTATCCCCTTCAGCATGTATTTAAAGACGACTAACTTCTTCTTTCTCTGAGAAGGAATATTTTTAAGCCGTCCTTCTTTAGTAAAGAAGTTTTCCACAATTTTTGCTTGTTCCTCATTGGTAACTGCCATAACACTCTCCTCCATTCCTATTGCCAGATTTCTTAAGGAATCTGTTTGTTGTAAAATAATTGATTTGTTTAAGAAAAAATAAATCGTATTCTTATCTCTTCTTTCATAAACTACATTTATTTCCCGCATTTTTTTTAAATGATGGGTAATAGTTGGTGCTGATAAACCTAGTTTTTCTGCTAACGCTTGCCCATTCCATGGTTTGTTTGCTAATAAGGAGATAATTCTTACTCTCGTTGGATCTCCCATCATTTTATGAAAAGCAACCAATTTGTCTAATTGCATACACCCACCTACTTTGATTAATATCTAATTAGATATTAATCAAAGTAGGTGGGTGAGTCAAGATAAATTTTGGAATTTTATTAGCGTGCGTGATACTTTTTTCTTCAATACTAATTTCTTTTAAAAATTTTCTACTTTAGGTTAATAGCTCGGTGATAACGGACTGCAAACAAAAAAGGGCCCAAGTAAGCCCATTCTTTTTAACCAATACCAATTACTTTTTTCTACTAAAAAACCTCTTTAACTCAGGGTCTAAAAATAATGATTCCTTTAGTCCACTGATTCCCGCCTTATTGGGAGATGAATATGAAAAATCGTCCCTATTCCTAGTTCAGAATCAACTATTACTTTTCCTTGATGGTCTTCAATTATTTGATAGGATACGAGTAATCCTAAGCCAGTCCCTTTGTCTTTTGTGGTATAAAAGGGCTCTCCGATTCTCGCTAGTTTTTCTTTACTCATCCCCTCTCCATTATCACGGATTGCTATCTGAAAGTAATCCTCTTTACACTCAATCGATACCGCTATTTCACCGCCATCTTCTAATACTTCGATTGCATTTTTAATAATATTTATAAATACCTGTTTCAATTGATTCGGTTCACAATAAATTGTCGGAATTTCTTCGCTATACATTTTTGTAATTTGAACATTTTGTAATACTGCTTGGGCATGAAGTAATTCAATGGTATCATTCATAATTTGTCTTACATCGCGTTTAACATATTGGACAGCTTGTGGTTTTGCGAGTAATAAAAATTCATTAATAATAGATTCAATCCTCGTTAACTCGGATTTTATTACAGAAAAATACATTTCATTTTCCTGTGAAGCGACCCCGTCTTCTAATAATTGTATAAATCCCTTTAATGCTGTCATTGGATTGCGAATTTCATGGGCTATTCCCGCTGCCAATTCTCCTACAACATTTAAGGTAGATGACTTCCTGAGCTGTTCTTCTAAAACGGCATTTTCAGTAATATCACGTAATGTAGTAATACTTAATCCTGAATAGATATTAAATTTATTTCGATACTCAAACTGAGTATACTCTCGATTATTAGGAAATTTCACCGTATAAAGGCCTTGATTTTGTCCATCTTTCTTCAGCTTTAATAACTTCGGTTTTATATCTTCCCCTATCGTTTTAGCAGAAGGCAAATAAGATAATAAATTTGAACCGATTAAACTCTCTTTGTTTTTATTAAGCAAACGTTCGGCTGCTTTATTCATATCAATTATTGTATAGTTCTGATCCCAAAGAATAATCCCATCAAACACTTCTTCAAAAATATTTTCAAACATTACCTTGCTTTCTCTTAATTCTTCTTCCATTTTATAACGCTCCGTAACATTACGAAAAATACTCATATTTAACCCTTCTACCGAATGAAGCTTTGTTGTAAATTCTAATATTTTTTTCTGTCCATTTGGCATCAAAAACATTAATTCTTCCCGATTTGATTTCTTATAGTATAAGCTCATAACCATCTCTGCATAGCGAGAATCTTTTTTATAAATAAAATCACCAATTTTTGATTTCAATAGTTTTTCTTCAGAACTTTCAAAAATTTTAAGAGCTGATGAATTTGCTGCAATAATTTGCCCTGTTTCTTTCCATAAAACAATACCATCAAGCGCCTCTGTAAAAAAATCATTGTAAAGCTTACGAGTCTCTTCTTTTTCCTTTTCTTTTTCAAATTTCTCCGTTATCTTTCCGATTATTGTAAAAAAACCTAGTTTATTAGGTAATTGGCTAGTCTGCGTTTCAAAATAATGTTTTCGACCATGAATAGTTAATGGTAAAACATTTCGAATTAGACCTGATTTGGTTTTTATATGATTAAGATGATCCCTTATCATGGAACGGTCTTCCTGTTGCAGAAAATGTGTTATGTTCCTATTAACCACTTGATTTATATTCACGTTAAAGTAATCACATAGACATGTATTAATATCTCGAATGACCCCATTATCATCAAATATAATTAATCCTACATTTATAGTTTGGAAAGCAATTATTCTCCTATCCCATATTCGATTCTGTTCTTCTAGTTTTTTCTTTAAAAGTGTATTTTCTTTTTCCACTTCATACAGCTTCATTTGTAATTGTCGATATTCTTCTGAATAGGATATACTATCCATTTATTTGGATACCTCCCTTTTCAAACGTAGTGTTTACATTATTCTACATTATTCTTGAATTTCCTTTCCTTCTGAAAAAAATAATGGAGTTTGCAAATGTAGAAATACTGTATTATCTTCATTCAAAACGAATATCCTGCCAATGACTTTTTGTCTTTTTCTCCCTTTCCATCCTATCATTTCAGTGATTTCCAAAAAAATTTAAACAAATTTAAAGATCTACCTGTTATTATAAATAAAGATTTTTTGTTTCAACTTTTTTTCGTGTACATTTCATTTTTGTAATAAACAGAAGTTATTTAGTTAACAGATTAACTACATGGGATTAATACTAGTGAAATTGTGTTATATATAGTTAGTGAAATAGATGATATTTCATTCATGAAAGGATGAGTTTATGAAACAGCGGGATTACTACTTTGATAATGCAAAATTTCTTTTGATTTTTTTCGTTGTCTTCGGTCATTTTATCCAATCATTTATAAATGACAATCAAAATATTTATACGTTATATAAGGTAATTTACACTTTCCATATGCCAGCATTTATTCTTATTTCCGGATTTTTTGCAAAAGGAATCGCGGAAAAGGGTTATATAAAGAAATATGCAAAAAAACTAATCATTCCCTATCTTATTTTTCAGCTTGTATACAGCATTTTTTATTATTTTCTTTATGGTAAGTCGACTTTTGCGATTGAGCCTTTGACTCCCCATTGGTCCTTATGGTTCTTAATTAGTTTGTTTTTTTGGAACATCTTTTTACTAGCTTATGTTAAATTAAAACCAATACACGGAATTATACTATCTCTTCTATTGGGATTAGCTATTGGAATGGTCGACTGGACGTCAAGTTATTTAAGCTTAACGCGAACATTTGTCTTCTTTCCTTTATTCTTAATAGGCTTTTATATGAAAAAAGAACATTTTGATTTTGTAAAAACAAGAAAAGCCACAATAAGCGCTATGATTATTTTCGCTCTTGTTTTTATCGGATTCCACTTATTCCCATCTATTAATTATCAATGGTTATTTGGCTCAAAATCATATGAAGCATTAGGGGAAGGTTACTTGATTGGAATGGCTATTCGGTTATTTTTTTATGTATTAAGCTTTCTGATGATTTTCTGTTTTTTCGCTTGCGTGCCTAAAAAGGAGTATTTTTTTACTAAATTTGGAAAATCTACGTTATATGTATATTTATTACATGGTTTCTTTATCCGTCTCTTTAGACAAAGTGATTTACCAAATATTTTTGAATCACCACAATCGTATGCCATGATTGTAATTGTGTCATTCTTTATTACCATATTACTTTCAAGTAATATCATCATTTCGTTAACACAGCCAATTATTGAATTAAGAAGCTCAAAATTCAAAAAGCTTTGCGCGAGAGTACATCAATCCGTACAAACAAATCGATAATTTAGCTTCCCATCAGCAAACCAAATATACTGATGGGAAATTTTTTATTTCTTTTTACTTGTTCCCTTTACTTTATCCTTCGTCAACGCGCCTGTATCATAAAATTTACTTGCATTAATATCGCCAAATTCTTGGCCAAATTCTACATTTGAAGTTTCTGTCTGTTTACGATCCTTTACTTTTTTCACCATTTTATTGTCCCTCTCTTCCATGCTTTGAATTTCTATTAGCACCTTTAATTGGGTTTTCTCCCCTGCTAAATTCAGCAGAAAATTCTGTTTCCTGCCTATTTTTCTTCGGTGTTTTACTATATTTCTCAACACTATTGAATTCAGCCTTCCGCTTAGCCATTTTTATCACCTCTCCTTTCACTGTTACATTTTTATTATCCTCACGCTAAAAAAAGATATGCTTCCCTACTTTTGTAAAAAACAAAAAATGGAGTATGTCAACAGACACAACTCCATTACTTCATTTGATTACCCAATAATAATTCGTTCTTTTGGATAATGGAAATTATCTTTTTTCTCTTTTCCACCAATTATATAGATGAAAGAAGTTAAGCCAATTCTTCCAATGAACATTAGCAGCATAATGACACACTTACCAAAACTAGATAATTCTGGTGTCAACCCTAATGAGAGCCCGGTTGTTCCGAAAGCGGAACAAACTTCGAAAAGGATAGCAATAAGGGGAGCTTTCTCTGATATTGACAAGGCAATAACAGCGATAAGACAAATTCCAGTCGCAAATATCGTTACAACCAATGATTTAATAATATCTTCTTCATGAATTTCTCTTTTAAATATTTTTATATGCCGATTGCCATTAGCATAATGATAAATAAATAAAATATTCAATGCAAAAGTTGTCGTTCTGATTCCTCCACCAACTGAACTTGGGGAAGCACCAATAAACATAAGGAAACAAAATATTAGCAAGGTTGGCATAGAGAACTCGTTTAATTCCATTGTTGCTAACCCCCCACTTCGCGTCGAGGTGGAATGAAAAAACGCATTAAAGAATATTTGATGCCAGCTCATTCCAGCATAATAATTTCCCCATTCTAATACCATAATCATGATTGTTCCGAATAGTAAAAGGAAACCAAAAGTAATAGTTGTTAACTTTGTAAATAAAGAAAACTTTAGATGCATATTTCCAGCTTTCGGAAAAAGATAATTTTTCACTTCTATTAGTACAGGGAATCCAATTGCTCCTAATGTAATAAGGATAATATTAACTAGCTGAACAAAATAATCATCCTTAAATGGAGTAAGAGATTGTCCCGTTAAATCCAATCCACCATTAGTAGTTGCACTAACAGCAGCAAAGGTTCCTTGTAAAAATGATTCTTTCCAATTAGGATAATAATTATGGAATTGCAAAGTAAGTATAATAGCACCTAAAATTTCAATGATAAGAATGATTTTGAAAATCTCTCTAATTAAATTAACAAGACCTGATAAATTAGACTGATTGTGATCAATCATAATTAATTGTCTTTCTCTTAATCCTATCTTCCTGCGAAAAATCATCCAAAAAAATGTACCTATTGCCATTACACCAATTCCGCCAAATTGTAAAACAAGCATTAATATTATGATACCAAAAGTACTATATGTTTCAGCGATATTAATTACAGTTAGTCCCGTTACACTTACTGCAGTAACCGCAGTAAATAACGTATCCATAAATGAAACCGTTACTCCGTCTTTATGTACCCCTGGTAAACTTAACAATAAAACAGAAATGCTAACTGCTAAAATATAATAGCTAGTAATCATTTGTGCAGGAGTTAGGTTTTGTAGGACTAACTTAAGTTTCTTGCCCATTAAAAAACAATTCCTTTCTTCAAAGCTACATAATAAAGCGTTTTTTATTATGCCTTTTTTTATATATGAATAATTACCAGTATAAGTTATCTATCCCTGCCCATACAACCAAATATTATAATGTTTATGTATCTTTTTAATCATAATAGTTAATATATAGGAAGAAAACGCCCAAGCTAAAGAACTACTACAAATACATTGAAGCATGTAATACTTCCAATACATCCTATTTTCTCCCATACACACAAACTTTACCACTAATGAACATGAAATAAATCCATATATTATTAATACAGAATCATTTATCATTTCCATTAACATAACGCAATGAATTTGATAAATAATGACTGTATTATATAATAAGGAGGAAAACAAAATGGCTTCTAGAAATAAATTATTAGTTCCAGGAATTGAACAATATTTAGATAGTGTTAAATACGAAATCGCTCAAGAATTTGGAGTAAACCTAGGTTCTGATACCGTTTCCCGTTCAAACGGTTCTGTTGGAGGAGAAATTACAAAAAGACTTGTTCAACAGGCCCAAGCTGAGCTATCTGGAAAAACTCATTAAGCTAAAGCGTAAAGTTTGTTGAAAATGAAAGTTACCTCATCTTTACTTTCTAGGGGGCTAAACTTAAGCCACCTCGTAACGTCTGTGTACACTTTCTATACACACTATAAAGGCTGGAACATAAGTATTCCAGCCAAAGATAAACCCGAACAATTATACGAACATTGCAAAGGTTCGTATAATTGTTCGGGCTTTTTTTATTCGTTTTAAAAGGACATTCTATGAAGTTTGTTGCTGTTACCCGCAGCCTGAATACACTTCGCTTTTTATGGGGTTCGCATTGAGCCTCCTCAGCATCGCCGCCGGTTTCTCAGACTATACGCTAATCCCACAGGAGCCTACGTGTATTCAGGCTGCTCCGTTTTTCCAAATAATTATATTTCCCATTATACAAACAACCATTTTTTAGAAAAAAGCGTTTAAAAACGAAGTGATGGAGCGGAGGAGCATTATATATTTTATTTTGCCCCAGTCTCTTCTTTTCGTCTATTATGCATTGCTCTCTTTTGCTTTAACCGCTTCTTTATTAGAAAAGAAATATCCGCCAACTGCGATTGCGACTAATACAAACCAGAATATTCCTTTCCATATTTTTGATTCGGGAAAATGCTCATCTAAGAATCCAACAGATGGATGTGCTAATGTAAAGACTGCTAATTTAACACCAACCCAACCTACAATTAAAAATGCTGCTGTTTCAAGAGACGGACGGGAATGAAGTAATTTAACAAACCAGTTAGCAGCAAAACGCATGATGATTAAGCCAATTAATCCCCCAAGGAACATTACTAAGAATTGCCCACCATCAATTCCACCTAGCGTAAACCAATTTGTTTTCGGTAAAGTAATCGCAAGTGCAACTGCAGCTAGCATGGAATCAATCGCAAAAGCAATATCTGCTAATTCAACTTTTAAAACAGTCATCCAAAAACCAGATTTTTTCTTTGACTTTTCCCCTTTATCTTCTTCATTCTTCTTCGCATACTTTCCATAAATATTATGCACCGCAATAAAGAGAAGATATAGTGCGCCTATCGCCTGCACTTGCCATACGTCTACTAAAAAAGAAATCATGAATAAAGTAGCAAAACGGAAGACAAATGCACCTAATAATCCGTAGAAAAGCGCCTTTTTTTGTTGCTCTACTGGTAAGTGTTTAACCATAACGGCCATTACAACCGCATTATCTGCTGCAAGTAACCCTTCTAATACAATTAGAATAAGTAAAACCCAGCCATACTCTAGTAACATGCTTGCATCCAATAATATTTCCCCCTTTTAGGTGTTTATTTGTATACTCCCTATTAGCAGGTTTTGCTACGCCTCTCGTTATTATGTACAAAAGTGCGCAAAAAAGACCTTTGCCAAATAGGCAAAGGTCTTGCTAAGCACTAATATGCCAACAAAGCCGATGGCATATGCCATGAACTGACGACTTTGTTTTAGGTATCAACCTAAAAGCTACTCCCCTTTGAGTAGTATACAAATATTAATATGTATTAATTATATACAATATTAAACTATTTGCCAATGGTTTTTTATTTATTTTTTTATTTTACTGAAATTTCCCTTAACCATTATTTCAACATCTCACTTTTTTCTTTATCACCTTATTGAACAACTAGGACATATTCTTCTTCCTTCGAAAATAAATTAAACAATACTTTACTGCATAACCACAAATGATACCAGGTATCAAAAAAACCATCGGCAAGAATACAGGACCTAACAACACACCAAATAACTTCAACTTCGTCGAATAAAAAACGCCTACTGTTACAAAATATGCACAAAATACAAATGGTAAGAAAGCATATTCATTGTCTGTTTCCATTACTTCCTTATACGCGTCCCACATTGCAAACATATATAAACACGGATAAAACAATATCCATTGAAAATCCATAATATCAATCGCCTCTTGGATATTGCCGCAAAAACTTAGCATAATTGCTAAATTAAAATTACTTTTCGCATTTATAATGAACTCTAAAATAACAAACAATGTTCCTTTCCAATATTTTTTCAATAATAACTGACTAAAACCTGGAAGTGCGATACTCCACATTATTGCTTCAAGTCTACTTAGGCCCTTCATTGGAATCACCATCTATTTTTCTATACCTACTGTTACATTTTTAGCGAAATAGTGATATTTTATACAAAATGAATTGTTATATATTTACAAACCAAACAAAAAAGAGCCAATGGCTCTTTTTTAAAGTATTTGAGATAGGAATGCTTTAGTCCGTTCATGCTTTGGATTATCAAATATTTCTTCTGGTTTCCCCATTTCTACAATTTCTCCTTTATCAAATAGAATAATACGATCCGCTACTTGTCTCGCAAATCCCATTTCATGTGTTACTACTAGCATGGTCATACCTGATTCAGCTAAAGTTTTCATAACATCCAATACTTCTTTTACCATTTCAGGATCAAGCGCAGAAGTAGGTTCATCAAATAGCATAATTTTCGGCTGCATTGCTAGTGCTCTTGCTATTGCCACACGCTGCTGTTGTCCACCTGACAATTGTCCTGGATATTTATTTGCTTGCTCTGGAATTCCGACTCTTTCTAGCAACTCTTTTGCAATTTGTTCTGCTTTTGCCTTTTTCCACTTTCTTACCCAAATTGGTGCTAAAGAAATATTTTTGAGAATGGTCATATGGGGAAATAAATTAAATGATTGGAACACCATCCCCGTTTCTTTGCGAATTTCCTCAATATTTTTCAGATCATCTGTCAATGCAATATTATCAACAACTATTTCCCCTTTTTGAAATTCTTCTAAGGCATTAATAGTTCGAATAAATGTCGATTTACCAGATCCTGAAGGTCCTAAAATAACAATTACTTCTCCTTGTTTTACTGTTAAATCTACATCCTTTAATACATGGTGATCCCCATACCATTTATTCAATTTCTTTACTTGAATAATATCTTCTCTCTCATTTAAAGGCGTTGTTAATTTATCTACACCAAACACACTTTCCATTCTCTCATTCTCCTTTCTATCTCGTTCCTACTCCAAGTGATTTTTCGATATGTTTACTTACATGCGACATTAAGAAGCAGAAAATGAAGTACATTAACGCAATAACAATATATAACTCCATATATTTCCCTAGATATGCCGGATTCGCAGCGATTTTTTTCCCCATGCCAAGAAAATCAGCTAATCCAATTACAGCAACTAAAGAAGTATCTTTAAATACGGAAATAAATTGCCCCACCATTGCGGGAATCACTGCTTTTAAAGCCTGTGGTAATACAACAAAAACCATCAATTTAAAATTATTCAATCCAAGTGCTTGAGCTGCTTCAAATTGTCCTCTCGGAACGGATTGCAAGCCTCCTCGAATATTTTCTGCTAAATACGCTGCACTAAATAGAGTAAAGGCAATCATTGCACGAACAACATTATCTAATTGAATCCCGCCAAGGAACATTGGCAATAATAGCTGTGCAATAAATAACACCATAATAAGTGGCATCCCACGGATCAATTCAATATAAAGAATACAGAAGTATTTTATAAGAGGCAGCTTACTTCTTCTTCCCACCGCAAGCAGCAAACCTAGTGGAAAAGAGCATAAAATGGCTACAGAGGCAATAACTAAAGTTAATAAGAATCCACCCCAAATATTTGTTTTAACCGGCTCTAATACTCCGAATCCATTAATAATAGAAAGAGTGATTGGAATAAATAAAATCCATAATACGAGCATAGGAACTTTTACTTTCGGCACATATTTTCCAACAAAGTAAAAAAGAATAATCACTGCAACATTTGCAAATAAATATATTTTCGATTCTACTTCTGTATATGGTAGAATTCCAAATACGATGAAAAGTGCACTAAGACTAATTGCCACATGGCCGATAATTCCTCTCCATGCCCCCCAGGTAGTGCCTAACAGTACAGATAGCAATAACAAGGCCACCCATAATCTCCATATTTCCTCCATTGGAAACTGTCCAACAAACAGTAGTCTTAAGTTATCCGTAACCACTCCCCATTCACTAGTGAGTAAAAACTTACCTACTTTTGTAAGGAAATATATAGTGAACATTAGTGTGATAATGGTCAGTATGGCGTTTTTCCAATCCTTGAATAAATTATTTTTTAGCCATAATTGTAGTTTCCTTTGACTATTCAACTTTTTCGTTTCCATAACTGGTTCTGTATTATTAAGTTGTATATTATCCATTTACTTCCCTACCTTTCTACCAGCTGGAATTTTTTATTGAAAAGATTCATTAACAGGGATGTAGTTAAGCTAAACAATAAATAAACAGAAATAACAATTAATAATGTTTCTAACGTATGTCCTGTTTGGTTAATAATTGTATTTCCGATTCCAACAATATCTTGATATGCTACAGCCATTGCTAAACTTGAGTTTTTAATTAAATTTAAATATTGGCTTGTCAACGGCGGGATGATGATTCTAATCGCCTGTGGAAAAATAATTAAACGAAGTGCTGTATGACTTTTAAAGCCGAGCGCTTTTGCCGCTTCCGTCTGTCCTTTTGGAACGCCCATAATTCCAGCACGGACAATTTCTGAGATAAATGTTGACGTATAAATCGTTAGTGCAACCAGCACAGACATAAATCCAATAGATAATGACGTTCCACCATCGAATGAATTTCCATTAAACACAGGAATTGAAAAACCGAGTGGTCCGTTTCCTAAAATAAAATAGGTAATAATCGCTGTAACAATTATAAATCCGATGCTCGAAATGAGCGGATATGTAGATTTTCCGGATTCAAATGATATTTTTGTTAATTTTTTAAATAAGAACACACTTCCTACAACTAGGATAATGAGGACAATCATCCAAATAATTGTATTATCTTGCAATGTAAACCATGGAATAGACGCACCTCTGTTGGAAAAATAAAAAGGTCCCATCGATAGCGCCTCTTGAATTTTTGGCATTGGTAAAAAAACGGCAAAGTTCCAAATGAAAATCTGAACCAACAATGGCGTATTTCTAAAAACTTCCACATAAACTGTTGCTACTTTACTCACTAGCCAGTTATTTGATAACCTAGCAATTCCTACTATTACTCCAATGATACTTGCTAAAATGATGCCAAAGATAGAAACCTTAAATGTATTTAATAAACCAACTAATAAAGCTCTTTTATACGGATCATCTGGTGTATAACTAATAATGGATTCTGCAATTGGAAATGATGCCTTTAAGTTTAAATAATCTAATCCCAGTGTCAATCCTATCTGCTCTAGACCAGATATCACATTTCTTATCATAAAGGAAATGACAATTCCTACTATAATAACGAAGATAATTTGGCTAATAATCGGTATAATTTTTCTGTTTCTCCAAAGAGGAGTCGATGTTGTCTTTTTCATTTCCACTATATTCTCACCTCTCACTTAAAAGAATAGGGGGTATCTCAAAAGAGTATGACACTTTGGTTTTTGAGAACCCCCCTATTTTTTAAATTATCAATTAATTAATATTAACGGAATGGGATAGAGTACAATAATCCGCCATCACTATACAACGCATTTTGTGCACGCTCTAATTTAAACACTGTATCTGGCCCTAGGTTACGATCATAAATTTCCCCATAGTTACCAACTTGTTTAATAACCTGATAAGCAAAATCATTAGATAAACCTAATTGTTCACCAAGATTCCCTTCTACCCCAAGAAGACGTTGAATTTCTGGATTGTCACTAGTTAAGAAATCATCGACATTTTGCGAAGTGATTCCAAATTCTTCAGCTTGAATAGTTGCAAATACAATCCAAGATACTGCATCAGCCCATTTCTCATCTCCATCTTTAACAGCTGGAGCTAAAGGTTCTTTTGATAATGTTTCATCCAAAATAATATGTGCATCCGAATCTTGCAAAGTAGACTGACGAGAAACTAATCCTGACTTATCTGTTGTCCATGCATCGATGGATCCTTGCTCATATGCTGCAATAACAGCATCTGCATTATCAAATGTTTGGGCTGTATAATTAACTCCAGCAGCTTTCATTTGATCTGCCAAGTTCAATTCTGTAGTCGTACCTGTTTCAACTCCAATCGTTTTTCCTTCTAAATCTTTTAATGTTTTGATTCCACTATCTTTTGGTACCATAATTCCCTGACCGTCATAAAAAGTTACTGGAGCAAAACTTAAACCTACCTCTGCATCACGGTTTGTTGTCCAAGTTGTGTTACGAACTAATACATCTACTTCACCAGATTGAACAGCTGTAAAGCGATCAGTAGCTGATAAAGGTCTAAATTCAATTTTCGTAGCATCTCCAAGTACTCCTGCTGCAATAGCTTTAGCAAAATCAACATCAAAACCAGTGTTTTTACCATCTGATCCTATGTATCCAAAGCCAGGAAGTGCATCATTGACGCCTGCTTTTAACGTTCCTCTATCTTTAATTGTTTCTAGTAAACTTTTAGAAGAACTTGATTTTGCACCACTTGTGCTTCCTCCATCTGATGATGACTTACTTGAACAGCCAGCTAAAGCAAGTACAAGCACTAATAGAATACTAAAAGTAAGCGACAAACTTTTTTTCATGCATTTATCCCCCTATATCTTGTTTTTTATGATACTATCAGACTCTATTGAATGAATATTCAATCTATTTAACTCATAAGAATACTCTTATAAAATGTAAGATAGTATCATATTCGTTAAAAAGTTAACAAGTTATATATATTAACATTTGTTTGTTAACTTTTATAACAACTTGTTTTTATTATACCTATTTTTTTTCTAATTACAAATAGTTTTTTGAAAACTTTTAATTTTTATAAGTTTTCAACGTTTTTATATTTATTTAGAAACACAAAAACCTTATATATCAGTTATTCGGCTACCGAAAGACTTTCTTTTGAATGTTACTCTTTCAGTATCTCCCACCGATTCCAAAAGAAAATTTTATGAAATAACTAAATTTGTATACAATTAAGTTATTTCAACATAATAAATTCTTTCTTTTTTTTTATAAACACTTGTCTTCCCTTCCCCTTTTTTCTATTCTAATGTTCAAAAACCTGACACGTTTTTAACATTTCAACATGTTTATTCAATCTAAAATTCTTCAGAAAACTGCTATTATCTAAAAAAAAAGAGACTGTTTCACAAATGGATATCTCTTTAGAAAACAGAAGATATCCATTCGAAACAATCTCTTTTTTTACTATTTATTCTTACTCATCCATCGGATTATATAATTTAACTTCTGGATTTTTATCTTGGAACCATCTTAAGGCAAATTCATTTTCAAATAAAAATGCTTTTTTGCCGAAACGATCTTCCACTAATAAACTTCTCCCGCTTGAAAGATTTTCATTCACTTCTTCGTCCACTAACCAACGGGCAATTTTGGAACCTACATGCTCCATAATAACTTCCACATTGTATTCATTTCTCATACGATGTTCAAACACTTCAAATTGTAGTTGACCAACTGCTCCAAGAAGATAATCTTCTGTTTTGACAGTCTTATACAATTGAATCGCTCCTTCTTGCACGAGCTGCTGTATTCCTTTATGGAAATGTTTTTGTTTCATTACGTTTTTGGCTGTTACCTTTACAAATAGCTCTGGCGTAAATTGAGGTAATTTTTCATAATGGAATGCATTCTTACTAACTGTTAACGTATCTCCAATCTGATAAAAACCTGGATCATATAGCCCGATAATATCACCGCTAACTGCTTCATTAACGGTACTTCGATCATCTGCCATAAATTGAGTAGACTGGGCTAATTTCACTTGCTTCCCGGTTCTTGGCAGATTTACCGTCATCCCTCTTTCAAATTTCCCAGAACAAATCCGTAAAAAAGCAATACGATCACGATGAGCCGGATTCATATTTGCTTGGATTTTAAAAATAAATCCAGAAAACTCCTCAGACAAAGGATCTATCTCTCCCATGCTAGATTTTCTTGCTTGTGGAGATGGAGCAAATTGCAAGTATGTTTCTAAAAACGTTTGAACACCAAAATTGCTTAAAGCACTCCCGAAAAATACTGGCGTTAGATCCCCATTATTTATTTTCTCCTCAGAAAATTCGTTTCCAGCTTCATTTAAAAGCATGATTTCTTCTAAAGTTTGATCATATAAGGAATCCTGTTTAATTGAATGATCGCCTTCAATCTCTCCATCTTCATTTAGCGGGATATACTTTTCCGTATCTTCTACACGGAACTGCTCAATTCGTTTATAAAAACGGTCATAAATTCCTAAAAATTCTTTTCCCATTCCGATTGGCCAATTCATTGGATAGGACTCTATCCCCATTACTTCTTCCAATTCCGCTAGTAACTCAAGAGGCGGCTTTCCTTGGCGATCTAATTTATTTATGAATGTAAAAATAGGAATACCTCTCATTTTACATACTTTAAATAGCTTTAATGTTTGTTCCTCTATCCCTTTAGCTGAATCGATAATCATCACAGCACTGTCCACTGCAGTAAGCGTACGATAAGTATCTTCACTAAAGTCTTGGTGTCCTGGTGTATCCAGAATATTCACTCGTGCATTTTGGTAGTCAAATTGCATCACACTTGATGTAACGGAAATCCCTCTTTGCTTTTCTATCTCCATCCAGTCACTTGTTGCATATTTTCCTGTTTTCTTCCCTTTTACTGTTCCAGCATCCCTAATAGCGCCACCGAAAAGTAAAAGTTTTTCCGTTAATGTCGTTTTTCCGGCATCCGGATGGGAAATAATCGCAAAGGTGCGACGAGATAGTACATCCTGTTTAAAATTCTTTGACATGTTACGTTCCTCTCTTTTTACGCTTTCAAATTTAGTCCATTCCCTTATATTATCTCGATATATCAAAGTTTGCAATGGGTTTAAATGTATTCTCCTCGTTTTATTTCAGCTATTTTCCCCATTTTTTTAAAGTAGCTGTAAGTATACTTTGTTATTTTTTATCCAGTTAAACATAGGACAGCTTTATTTCCAAAAGCTTAAATTAAGTTAGCTTAAACTTTATATCCTCCAATACTTTCCCAATCGATTGGTGAATAACGAAATCAGCTAGCCCATCCATTTCTGTTGGTTCTTTATTAACAATAATCAGCTTTGCTCCTGTTTGTTTCGCCAACAATGGAAATTGATTTGCTGGTGAAACGGATAAAGAGGATCCTAATACTAAAAAGACATCAGACTTAATTGCCGCTTCCTCGGCTGTTAAAAATGGCTGTTCTGGAAGCATCTCGCCAAAAAGAACAATGGAAGGTCTCAAGACTCCCCCACAATCACAGGAATAATTTTTATGTAAGTATTCTTCACTGTCATAACTTTTTCCGCATGTTTCACAATGGATCTTTTTTAAAGTTCCATGCAATTCTGCAACATTCTCATTCCCTGCTTCTTGATGGAATCCATCAACATTTTGGGTTATGATTTGCTTTAAAAGCCCGTTTCTTTCCCATTCAGAAAGAATATAATGACCTTGATGTGGTTTAAATTCATGTATTCCTTGAACTCGTTGGCGATAAAAGTTTATAAATTCTTGGACATGATTATTTAAAGCATCTGTAGATGAAAGATACTGTTTTTTTTCGGCTGTCCATAGCCCAGTATTAGCTGATCTAAAATCAGGTAACCCACTCTCTGTCGACATTCCTGCACCAGTAAAAACAACCAAATAATTAGCAGACTTCACTAATTGAACAAATGGATCCATCCAAAATTCCCCCTCACACTTCTTTATCCATTCATTTTAGCAAACCCTAGAAGCTACTCAAAATGAATGTGCTCTTGCTTGGAAATAATCCCTTTCTTAACGAGCATAAGTCTTCCACTGATGGAAGTTTTCTTTATCTCGTACAGATATTTTCTATATTTCATTCTGTTATAATAAAGATAATTTCAACAGGGATGACCATGTTATTTTAATGAAGCGGGATAAAGAGAATACTATGAGGCTACGAATATCTCCACCCTTTTCCTTATACTACAAAAAAAGGTGATGTATATGAACCAAATAATAGATGCCCATATTCATATTGACCAGTACAATCGAGACGAAATCAGCCAGTTTTTTAAAGAAGAAACATTAATTGCTGCTATCTCTGTCTCTATGAATTTAGATTCATGTAAACAAACAGAAAAATTAAGCAAAGAGTTCGAATTTATTAAAGCAGCCTATGGTTATCATCCAGAACAATCATTACCTTCTGATACATCTATATCCAATTTGTTTACATGGGTTGAAGCAAACCAGAGTAGCGCTATTGCCCTTGGCGAGATCGGCTTACCTCATTATATAAGGAGAAAAGACCCATCTTCTGTTCCTTTACAACCTTATATTGAAATCCTAGAGCAATTTATTGTATTAGCAAAAAAATTAAAAAAACCTATTGTTCTTCATAGTATTTATGAAGAAGCTGATATTGTCATTAATCTGCTTGAAAAGCATAGTTTTTCAAATGCTCATTTTCATTGGTTTAAAGGAAGCCCAAAAACAATTGAACAGATGATAAGAAATAATTATTATATTTCCCTTACACCTGATTTTTTATATAAGGAAAAAACTCAACAGCTCGCGAATTTATACCCGATTGAAAAAATAATGGTAGAAACGGATGGACCTTGGCCATTCGAAGGGCCGTTTATTCATCAAAAAACGGTTCCAACTATGATTCATAATACTATTCATGCTTTAGCAACATTGAAAAAATATACATTATCAGATATGTACGAGCAAATCTTATGTAATACGAAAAGATTTTATTCTATTTCTATCCCCCAAAAAAGAGACTGATTCTACGAATCAGTCTCTTTTTTTTCATTATTTTACCATTTGAAGCAAGCTGCACCTACAATGATTAAAAGAATGAATAAAACGACGATTAAAGCGAAACCTCCGCCGTAACCTGCACCACCATAGCCATAGCTTGGATATCCATAACCATATCCGTACATTCTATTTCCTCCTCTTAATTTCTGTTAGTTACGGATTATTAAAATCCGCCGTAACCCCAAGAAGCACCAATAATCACCAATAAGATAAACAATACTACTAAAAGAGCGAAACCTCCGCCGTAACCTACTCCAACTTCACCCATGAATAAAAACCTCCTTTTTTTGATTCCATATATCCTATTCAAGAATCTAAAATGTGCGATAGTCAAATGCACATTTTTTAGGTTTTTTAACTAGTTCAGCTTATCAAGTATAGGCTGTTAATTAATACTTTGTTGTTTTTTTATGTTGTATCAGTTTCATTTCATTATGGTCCATTCCATTTTCATTTTAGAAACAAATCAAACCAAACTATATACAATTCAGCTAATCCAAATACAAAAGGTGTCATTCTTTATGGTTTAAACAACAAACCATAAAGAATGACACCATCATCCAAACTTTTATTCTTCTTTTTTTGGAATTAAATTAAAAATTTCATGGGATTCTAAGCTATCTACAAAACGATCAAGCCAATCATAATAATTAAGAGCATAGTGTAATTTCTCTAAATCTTTTTCCCCATCTTTTATTACATCCTCAGAAACCCCGTCTTTATTTAATAACGCTTTAATTTCATTCATAGACTTTTCAATCGCATAAACATTTTCAGTAATTGCTAATCTCCATTTAATCGTAAAAAAATCGATAAACGTTTGATACCAATCTTCTTCCGCACTATATAAATCTTTTCGAACACCTTTTCGCCATACTTTATCAACCATTTTTAATTCAAGCAATGTTCGAACCGATGTACTCATACTGGTTTTACTCATCCCCAGCTCTTCTTTCATTTCGTCAAGAGTCATTGGGTTTTGCTGAAATAATAACATTCCATATAATCTGCCAATTGATTCCGTTACACCATATAAATCCATGTTTTGAGCTACAGAATCAATCACTCTCTCTCGAGCAATATTTAACTGCTCTCTATCCGTCATTTATCATTCACATCCATATTATATGTTTACTTATCCATTGTAATAATGATTATTTCAATAATCAAGATGAACTCTAATGATTAACTAATAATTGATTATCTTTTTATAGATTAACATGAATGAAAAAAAAGTAAAGAAGTGTTCTTTATAGTATATGGTAGCATATGGGCGAATTTTTAAGAATAAAGCCACTACAGTTCGTTCGGTTTTTTCTGTACGTTCAGAATGAATGTTTTTAACTGATTATACAGTTTGTAATGTTTTTTTATACCTTTTATAATATATAAGGGCTCGGTTTACAGAGTCGTTAGAAATAAAGAGGTGAAAAAATGGAAAGTATGGCAAAATTGAAAATCGAAAACGTCACAAAGATTTTCGGAAAAAACACAAAAAAAGCGATTCAGCTATTAAATAATGGTGAATCTAAAAAAGATATTCTCAAAAAAACAGGAGCAACAGTCGGCGTAAATAAGGCTAGTTTTGAAGTAAATCCTGGTGAGATTTTCGTAATTATGGGGCTCTCAGGTAGTGGTAAATCAACATTAGTCCGCATGTTCAATCGTCTAATTGATCCTACAATCGGAAAAATTTATATTGATGGGAAAGACATTGTCAGTATGTCTAAGGAGGAACTACGCAAGGTTCGAAGAGAAAAAATAAGCATGGTCTTTCAAAAATTTGCTTTACTTCCACATCGAACAATCTTAGAAAATGCTGAATTTGGTCTAGAAATTCAAGGTGTAGATAAGACAGCAAGAAAAGAGCGTGCACTTGAATCACTTAAACTAGTTGGTTTATCCGGTTATGAAAACCAATACCCCGACCAATTGAGTGGTGGGATGCAACAAAGAGTTGGTCTTGCTCGTGCTTTAGCTAATGACCCCGATATCCTATTAATGGATGAAGCGTTTAGTGCACTCGATCCTCTTATTCGCAAAGATATGCAGGATGAGTTATTAGATCTACAATCTAATATGGAAAAGACAATCATCTTTATTACACATGATTTAGATGAAGCATTGAGAATTGGCGATCGTATCGCTCTAATGAAAGATGGCTCGATTGTACAAGTCGGAACTCCTGAAGAGATTTTAATGAATCCTTCAAACGATTATGTGGAACGATTTGTAGAAGATGTTGATTTATCGAAGGTATTAACTGCAAATCACATTATGAAACGAGCAGAAGCAGTTACCATCGAAAAAGGTCCACGTGTTGCATTGCAAATGATGAAAAAATTAGGAATTTCAAGTATCTATGTTGTTAATAAGCGTAGAGAACTGCTCGGAGCAATTACCGCAGATGATGCACGTGTTGCTGCTGAAAAAAATGAAGGTATTGAAACGATTCTTCAAAAAGATGTAATTACCGTTACAGGTGATACGTTATTATCTGATCTATTTGATAAAGTTTCAACTGCGATCATACCAGTTGCTGTTATAGACGAACAAAATAGATTAAAAGGAATTCTTGTAAGAGGTGCGGTTATAGGTGCACTGGCTGGAAATAATGAGCTTATTAATACTCCACCTACCGAAGAAGCAGTACTAGTTGGGGGGAATGTATAATGAATAATCTATTTCCTAAACTGCCTGTTGCAGACTGGATTGATTCCTTTGTTGACTGGCTAACGACAACCTTTGAAGTATTATTTGATGGAGTAACTGCAGTACTAGAATTTGTTGTAAATGTATTAGTAGCCTTCTTTGGATTTATTCCTCCTATTCTATTAATCATTTTATTAGCATTACTGGCTTGGAAATTAGCGAATAAAAAGATTGCACTATTTACTCTAATAGGTTTATTACTTGTAGATAATTTAGGTTATTGGGAACCAATGATTGATACATTAGCTCTTGTACTTTCTTCTGTATTTATCTCCATAGTAATCGGTATCCCACTAGGTATTTGGGCTTCACAAAATAGCACTGTACGCAATATTGTTATTCCAATATTAGACTTTATGCAAACAATGCCAGCCTTTGTATATCTTATTCCCGCTATTTTCTTTTTTAGTATTGGTGTAGTACCGGGGGTTGTTGCATCTGTTATTTTTGCTATGCCGCCTACTATTCGCTTAACTATTCTTGGAATTCAACAAGTTCCTAGTGATATTACAGAAGCGACAGAAAGTTTTGGTAGTACGACTTCTCAAAAATTAATAAAAGTTCAATTACCACTTGCAATGCCAACAATACTTGCTGGTATTAATCAAAGCATCATGCTTGCGCTATCAATGGTAGTTATTGCTGCAATGGTTGGTGCACCTGGACTTGGTGCAGATGTTTATCGTGCTGTAACCCAGATTCAAATTGGACGCGGGTTTGAAGCAGGTATTTCTATTGTAGTACTTGCAATCATTTTAGATAGAATTACCCAAAATGTGGGTACGAAAAAAAAGGGGGCAAAATAATATGAAAAAAATAACAACTATTCTAGGAGCAATCACTCTCTCTCTAGGTTTAGCTGCTTGTAGTTCCAGTAGTGTAAATAACGAGAATGCCACTATTGGCGAAAAGGTAGATTACGAGATTATCGGTATTGATCCAGGAGCTGGATTAATGAAAGCAACTAGCCAAGCAATTAGTGACTATGAGCTAAGTGATTGGAAATTAGTTGAAGGATCAAGTGCAGCAATGACCGCTGCTCTAAAAAAAGCTTATAATAAAGAAGAACCAATTATTGTAACAGGCTGGACTCCACACTGGATGTTCGCTGCATACGATTTAAAATACTTAGAAGATCCAAAAGGGTCTTTTGGTGAAGATGAAAACATTCATTCTATTGCTCGTAATGGACTAAAAGAAGATATGCCAGAAGCATATAAGGTATTAGATAATTTCCATTGGACAACAGAAGATATGGGCGTTGTCATGATGGACATATACGATGGAGAATCTCCTGAAAAAGCAGCAGAAAGCTGGGTAAAAGAGAATGCTGATAAAGTTAGCGAATGGACAGAAGGTGTCGACAGTGTTGATGGAGATAAAATTAAAATCGGCTATGTTGCATGGGATAGTGAAATCGCAAGTACAAACGTTATCGGTAAAGTATTAACAGATTTAGGTTATGATGTAACATTAAGCCAAGTAGAAGCAGGTCCAATGTGGACAGGTGTTGCAGATGGCAGTTTAGATGCGCATATTGCTGGTTGGTTACCGATTACCCATGAAGACTATGCAAGCAAATTCGAAGGGAAATTCGAAGATCTAGGTCCAAACTTAGAAGGAACAAAATTAGGACTTGTCGTGCCAAGTTATATGGATATTGATTCTATTGAAGATTTAAAAGAATAATAGAATTCGCAACATGAAATGAGAAAAAGAAGAATGCTGCTTAGGCACGTAGCATTCTTCTTTTTCTTTACATAAGTATGTTCCAATTATTAAAATATGCTGATTTTATACCATCCCTTTATAATCAGTGGCAAGTTGAGACTCCCACGACTAAAGTCGCAAGCCCTAAACCTTACGCTTTAATGGGTGGGATTCTTGAATGACTAAACGTTCGCAATCCATTTCTGTTTTGAACAGTCTTCAAGTTATGGGTATCTCATTACCCCTCCTAAGACAGTGCATATAGCATCTTAGGCTGATTGACTATTACCATCAATCACAGGTGCATATCGAATATTCATAGCACCGACTAAATCTCTATGTTTTTCGAATCCACATTTACACTTATATTTTCGGTCTTGTGACTTGTTCTTTTCAGAACATTTAGGACATGTTTGACTAGTATATGCAGGATTCACATATTCCACTTTGATTCCAGCTAAATTGGCTTTATATTCAATGAATTGAGATAAACGATAGAAAGACCAACTGTGCAAATTCTTTTCGTTTTTACGGCTTGTTCTTGCCGTCTGTCGAATATTCGCAAGTTGTTCTAAGCGAATGACAGAAATTTTATTGCCTTTTGCAAAATTGACGATTGCACGGCTTATTTTATGATCTTGGTCTTTCATCCATCTTTGTTCCTTATCTTTTGAATTACGAATAGCATTTAACTTTTTCTTTTTTCCTAATGCTTTGCGTTCAGAACGGAATTTTCGCTTCACATATTTAT
>Ga0209463_1000075_pt1 | contig 86313 bp, 91 predicted proteins | sample AgamicMgSfrz_FD_187169 | JGI IMG/M metagenome (GOLD analysis project Ga0209463, IMG submission 187169) | Agave microbial communities from Guanajuato, Mexico - Mg.Sf.rz (SPAdes) (version 2) | ecosystem: Host-associated > Plants > Phyllosphere > Phylloplane/Leaf | place: Guanajuato, Mexico... | reverse complement strand
TATATAATTGTTATAGGTGCACTAATTTACGGAATTTCCGCCTATTTGCCTGTGTTTATTGAAGAGATCAAACAATTAGTGCGCAATATTATCCGATTTTATATGAGGCCGAATGATAATCCAGTCATTAACTATATTATTGAGGCAATTAGCCGCTATCCGGTGTTCAATTATTTGGAGCAGGGCTTTTCCTTTGTTCTTGGTTATTTTACAAATATAGGTAAATTTGGACTGCAGCTATTTTTGGCAATTATTTTAAGCTTGTTTTACTTATTGGAGAAAGACCGACTCAAGCAGTTCTCTCATAAGTTAAATCAAAGCAAGATTGCCCCGATTTATCGGGAATTGAGTTTTTTTGGGAAGAAATTTGCTGGGACCTTCGGTAAGGTAATTGAGGCGCAATTTATTATTGCATTAGTTAACTGTGGCTTAACAACAATTTCTTTATATTTTCTAGGTTTCCCGCAGCTGTTTGGAATCGGTATTATGATTTTTCTTTTAGGGCTGATTCCCGTCGCAGGTGTGATTATTTCACTGATTCCTTTATGCATTATTGCTTTTTCAATCGGTGGAATTGCGAAGGTAGTAACAGTCATAATCATCGTTATGGTTGTACATGCGATTGAAGCGTATATACTAAATCCAAAGCTTATGTCTTCTAAAACAGATTTACCGGTATTTTTTACATTTATTGTTTTGATTTTTTCGGAGCATTTTTTTGGTGTATGGGGGCTGATTGTAGGTATCCCAATCTTTATTTTCTTACTGGATATTTTAGAGGTAAAGGATAAAAACAGGATGTAATTATAAGGACAGGTGCATTTATTGCACTTGTTTTTTTTATTGTTAATCGTTCTTTTTTTTGCACACTCGCTGATACTGTACTAGATAGGAATCAAGCAGCTGGCTTGTCCGGATTGTATTTGGACTTGAAAAGCCCTCGTTTAATGCGATTTTGACCAACTCATCCCTTAAATAGTCGATCATTCGCAGCAATTCCTTGATGTCTTCCGTTTCCTTCGAAATGTTTTGCATTTTGGCAGGCTCCTTGGATTTGAACTTACTTTTTGCATGTTAACAAAATAAGGGAGAAATAAAAAGCATTTTCCTGTCCGTATGCTAAAAAATGAAGGAAATTAGTTCTTTTTTACTGATTAGTTTACATGAAAAAAAAGAGAAAGCTTAAAAGCTTTCTCTTTTAAAAGAACACAAGAATAATGATAACCGCTACAAGTATGCGATAAATCGCAAATGGTACCAATTTAACTCTGTTTATTAATTTCAGGAAGAACCTAATGGAAATCAATGCGAAGATAAAGGCACTGATAAAGCCTGCGATGAAAAACGGCAGGACATCTCCAGTAATGTACTCCCAGTTCTTCAGCAGTGATAAAAAGCTTGCTCCTGCCATGATTGGCACTGCCATGATGAAGGTAAAGTCAGCAGCAGCACGGTGGCTTAATCCCATCAGAACTCCCCCTGATATGGTAGAGCCAGAACGGGAAAAACCAGGCCATAAAGCAATACACTGGAACAGACCAATGAAGAATGCCTGCTTATTAGTGATTTGATCGACTGTTTCAGCTGTAACCTTTTTCTTTTTTTGCACATAGTCTGCAACAATCATTAAAACTGCTCCAGCAATTAGCGCATACACAACTGTCCGAATTCCAAAGAGCTTGGAATCAATATAGTCTTCAAAAAGGAAGCCAAGGATTGCAGCCGGCAGTAAACCGATAAAAATTTGGACAAGACTTAATTTATGTCCGTCCATTTTTTTGCCTTTAATATTTTTTTTCAGACCAAGTAAATTCATAAAACGGTCCCAGAAAAGGATGACAACTGCCAAAATGGACCCTAATTGAATGACAACCTTGAATGTATTGGCAACCTGTGGGTTAAACAATTCTCCCGATTTAAGCAGCAAATCATCAACGATAATCATATGACCAGTGGAGGAAACAGGTGCAAACTCTGTCAGCCCTTCCACAATCCCTAAGATGATGGCAACAATTATTTCCCATAAAACGTCCAAACTATCCACTCCTAATGCTTTATATGTATTTAATAATCTATTGATTTTATGCGCATGTCCCATCTATCATAACAAATTTGTTTGAAAAGAAAAACTCCCATTTCTATAGGCATCTCCCCTTTGCTCGATAAGCCATAGGAACTATTCTTATCCACCAATATAATAACGAAAAAAAAACCAATAGGGTTTCACATTATTTGTTTTTTACAATAAAATGAGAGGATAGGAACAAGATAGAGAGGAAAAGAAGGATGAAAAGAGAAAATCAAGGAGCAATATCTGTCGGTGATGCATTTATAGATTATCTGTCTATTAATGAGAACAACGACAATTATGAAAGGCGGCTTGGAGGAGCTTCTGTCAATCTGGCAGTCCATTTAAGCAGGTTCGGTATTCCCAGCTTTTATGTTACAAAGCTGGGAAAGGAACAAGACAGCCAATTTGTACAGAAAGAATTAGCTAAGGAAAATGTAAAGCTTGAATATAGCGTACTGTCAAACGGTAAGCAGCTTCCGAGTGTCTACATTCATTTAGATCAAAACGGGGACAGACATTTTCATGCATATGTGAATACAACACCTGATGATGTCCTGTCTGTCGATGCTATCAAAGAGGAGTCATTTTTAAACAAATTGCTGTTCTATTTTGGATCTGGAACCTTATTTCATGAAGTGGCGAAGGAGGCAACAGTCAAAGCAATTAAGGCAGCAAAAAAGCATGGTGCTTTCATTAGCTTTGATGCCAATATCCGCATGAAAAGATGGGAGAGCGAAGAGCAGTGCAGAAGCACTATTCTCTCATTACTGCCGATTGCTGACATTATTAAGCTTTCAGAGGAAGAGCTTCTTTTTTTACTAAAGGAAGAAAATCTTGATTTAGCTTTACAAAGAGTAAGAGAAATGGATATACCGCTTCTATTTGTTACTGCAGGAAAAGACGGATCATATGTTGTTTTTCAAGGACAGGTGGTAATGGTTAAAGGTAAAGCAGTTCAGGCACTAGATACAACAGGAGCAGGAGATGCCTTTATGGGGGCAGTTTTATACTGTATTTATACAGATGGTTTTCCTGCTACAATTCAAAAAGCAGCGGATTATGCCTATAACGGGAACATAATGGGAGCATTAATAGCAAAAAAAACTGGAGCATTGCCTGACATCGGTAGTTACAACAATATCGCGGAAGAGTTGTTTATTAATAGAGGAAAATAATAAAAGTGGAACCCACCAGCTCTTTTTTGAAGGAGCTGGTTTTTTATGTCAGTATTTATGCGGTCAAATGTGAAAAACCAAATAAATATTTTGAATATTTTGTATAATAGAACTTGAATAAATGTGGTTATGGAAAATGGGGGGAGAAAAGTTGACAAAGATTTTACTGTCTTTAAGTGAAGGATTTGCAAATGAGAAACAAATGCTCGAGAAGGAATTAGGCAAGCTTGGTGCAACAGTTACAAGTATTACGACTAAAAAGGAAAGTATTACAGAATATCTCCATGATGCAGAAATAATTGTGACCGGTTTAGAAAGAATTGACCGACACATAATTGAAAAAGCCCCAAATCTCAAGTATGTTTCCAAGTTTGGAACTGGTATTGATAATATCGACTTGGTTGCTGCATCAGAAAGAGACGTTCTAGTTACAAATACACCCGGCCAAAATGCATCGTCTGTTGCAGACCTTGCATTAGGCTTGATGCTGGCTGTTTCAAGGAACCTAACAAAATCAAATGAAACAGTGAAATCAGGCAACTGGCAGCTGCATATTGGCAATGAGATAGAAGGAAAGCGTCTCGGTATCATCGGGTTTGGTGAAATTGGTAAAAAAGTTGCAAAGCGGGCAACTGGTTTTGATATGGACATAGTTGCATTTTCAAATTATCAAGATGAAGTGGAAGCGCAAAGGCTTGGAGTACAATTTGTCAGTCTAGAAGAGCTGCTTAGCACATCTGATTATGTAGTGCTTAGTACGAGCCTCAAAAAATCAACATACCATCTAATGAATGAGCAGCGACTGGCAATAATGAAAAGCTCCGCTTATTTAATCAATATTGCCAGAGGAGATCTTATTGATGAAAAGGCCCTCATCCACTGTTTAAAGGCTGGACAGATTAAAGGAGCTGCACTAGATGTTTTCAGCAAAGAGCCTCCTAAGCGAGAATTAGTAGAACTCGATAATGTTGTGTGCTCCAGTCATATTGGCGGTGCCACAGAGGAATGTGCGGCAAGAATAGGAAATATGGTCCTGCAAAACATAAAAAGTTACTTACAAAAGGGAGATTTGGAACATAAAGTGACAAAAAACGACTAAAAAGAATATTTTTTATTGAGAATTTATTCAGAAAAATTTATTTTTTTGCTATAATGATATAGGTAATTGGATTTATGTGAATATTTTCATAAATAGCCCAAAAGGAGCAGTATTATGAACAGCAAAAAAATTAGATTTTTCAAAAAGAAAGAAGGTGGTCTTAAAAAAACTGCTGGAAAACGGGAAAGGAAGAAAGGCGTTAAAACTTTTTTTGCAGGAAAGCGAAGAAATAGGAAGAGTAGGTCAAAGTTCATATCCATACGGAAAAAGCTTATTTTCTCCTTCCTAACCATTCTCCTAGTTCCGAGCTTAATTATTTCGATTGTTTCTTATATAATTGCCAAGGAAAAAATTGAACAGAATCTCATTATTTCCTCTCATGAAAGTGTGAAATTTATCCATAACGAGATTGCTTCCATCACTACCAAAAAGGAGCAGGATGCAACCTTTTTAGCAAATGCCATTGATGATTCAATGCTCGATGGGGATAGGGATGAAATAAGAAGAGTATTCACCCAATATCTAGGGCAAAATCAAGATGTTCTAAATGTTTACTATGTAAGGGAAGATGGAGAAGTATACATAAATGCAAATCAGGAGATCCCTGAGGGAATAGACTTCCTTAATCAAGATTGGTATAAGGAAGCCTTTAATTCAGAAGGCAATGTTGTGATGTTACAGCCGAGAGAGGATGATCGGACAGGTAATTCGATTGTCACATTCTCTAAAGAAACTTATGACAAAAAAGGTGCAATCGCTATTGATTTGAAGATCAGTTCATTAAAGGATATGATCAGAGGTTCGAAAATCGGTGAACAAGGTTATATGCTATTGCTTGATGCCCAAGGAAATTATATTTATCATCCTAATTCAAACACTGGTACACAGGACAATTCCCAGTGGATTCAGGATATGTATAAGGAAAAGGAAGGCGAAATTGCCTTTACTGAGGATCAGCAGGAGAGGATAGCAATATACGAGTCTGACGAAAAAACAGGCTGGAAGATAGCTGGTATCATGAACCAATCGGAAATAGCCAATGCGTCTTCCGCCATATTTTCAACAACCACAATTGTGCTGATTGCATCACTTATTATTGGCGGTGCACTTATTATCTATATTATTCGCTCAATAATCTTGCCATTGAAGCTGTTAGCGACCAGTGCGGAGCGAATCTCTGAAGGCGATTTAACCGAAGATATCACAATTGAATCAAAGGATGAGATTGGCTTACTGGCCAAAAGTTTTGCTAGCATGCAGGGTAACTTACGAGAGGTCGTTACAAGTTTGAACCTGTCGATGGAGCAAGTGACTGCCTCTTCTGAGCAATTAGTGGCAAGTGCTGGCCAATCGACAGTCGCTTCTAATCAGGTTACTACATCCGTGCAGCAAATTGCCCAGGATGCAGAAAATATTACAACTAGTATGGGTCAAACCTCCACTTCATTAGAAGAAGTCCTACAAGGAGTAATTAAAATAGCGGAAAATTCCACTGCAGTTGCAGGACTTTCTAAGGATGCCTATCATTTGGCAGAAGAAGGCGGAGCATATGTAGAGAAAAATTTGAAACAAATGAAGTTTATCCATCAATCTATTAAGCAGTCAAATGTTGTGATTGAGGAATTGAATAACCGTTCCAGGGAAATCGGCAAAATCATTCAAGTTATTGGGTCAATTGCAGATCAGACTAACTTGTTGGCTTTAAATGCAGCCATTGAATCAGCCAGAGCCGGGGAGCATGGCAAAGGTTTCTCCGTGGTTGCCAATGAAGTTCGCAAGCTTGCAGAACAATCGCAAGAATCTGCCAAGCTTATTTCATCTCTTATCGCAGATATTCAGAAAGATACAGATCAATCTGTTGTGATTATGGGGGAAGTAGCAAAAAATGCAGAAGCAGGCCTATCTATCTCCGAAGCTACATCTGACAAGTTTGCGCAAATCATTAAAAGCACAAGAGAAATGGGTCCGCAAATGGAGGATGTATCAGGAGCTGCTCAGCAAATGTCTGCTGGGTTGCAAGAGGTTTCCTCTTCTGCCAATGATATAGCAACAATTTCACTTGGCAATGCTGCAGGTGCCCAAGAGGTCGCAGCCGCTTCTGAAGAGCAGCTTGCGAGTATGGAAGAAATAAATTCCTCTGCTAGAGCTTTAACTAAAATGGCAGAAGAGCTGCTTGTCATTGTTAATCGATTTAAAGTATAAGGCAAAAAACCCGCTGATAAAGCGGGTTTTTTGTGTGATTCAAAGGACTTCTTCTATTAATTGACAACAAAAAAGCTCTTCCCTATAATTAGTTAGCCTGCCTAAATATAATAGAAGGAAATGCTTGAAAGAGCTGCTGCATAGGTTGCTGTTTACAATACACAAAGCAAAAAATACGAAATAATGAGGCTCATGGCTGTAAGGGTTTTTAATCAAAATAGCCATAACTAATGTAAGCTCTGCTTCAAAACTGCACCATCTATCAAAAAGGATAACTATGTTTTTAAAAGATTAGATATGTTGAATGGACAGAGTATGGTAAGGATTTCTTTAACAAATAGAGGAAATGATAGTACAAAGCAAATTTCCTGAAAAAGTAGAATAGGCAGTGCAATTTTCTGGGAAAAGAGCAAAGCAATTGACTTGCTGGTGGAGATATACAGATTCTTTTCGACGGAAGCTTTGCCGAAAAGATTTTAGCAAATAATAAAGCAGGATTGGAGGATAATTGATGAAGAAGCTGCTGCTAGGATTAAAACCGTATAAGATAGGGGTTGCCATCATATTGGTGTTAACATTGTTCCGAGTACTGGCCGAACTATATTTGCCGACAATCATGGCTGATATAGTCGATAACGGAATTGTTCAGGATAACCGCACTCTAATGCTTCAATTAGGAGGCTTGATGATTTTTGTTGCTGCCCTTGGGACGATTTGTGCTTGTATTTCGAGCTATTACTCCGCTAAAGTTGGATCATCTTTTGCAAAAGATTTAAGAGCAAAGATGTTTTATAAAGTAGAGAGCTTTGGAATAGAGGAGGCTAACTCAGTAGGAATTTCCTCTCTAATTAACAGAACGACCAACGACATCAGTCAAGTGCAGCAAGTAACGATGATGATATTGAGAATGGTTGTGCTTGCACCGCTGATGTGTATTGGCGGGATTGTAATGGCAGTATCGAAAAATGCAAAGCTATCATTGATATTCGTGGTGGCTATACCTGTACTCGCACTAATCATTTATCTTGTTATAAAAAAGGGCATCCCCTTATTTAAGGTGATGCAAAGCAAGCTTGATAACCTTAATGCTGTGCTTCGCGAAAATCTGACTGGGGTTCGTGTAATCCGCTCTTTTAATAAGGAGGAGTTTGAACAGAAACGCTTTCGTAATGCCAACGAAGATTTAACGAATACTGCCTTAAGGGTCAATAAAATTATGGCAATTACCATGCCAATTATGATGATAGTCCTTAATTTATCAACTGTTGCTATTATTTGGTTCGGTGCCATTCAAGTAGATCAAGGAAATATGCAAGTGGGCGATATCATGGCCTTTGTTCAGTACGGAATGCAAATCATGTTTTCACTTATGATGGTCAGCATGATATTCGTTATGATGCCTCGTGCTTCTGCTTCTGCTGATCGTATTAATGAGATACTTGAAATCTCGCAGGTAATAATGGATAAGGAAACAGGCAGCCAAACGCCAAGGAGAGGCGAGATTGAATTCCGAAATGTGAGCTTTTCCTATCCATTAGCAGAAAAACCGGTGCTCAAAAATCTTACGTTCCGAATGAGACCAGGAATGACAACAGCCATTATTGGCGGTACAGGCTCAGGAAAATCTACTATCCTTCATTTAATAGCTAGATTTTATGATGTGAACAATGGTGAAATTTTGGTGGATGGTATGAATATAAAGGAATATGCTCAAGGAGATCTTCGCAGTCAAATGGGGTATGTTCCGCAAAAAGCGGTTTTGTTCACAGGGACAATTGCGGATAATATCCGCTTCGGAAAGGAAGACGCGACAGAAAAAGAAATACTGGAAGCTTTGGAGATTTCCCAATCGAAAGAGTTCGTTGATGAACTTGATCAGGGGATTTATTCAGAAATCTCCCAAGGTGGCACTAATCTTTCAGGCGGACAAAAGCAACGTCTTTCTATTGCGAGGGCACTTGTGAGAAAGCCACAAATTTACTTGTTCGATGACAGCTTTTCGGCTCTGGATTATCGTACAGATGCTAATTTAAGAAAAGCGTTGAAAAGCGAAATCACGGATGCCAATGTAGTAATCGTTGCCCAAAGGGTCAGCACTATTAAAGATGCAGATGCTATTATCGTCTTAGACGAAGGGAATATTGCCGGAATCGGTACCCATGAGCACTTGCTGACAAGCTGCAGCGTGTATCAAGAAATCGTGAAGTCACAGGGTGTTGTGGAGGAGACAGTATGAGTGGACATAATCAAAGCAAACAAAATTCACCTATTCCCTCAAGAGGCCATGGAGGCCCGAAAATGCCTGTTCAAAAAGCAAAGGATGCGAAAGGGACGTTGAAACGGCTTACCTATTATCTTGGTGCCTATAAAATTCAGCTTTTATTTGTTGTTGCCGCAGCTATCCTGAGTACTGTCTTTTCCATATTTAGTCCAAAGTTATTAGCAGAAGCAATCGATACGCTTTTTAACGGTCTAATGAATAAAATGAACGATGTCCCAGGTGCAGAAATAGATTTCACCGCAATCTGGCAGGTTCTTGTCTGGCTCATTGTGCTATACATTATAAGTGCGTTATTTACGTATATACAGCAAATCATCATGGTCAACATTTCACAGAAGACAATCTTTCAGCTACGACAAGAGGTGCACGAAAAGCTGAAAAGACTGCCGCTTAAATATTTTGACAGGACACCACATGGTGAGACGTTAAGCAGAGCTATTAATGATATAGATAATATCAACAATACGATGCAGCAAAGTGTTACTCAGCTGATTACATCAGTAATCACATTTGTCGGTGTTATTATCATGATGCTTACAATCAGTCCTGTCCTTGCATTGGTGTGCTTTTTGACCATTCCTTTGAGCATACTAGCGACAGTCAAAATCGCCAAGCGTTCACAAGTACAATTCAGGAGCCAACAGGCTACACTTGGAGCAATGAATGGACATATAGAGGAAATGTTTACAGGACACCAAATCGTTAAAGCGTTCGGTCATGAGAAAAAGGCAATTGAGAAATTTGACAGCGTAAATGAGAAGCTGTTTGAATCTAGCTGGAAATCACAGTTCGTTTCTGGGCTTATCATGCCATTGATGCAATTCATCAATAATCTCGGCTACGTGTTTGTAGTCGTTATCGGCGCTATTTTTGTGTCTGCAGGCAGAATAACTGTTGGAGATGTACAAGCATTCATTCAGTATGCAAGACAATTTTCCCAGCCGATTCAGCAGCTATCTAATATCTCGAATATCATTCAATCGACAATCGCCTCTGCTGAAAGGGTTTTTGAGCTGCTTGATGAAGAAGAAGAGCAGCAAGATAACAAAAAAGCAATAGTGATTGAGGAGCCTCATGGTGCTGTTGAATTTAATTCAGTCTACTTCAGCTATAAAGAAGATGAGGAACTTATTAAGGATTTGACCATTCAAATACAGCCGGGTCAGAAAGTGGCAATAGTAGGCCCGACAGGTGCAGGGAAGACAACATTGATTAACTTGCTGATGAGATTTTATGATATTGACCGCGGAATTATTAAGATTGATGGGGTTGATATTTCCACAATGGATCGAGGAGCTTTGCGCAGTATGTTTGGCATGGTTCTTCAAGACACATGGCTGTTTAAAGGGACAATACGCGACAATATAGCGTATGGTAAGCAAGGGGCGACAGAGGAGGAAATAACTAGAGCAGCCATGCTGGCAAATGCTGAGCATTTCATCCGCACCTTGCCCGAAGGCTATGACACAATCATTAATGAAGATGGTTCAAATATTTCTCAAGGGCAAAAGCAGCTGCTTACAATTGCAAGAGCACTTTTGGCGAATCCGAGCCTGCTGATCCTTGATGAGGCGACAAGCAGTGTTGACACTAGAACAGAGGCGCAGATTCAAGAGGCGATGGCAGAGCTGATGAAAAATCGGACTAGCTTCGTCATTGCACACAGGCTTTCAACAATCAAGGATGCCGACATCATTCTTGTCATGAAGAATGGCCAGGTGATTGAACAGGGGAATCATGAAGAATTGCTGCTCCAAAAGGGATTTTATGCTGATTTGTATTACAGCCAATTTTCAGATGCTACTGCTTAGTGAAGAAAGAGTGGATAACTTTCCGCTCTTTTTTTGTGAAGCAAATTCTAAGTCTTTAGTCTGAGTAAAGATAATACTAAAGATTGTTCACCAAAAAGCTGCTAGTATATATGATAAAAAGAGGAAAATGCTTCAATTTAGAGAAAGTTTAATATAAATATAAATGGACCATTTTTCAATAAACGGGAACTTTTTGCATAGGTTAGTCGTTATACAATAAAACTGTTATTTTTTGGTGGAGGTAAAGGATGGATGAGCATACTGTTTATTTAATACTAAGTGATACTGGCACTTTGTTCACACGATGCATTAAGCTTTTTACCAAAAAACCGCATAACCATGCCTCTATTTCTTTTGACTCCCAGTTGATTGAGGTTTACAGCTTCGGACGTAAGAAGCCGAACAATCCGTTTATAGGAGGATTTGTAAAAGAAGACATAAGGGATGACTTCTTTAAAAATGCATGTTGTGCCATTTACAGCATACGTGTTACGAAAGAGCAGCATGACAAAATGAAGGAAATTATTCATCAGATGGAAAAAGAAAAGCATTGCTACCGCTACAATTTGCTCGGTTTATTCTTTATCATGTTCAATATTCCTTTTCCGCGCAAAAATGCTTATTTTTGTTCTCAGTTTGTTGCGTCAGTTCTCCATGAAAGTGGAGCATTGTACTGGAGCAAGCATCCATCGTTAGTAACACCATATGACTTGCTTGATGATTACAAAATGGAGCATATATATGAAGGTAAATTGCAACATTATTATCTTATGCACCCTGTTTCAACTCTTATAGTAGGTTAATTTTTCTTTTGCACTTATTCATATTTCTTAACCATCATATGATGGTTATTTTTTTATTCTCTTTTATATATTGCGGTTAACCGACAGACTTTTGGTGAAAATATAAAAGAAAGTAAAATGTTTTGACAAATAACTTCTCGATATAATATGATTGCTTTTGTCTGACAAGACATATCGGATTTAGGAGGATTTTGCATGAAGAAATTTAGTTTACTGCTATGCTTATTATTAAGTTTGACTATAGCATTAGCTGCATGTGGCAGCAATGCAGAAAAAGATGATTCAAATGCTGACAACAGCAGTGAAGATCTGCTTGAGAAAGTGAAAAGCGATGGAAAGATTGTCGTTGGTACAGAAGGTACTTATGCTCCTTTCACTTTTCATGATGAAAAAACAGGAGATTTGACAGGATTTGACGTGGAAATTGCTCAAGAAGTAGGCAAGAGACTTGGGGTCGACGTGGAATTTAAAGAAACACAGTGGGATGCAATCTTTGCAGGTCTTGATGCAAAGCGCTTTGATATGATTGCAAACCAAGTAGGAATCAATGATGAGAGAAAAGAGAAATATCTATTCTCTGATCCATATATCTCTTCTTCAGCAGTTCTAGTGACGAAGTCTAATTCAGACATTAAGAGCTTTGAGGATCTTGATGGTAAGAAATCAGCCCAGTCATTAACAAGCAACTATGCGAAAACAGCAGAGTCTTACGGTGCTGAACTTGTCGGTATTGACGGCTTTAACCAAGCGGTTGAATTGTTGAATTCTAACCGTGTTGATGCGACAGTCAATGATAAGCTCTCTTTCTTAGATTACAAAAAACAAAAGCCTGACGTAGACATCGTCATTGCTGATACAGCAGATGATGTTGCACAAAGCGGCTTAATGTTCAGAAAAGGCAGCGATTCTTTAGTGGATGAAGTCAATAAAGCACTTCAAGAAATGATCGATGATGGCACATACAAAAAAATATCTGAGAAATGGTTCGGGGAAGATGTTCTTAAATAATATCTTCACAGATCCGGAGCAGCTCCAACGATATACGGATATAGCAACAAGTTCCCTTCTGCCTTTGCTGAAGGGGGCCTTTTTGTATTCGTTGCCTTTAGCCATTGCGTCATTCATCATCGGTCTTGTACTCGCGGTAGTAACCGCACTAGCACGTTTATCAAGCATAAAGATATTTCAAATAATCGCCCGTGTATATGTTTCAATTATTCGAGGTACGCCATTATTAGTACAATTGTTCATTATTTTTTATGGACTTCCAAATTTAAGTGAAAATCTTACTATTGATCCAGTGCCAGCAGCAATTATCGGCTTTTCCTTGAATGTCGGGGCGTATGCGTCAGAAATTGTCCGTGCATCTATTTCAAGTATTCCAAAGGGTCAATGGGAAGCAGGCTATTCGATTGGAATGACGTACACACAGAACTTGAAAAGAGTTATTCTTCCGCAAGCAGCACGTGTGTCGCTGCCGCCGTTATCGAATACCTTCATCAGTTTGGTGAAAGATACGTCGCTTGCTGCACTTATCCTAGTGACAGAAATGTTCCGGAAAGCACAGGAGATAGCCAGTACTAACTATGAGTTTTTATTACTGTATTCAGAAGTAGCTCTGCTTTATTGGATGATTTGTTTTCCATTATCCATCGTTCAGCAAAGACTGGAGGATCGATTCAGCAGGCATTTGCTTAAGTAGGCATGCACTTCTGTGCAGAAAGGAGAATGCCAGATGATTAACATTAAAGGCTTGTCCAAAAGCTTTGGAGAGCTGGAAGTTCTAAAGGATATCAACTTGGAGGTTGATAAGGGGAAAGTGATTGTTGTAATCGGACCATCCGGTTCAGGAAAAACGACAATGCTTCGCTGCTTAAATCTGCTGGAAACACCATCGGGGGGAACGATTGGTATTAGCGACAAAAGCATTGATTTTTCTCAGAAAATCTCTAAGAGAGAAGTGACTGAGTTTCGCAAATTAACAGGCATGGTTTTTCAAGGCTATAACTTGTTCCCTCATAAGACCGCTCTGCAAAACGTGATGGAGGGACCAGTTATTGTTAAGAAAGAAAATAAGGAAAAAGCAAGGAAAAAGGCGGAACAGCTTCTTGCTAAAGTTGGACTGGCTGATAAACTAGATTTTTATCCGTTTCAGCTTTCAGGGGGACAACAGCAGCGTGTTGGAATAGCCAGGGCGCTCGCGATGGAGCCAGAAGTAATGCTATTTGACGAACCAACATCCGCATTGGACCCAGAGCTTGTTGGTGAGGTATTAAAGGTCATGAAGGATCTTGCCAAAGAAGGGATGACGATGATTGTCGTCACACATGAAATGAAATTTGCTAGAGAAGCAGCAGATGAAGTGTTATTTATGGATGGCGGCTTTATTGTGGAAAAAGGAACTCCGGAAGAGTTTTTCTCTACTCCTAAAGAAGCAAGAACGAAAAAATTCCTGCAGTTACTGCAATAAAAAAAAGAGGTATTCGGCTTATAAATCCTTAGGGGGGATGATAGCCTTATACCTCTTTAACAAAAGGGGGAATTACACTTTGTAATAACATTGTGGTCTCCCTTTTTAGTTTTTATACATCAAATCAAAAAAAATAAAATTTTAATCACCCCGTATTTTTTGGTGGATGACCTCATCTTCCAGCAAGTTGATGAATGCAAGCACGATGCCTGCAATTAGTGCAGCAACCGTATACACGGAGATATCTGTTGCGATATAGAAAAAAAGTGTACTGATAAATGTCCAAAGCATGCAATATTGAACACTAGAGAGCCTTTTTAATTTTTCCAACGAGTAACTAACCTCCTTACATACAGCCTTAATCGTAAATACAATCTGTACAGTATATGGCATGGCCTTTATCTTTAGAAGAGAGAAAGGGACATGCCTTTTTTGTACGAGGTGCTTGCCCTTTTTCTGACGAAAAGGGGATAAGCCCTCACTTTTCGTCAGAAAAAGCATATCTAATAAGTATAAAGAATAGCTTGTATCATCTTTTCCGAAAGAAATACAGCGCTTTTCTTTATACCGTAACCCCATAACCTCCTCTCACTTTTGGCCATTATGTGCTATGCACATAATGGTCCTTTTTTGTGTGTTGTTAGGATGAAAGTCCTTGTTATATTTAAAATAAAGCAAAAAAGGATGACCGATAAATAAAAAAATGTTATATTAGACCTAAAATAGTTAGGTATAATATCCTATAAAATGTTAGGGCGGTTTTGCATGAAAAGGAAGAATTTGTTTCATAGTTTACGGACAAAAATAGCTTTCATTATTGTTTTAGCCACAATAATAAGTACGCCGGTTTCCATACAATTAAATGAAATGCTCAGGGAAGCGGGAATTTTTGCACCAGAATTAGGCATGATTATTAATACGGTGATTAATTTAGTGTTTACCACATTAATAGCATCATTGTTTACACGAGGGATTATTATAAAGCCTATTAAAAATTTGCTTGCAGCTACAAAGGAAATACGAAAAGGGAATCTAGACATTACCCTGCAGAAAAAATCAAATGACGAAATCGGCCAGCTCACAGATGAATTTATTTTAATGAAGGATTCTATTAAGACTATGGTTGAAAAGGTAAATGAAACAGCGGAGATGGTTAATTCATCTGCAGAAATACTGACTGCTAATACTGTTGAAACAAGTCATGTATCTGAACAAATTTCTTCTGCTATTCAAAGTGTTGCAGTTGGTTCTGAGGAACAGACAAGAGGAATGGAGAGCGTAGCAGAGGCTGTGGCAGTCGTTAACTATGAAATAAAGGATATCGCTAAAAATACGGAAGAAATGGTCAAATCTTCAAACGACACAGTCACAAAGGCTAAAGAGGGACAAGAGGTTGTTGAAAGTACTGTCCAGCAAATGAGTTTGATCCAAAAATCAGTGAAAGAGTCAAACACAACAATTACGCTACTGCAGGAACGTTCCCAAGAAATCGGTCAATTCTTAAATGTTATTACAGAAATTGCCGACCAGACAAATTTGCTTGCTCTTAATGCTGCGATTGAAGCGGCAAGAGCGGGGGAAGCCGGAAAAGGATTTGCAGTGGTAGCAGAAGAAGTCAGAAAGCTTGCAGAACAATCGAATCAATCAGCTAAACAAATTGCTGTATTAGTTAATGAAATCCAAAAAGATACTCTCACATCTGTGAAGACAATGAGAAGAGTAACAGATGAAGTTAAAGATGGAATCAACATTACAAATAACACAAAAGAAAAATTTAACTTAATTTCGAGCAGCATGGAGAAGATGAGTGTACAGATGGCAAATGTCCTTGATGCAACCAATAAAATTAATGGAAGTATTGTGGAAGTTGCTGGTTCTGTTGATCAAGTCACAGGCATCGCCAAAGAAAACAGTCAGAATTCCATGAATGTATCTGCCTCATCACAAGAACAGCTGGCTGCAATCGAAGAAATCACCGTTTCTACCCAATCCCTTGCTAAAATTGCAGACGAATTAGTGGAAGTGATTCATATTTATCGTAAGTAAACGTACTTCTCTTGAACTTTAATGGTAAGTGGGGAGATTATTAGATCTAGAAATATTTTCGTTCAAAGTAGGGGATTAATTGGAGCATAAGGTGGGATTAGCGAGACAGTTCGAAGACATTCATATGAGAAGCGACGAAGCTATTCTGTGCTCGACCCAACATTTAAAAACCCTGTAGCAAAAATTAATCTCCCTGTATTTCTAGAGGGAGAGAACACCCCCTTAAATAGGTTTGTCTATAGTCATTAAGAAGCTTTTTAAATGCTTCTTTTTTTTTGTAAGTTCTTTAGCTAATCTATAGTTATATTCTGGTAACAAACATTAAAATTTGATTAAATGCTTGTCGAAAGTTGTTATTTGCTGCAATTACAAATATAATGAAGAACTGTATAAACTATTATGAGCTTATCTTGTTTTTTGACATTTAAAACCTTTAAAGTTTCACTTTCACATATCTGAGGAGCAATGAGAAATGACCCCAAACAGAAATACTTCAAAAATAGATTTTACACTTGTACTTATATTAATGCTGTTAAGCTTGGCGAGCCTTATTGCCATTTACAGTGCCGATTCAAGTTTTGTAATTAAACAAGTTGTTTTTTATGTTATTGGAACCGGAATTATCGCTGGAATTATGCAGCTGGATTCAGATCAGCTTAAGAAATTGTCATGGTATTTGTATGGAATTGGCATTGTCCTTCTGTTGTTGCTGATTGTTGCGCCGACCAGTATTGCTCGTGAAATTAACGGAGCGAAAAGCTGGTTTACACTTCCAGGGTTTTCCTTGCAGCCATCAGAGTTTGTTAAAGTATTTCTGATTTTAATATTATCGAAAATTATCGTCGATCATCAGGAAAAGCATATAGTAAAAACATTGCAGACAGATTTCTTATTATTGTTGAAAATAGGCGGGATTACCTGTGTGCCATTGCTGCTTGTAATGCAGCAGCCGGATTTAGGTACATCGCTTGTACTTATTGCTATCATGGTTGGGATGATTTTTATATCAGGCATTACTTGGAAGATAATAGCTCCGATTTTTATTGGCGGAATAACTTTAGCTACTGCTATATTATATTTAGTTATATGGCATCCAGATTGGCTGGAGAAATACTTAGGTGTTAAGGAGTACCAGTTTGGACGGATATACTCTTGGCTGGATCCTTACAACTACCAAAGTTCCACAGGATATCATTTGACACAGTCCTTGCTTGCGATAGGATCAGGTCAAACGACAGGAAAAGGGATTGGGACAAATGAAGTAGTCCTCCCAGAAAATCACACCGATTTCATCTTTAGTGTTGTCGGAGAAGAGTTTGGTTTTATCGGTGCAAGTATTATCATCAGCCTGTTTTTCCTGCTGATTTATCATATTACGAAGGTTGCGCTTGAAACGAAGAATTCCTTTTATACATGCATATGTGTTGGGGTTATCAGTATGGTAACATTCCACGTTTTCCAAAACATCGGAATGACTGTTGGTGTATTGCCAATTACAGGTATTCCTTTGCCGTTTATTAGCTATGGAGGAAGTTCTTTACTTGGAAACATGCTGGCAATCGGGCTGGTTTTCTCCATTCGATACCATTATAAAAAATACATGTTCTCAAGTGATGAATAATGACAATAAAAAAAGATGTCCTTTGATAAGCTCGCTCCTGATCCATGGGAGCTGCTAATCTTAGGACATCTTTTTTTCTAGTTCAGACTCGTGCCTATTATTTTTTTATGAGGGGGAAAAATAATAGTGAGCTGCTAGTGCGGTTTAATCAAGATTGATAATCATTATCAATTGATTTAAATTCATAATAAAATATAATGAACATAATGTCAATTCAAAAAAGAGGGAGGAGCGAAAATAGTGGATAAGGAATTTCTCGATAAATTTGATTCGTTAGTGACAAAGTATACGGAGCTGTTGCTGGGGGAGGAAAATGAGCATTTAAAAAAAGAAGTGGAGATTTGGATGCTATACAATCATATAGCAAAATCAATGCCGAGTTTAGTTAAGCATTGGAATACTCAATTTCCTGATGCAAAGCAGCAAATAGTCAGTTTGATTAGTGAAATAAAAAAATTAAACGATAATCAAAAGCAAAATAAAAATTAAATCATATGATGCTAGTAGGGGGGACAACTATTCTTTGTCCCCAGCTCTACTGGCATTTTTAATTTATTGCAAATTGCTGCCATAAGGGAATTGTGACTCATATCCTTTAAACTGCTGAAAGGATTGCTGCAATTTTTGCTGATCGGCTGATTCAAGCTTATACCATCCTTCACGAAACATGAGATCATACAGCTGTCTCTGCATATTTTGCGTTTCAGTGAAAATGCTGAGCAAGTCCTGATACAGTTGTTCATTGCTTGCTTCATTAAGAGCTGTTGAATAGGAAGCAGTCATGTATTTTTCTGTTGCCAGCAAGTCATTGATGAAATCCCTGTCATTCATTTGTGGAGTTTTGGCTACTTGTGTTTCTGGATTTTGGACTTTTTGCTGATTCATACTCCTACCTCCGTTCACTGTTGCTGCAGTCCTGTTGACAGACTCTGATTTGTATTGTTTAAGTGAGCTAAAATCTTCTCATAATGCTGTTGATGCATCTGCCCACATTTTTCTGCCTGAAGTTTAATGTTTTGATCTTGAATATTTTGAGCAAAAAAATGGGCTTTTTTCATAGCAAGGAGATTCCAGGAAAGCATATCTGCCAAATACAAGGAATCTTTGACTGTCACCATTTCAGGCGGCTCCACCATTATCCCTTGATTTTGACTCATGCTGCTCGTTGATTGCTGTTGCATGATAAAACCTCCAATATCCTGTAAAAGTTTATATAAATTATAGGGAATTCTTATTTTTTATACTGATTGTTTTGGCTGTTCCTTTTGCCTCCGCCGTCATTTTCCACTGTAGGACCAGCATCTCCTTTAACACTAGCTGCACTTACTCCACCTTTAGAAGGGTTTTTTTTCATCTTGGCCATAATAGTCACCTCCTTGCTATAACCTTAGGATGGCCTATTTGACCAGATTTAAAGGTTAAACTTTTTTCCTGTGGATTAATATCCGCAAATGTTTATTGTGAAGTTTCACATTGTTTTTTATTGTAAAAGGTAAAGGGTTTAATTCCCTGCATATGATTATTATTAGAAGGAGGAAAAAGAATGTACAGTATAAAGAAAGCCGCTGTTATAGGCTCCGGAACAATGGGGTCGGCTATTGCTGCGCAATTGGCTAATGTCGGGATATCCACATTGCTCCTTGATAAGGTCCCTGATAGTTTGTTAGAAGAAGAACAAGCTAATGGTTTATCACTTGCTGACAAAGAGGTCCGTAACCGTTTAGCAGCACAAGCGCTTGGAAGGATCAGAACGAGCAAACCGAGCATGCTTACATCTGGCATTAATGAGCAGCTCTTGGAAATTGGCAATATGGAGGATGATTTCGATGCATTAAGAGATATCGATTGGATTATTGAATCCATTACTGAAGATATAAATGCTAAAAAATCTCTTTTCCGAAATATTGATGAAGTGAGGAGGCAAGGATCGATTGTTAGCAGTAATACATCTGGCATTTCCATTACAGAGATGAAAGAAGGATTGTCAGAGGATTTTCAAACTCATTTTTTAGGAACCCATTTCTTCAACCCGCCCCGTTATATATTACTGCTAGAATTCATCCCAACAAATAAAACCTCACCGGACGTAGTTTCCTTTATAAAAACATTTGCTGAAACAGTCCTAGGCAGAGTGGTGGTTGAGGCAAAGGATACACCTAACTTTATTGCCAATAGGATTGGAGCACATGCATTCCTTACGACACTAGATGCAATGGTCCAAATGAATATGACTATAAGTGAGGTAGATAGGCTGACAGGTCCGCTTATAGGCAGGACAAAAAGCGCTACCTTCCAAACGCTCGACATGGTTGGACTTGATACTTTTTTCCACACTGTTAAAAATGTGCGTAACAAAACAGAAGACACGATGGAGAAGGAACAGTATAAGGTGCCCGTCTTCTTGTTGGAAATGCTTAATAAGAACTTGTTAGGAAGGAAGACAAAGCAAGGGTTTTATAAAAAAACTAAAGGGAAATTGCTCGTTCTCGATTATCATACGATGCAATATGAAGAGGTTCAAACACGCAAGCGAAAAGAGAAGCGGGAAAAGCTGAAAGAGCTTATTTATAAAAATAGCCCAACAGGCATATTTCTATGGAGAAGTGTCATGCCTTATTTGCTTTATTCTGGTGAGCATGCACAAGAGATTGCTGAGAATATTTTTCAAATTGATTTAGCCATTAAAACAGGCTTCAATTTTAAGAAAGGTCCTTTTGAAACATGGGATGAAATTGGCTTGACTGAATCTCTTGAAAAACTTAAGAAGGAAAACCAAAAGCTTCCTGAATGGATAGAAGATATGCTTGAAAAGGGATTTGTAAGCTTCTATAAAACGATAGATGGACAGCGTTCTTATTACCATAACGGCAAATATGAGCCAATTCCGCTGACAAATGATCAATATCGTATAGAACACAAAAAGCAAAGTGGTGAAATAATAGCAGGAAATAAGGCAGCAAGTATCGTTAATATGGACGATGGTGTCATGTTGTTAGAAATGCACAGCCCAAATAACATCATAGGTATGGATATGATCAAGATGCTCAATAAGGCTGTAACAATTGTAGAGAGCACAGATAGCATAAAAGGATTGGTAATAGGAAGCAGTGGAAAAAACTTCAGTGCAGGAGCTAATTTAGCTATGATGCTGCTTGAAGCGCAAAATCAAGATTATCTAGAATTGGAAATAGTCGTGAAAGAGTTTCAGGATGCTCTTAAGCGAATAAAGTACTGTACCAAGCCTGTTGTTGCAGCAAGCCATCGCAAAACATTAGGAGGCGGTGCGGAAATTTGTCTTGCTGCTGCAAAAATCCATGCATCCATTGAAACATATATCGGACTTGTAGAAACAAGTGCAGGGCTGATTCCAGGCGGGGGAGGCACGAAGGAGCTGTACTTGAACTTGCTCGAAGAACAAGGGGACAAAGGAGACAGTCAATTGATTACTGCTGCTGCGAAGGCTTTTGAAGCAATCTTAACAAGTAATGTGTCCACTTCAGCAGAAGAAGGAAAAACTATTGGCTTTTTAAACAGCAAAGATGCCATTACATTCAACAGTCTTAATGTTATAGAGGAAGCTAAACAAACAGTACTGAAACTTTATGACAAAGGTTATGAGCCACCTGCCGAGAAGAAGATACCAGTCACTGGCAAACAAGGTTACCATTTTTTAATGGCAAAGGTAAAGGAGTTTGCTGACAAAGGAGCAATCACTAAGCACGGGGAAGTTATTGCACATAAACTTGCCTATGTTTTGACTGGAGGAGATGTGCTAATACAGGCGGAAGTGGATGAAGATTATTTGCTTGGCTTAGAAAGGCAGGCATTCATCGAATTGCTCAAAGAGAAAGAGACACTGCGCAGAATGATGCATGTATTGACAACAGGCAAGCCGCTGCCATTGTGATTAAGAAAGAAGGAGTGGAGAAATGATGAAAAAAGGCGGAAGTTTTCTTCTAGAAGATATAAGCTGGAAAGACGTGTATACACCAGAGGATTTTTCGGAAGAACATGACCTGATTGCAGAAATGACAAACAACTTTGTTCGCAACGAGGTCATGCCTCATCTAGACAGCATGGAAAAACATGATTTTGAAAAGGTGCTTGAATTAATGAAGGAAGCAGGAGAATTGGGATTGCTAGGCTCCGATGTACCAGAGATGTTTGGCGGATCTGGTCTTGATAAGATTAGCTCTGCCATTATTTCTGAGAAAGTGTCCATAGCAGGTGGTTTTTCCATTACACATGGAGCACATGTTGGAATTGGGTCCTTACCAATTATTTTGTTCGGAAACGTTCAGCAAAAACAGAAATATTTGCCTGGCTTGGCTACTGGAGAAAAAATTGCGTCCTATTGTTTGACGGAGCCAAGTGCTGGGTCTGATGCTCTCGGAATAAAAACAACTGCCGTACTCAACGAAGAAGGCACTCATTATATATTAAAGGGCCAAAAACAATGGATTACTAATGCTGGCATTGCAGATATATTTACTGTTTATGCCAAGGTGGATGGTAAAGACTATTCCGCTTTTATTGTGGAACGTGAATTCCCTGGTGTATCAATTGGAAAGGAAGAAAATAAGCTTGGAATTAAAAGCTCCTCCACTTGTTCAGTCATACTCAATAATGTGCTTGTACCAAAGGAGAACCTTCTTGGAGAAAAAGGTAAGGGACATTTGATCGCCCTCAATGTTTTGAATCTTGGAAGATTTAAACTAGGCATGGGAGCAATCGGTGCAAGCAAGGAAGCGTTGAAAGTAACAGTGCCTTATATCAATAATCGTCAGCAATTTCAATCCCCCATCTCTCGTTTTCCCTTAACTAAATCAAAAATTGCCACAATGGCCTCACTTTTGTATGCCTCAGAAAGCTCTGTTTACCGGACTGCCGGTTTATTATCTGAGGCTCTAGATCCATTGGAGGGTACAGAAGATTGGATGATTCCTGCCAAGCTGGTCAATGAGTACAGCATGGAATGCAGCCTCAATAAAATCTTTTCGTCAGAAGCATTGGACAAAATCGTAGATGAATGTCTGCAGCTACATGGTGGCAATGGCTTTATGGAGGAATATGCCATTTCGAGAATGTATCGTGATTCCAGAATTAACCGCATTTTTGAAGGAACAAATGAAATCAATCTAATGGCGGTTACTGGTAACTATTTAAGGAGAGCAGTTAAAGGCGAGGTTCCATTAGTTGCTGCAGCAAAAGCAGTTGAAAAGGAGATGTTTACCTTCCTCCCAACTGAGCCTGATGACAGTCTTCTTTCACAGGAAAAGCTGTTTGTGAAAAATGGTAAAAAAGCAGTTAGCATGCTGCTAGGGTTAGTGGCGAAGAAGTTTATGATGGAAGCAGAGCAGCAGCAAGAGGTGCTCGTCCACATTGCCACAATGATTTCCCACCTATATGCAATGGAATCATGTATTTTGCGAACGGAGAAAGCAATTGCAAAAACAAATAAGGAAGAAAAACAAAAGGTTCTTTATACAGAAATATATTGTCAGGAAGCCTTCCAGATTATTCTTAACGAAGCAACTAATACACTAGCATATATGGAATCAGGTGATGAGTTGCGTCTTGCTCTGTCTGTGTTGAAAAAATATACAAGATTTTTGCCAAAGCCGTTGATCGGGTTAAAGCGAGAAGCCGCGGAGAAAGTAATTGCAGCCAATGAGTATGTCGTCTAAAGATTAGAAAGAGGAGAAACCTGTATTGGTGCAGGTTTCTCCTCTTTTCCTTTTAATAAAAAGATATATTTATAAGGCAATGTTATGAATTTGTCCTAATTTATGATAATATTCAATTATATATTCGAAAAATACATAATTAAGGTGATCATATGGAACTTACATACTATTGGTATCCTAAATGCAGTACTTGCCGTAAAGCCAAAAAGTGGCTGGATGATAACGGGATAAGCTACAAAGACATACATATTGTTGAAAATCCTCCTTCACGCTCTACGCTTGAAGACCTATATAAAAACAGTGGTTTGGAATTAAAGAAATTCTTTAATACCAGCGGGCAGCGTTATCGCGATCTTGGCTTGAAGGATAAGATGAAAGATATGTCGGATGCGGAGCTTCTTGATATATTGGCTTCTGACGGCATGCTGATCAAACGTCCTCTCACAACTGATGGGAAAAAGGTTACGTTAGGGTTTAAGGAAGAGGATTTTAAAGAAAGCTGGACTTAATAGTGCCGCTTGAAGGATATTAATCTATTTGGAGGGATATTGCATGGGTGCACCGAAAGATTTGCGTTATTCAGAAGAACATGAATGGGTAAAAGTTGAAGGGGATAATGTGCGAATTGGTATTACACATTTTGCTCAATCAGAGTTGGGAGATATCGTGTTTGTTGAACTTCCAGAAGTTGGAGATGAACTAACAAAGAACGAGCCTTTCGGCAGCGTAGAATCTGTTAAGACAGTTTCTGAACTATATGCGCCAATTAGCGGCAAAGTAGTAGAAGTAAATGAAGATTTAAGTGATAACCCTGAATACGTAAATGAATCTCCATATGAAAAAGCATGGATGGTTATTGTAGAGCCGTCTGATATTGCCGATGCAGAGCAATTAATGACAGCTGAGCAATATGAGAAAATGACAAACGAAGACTGATAATAAAGAAGCGCCGAATAAATTCGGTGCTTCTTTTCGTTAATATGCCGATAACTTTCACTCCAGTTAGCATTATGTTAAAGTATTACATAATATAACTTGCGAGATGCGGGGATAATAAGCTGCAAAAATAATATTCTTCAGGTGATCAATATGGAAAAAATTATTGTTGTGGAAGGTAAATCAGATAAAAGGAAAGTAAAAGATATTGTAAGGGAGCCAGTAGAAATTATCTGTACGAACGGAACAATCGGCATTTCAAAATTAGATGATCTTATTGAAGACTTATTTGACAAAGATGTTTATATTCTTGTTGATGCAGATGCATCTGGTGAAAAAATAAGAAAGCTTTTCAGAAAGGAACTGCCTGAAGCAGAGCATATATATATTGATAAAATGTATCGGGAAGTTGCAACAGCACCAGAACATCATATTGCTGCTGCCTTACTGCAAGCGAATATCGATATATACCCTAAATTTTTGGATATGAGGATGAGATAGTCATGATTGAGTTGACAGATGATGGGCTGCGGACTGCCTTGGAGGAGAGAAAGAGTGAGCAATACTTTCTTTACTTATTCACACCCATGTGCGGTACATGCATGGTGGCGAGCAAAATGCTCACTGTTGTCGAAGCAATGAACAGTAATATATCAATTGGAAAAATGGATTTGAACTACGCCCCTCAATTAGCAGAGGAGTACAAAATTGAAAGCGTACCATGCCTGTTAATTTTTAAGGATGGGCAATTACAAGAAAAAATTTATCGTTTTGAATCAGTACCCAATTTGTTAGAGGTAATGTCTTCCTAACGGGCAGCTCCTTTCGACAAGAAATTTTGTATTTCCCGGGAAATGGTGAAACATGTCTAAAAGTATTAGCGTCTTTTGAAGAGGGATCGAAGGTGCAAAACAGAATACCTATCTATATGAAATATAGAGGGTGTGGAGGAAATGCGCGATATTTTTAGTCAGCTAGTAAAAAATTTGAATCATAGTCATATTATTAAACCGCTATTAAGAAGAGAAGCTTTTGTAATGAAGGTTGATAGCGGTGACAGCTCCTTTTACTTAGAGTTGAAAAATGGTGTATTTGCTGTATTGCAGGAAGCTGATGGCCATACTATTTTAATAAAAGGCAGCCGTAAATCTCTGGAGAGCGTATTAGAGGGAAGGGTGTTGCTTCGACGGGCAAAGAAAGAAAAGGACGTTGAGGTAATTTCCTCTTTGAGGAAATTATTGTTATTAGAATCAATACTCCACCTCGTAAATGTTAATGAACAGGCTTGGTGTAAAAGCTGCTCTTAAAAGAAAAGCCTCCATTAATTTAAAAGGGAGTTGAGTCTTTCATAAAAACATACTTACTTGGAACGGATAAGTAAGACTCCTGCTTAAATTAGTGAGACGGTTCAGAGACACTAGGAGTACTGCTGCAAAGCTTTTCTGAGCTCTCCTCGGAGGCGCATGAAACCCCTGTTGTGGAAATCAATATTCCTATTGAAACGTTAAAAAATATTTTCTAACGGTTTATTCGACAAGCTGAAACTTCCTTTATAAAAAGGGAGTTTTTTTATTTTAATATAATGTTAATAATTTGTAAGAACTTTATGGCTTTATTGTGGATAAGTTTTTTAAGAGTGGTATTTACAGTATTTTTTGAAATATTAAGCATATATATTATTGTCAGAAAATATAACAATGGTTAAAACGATAATTCAGAAAAAACGCTATATTAGAAACTTAAAAAAAATGATTGACACCTTCTGTTTTCCCATGGTACATTACGACTATCAAATTTATTCATTTAGCAAACTTATTATAACTATATATTCTATACTCTTATCGAGAGAGGTGGAGGGATGTGCCCTATGAAGCCCGGCAACCGTCAAAGTATGACATGGTGCCAATTCACACAAAGCAAATATGCTTTGATAGATGAGAGGAAGGTTAAATCATAATGCCTTTCTGCTCATTTTATATAAGCAGGAGGGCTTTTTTTATACCCTAAAGTATGGATTAGACAATTCCGTAAAACACTATTTACGATAATAAGTGGATGGAACGTTTGATAAGACAGCAAAGAAGGTGAGCAAGAAATGATTAATATCCAAAAGGTCAAAAAAATATATCCTTCTAAAAAAGGAAAAGTGACTGCAGTAGACAATGTTAACTTAACAATAGATAAAGGCGAAATATTTGGAGTAATCGGATACAGTGGTGCGGGGAAAAGTACGTTAATCCGCATGCTTAACGGTCTTGAAATTCCGTCACAAGGTACTGTTTCTGTAGCAGGATACGAAGTTTCTAAAATAAAGGGCAGCAAGCTGAGACAGGCTCGTCAGGAAATCAGCATGATATTCCAACATTTTAATCTTCTCTGGTCACGAACGGTTAAAGAAAATATCAGCTTTCCACTGGAAATCGCAGGGATTGGTAAAGCTGAGCGTGAGAAAAAGGTATTAGAGCTGATTAAGGTTGTCGGCCTTGAAGGCAGAGAAGACGCCTATCCATCCCAACTGAGCGGCGGTCAAAAACAGCGTGTCGGCATAGCAAGAGCACTTGCAAGTGATCCAAAAGTTCTTCTCTGTGATGAAGCAACATCCGCACTTGATCCACAAACAACAGATGCAATCTTGGATTTGCTTGTAGACATTAATAAACGATTAGGGCTTACGATTGTGCTGATCACACATGAAATGCATGTTATCCGCAAAATTTGTCATCGTGTTGCTGTTATGGAAGGCGGCCGAGTGGTAGAAACAGGACCTGTAATTGATGTTTTCAAACAGCCGGAGCAAGATATCACAAAAAGATTTGTACAGCAAGTAATTGAGCCTGATGATGCAAAAGATACAATTGAGCATTTGCTTGCAAATTACACAACTGGCAAGATCATCATGCTTGGATTTGTTGGCGAAAGTGCAGAAAAGCCAATTATTACTCAGCTGATTCGCTCATTCGATATAACAGTAAACATCATTCAAGGAAAGATTTCTCCAACGCAAAATGGTTCATACGGAACACTGTATATTCATTTGGACGGTAAGGAAGAAGAAGTTGGCAAGGCCCTTCAATTTCTTCAATCACAAGAAATTAGTGTGGAGGTGATTGAAGGATGACACAATTATTTCCGAATGTAGATTGGGAGAAAATGTGGCAAGCAACTGTAGAAACACTCTACATGACAGGCTACTCTATCGTTATAACATTTATATTAGGTTTAGTACTAGGGATTACGCTGTTTCTGACAGCGAAAGGAAATATGTGGAGCAATGAGGTCATCAATAAAATCATAAGTGCTATTGTTAACATTTTCCGCTCTATTCCATTCATCATATTAATCGTATTGCTTATTCCGTTTACGAAGCTTCTCGTCGGCAGCATGATTGGAGCAGAGGCTGCGCTTCCAGCATTGATTATCGGAGCAGCACCGTTCTATGCACGACTTGTGGAAATTGGTTTAAGGGAAGTGGACAAGGGTGTTATTGAAGCAGCTAAGTCCATGGGAGCAAAGCCGTTGACTATTATCACAAAGGTATTGATTCCAGAATCATTGCCAGCTTTAGTTTCCGGAATTACAGTAACAGCAATTGCTCTTGTTGGTTCTACGGCAATGGCAGGTGTTATTGGAGCAGGCGGACTAGGAAACCTTGCTTATCTGGAAGGATTCCAGCGCAACAGATCTGATGTAACATTGATTGCCACAATAATTGTCCTGATTATTGTGTTTGTCATTCAGATTATTGGTGATATTATCACATCGAAAATTGATAAAAGATAATTATATGTTCATGAATTCCTCCCGCGTCTGAATATGTGGGTGGAATTCATGTAAGATAAATAAAAAACAAAAGAGGGGTAAAACGTATGAAGAAATTGTTATCTTTACTATTTGCACTTACACTATTGTTGGCTTTAGCTGCTTGCGGCACTTCTTCTAAAGAAAAAGATTCATCATCAGGCAGTGGCGATACAAAAGAATTAGTAATTGGAGCTTCAAACGTACCGCATGCTGAAATTTTGGAAAAAGCAAAACCAATCTTGGCTGAAAAAGGAATTGATTTAAAAATTGAAGTATTCCAAGATTACATCTTGCCAAACAAAGCATTAGAATCTAAAGAATTAGATGCAAACTATTTCCAACATATCCCTTACCTTGATAACCAAATTAAAGAAAACGGTTATGACTTTGTCAGCGCTGGAGCTATTCACATTGAGCCAATGGCTGTATATTCTAAAAAATACAAAAGCTTAGATGAACTTCCAGATGGTGGAACAGTAATCTTCTCTAACTCTGTTGCAGAGCAAGGCCGTGTGCTTTCACTATTGGAAAAAGGCGGCTTAATTAAACTTAAAGACGGTGTTGATAAAGTAAGCGCAACTGTTGATGATATCGCAGAAAACCCGAAAAACATCAAGTTCCAACCTGATTATGAGCCATCATTGTTGCCACAAATCTTTAACAACAACGAAGGTGATGCTGTTGTTATCAATGCAAACTATGCATTGGATGCCGGCCTAAACCCAGTTGAAGATTCAATTGAGCTTGAAGGCAATGAGTCTCCATATGCAAACATCATCACAGTTCGCAAAGAGGACGAAAATAAAGAAGAAATTAAAACACTTGTTGAAGTATTGCAATCCAAAGAAATTCAAGACTTCATCAACGAAGAATATAAAGGTGCAGTTATCCCTGTATCTGAATAATATTGGAAGAAACGCTCTAGATAACCTGGAGCGTTTCTTTATTTTCAGGAATAAGAATTACTGCATTTATCAATACTAAGTTTGCGATTTACATTGCAATTAAGTGCAAACTTTTTGAAAATGGAGGCTATGATTGATGGATATGCAAACAACTGGTTCTATAGGAAATGCAATTCACCATTATAAAGAAGGATTAGGGACTTTTACGAAAAAAATGCCTGAGCTTGCTGAATTATTCAATGCATATACGGAAAAATGTTTTCAAGAAGGACATTTATCGCAAAAAGAGAAGCAACTTATCGCTCTAGGAATAAGTTTGTATTCTCAAGATGAATACTGCATCATCTATCATGTAAAAGGCTGTATTGACCAAGGTGCTACTGAAGCGGAAATCCTTGAAGCAATCGGTGTTACTGCAGCTTTTGGAGGCGGAGCAGTAATGAGTCAGGCTGTTACATTGGTGCAAGAAGCAATGGCAGAATTTACATCCATCCAACAATAAGCATGAAGATTAAGCATAATTTTAGGAGCTGGGGGTAAGCGATAAGCATCTTCCGGCTCCTTCTTCATGATGTGAATTATTAGGAATATATAATAAGGAAGATAAAAGTTTTTTTGCATAATTTAGCACTTCTAGAAACGACAAGAAATTTCTCCAAGGTGCAACAGAAAAACGGAAAAATCGGGATATTTTAAAAAATACATAATATTTGGTATTATTATGTGTAATGAACAAATAAGTTTAAGGATACAAAGGTTGCCATTAGATTTTATTTGTTATAAGATTAGAATGATAATAAATTGATAATGAAGTTTCGACAATTTTGTGAACAAAACTTCTTTTACTGTGGAGGTATTAAATAATGGGTCAATCTAAATTAGTAATCAATGACTTACATGTAGCAATTGATGAGAAAGAAATTATCAAGGGTTTAAACCTTGAAGTTAAAGGTGGAGAAATCCATGCAATCATGGGACCAAATGGTACAGGTAAATCTACTCTTTCTTCTGCAATCATGGGACATCCAAAATATGAAGTAACAAGCGGAAGTGTTCAGCTTGATGACGAAGATGTATTGGAAATGGAAGTAGACGAACGTGCGCGTGCTGGCCTTTTCTTGGCAATGCAATACCCAAGTGAAATCAGCGGTGTCACAAATGCTGACTTCTTGCGTTCTGCTCTTAACAGCAGACTAGGTGAAGGCAATGAAATTTCATTGATGAAATTTATCCGTAAAATGGATAGCAATATGGAATTCTTGGAAATGGATCCAGATATGGCACAAAGATACTTGAATGAAGGTTTCTCTGGCGGGGAAAAGAAACGTAATGAGATTCTTCAATTGATGATGCTTGAACCAAAAATTGCTATCTTGGATGAAATCGATTCTGGTTTGGATATTGATGCATTGAAAGTAGTTTCTAAAGGTATCAACCAAATGCGCGGCGAAGACTTCGGTTGCCTAATTATTACACATTACCAAAGATTATTGAACTATATTACACCTGATTTCGTCCATGTTATGATGCAAGGCCGCATCGTTAAGTCTGGCGGACCTGAACTAGCAGCTCGCCTTGAAGCAGAAGGTTATGATTGGATTAAGCAAGAGCTTGGCATTGAAGACGAAACAGTTGAACAAGAAGCGTAATAGTTAGGAGGACCCGACCATGACAACGGAAATTAAATTACCATTTGATCAGGAATATATCACTTCCTTTTCAAAAGATATGGGTGAACCAGCTTGGTTAACAGAATTGCGTGTGAAAGCATTGGAATTGGCTGAAGACCTGCCAATGCCAAAGCCGGACAAAACAAACATCAAGAACTGGAACTTCACTCAAATAGATAAACATATCGTGAGCAGCCAGGACTTCGAGAGCGTCAACGATCTGCCAGAAGAGGCAAAAGCGCTGATCGACCTGGAAAACAATAAAACACTTTATATACAGCGCAACAACCGTCCTACTTTTATTGCTGTTTCTAACGAACTTAAGGAAAGTGGCGTGGTTTTCACAGACATTTTCACAGCAGCAAGAGAGCACGGTGAGCTTTTGCAAAAATATTTCATGAAGGATGCTGTTCAAGTTGATGAACATAAATTAACAGCATTACATGCGGCATTATTGAATGGTGGAGTATTCCTTTACATTCCGAAAAATGTCGTTGTGGAAGAGCCGATCCAATCAATCTTCCTTCATGATGATGAGGAAACAAACTTGTTTAACCATGTGTTGGTTGTGGCAGAAGATAATAGCTCTGTTGTTTATGTGGAAAACTATCTGTCTGTTGCAGAGCCTAAGGAAGCAGTTTTCAACATTGTTACAGAAGTAGTTGCGAATGCTAATGCTAGAGTACAATATGGTGCTGTTGACAACTTGGCTTCAGGTGTTACAACATATGTAAACAGACGCGGTATCGCAAACCGTGATGCAAAGATTGAATGGGCATTAGGCTTTATGAATGACGGTAACACAATCAGTGAAAACACAACAAACCTTATGGGTGACGGTTCATTCGGTGATACGAAATCTGTAGTTGTTGGACGTGGAGAGCAAAAACAAAACTTCACAACAAAGGTCGTACACTTTGGGAAAGCTTCAGAAGGCTATATCTTGAAGCATGGTGTTATGAAGGATAGTGCATCATCTATTTTCAATGGTATTGGTAAAATTGAGCATGGTGCTACAAAAGCAAATGCGGAACAAGAATCACGCGTACTTATGCTTAGTGAAAAAGCTCGCGGGGATGCTAACCCAATCTTGCTTATTGACGAAGATGATGTAACGGCAGGACATGCTGCATCTGTTGGTAGAGTTGATCCACTTCAGCTATACTACTTGATGAGCCGAGGTATTCCAAAGCATGAGGCAGAAAGACTTGTTATCCATGGCTTCTTGGCTCCTGTAGTGGAACAGCTACCGATTGAAGGAGTTAAAAAGCAATTGGTTGAGGTAATTGAAAGGAAAGTAAAATAATGAATATCAAAGATGTTCGTCCATACTTCCCAATATTAAATCAAGAAGTCAACGGTCATCCTTTGGTATATTTAGATAGTGCTGCTACATCACAAAAGCCTGTTCAAGTGATTGAAGCATTGGAGAAGTACTATAGAGAATATAATTCCAACGTACATCGTGGTGTTCATACACTAGGAACAAGAGCTACTGATGGGTATGAAGGTGCAAGAGAAAAAGTCAAAAACTTTATCCATGCTAATTCTACGGAAGAGATTATTTTTACTAGAGGTACAACCACTGCACTTAATACAGTTGCCCAAAGTTATGCGATGGCTAATCTGCAGGAGGGGGACGAAATCGTTATCTCTCCGATGGAGCATCACAGCAATATTATTCCTTGGCAGCAAGTGGCAAAAAGAACAGGTGCTGTTCTAAAGTATTTGCCTCTTCAAAGCAATGGCACTATCAGTTTGGCAGATGTGGAGGAAACAATTACTGACTCAACGAAGCTTGTTTCTGTAACGTATGTTTCCAATGTGCTTGGTGTCATTAACCCTGTAAAGGAAATTGGTGCAATTGCACATAAACATGGTGCAGTGCTCGTAGTAGATGCTGCTCAGGCAGCTCCACACTTGAAGGTAGACGTGCAGGATATTGACTGTGATTTCCTTGGCTTTTCTGGCCATAAGATGTGCGGTCCAACAGGGATCGGTGTTTTATATGGCAAAAAGCATTTGCTTGAGAACATGGAACCAATTGAATTTGGCGGTGAGATGATCGATTTTGTCGGCCTGTATGAATCATCATGGAAAGAGCTTCCATGGAAGTTTGAAGCAGGTACACCGATTATTGCAGGAGCGATTGGTTTAGGAGCAGCAATTGACTTTTTAGAGGAAATTGGCCTTGATAATATTACAGAGCATGAGCATAAACTTGCTGCATATGCAATGGAAAGAATGTCTACAGTAGAGGGCCTGACAATATATGGTCCAAAGAGTGCTGAAAACAGAGCAGGTGTCATTACATTCAATATTGAGGATGTTCATCCTCATGATGTGGCGACAGTGCTTGACGCAGAAGGTATTGCTGTAAGAGCAGGCCATCACTGTGCACAGCCATTGATGAAGTGGCTGAACGTTTCTGCAACAGCAAGAGCGAGCTTCTACCTCTATAATTCCGAAGATGATGTTGATAAATTTGTTGACGGAATTGTAAAAACAAAGGAGTATTTCAGCGATGTCTTTTAATAATTTAGATACACTTTACAGAAGTGTCATTATGGATCATTATAAAAACCCCCGCAATAAAGGGGTTTTAGAGGGCAGTCTGACGGTTAACATGAATAATCCGACATGCGGTGACCGGATCCTGCTGACACTGCAAGTGGAGGACGGCATTGTTAAAGACGCTAAGTTTGATGGAGAAGGATGTTCCATCAGCATGTCTTCAGCATCAATGATGACACAAGCAATCAAAGGGAAAAAGGTAGAGGAAGCATTTGGGCTTTCCAAAACTTTCTCCGAGATGATGCAGGGAAAAGATTATAATGATGATATAGATTTAGGGGATATTGAAGCGCTCCAGGGCGTTTGCAAGTTCCCGGCAAGAATTAAATGTGCAACACTGGCATGGAAAGCGATGGAAAAGGGCTTTAACGAAGGCCTTAACTAATTAAGGTTCCTTTCTCCTAATCCAGGAGCTGCATATAGAATGGAGGAAAACGAAATGGCAAAAAAAGCACCCGATATTGGGGATTATAAATATGGATTTTCAGACAAAGACGTTTCTATCTTTCGTTCTAAGCGTGGATTGACGAAAGAAATCGTTGAAGAAATCTCAAAAATGAAGGAAGAGCCACAGTGGATGCTTGACTTCCGCTTAAAGTCTCTTGAGCATTTCTATAATATGCCAATGCCTCAATGGGGTGGAGATTTGGCATCATTAAACTTTGATGAAATCACTTACTACGTAAAACCTTCTGAGAAGACAGAGCGTTCTTGGGATGAAGTTCCTGAAGAAATTAAGCAAACCTTCGACAAGCTTGGTATTCCTGAAGCAGAACAGAAGTACCTAGCAGGGGTTTCTGCTCAATATGAATCTGAAGTTGTTTATCACAACATGCAGGAAGACTTGGAAAATATGGGGATTGTCTTTAAGGATACAGACTCAGCACTAAAGGAAAATGAAGATGTTTTCCGTGAACACTGGGCAACTGTAATTCCTCCAACTGACAATAAATTTGCTGCACTTAATTCGGCTGTATGGTCCGGTGGTTCATTTATCTATGTACCAAAAGGGATTAAAGTAGATACACCGCTACAAGCATATTTCCGTATTAATTCAGAAAATATGGGTCAGTTCGAAAGAACATTGATCATCGTTGATGAAGGGGCACATGTTCATTATGTAGAGGGCTGTACAGCTCCTGTTTATACGACAAACTCTCTTCACAGTGCAGTTGTCGAAATAATTATCAAAAAAGATGCTTATTGCCGTTATACTACAATCCAAAACTGGGCAAACAACGTATTCAACCTTGTTACAAAAAGAGCTGTATGTGATGCAAATGCTACAATGGAATGGATTGACGGTAACATCGGAAGTAAATTGACAATGAAATATCCTGCTGTCATCTTGAAAGGTGAAGGCGCAAGAGGAATGACATTGTCCATCGCACTTGCAGGTAAGGGCCAGCACCAAGATGCTGGTGCTAAAATGATTCACTTGGCACCTAACACTTCTTCAACAATTGTTTCCAAATCTATTTCGAAACAAGGCGGTAAAGTTACGTATCGCGGAATTGTGCATTTTGGACGCAAAGCAGATGGTGCACGTGCCAATATTGAATGTGACACACTAATAATGGATAATAAATCTACATCAGATACTATCCCTTACAATGAAATATTGAATGATAATATTTCACTTGAGCATGAAGCGAAGGTTTCTAAAGTTTCAGAAGAACAATTATTCTACTTGATGAGCAGAGGTATCTCAGAAGAGGAAGCTACTGAAATGATCGTAATGGGCTTCATTGAGCCATTTACTAAAGAGCTACCTATGGAATATGCTGTTGAGATGAACCGCCTGATCAAGTTTGAAATGGAAGGCTCCATCGGTTAATGTAAAAAATTCGTATCTATTTTAGATACGAATTTTTTTTATAAAAAGCAAAGAAGCTATCGAGTATGATAAGATAATAATATTAGAAAACGTATAAATTCAGAAAATAAAAACGGTAAATAGGTCATTCGCTCTAGGAACTTTTACCGTTTTCGTACATAATGTTAGGTAGAGGTGGTCATTTGATTCAGATTGGTTTAACTGGATGGGGCGACCATGATTCTTTGTATGGCTCCCATGTTTCTCCGCGAAATAAACTGCAGGAATATGCAAGCTATTTCCCGACAGTTGAAGTAGACTCCTCTTTTTATGCAATACAGCCGATAAAGAATGCACAAAGATGGACAGCCATAACTCCAGACACTTTTCAATTTATTGTAAAGGCATACCAGGGCATGACAGGACATCAAAGGGGAGAGCTCCCTTTTATAACGAAAGAAGAAATGTTTGATGCGTTCATTGAATCTATTTCGCCGTATATAGAAACTAATAAACTGAGTATGGTGCTTTTCCAATTTCCGCCGTGGTTTGACTGTACTAAAGCACATGTGGATTATTTAAGGGTATGTAAAGCGAAAATGAAGGACATACCTTGTGCTCTTGAGTTTCGACATCAATCATGGTTTGACGAGAAATTTAAAGATCAAACACTGGCATTTATGAAGGAAGAAAACTGGATTCACAGCATCTGTGATGAGCCTCAAGCAATGCCAGGCTCGATTCCGGCAATTTTAGAGCCTGTCCAAAAGGATAAAGTACTTGTCCGATTTCACGGCAGAAACTATTATGGTTGGACACAAAAAAACAATCCAAACTGGAGAGAGGTTCGGTATCTTTATAAATATAATCAGAAGGAATTGGACGAATGGGCAGAGAATATTAAACGATTGCAAGAGCAATGCGAAAATGTTTATGTTCTTTTCAACAACAATTCTGGCGGAGATGCTGCTGACAACGCAATGCAGTTAATGAAGATACTGGGCATTGAATATAAAGATCTTGCACCTAGACAACTGGATTTGTTTTAACATCTTAGTTATTGAATTTTATAGGAGATAGGCAGGCGAAATAATGGAAAATATCCATATATATCATACTAATGATTTACACAGTCATTTTGAAAACTGGCCTAGAATTACGGAGCTTTTCCAAAAAAGAAAAAAATGGCATACAGAGGCAGGAGATACTGTTTTCTTATTTGATATTGGCGACCATTTAGATTTATCCCATCCATATACAGAGGCAACGCAAGGTAGAGCAAATGCTGAACTATTGGAGAAAGAGCGATTTGATGCAGTCACAATCGGGAATAATGAAGGAATCACACTGCCATTTCATTCACTTGATCAACTGTACAATAATGTTTCCTATGATGTTATTGTTGCCAACCTATTTTATGAAAATGGAAAGAGGCCAGATTGGTGCATCCCTCATAAGATTTATGAAACGAATAAGGGGACACGAATTGGCGTTATCGGTTTGACTGCCTATTTTCACACTTTATATGAATTGCTTGGCTGGAAGCTGTCACTTCCTATTCAGGCACTAGAAGAACAGCTCGTCTTGCTGAAGGATAAAACCGACATCATCATTGTTTTATCACATTTAGGAATCAATGACGATGAACAGATGGCAGAAAACTATCCTGAGATTGATATCATTTTGGGAGCACATACACACCATATCTTTCATCAAGGAAAGCTGATTAACAATAGCCTGTTAGGTGCAGCGGGTAAATACGGACAATTTGCCGGACATATTGAAATAAAATTCGATTCTGCTGCCAAAAAAGTGCTGGCAAAACAAGCGGAGGTATATGATACAAATAAGCTGCCTCCAGCAGAGAACGAAGAACAATATATTGAAAACCTTTATCTAGAAGGCAAAAAGGCACTTTCCGAGGAAGTGATTTCCCTTCCTAAACTGCTTACGAAACAGGAAACAGCTGGACTTCTATGTGAGGCAGTCCTTGCATGGTGCAGTGCAGATGTGTCGATCCTAAATGAAGGTCTTATTCTGGATGATTTAAATATAGGTTCGGTCAGTTATTTTGACCTTTTGAGTATTTGCCCGCACCCGATCAACCCTTGCAATGTCATCTTGACAGGAGCAGAATTAAAAGAGGTTCTGACAGATATGAAGCAGCCTTCTTGGGAAACTCTTCATGTGAAAGGACTAGGGTTTAGAGGAACGTTAATGGGCAGAATGATTTCTAGAGGGGTCCGCACAGAGACCAATGGCGAGATTATTACCTATTGGATTGGGAACAAGGAACTTGATCCGAAAGCAAAGTATACTGTAGCCATACCAGACATGTTCACTTTTGGTGATTTCTTTCCGTCCATTTATCGTGCATCAGAAAAACATTATTTTCTGCCCGAGTTCATGAGGAATATCCTGGCGGAAGCCTTGCAAAGAATGGCCGTTTAACTGTTAAAAAGTCCTTCTTCTAATACACGTCTCTTTCTTAGCTGAATAGTATATAAGGAAAAGAGAGGGGTGACATGTCATGGTAGAAGTATATCCTATTGTGATAGAAGAGCAGACATTTATAGCAGTAAGCGTCCAGCTGCCCAAAACAAACCTGCTTGTAGTTAAAAATGATAAAGGCTATATAATGTGCGGAGCATTGGATGTTAGTTTATTAAATGAAAAGTTAAAGGACCGAAAAGTAATTGCTGGAAGGGCTGTCGGAGTTAAGACAATTGAGCAGCTGCTTGAAGCCCCGCTGGAATCGATAACTTATGAAGCTGAAAATCTTGGTATTCATAAGGGTATGACAGGTAAAGAAGCATTATTAAAGATGGTATAGTGGATGTAATCCGCAAGCATTCTTGTTGATCGTATTATCTTAAAAAGGCGGGAGAATTATTCCCTCCTTTTCATATCTTTTATGCATGGCAGATAAATTATTGCGTGGTTTTCTTAGATCATGTTTACAATAGGAGCTAGTATGGAATGAGATTAGTTGGAACAAAGTACCTTTCTGAAGGAACAATATTAGCGAAACCGATACATAATGAAAAGGGCAATATTCTCGTCAACAGCGGCGTAAGACTTGATAGACAATTAATTGAGCGCTTAGCGCAGCTAGGTATTGCTTATTTGTATATAGAAGACAAATTAACAGATGATATCTATCCTGTTGCTCCCATCTCCGATCAGTTAAAGAGAGAAGCGATGCAGACGATTGAAACAAGCTTTAAGGAACTGAAGAATTCAAGCAGTAAGGAAAGGTCCTTCATCATGGAGAAATCAGCTCCAGCCTTTAAACAGCTTGTCGATAAAGTCCTTGAGGAACTAAAAGGGCATCAAGAATTGTTTTCTATAATGAGTGATGTGTTTCTGTATGATAATTATATTTTTTCCCATAGCTTGAATGTCACACTTTATTCATTAGCTTTAGGAATGGAAATGAAGCTGCCAAGAAAACAGCTAGAGAATCTCGGTCTTGGAGCAATCCTCCACGATGTCGGCAAAATGAATATTCCATTAGAAATACTCCTGAAGCCTGGAAAGTTGACGTTAGATGAATTTACTGAAATTAAAAAGCATGCAAATGCTGGTTTTGATATGTTACGAAGAGTCCATAATATGCCTTTAATTGTGGCACATTGCGCCTACCAGCATCATGAAAGGCTCAATGGATCTGGATACCCGCGAGGAATTACAGGGGAAGAGATTCATCTGTTCGGTAAAATAATTGCTGTTGCAGATGTGTTTGATGCAATCACCTCCAATCGTGTATACAGGCAGGCAATGCTTCCGCATGAGGCGTTGGAAGTTCTTTATACAGGGATTGATACACTCTTTGATGCGAAAATTGTCGAAGCATTCCGCAATGCCGTGATACTTTATCCGAACGGAGTAAGTGTTGTGTTAAGCAGCGGCGAACAGGGCATTGTTTCCAGGCAAAACAAAGGGTTTAATGAACGTCCAGTTATTCGAATCATCGAAAAGGATGGAATAGCGATAGAACCTTATGACCTTGATTTAAAAGAAAACCTCTCCATTACGATTGTAAAATGCGAGGCTTTAGGGTAAGCGAAAAGATATAGTCATTACAGGTGGATTAGCCTTCTACATGTCCCTCTTTCTGCATATACATTAGCATGGAAGGAGGGGTATTTTTTTGCGGAAATTTTATTTTCGTCAGAGGATGACTCGAAAAAAACCGTTGAGCTTTCAGCAAGTTCTTGTCATTACAGCAGTTTTTTTTATCTTATCCACCATAGTGAGTCTTTGGATTATCAACAATGGACTAAAGCCTACCCTGTCCTACTATGCACAGTCACAGACAAAGAAGCTGGCAACATTAGTGATTAATGATGCGCTTAAAAGTGAGACAGGTGAAGAAGATAAAAATTTAATGATAGATGGAAATAATTTCGTATTCAACACCGCACAAGTAGTAAAAAAACAACAAGAAATTACTAGCTTGGTACAAGAAAACATAAACAGAATGGAAAAAGGGGACATTCCTGCAGCAGCAGAGTTAACGGATATTGTATTAGACAAGGAAATGACTGCAAAAAATAATGGAATTGTATATAATGTTCCAATCGGTCAAGCGACAAATAATGCCTTGCTTGGAAACCTGGGTCCGGATGTACCAGTTACATTTAATGTAGTGGGTAGTGTTAAATCAGATTTAAAGACTGAAACGGAGAATGTCGGTATTAATTATGTAGTAGTAAAAGCGTTCGTGGAGGTAAAGGTGGATATACAAATCATCATTCCGTTTGCTACAGAGCTTACTACTGTAAAACAAGATATATTAATTGCGATGGCTGGGTTTGAAGGAGATGTTCCTGAGTTTTACAATGGAAGCGGCGGCAGTATCCCAGCAGTAGAATTACCGGCAGATAACAAAGAATGAATATTAGCTCATCCCTGTCTTGGAATGAGCTAATATTCTATTTTTTTGATTTTAATTTAATTCTTTCCTGTCTTTCCCACACTCTTAAATGGGAGTAAGGGTCATATGACCATTCTGTTTTACCATTGTCCTTATACATGCCATAATGTAAATGAGGCGGGAATTTTCCAGAAGTTCCAGGAGGGCCATAGCCTGAACTGCCGACACCGCCAATAAGCATTCCTGGTTCGACAATCATTCCATTATGCACATCTTTAGCAAATCCGCTTAAATGGGCAAAGTAATGGTAATTATTATTGATATCCCGGATTCCAATTCTCCAACCGCCATACCTATTCCAACCCTTCATTTCAATGATGCCATAAGAGGTAGCCCTGACTGGAACACTGTAGTCGGCAAAGATATCTGTTCCTTCATGTATCCTTTTTCCGCCCCATCCTCTGGCATCCCCCCAAGTGCTCCGATAACTGTAGTTACTTCTTAACGGAACAGGAAAGGCGTGATTGTCAAGGTTTAATCGGCCAAAGTGCCGGTAGATGGCAGCTTTACCCATGATAATGCTCACTGTTTTATCTCGTTTGTAATAATCCCATAGACCAATTCGGAAGTTGTCTTCATCAACACCGAATTTAAGTATATAATTGGCAAATGTAAATAGCACATCCTCGTCATTTAAAGAGTCTGCTTTTCCATCACCATTTCCGTCGACTCCCACCCCTCCGAATAAAGCGATGCTTTTAGGATTTGTATCATCTTTGTCTGGATTAATGATGCCAGCCCATGTTTCTTTTGGGAAATAGATACCGGTCAAGCCGGTCGCTTTAGGAAGATCCCTTCGTGAAGACCGTATATTTCGTTCATATTGGTCAACTGCAGCAATATAATACCATGGCAGCTGTGTTACCGCTTCAATCTTTTCATATAGCTCCATCCTTTTATAATATGTATCATCAGCAGAGGCTTTATTTTCCGCAGCATAAGATACAATATTAGGTGCTAAAAATCCAAGCAGGACAGCTAATAAGCATATTTTTCGCATCAACATCCCTCCTTCCTAAAAACTAGTCGTTTTATTTTGTGTGCAACCTGCAAAATAAATGATTATCAATAAATGGTAATAAGCAAAAGTACAGCTTGTAGCTGAGATTTGGTTATGTTAAAGTGACAATGGAACAATTACAAGCCTAGTATTTGTGTATAAGATACATCTGAATCATTGTGGCAGGTGTTGTAGTATAGCCCGTATTTTTACTTCTTTAAGCTGTGCTAACAGGATTAACAACCTGCTTACATACAGCTGTCTCTATTATGAAATCTAAAAGTAGAGAGGGCTGAATTTGAGTTCTAAAAAAGAATCACTAGGAGATGAATTGAGATGGCGGAAAGAAAAGACGAATACCAACGTAAACCTGAATGGCTGAAAATTAAACTTAACACGAACGAAAACTACACTGGCTTAAAAAAAATGATGAGAGAAAAAAAACTTCATACAGTATGTGAGGAAGCAAGATGTCCCAATATTCATGAATGCTGGGCTGTGAGACGAACGGCTACTTTCATGATTTTAGGGGATATTTGTACAAGAGCTTGCCGCTTCTGTGCAGTTAAGACTGGCTTGCCGACAGAACTTGATTGGCAAGAGCCAGAAAGAGTCGCTGATTCTGTTGTTAGCATGAACTTAAAGCATGTTGTTATCACAGCTGTTGCAAGAGATGATCTTAAGGATGGCGGAGCAGCGGTTTTTGCTGAAACTGTACGTGCTATTCGCAGAAAGAATCCCTTTACGAGCATTGAAGTTCTACCGTCTGATATGGGCGGAGAAGAAGAAAACCTGCGTCTATTAATGGATGCAAAGCCTGATATTATGAACCATAATATTGAGACTGTAGAACGTCTGACGCCAAGAGTGCGTGCACGCGCCAAATATAACAGATCTTTGGAGTTTTTGAGAAGAGCAAAAGAAATGTATCCTGAGATTCCGACTAAATCAAGCTTAATGATTGGGCTAGGCGAAACGAAGGAAGAAATCATACAGACGATGGATGATCTACGAGCAAATAATGTTGATATCATGACAATAGGACAATACTTGCAGCCAACTGCAAAGCATCTTAAAGTTCAAAAATATTATCATCCAGATGAGTTCAAAGAACTAAAGAAAATTGCTTTAAGCAAAGGCTTTAGTCATTGTGAAGCAGGTCCGCTTGTTCGTTCATCCTATCATGCAGATGAACAAGTTAGTGAAGCAAAAAAGAACCAAATGCTTGCATCCCAAAAGAAAGAAGCATAATTTAAAGAAACAGAGTAAATCTTGCTGCTATTAAGAAGCAAGGTTTGCTCTGTTTTATTTTTCTTGTAATCTGTCCTATAAATAAAAAAACAAAATCCTTTCCTATTTCTTGTCATAATTATTATAATTTTTCCTAACCAACACTATGTAAATTATCTATTGTCGGGTTATAATGAAGTGGTGAGATATAGTACCTATTAGGTGATATGCACAATTTATCTTAAATAGGACTTATTTAGGATTACATATAAAAAGTCATACATGTATACATATGAAAAAGGAATGTTTCAAAAGTGAGGTGAAGGTTTTGGTTTGCATAAATAATCATTGTTATGAACTTATTGAGGAACGAAAAGAGGGCTTCAATGAGGAGGCATTTAAAGGCAGATTCAGTGATATTTTAACAAAGTATGATTATATTGTCGGTGATTGGGGCTATGGTCAGCTTAGACTCAGAGGATTTTTTGATGACCAAAATCAGAAATCCAGCTTTGATACGAAAATCAGTACGTTGACAGAATATTTGTATGAATATTGCAATTTCGGATGTCCTTATTTTGTTGTTAAGAAAATAAAAAAACAATAATGTTAGTAAAGTGCTGTTTCTAACAGCACTTCTACATAATGAGGAAAACGTTTTCTAACGGGTCGTGTCCCTTATAAATTTTTTCTTTTGTCTGTTTTGCTATTACTTAAAGGGTTTGCTGTATGAGAGGATATGAAGAGATGGTCCATGTGTATGTCAAAAAAATAAAAAGCTTGAAGAACTGGGGGAAAATAATTTTTCCGGCCAGCAAATTAATATATTATCCTCCCCAATTTATTTTGAGGGATCCTGTGCAGCAAAACGTGGGTGCTGTCTTTCATAAAGGGAATGAAGTGGCTGTAATTGTATTTTCCATTCAAAACTTGGCCATCATGAAACAAGAAATGGACAGCTCAGCATGCCAACGTTTATGGAAGAAAGTTAGGGAAGCTTTCCAGGCTGTCATCAGACAAGAATTGCCTCCTGAACAAATTGCAGCAGTTCGTGACTATTATCAGGATGGAATTGCGTTATTCTTGAGTATTGACCACAAGTTGGATATTGTCACTAATATTGATGCTACTATCCAGTTGATTTTAGAGAAGCTGCAAGCAGAAGTTTGGGGAAACTTACAACTTTCGGTACAGCCGATTTTTAGCACAGGATTTATATTTATTGACAGACAGATAGAGAATTTGCAGGAGGCTATTCATCTTGCCTATCAGCAGGCGTTGGCAATGGCCAGAAAAGGGTTGAAATCTGATTTCAATGAAATGACGTTTGCTTTAGGGAAAATTGTGGCCAATAAAGATATTCGCTTATTGGCACAGCCAATAATGGATGTGAAGACGAATAAGGTAAGGGCATGTGAAATGTTAACACGAGGTCCGGTCGGCACACCGCTTGAAAATCCCCTTCAGCTGTTTTCTGTTGCACGGCAGACCAATCATCTTTATGACCTTGAAATGGTTGTACTTGAAAAAACACTGGAACAAATTAAATTAACAACATGGAAGTTTGATATTTTTATTAATTTTACACCTTTAACGATAGGTAACCAGCATTTTGTGAAAGACTTGAAAAAGCTGATGAACAAATACAAAGGCATCTCCGCGAGCAAAATAACAATTGAGGTGACAGAGCGGGATTCTATTGAGGGATTGGTATATTTCATCTCTAACTTAAAACTATTGCGCCAGATTGGTTTCAGAGTGGCAATAGATGATACTGGAGCAGGCTATGCAAGTTTGAACTCTATTAGTGAAATCATGCCTGATATTATTAAAATAGACCGTTCTGTCATTCAGAATATTGATAAAAACTCAGTCAAAGAATCAATGCTCAAAGGCTTGCTGCTAATAGCAAAGGAAGTAGGTTCTGTTGTTGTTGCAGAAGGAATAGAAAGTGCTGAAGAGGCTCTCGTTCTTTCAAGGAACAAGGTTGATTTAGCACAAGGATATTTTTATGCAAGGCCGACAAGCTTGAGCAATAATCTGCAAACGATTGTGTGATATTTTGTCCATTTATTAAGGACAAAAGGCTAATGAAGGAGGCATTCAAATGTATTTTGTGGATCGAGATAAAATCGGGCAGCAATTGGAATATTTACAGCAATTGGTACAGATATTTAAAGAAAAGGACTCGTTTGAATCCAAGCTTGAGAAACTGGCATTGGAGAGACTTGCACATATGATGATTGAGGCAATGCTTGATGTTGGCAACAGTATGATTGACGGATTCATCATGAGAGATCCGGGCAGTTATGAAGATATCATGGAAATTCTTACAGATGAGAAGGTACTTACTGCAAACGTTGCAAGTGAAATAAAAGAACTGCTTATTTTAAGAAAGTCACTCGTGCATGATTATACGAATATCAGCCATGAAGTTGTAAGGGAATCATTATTGAAGGGAATCCCTTCGGTTGAGTCCTTTTCCCTGTCTGTTAAAAACTACTTAATTAATGAGCTCGGTCCGGTGACTGCCTTCAAAAACTAACATCGAATCACAAGATGAATAGAAAGGGCTTTGTTTTCATGAAGAAATATAAAGGATATTTAATTGATCTTGACGGGACAATGTATAAAGGGACAGAAGTTATTAAAGAAGCTGCTGATTTTGTTAAACGCTTAATCGCCCTTGGAATCCCATATTTATATGTGACAAATAACTCAACTAAAACACCAGAGCAAGTAGCGCAAAAGTTAAGAGATTTCCACATCCCTGCACGGAAAGAGGAAGTGTTCACTTCTGCTATGGCTGCAGCCGGATACATATATGAACAGAATGCATTAGCAAGTGTTTATATGATAGGAGAAGAGGGATTGCGGCATGCCCTTACGGAAAAAGACATTCGGATATTGTCTGAAAACGATGGGGCAGATTATGTAGTAGCTGGCATGGATCAGCAAATCACGTATGAAAAGCTGGCACAAGCATGTCTGGCAGTCCGCAATGGAGCGAAATATATCATCACAAACGGTGACACAGCCTTGCCGACAGAGAGAGGACTCCTTCCAGGAAACGGAGCCCTTACATCTGTTATTACTGTGTCTACTGGGACTGCTCCCATCAATATGGGTAAACCAGAAGCTATCATTGTTGAACAGGCATTGAAATTGCTTGGAGTGAGTAAAAATGAGGCAATTATGGTAGGGGATAACTATCATACAGATATATTGGCTGGTTTGAATGCCGGAATTGATACATTATTGGTTCATTCAGGTGTGACTACAGCTGAGCATTTAGCCTCGTATGAGCAAAAGCCTACATATTCCGTTAATAGTCTTATTGAGTGGGAATAACGAATAAAGGAAGAAGTGCAAGCCTGCGCTTCTTCCTTTGTTTATTTCCACTTATTTTTCGCCTCTGACACTATGTGCGAGCCTGCTTGAGGCTGCCGCAGCGATAGCACCGACTATATCATCTAAGAAAGTATGACATTTACCTGAGGACTTATCATTTAATTGTTTTAAGATACCTGGTTTTAATTTATCTACATATCCGTAATTAGTAAAACCGATGGAACCATATACATTCACGATGGAAAAACTCAGCACTTCGTCCACACCGTACAGACTTTCATCACTTTCAATAATGGCTTGAAGCGGGGCTTCGAGCATTTTCTTTTCAGCAAGCACATCTAATTGAATTCCAGTTAATAATGCATTTTGCACTTCTCGTTTAGATAATACGCGCTCAACATTATGGATACATTCAGCCATTTCTAAATCCTCGTGGTATTTTTCCTGTAATAGATAAACCAGTTCTGCAATATCTTCTATTGTAACTCCGCGCTCGTGAAGCCATTTTCTCGCTGTCTTTTCTGTAATATCTGACATATTATCACCTTTTCTAATTGTATTCACTATGTAAACACAGTGGTTCATCATTGTTTGCTATGCCAAAATTGGCTGTACACTTTACCGAGCATTGCGTAAAAGGCAGGCTGTGATAATAGCTGTATATCTTTTAGTATATGTAGTACTTCTATAAAGGTATGTGTCATTTTTGATTGAAAATTTTTATTAGAAAATGGTTAAGAAAGAAAAAAATCAAGATTGTCAGTTACCAACATATATTTTACTTATAGGTATAGAGCCATTTTTGATGTACAGAGTGTTCTTAAAAGGAGGAGTATGATGATTCGGAAAATCTTATACAGCCATTATGGTGTAGAAGTAGCGGATGAAATGAGGTTTGGTCATTATGAAGCCTGCAGAAAAGATGGAAAGTTATACACGCTGATACCAGTAGACAACAAAGAGGATGAGGAGATCCTTGAACTTCAAGAGCTTGTGAATCACATGACTAATTTAGGCGATTATCGAGTAAGTAAATTTCTGGAGTCAAAGGAAGGTAATATTAGAGAAGAGATAGAAGGACAGGCGTACTGTATTTTGTTGAATGAACATATCCAAGGGTTTCAGTCAAAGCAATTAGGAAGGAAATTGGGGAAATTTCATTATCGCGGCAGATCGGTTCAGTTTGGTGTTGAGAAAATATCTCGGATGGGACAATGGAAAGGTCTATGGGAAAAACGGATAGATCAGATGGAAGGTTTTTGGAACACGAAGATGTATCAGGAGCCAGAAAGCGAATTCGATAAACTTTTTCTCGAAGCCTTCCCCTATTATATGGGGGTTTCCGAAAATGCGATTCAATATCTAGTCGATACAGAGCTTGATGATGAGCCCTCCCCAATTGACAGTGGGACGATTTGTCATAACCGTTTCATGAAAGCTACATGGACGGGAGAATATTATGTAAAGAATCCGTTTGATTGGGTATTCGATCATTGTGGCAGGGATTTGGCAGAATGGACGAGAGAAAGGTATTTTCTTAACATTAAAACTTATTATCCTGATGTTCGGAAGTTCTATAGTGATTATCAAAGTGTAGTACCATTGAGTCCGTTTTCCTGGAGGCTGATATATGCAAGGCTGCTGTTTCCCCTTCATTTCGTAGAATGTGTTGAAAATTATTACTCAAGCTCCAGTGAGGCAGAACGACATTACTTAGAAGATCAATTAAAGAAATATTTAAATCAATCAAAGGATTCGGAAGAATTTTTGCGCGTTTTTTATGAAATGGTCGAAGCTCCTGTAAAAAAAACAAAAATCCCTACATTAAGCTGGCTTTATTGAGCTGCTGTTTCCTGCTTTCTTAAATTCTTTTTCCCGGCAGTTTTGCTTAAGCTAAGTCCTTATTTGCCGGGAATCCTTGTCCAAAATAGTTCCCCTTTTTCATCTGAATTCCTTTATAATAGAAAAAACAGTAAAATGACAAAAGTAAGAGTTGAATAAATTTTCAAAGAATATATAATTCACCTCTTGTAAAAAATCAGAACTAACACTATAATGTCTACTATACAAAGACAGTTGTTTTTTTAAAGAGAACATCTTAGGGGGAATAACAAATTGGAGACAATATCAATTGGACTGCTTGGATTGGGAACTGTCGGAACAGGTGTTGTGAAAATCATTGAAAATCATCAAGATAAAATCATGCACCAGATCGGCTGTCCAGTCAAAGTAAAAAAGATACTTGTAAAAAATATAGATAAAGACCGGGATGTATCCATTGCAACTGACATGTTAACAACAAATCCAGACGAAATTCTGAATGACCCTGAAATAGATGTCATTATTGAAGTGATGGGCGGAGTAGAGGAGACGAAAGAAAGACTGTTGCAGGCTCTTAAGAATCGCAAGCATGTTGTAACAGCTAACAAGGATTTAATGGCTGTTTACGGGGCACGCCTCTTACAGGTCGCCTCAGAAAATAATTGTGATTTATTCTACGAAGCAAGCGTTGCCGGCGGAATCCCTATTATTAGAGGACTTGTTGACGGACTAGCGTCAGACCATATTACGAAACTGATGGGAATCGTGAATGGGACAACGAACTTTATTCTTACAAAAATGACAAAGCAAGGTAAAGCATACCAAGAAGTATTGGAAGAAGCTCAAAGACTCGGTTTTGCCGAAAGCGATCCGACATCTGACGTGGAAGGTCTTGATGCAGCCCGCAAGATGACGATATTGGCTACATTAGGATTTTCCATGAATATCAGCCTTGATGATGTGAAGGTAGAGGGCATCACAAATGTAACGGAAGAAGACATTCAGTATGGCAAACAGCTTGGCTATACGATGAAACTGATTGGCTTTGCCCAAAGGCAGGACGGAAAAGTAGAAGTGAGCGTACAGCCAGCGTTCTTGATTGACAGCCACCCACTCGCAGCAGTCAACAATGAATTCAATGCTGTATATGTATATGGTGAGGCAGTAGGAGAAACGATGTTTTACGGACCAGGTGCAGGCAGTATGCCAACAGCCACCGCAGTCGTTTCTGATTTAGTCAATGTTCTTAAGAATATGAGATTGGGCGTTAATGGTAAAACCGCTATTACACCACAATTTAAGAAGAACTTGAAGAAACCGGACGAAATGTACTCCAAATACTTCCTTCGTCTGCAAGTGGAAGATGCAGTTGGCGTATTCGCTGAAATTACATCTATCTTCTCTAAAAATGGCGTGAGCTTTGAAAAGATTCTGCAATTGCCTGTTAAAGAAAAAGGTATGGCAGAAATAGTCTTAATTACGCACCATGCATCCTTGTTAAACTATGAAAATATACTAATTCAATTAAGAGACTTATCATCTGTTCGTACAGTAAAAAGCTCTTACCGTGTAGAGGGAGGAACTAAATAATGAGATGGAATGGCCTGCTTGAAGAATATAAAAACTATTTGCCAATAAACGATAATACTCCAAGTCTTACATTAAATGAGGGAAATACTCCTTTAATAAAGCTTGAACAGCTTTCAAAGGAATGGGGAGTAGAGCTGTATGTGAAAACAGAAGGTACAAACCCGACAGGTTCATTTAAAGACAGAGGCATGGTTATGGCTGTCGCTAAAGCGAAAGAGGAAGGTAATTCCACTGTCATCTGCGCTTCCACAGGAAATACTTCAGCAGCAGCAGCAGCATATGCAGCCCGTGCCGGCATGCGTTGCATTGTCGTTATTCCAGAAGGGAAGATTGCGATGGGTAAACTTGCTCAAGCAGTTATGTACGGTGCTGAGATTATTTCTATTGAAGGAAACTTTGACCAAGCATTACAAATGGTTCGTAAAATCAGCGAAACAGAACCGGTTGCTCTAGTGAATTCTGTCAATCCATACAGACTGGAAGGGCAAAAAACAGCTGCTTTTGAAGTATGTGATCAGCTGGGCAGTGCACCTGATATTCTGGCGATACCAGTCGGCAATGCCGGTAACATAAGTGCATACTGGAAAGGATTTAAGGAATACAATGAAGTTAAACAAACAGGACTTCCGAAAATCCATGGATTTGAAGCAGCAGGAGCAGCAGCAATAGTCCATAACCGTGTGTTTGAAAATCCGGAAACAATTGCCACAGCAATCCGCATCGGAAATCCTGCTAGCTGGAAGCTTGCTGTACAAGCCCAACAGGAATCAGAAGGTATTATAGATGAAGTAACAGATGAAGAAATCATCGCTGCTTACCGTACAATTGCAGCAAAAGAAGGCGTGTTTGCAGAACCTGGTTCTTGTGCTTCAATCGCTGGAGTTTACAAGCATCTGCAAAGTGGAAAGATAGCCAAAGGAAGCAAGATAGTAGCAGTGCTGACAGGCAATGGCTTAAAGGATCCAAACACAGCTATTGATGTGAGTCCAATTAAGCCAGTGGTACTGCCGAATGATGAAAAAGCAGTTGCTGCTCATATCAAGGGAGTCGTTCATATATGAGCGAAAGTGAGATGCTTCAAATTAGGGTTCCGGCAAGTACGGCAAACCTTGGACCGGGATTTGACAGCATTGGCATGTCTCTGAGTCTTTATTTAATGGTGGAAGCTTCTCCTGCAGAAAAATGGGAGGTCATCCCGCTCTCAGAAGAACTTAAGACTTTTCCATCAGATGAAAAGAACTTTATCGTAGCCACAGCTATACAAGTAGCGAAACGCTACAATAAGGAATTGCCGCCCTGCAGGATAACTGTTTCAAGCGAAATCCCTCTGGCAAGAGGACTGGGTTCCAGTGCATCGGCTATCGTTGCAGCGATTGAACTTGCCGATTCCTTAGGCGAGCTCCACTTGACACAGGAAGAGAAATTCACGATAGCAACCAACATGGAGGGGCATCCAGATAATGTTGGTGCAAGTATATTTGGTGGTCTTGTAGTCGGCTGCCAGCTTGGCAGTGAAGCGGATGTAGAAGTAATACATTCCATTGATCTCGAACTGCTTGCGGTTGTGCCGAATGAAGAACTTCTCACAAAGTCAGCACGTGATGTGCTTCCTAAATCTTTGCCATTTGCAGAAGCGGTAGCAGCAGGAGCCGTTTCAAACCTGCTTGTTGCTGCATTGCTTACAGGTAACAATAAACTTGCTGGAAAGATGATGGCTCTTGATAAATATCATCAGCCGTACCGAAAGCATCTTGTTCCACATCTTGACATAATTGAACAGGAGGCGCCGAAATTTGGTGCTTATGGTGTCGCATTAAGCGGCGCAGGTCCGACAGTACTATGTTTCATCCAAAAAGGGCAAACAGAAACTGTCGCGGCTGGTCTGAAGAAGCTTCTGCCTGACATGACTTTTCTTCCTGTGCAGATGGACAAGAATGGTGTGGAAGTTATCGGAAAAGCGTATAGCAGTATATAAAAAAAGGCAGCCGGATGGCTGCCTTTTTTAACTAGTTAAGTGTGCATTAAAATACTTGCTCTACTTCATATACCCCTGGAACTTCTTCCAAAAGCGCGCGTTCTATACCCGCTTTAAGCGTGATAGTCGAACTTGGGCAGCTACCGCAAGCTCCAAGCAAACGCAATTTCACGATGCCGTCTTCCACATCTACCAATTCACAATCCCCACCATCTCTAAGTAGGAATGGGCGTAATTTATCTAATACTTCCTGTACTTGTTCTTTCATTTCTAATTCTGCCATTCATATCGACTCCTTTCCTATAATTTATTATAATCACATTATAGAGAAAAATCTATTCTAGAAACATGAAAACCCCAAACATTAAATTCATATTGCATTGTCTCTTTAAAGGCTAAGAATGTCAACACTCCATAATGTAAATTAAGCAGGAAAGAGAGGAAAAAAATGAAAAAAGAACTAGAAATAAACATCTTCGGTGCTGAACAAATTTGCGCCAGCTGTGTGAATCTCCCTTCTTCAAAGGATACGTATGAATGGCTGCAAGCTGCCCTTAAAAGAAAATTTCCCGACCAAGATTTTAAGATTCATTATTATGATATCTTTGAAGCTAACTATGATGAGGATAAAAACGCCTTCTGTAAAAGGGTTATTGAAGAGGATTTGTTTTATCCAGTTGTCGTAGTTGACGATGAAATTATCGGTGAGGGTAATCCGAAGTTGAAGCGGATATATGAGGAATTTGCAAGATACGGATACAGCAGCGCACAATAGTCAATAGGGAATAGGCTGAACGAACCGTTATCGTCAGCCTCAGCAAGTTTAAATAACTTCATCGTTTTAGCCGCGATTTTTGGGCTGAATGGAGTAATTTTTTTTTTTTTTATCTTTCCACAAAACTCCGTGTTTCAAAATTCTCGGGAGACGCCCAGTCAATGCAGTGTTGGCAATAAGCCCAAATCCATGCTTTTTCCCAAGTGAACCCAGTACGCCTTTTAGCTTTAGAGGCGGCAAGGAGGGAAGTTTTTCTCCTTTCCAGCGGGCAATAAGAACGGCAGCAATCTGTATGGCCTGTTTTTCTGCCAGTTGTGCGCTCTGCGGCAAGCCTAGGCCTGCACAATCCCCAACTACAAACACTCGATCATCATCAGGCAAGTGATGATGATCGGTGAGAAGTATCCGCCCTTTTTTGTCTTTATCTACCTCAAGATTAACTACAATTTTGTTTGGTTTTACACCAGCAGTCCATACAATACAGTCAAAGAGATATGGCTCTCCATTATTGCAGACGGTATTTTCTTTAATTAAGGTGATGTTAGAGTTTTTAATGAGTTCCACATTACGTTCTCCGAACCACTTCTCCACATAATCGCTTACTTTTGGAGGATAAGAGGAAAGGATTGTATTCCCCCGATCGAACAAGGATACTTGCAAGTCTGTTCGGGCTTCGGCAACTTCAGAGGCAAGCTCCACACCGCTTAAACCTCCGCCGATAATTGCGACCTTTGATCCTTCCTCCAAAAGATTAAGCTCTTTATAGGTCATTTGTGAACGGCTCCTTGTTTGGATGCTGTGTGTAAACTCATCAGCTCCAGTTATACCGTGATAGTTATCCTCACAACCTAAGCCAATGACTAAATTATCAAAAGTAATACTTTCCCCATTAACGAGATTCACCTTGTGGGATGATAAGTTTATACCTGCCACTTCTGCATGTAAAAAGGAAACTTGGGGATGTTTTGGAAATGGAATCCTGATATGTTCATCTGAAACGGTTCCTGCAGCTAAAGCATAGTACTCAGTCTTTAGAAAATGGTAAGGAGCTTTATCAATGAGTATAATCATGATGTCATATGGCAGATTCGAAATTAGTCGGGACAAAAGCATCATGCCGCCATAACCGCCGCCAAGTATAATTAGTTTTTTCATAAAACCTCCCTAAATAGAACAAATATATGTATATTTGAACAAAGGCCCGCTGAATATGGAAGCCTACTAAGCATTTATCATTTTGTATCTAACTATTTTAAGTATATTATGAGGAATAGGCGGTTTATTCTTAAATGTAGAAGAAATAAGTAACATACAGTTATGCTTGATAAATAAAATAAAAAAAGTTAGTATATGTTTTATTGAAGAGGTGATTACATTGTTTAAACCAATCATTGAATTTTGTTTAAGCAATCTAGCATCTGGTTCAGAGCCGGCAAAGCTTTTATTAGAGCAGGATGATAAACTGGATGTAATAGATTATGGCTGTTTAGGCATGTGCGGACAGTGCGGGGAGTCTTTATTTGCCCTTGTGGACGGAGAAATGGTGACAGGTGAAACACCTGATGAGCTTGTTCAAAATGTGTACAAGCATATAGAAGAAAATCCCATGTTTTAGTTTACAGATAAAGCAGGCGAATTCGCCTGCTTTTAAGCTTTTTGTAAATCTCTAATTTTATGCCAGCCATCTTTTGCTAGACTGATAATATTTGTCTCAATCGTTTTGCTTTGCTGTTCTATGACCTTTGAAAAGTATTTGACAGCTTCTTCCGTCTTTGTTGTTCTTCTGCTAAGCTCACCTGCCAAATAGAGTGTTTTTAATTCAGAAACTTGAGTTCCTCTGAAATCCCCAGATGAATAAGATAGCTCATATTCAGATAATGCCAGCTGCATGAAACGAGTCTCCTCTTGTATTTCTTCCAGCATCCGGTAGAGCCACGCAATTCTAATGTATAATCCAGCAATCAAAATATGCTTATCACTTCGTAAAATCCCTGCATATGCAGCAAGCTTATACGTTTTAATGCTGTCTCTGATTGTTCTATTTTCTCCAAAAGTCTGCGGTCTCCAATGGCTTGAAATTTTTTCTGTCAAAATTGCTTTTTCTGCCTCCTTTAAACGGACGTCTTCTTGATCTGCGAAAGCAAAACCGCATTCTGGACAGACATTGACATAATAGAGGAGGGGATTATGATCCTCATAAAAAGGAAAAAAGTCAGAATCAAAACCCTTCGCTTTTATAAATCGGGAACGCAGTTTTTTTGTTGTGAAATTGGATGAACATAATGGGCATATACATTTTTTGTCATAAAGAGGTTCAATGGTCGTCATTTTTTCATACCTCTCCAAAGTAATTTAGTTAATTTATACTACTATTATACATAATATTAAGGAAAATTACCTATTTTAATTCCGCTTATTCAAAAATTTCATAATATTTATGAATAAGATGTGAAGTTCCCTGCAATTAATTGGTATATTTTTGGTGAGTTGCACAAGTTGAGTAGTTTTGTCTCGAGGTATATAATATAAAGAAGAAGAAACATCAGAAAGGGAGGATTTTACTAATGACAGAAGAAGTACTTCATATAACAGAAGCGGCAGCGTTACAGATAAAAGAAATGATGAAAGACAATGAAGAGGAAGGATCATTCTTAAGGGTAGCCATTAGAGGAGGAGGCTGCAGCGGACTTTCTTACGGTATGGGCTTTGCACCTGAAAAAGAAGAAAATGATTTCTTGACAGAGCATCACGGCATCCAAGTAATTGTTGACAAGAATGACACAGCCATCCTAAAAGGAACAAAAATTGATTATAAACAATCTTTAATGGGCGGCGGTTTCACAATTGACAACCCGAACGCAATTGCTTCATGCGGATGCGGTTCATCATTCCGCACAGCAGTTAATGCAGGTACACCTGAAGAGTGTTAATTTAAAAAAATGCCTTTTCCGAAAATAGGAAAAGGCATTTTTTAGTTATCGACAAGCTCTTTGGCACCGACTTTCGGGAATCCAGAGATTTGCGTATATATTTTTTCAGGGTGAGGAAGACTTTCCATGATTTTTACGTTCGGTTGTCTCATTTCTTCTGCAGTGAACATCGCTATTACCACCACAATAACAGTATGTCATATACTGTTTTGGTCCGCTTTCAATCCACATATAATTAGAATTCTAATACATATACCAGCTATCTTCTCTTAAAATATGTAAAAAAAGCAGTCAGAATCAGTAAAAGCTCAGCATAAAAGGTAAATAAGGATGTAAAGGTTAAACAGAAGCAAGGATAATTCTATAGACGAAAACTAGATTATACCATTGGAAAACAGCTCATTTATAACAATTTTTGTTAATTTACTAGGAGAAAAGCTTCTCTTTTAAACTATTTATGAATAATTGTTTCCGTTTTGGGAAATGAATAGTTTTGGAGGAGTTGAAAAATATGACAAGTAAAAAATTTTTTAGAAGGGTCGGAATGACCTTACTTTTCATTGCAGCACTACTAACAACATTTCAATCAATCTCAGGAGTACAAGCTAGCTCATTCCATCTTTCAGACAGTAATGAAATAGAGGATGATTCTTATTTAGATCATACATTAAAAAAGATTGGTGTCAGTATTAAGAATTTGAAGCAAGCATTCGCTGCAAGCACACAAATATCTTCTAGCACCGAGGTTACAGGAAATCCGCCGTTGCTTGAGGAAAGAGATTGGTCTCAATATCCAAAGAGACAGGTTGTTGCTACTGGTTATACTGCTGGCTATGAATCAACAGGCAAAAATCCTAGTCATCCGTCATTCGGTATTACTTACTCTGGCGTAAAGGTAAAACGTGATTTATACAGCACGATTGCTGCTGATATAAGTATATTTCCAATTGGGACAGTACTCTTTATTCCAGGCTATGGTTTTGGAGTTGTTGCAGACACGGGTTCTGCCATCAAAGGGAACAAGCTTGATTTATACTATGAAACAGTAAATGACGTTTATAACCAATGGGGTAAGAAATCAGTAGATGTTTACATAGTAGAAATGGGAAAAGGGAAACTGACAGAAGAAACCTTAACAGCGTTTAATGAGGAGAAATCTATGCAGGTATTCCGCCAACAATACACAAGTGCTGAAAGCAAATAGAAAAAAGTTCCACAGGAGGCTAATCTCCGTGGAACTTTTTTTATTTATTGGAAAATTAAATCGAGAATCAGAGTTAAGGCTATCCCAGTTAGCCCCCCGAAGAAAACCTCAATCGGCTTATGTCCGAGCAGTTCTTTCAACTGCTTTCTCTTTTGCTGTTCAGGTTTTTGCTGCCAGCCCTTTGCATCGTCCACGAATTTATTGAAATCATCCACCAGCTGATTCAGCACTATCGCTTGTTCCCCAGCTTGCCTTCTTACACCAGTTGCATCGAACATAGTAATGATTGCAAAAATAGCGGAAACTGCGAAAATCGGGGAATTAAGACCAGTTTCTAGGGCAACCCCTGTTGCCAGTGCCGTTACTGCTGCCGAATGAGAACTTGGCATTCCTCCCGTGCTTGTAAGCAGGGACCAGTCAATTTTTTTTGTAACAAAAAAAGTGATTGGGACCTTAACGAATTGAGCGAAGAAAATTGCTGCAAGACTTGCTAAAAAAGGAAAATTGATAAGCAGATCCAAAAATATCACCTCAAGGTTATGTATTCTCTCTAAAATAAAACACTACCCGTATTGCAGCAAATTAAATCCTTTGAAAAACAAGTCTTTTCAATACAATAATAAAAGACAGTATTTATGGAAATAGTGTTAATTGAAAGATATTGCTTTGCTCCTATTATAACATAACCAAAAAGATGGAGTTCTACTTAAAAAAGCATTTTTATAATAGTGAAAAACTAATTAGCTATACGAAATATCTCGCTGTCCGCTATAATAGAAAATAAGCACGAAAAGAATGGAGGAAGAGAAAATATGTTTAACTTTAAACAGGAATGGAACTTTACAGATAGATTAGAATGTATAGTCATTGGGTTGTTTGAAAAATCTGTCAAATTGGAAGGCGAACTGGCAGAGCTTGATGAAGTCTTTGAGGGGGAATTGACTAACCTTCTGAAGGAAAACGACCTTTCTGCAAAGAAAAAACAAATACATATTGTTCATACATTTGGAAAGATTGGAGCAAAAAGAATTGTCTTTGCAGGTCTGGGAAAACAGAAGGACCTTACTTTTCATGAATTGCAAGAAATTTATGGAGCTGTTTTTCAAGAACTTTCTAAATGGAAGTATCAGCAAGCTGCAATCTTAGTAGAATCATTTGTGACAGAAGAGCTAGACATACTCGATAACTCACATGCTTTAGCAGAGGCTTTGGCATTGTCTACATATGAATTTGAAGGCTATAAGCAAAAATCGAATGAGCCAGAGAAAAAGATAGAGGAAATAATTCTGTACAGCGAGGCAGACGAAGAGCAAGTTCGTGCAGCTGCAGAAGTGGGTTATACATATGGAAAAGGAACAAACTCTGCGAGAACACTCGTCAACCTGCCTGGTAACATGTTGACAGCTACTGATATGGCAGATTATGCAAAGCAGATTGGTGAAAAATACAGCTTTGAGGTTGAAATTCTTGAGAAGGAGGATATGCTCAAGCTTGGAATGGGAGCACTTCTTGCTGTAAATCAAGGCTCAACAGAACCGCCAAAAATGATTGTCCTTAAGTATCAAGGGAAAGAGGAATGGACAGATGTAATAGGCTTAGTAGGAAAAGGTGTTACCTTTGATACAGGTGGGTATTCGATTAAGCCGAAGGATGGAATTGTCGGCATGAAGACAGATATGGGCGGAGCTGCCGCCGTTCTTGGTGCAATGGAGATCATTGGAGAGCTTCAGCCCGAACAGAATGTAGTTGCGGTCATTGCTTCCACCGATAATATGATCAGCGGTTCTGCTTTTAAGCCTGATGATGTTATTACATCAATGAGCGGAAAGACCATTGAAGTTTTAAATACAGACGCAGAGGGACGACTTGTACTTGCTGATGCAGTCACATATGCGAAGCAACACGGCGCAAATTATCTAGTTGATGTAGCAACATTGACTGGCGGAGTCATTGTGGCGTTGGGTATGGAAACAACCGGGGCGATGACAAATGATGAGGCGCTGTTTGAACAAGTGCTGGAAGCCTCGTCTGAAGCAGGAGAACCTATTTGGAGACTACCAATATTTGAAAGCCATAAGAAAAGGGTGCGAAATAGTCCAGTTGCTGATTTGAACAATTCTCCTGGCCGGGAAGGGCATGCAATTGTTGCAGGTGCTTTTATTGGTGAGTTTGCTGAAGGAACTCCATGGGTACATCTTGATATTGCAGGTACTTCTTATACTAGCACCAGCTCGGAGCTGCAAAAAGCAGGAGCAACAGGCGTCATGACTAGAACATTAGCATTGTTAGTGGAAAGATTTGGTCAAGAGGGTTAAATGAAAAATGACAAAGAGCTGTGTCCAAATGGATACAGCTCTTAATCATCTATGCAATTTTTTAACAATCATCATCAACGGGAGTACAATGGTTGAAAAGCCATTCTTCCATTGGAAAAGGCATCGTTTTATTGGCAACTAAAGAGGCATGGCCTCCTTCAAACAGGATGAATGTTTTATCTTCACTTCCGACAAGATCCATAATTGGCTCACACAATTCACTTGGAACAAGGGGATCATATTTTGTTGAGAAAACAAGCAGGTCGCAAGTAATATTATTAAAATCAACAGGAACTCCGTTAATTTCTAAGCCGCCTTCAATAATCTTGTTATCGCGGACATAATCGTTCATGAGCTGGTTAAATGCTTTGCCAGGGAGCGATATATGATCGAGAGTCCATTTATTCATACGCAGCCATTTTTCCCGGTATTTTGGGTCGTTGCTGCGCTTCAATAAAGCGAGATAGTGACTGTATGATACAGGAGCAACAATAAGCCTTGTTCCATATTTAATGAAATCAGGGGGGACCATTCCAATAGTATCAATAAAATCATCTATTTCTACTTCTCCGTTGCGAAGAGCCTCCATCCATTTATCAAAGACAGGGAATTTTGAGAAATCAATCGGAGATACCGCTAAAATAAGATTTTTTATTTTTTGATCGGTAACTGCTGCAAAAACTGTTGCAAGTGTCCCACCAAGACAAAAGCCTATAACTGTCATTTCATCTGTTTCAGCATGGCGTATTGCTCTTTTGTATGCTTTTTCAATATACTTCGTAATATAGTCATCAATTGTTGTATGCCGGTCTTCAAAACCAGGAATGCCAAAGTCTATTAAATAAGTATCATATCCAGCATTCGTAAAAGACTCAATCAGACTGAGTGATGGAGCTAAATCTAAAATATAAGCTTTATTAACAACAGAGTATATTAAAAATATCGGTTCTTTGAACTTCTTTTGTTTAGAAGGGTAATACCAAAGGGTTGCTTTATTTTTCTTCCAGATTGGATATTTTTCAGAGAGGCCGACGGGTATTTCATCCTCCGAAAGAGCACCGAGAAAATTAGAGAATCGTCTTAATACCATATTAGTTCACCTTATATGGATCAACAGATGGTGTTTCAGTCAAGATAAGCTGCTCTTTTTGTTCGGCCATTTTTTGTTTAACATGCAGCATTTCTTGTTGTAGTGTGGCAATTTCTTCTTCTTGTTTGGCAATCTCTTCACTCAAGCTAGCTGAAATAGGGGAATCAGCTGTGTCATGATGGCTTAATGCAATTTTTTCGACAAGCTCCTTCATTTCATGAAGCATCTTTGCCATTTGAAAAATTTGTTCATCAATATTGTCGATTTTTTCTTCGGATTGAAGAATTAGCTGTGTGGCATTAGATAAATCAGTTTTGGTAGGGAAGTTTAAAACAGCAGCTGTCTGTTCTGTATATTGTTGAACTTTTTTGATCTTTTTTGTGAGGGTGTTCGTCTGTGATTTTGCTACATCAATTAAAGAATAATTGTTAAGTTGATTTTGAATCATATTGTTAATTTGAAATTGAAGGAAGCTTCCTCCTCGTTTCAGCAAATCATAAACATCAAGTGTAACCTGACCCATTTGATAACATCCTTTCTTTTTGTCGATTATCTGACTGTTATTTTTTTAAGAAAGCTTAGAGCATCGATGATAATCCGCCATCTATAGCAATCGTCTGTCCAGTAATATAATCTGAACCTGTACCTGCCAATAATAGAGTCAGCCCTTTTAAGTCACTGGAATGGCCGACTCGATGTGCTGGAATCTTCATCAATAGCTGTTTTTCATGCTTTTCTAATACAGATGTGATTTTTGTAGGGAAAAAACCTGGGGCAATCGCATTCACTTGGATATTATAAGGAGCTAATTTTACTGCTAGTTCTTTAGTCAATGTAATAATGGCACCTTTGCTTGTATTGTAGGCAATTGCATCTAAGAAAAGGGGATGTGTGCCGAAGTTAGCAGTAACGGAGGAAATATTGATAATTTTCCCGCTTTTTTGCTGAAGCATTTTCTTTGCTGCAGCTTGGGAAAACAAGAATGTTCCTTTTACGTTTACGTCCATTACTTTGTCCCACTTATCTTCAGGATAATCCAGTGTAGGGGCTATCCAGGAAGTGCCGCTGTTATTGACAAGAATGTCAATGGAGCCGAATTGTGCTTCTGTTTTAGCGATAACCTCGTCGATTTCCTTCTGATTGGATACATCACAAGAAAGTGCCAGTGTCTGTATACCTTTTTCTTTGAGGAACTCCACTGTTTCACTGCTATTAGTAATTTTTCTTGAGCAAATAACAATGTTGGCGCCTGCTTCTCCTAATGCAGCTGCCATCTCTTTTCCTAACCCTCGTCCTCCGCCTGTCACGATAGCTGTTTTGCCTGTTAGATCAAACAATTCATTCATCTGTTTGCCCCTGCCTCCTGTAGTTCAACTTTTTTCCCTATAGTATAAACAAGCAGTGGGTGAAAGGTGCGAAAAATGATGATAATCCCCAAGTCTATAACTTAGTGAATTTTGTTAAGGAAGGCTGCTGCCCAGTCCAAAAGAGGGACAGATGCATATGTAATAGAGTAAGGCTGCAACAAAAAAGGAAGGGGAGGCAATGCTTGATATGTATGGATATAGATACCATCCTCAAGATTCAAGAATATTCTTTGGAGCACCATTAGTTGGTGGTTTATTAGGCGGATTAGTAGGAGGCGCAGTTGGGAGCGCTCTTGTTAGACCAAGACCTTATTTTTATGGCCCAGTCCCGTATGGCCCAGTTCCGTATGGTCCAGCTCCATACGGTCCATACCCGTATTATTAAAGAGGAGTTTCCCGCATCATTTGCATGCGGGAGCTTTACTTTACTCCCTCCAACGCAGCTTCAATGTTAAATAACAACATGGAGGGGCATTTTTATTGTCAAAATCCAATGTGATTCCATCTGGATTATATTTAATTTTGGGAAGATGGGTGATTCCGCTTGTTCGAAGTAATTCGTTAACGGCATTGGAATTGGAGGCTTGGGCTGCTTGCATAATCCTTCTTGCATAATCTTTTGACTGAAACCTTGTTATAAGAGTACTTGCATCTGTTAACAGGGCCATGCTGCTTTGTGCGCTTTTAACAAATTGATCAGGCTTCACTTCTGGAAGCTGACGAAATGGATACGGATGAATCAAATATGGGTGAATGGGAATTTGCTGATATGGATAAACGCGGTGAGAATGTCTTAACATAGTATTCACTCCAATCGGTTTTGAAATAGTGCTACTTTATCGTATTCTCATCCAGTTTTTCGTATGAACGATTTAAGCACTTTTCTAAAAGCCTTATCGGAATAAGAAAAGCATTAGGCGAAAGGTAAAATACGCTTCGCACTAATGCCCAAATATTTATTACCTGTTACGGTGTTCTACTAAATCAATCGCTCCTAAAACAATATGTGCTAAACCAAAGCCAAACACTGTATTGGATATCATAGAGTCGATTCTGCGGTTCTGCTTCATTACAAGGCCAGCTGTAGTAACTGCTGTACCTAAAACAGTCGGAATTAAACCTTCACGAATATTTTCCATTTAGCTTCCCCCCAGTTATATATAAGTTGCCCTGATGAAGGACAATCATAGTATGCTCTCACTTAAGGGATGTTAAGCCCAATATTTGATTGGTACATATTGCAATAAGATTTCTGCTTCAGGAAGATTTGGAAATGGTTGTCAGTCACATAAAAAACTTAGATTTTATGTATAAACCTTTATGTAAGGAAAAATATATAAGAAGTAACTAAAGATGACGTTTTGCTAAATAAGTCAATACCTAATACAATAAGAGCAGTACTTTTTTTACCAATGTTTAGCATAAGGAGTTATTAAAAGAATTAGATGAATACATATCTGACTAGTTATTTTCCGCTTTTTTCAATAAGCTTTTTTAGTTTGTCTTTTGCTATCCGCATCCAAGCAAGTGTAATTGATCTTTTCAAGAGGATGGGGATGTATGAGGGTCTGTTGGAATTTTTCTCAGAAACAGGGATAAGACTAGCATTACTGCTGTTTTTTTGTGTTTTTATTTTTATGGCCTTATCAGCACTTAAACTGATTGCAGACACATTAAACGGTTTATCGTTGCTGTTTTTTTCGATTGATTCAAAGGGGGAAAGCTTAATCAAGACAAGGAAAGGAAGCTTAATTTATTTTTGTGGAAGCATTCTGTCTTTGTTTGGAGTTTATAGTTATATATTTCTCCTTGCCATCTTTGTCATGACAACACTTGTCTACTTTGTTTATTTCGTAAACTCTGCAAGCAGCAGTCTGAGCTTTAGCGGAATCGTATTTTATATCTTTTTTCAAGTATTAACTTGGGCTGTAATGATAACAGGATTCCTGCTTTTATGTATCAAGCTTTATAATGCTATCATTGGCAGCTTGCCAATTTAAAAAAAATCACCTGTCTGTTTATGGACAGGTGATTTTTTATGGAATCAGGATATTTTTCCAAATGGCAAGATGTGGTGCTTTGCCTTCGATGCCTTTTAAGTTAGTTGGTGAATCTTTTCCAACCCAGACACCCACAGTAAAATCATTAGACAACCCGACCATCCAATAGTCTTTATAATCATTGGTAGTGCCTGTTTTCCCTCCTAGATAAGCGGCAGGGAAATTTGCCTTTTTGGCTGTACCAGATGTCACTGTGTTTTTGAGCAATGTTCTCAGCTTGTCATTTGTCTCTTTATTCCAAACTTTTTCCTCTTTTTCCTTCCATTCATAAAGCAGCTTACCGTTTGTATCTGTAACAGATGTAATTGCATGTGAGCTTTTAAAGTTGCCATTATTTCCAAAAACAGTATAGGCATTCGTCATTTCCAGCGGGGACATTCCTGTTGTGAATCCACCTATAGCCGAAGACAGGTGAATATCCTCCTCAGTCACCTTTTTAAAAGGAAAATGAGCTAAATAGCTGAAAGCGGTATTTAGTCCAATACTATCTACAAGCCTGACCGCAGGAGTATTGTAAGAATTGATAAATGCCTGTTCTAAAGTCACATTTCCATAACCCTGTCCACTGTAATTTTGCGGACAATAGTCTTCTTTGCAATATGCATCGGCATTAACTGTTGCTTTAATTCCTTTGCCTGTTTCCTGCAGATAAGGTCCATACACTAGCAGCGGCTTAATAGCAGAACCAGGCTGGCGATATGCCTGATAGCTCCTGTTAAACTCATATTTTTGATAGTTTTTCCCGCCAACAAGTGCGCTAATTGTGTGGCTTTGATGATCAATGACAACAGCAGCACCTTCTGTCTCAGTTGACTGTAAAGAGCCTTTTACAGCTTTCACAGCTTTATCCTGCATGCTGCGATTTAATCCTGTATGAATGATTATTCCACTTTCAAGGAGTTTCTGTACTTCCGTATTAAGTTCATTGCCGAGTGTCTCTTTTTCCTGTTCGTTTGCTGTTTTGATTTTCTGTGTATACCCTTCTGCTTCAGAAACGAGTGCTTTTAATTCTTCCTCAACATATGTGATATAGTCAGGATAGAGGTCGGTTTTCTTCTGAATTTGAAGGGTGATTTTTTCATTTATCATTTTTTGCGCTGTACTGCCGGATATTTCACCTTCATTTTTCATTAAGGATATTAAACGTTCCTGTCTCTTTTTTGTTTGCTCAAAGTGTTTTAATGGATCATATAAAGTTGGATTGTTGGGAATGCTTGCCAAAAAAGTCAGTTCAGCTTCCGTAAGATCACTTGAATTAGTGCTGAAGTAATAATTAGCTGCTGCTTCTAGGCCATACAAATTATTGGCAAAGTAAACCGCATTAATATACTGCGTAAGAATTTCCTCTTTTGACCACTTTCTTTCAAGCTCATAGGCATAAAGCAGTTCTTTTAGTTTCCGGTTGTAAGTCTTATCGTATGATTGAAACATATTCCGGGCCAGCTGCTGTGTAATAGTACTACCGCCTTGTTCAATTGAATCAGATTCAGCATTGGTTAACAAAGCTCTTCCAATTGCAGGAAGATCAAAGCCTGCATGATCATAGAAATGTTGATCCTCTGATAAAATGAACAAATTCTTCACATATTTAGGGATTTCTTCGTCACTCAGGTTTTTTCGTATCCCTGTAGCTGGGCTGATTTCTGAAATGACTTTCCCATCTATATCCTTTATATAGCTTGATTGAGCGAGTGCCAATGAAGAAATTAGTATTTTGTCGTCCAAAAAATCATGAAAACTAATATACTTCTTTTTTTCTACAACTGTCAAATAAAGGACAACAACCAAAACAATTAGCATTAGTACTATAAATATAATCCCGAGTTTTTTTCTCATTTCATTTCCCTCATTGTTTGTAAATCAGATAATAAAAGCATAAAGGATTTTTTATCAATATGCATGAAGTATTTTGCTGAAAAGAAGGGCAAAATATTACCATAATAGTAAACAAAAAAATAAATAGAAAATTTTAAAGCTTCGTGAATATTCTGTTATAATAAAAGAAAAGGCTTTTATGATAAATGGATCGGAGAATTACTTAGCGAAAGAAGGTGAATAAGATGGAGAAGCAGCAACAACACTTATTTATAGATTTTGAATTTACCATGCCAGAAAGAAATGTGAAATATAAAGGGTTTCAACCGGAAATAATTGAAGTCGGCATCGTTGCCGTCGTAAATGACAAGATAAGAGAAACCTTCTCTTCCTATGTTGCTCCAAGCAAGTTTCCTATTCTTTCAGAGCGGTGCAAATCCTTCCTACATATAACTCAGGAACAAGTTGATGAAGGTATTTCGTTTCTAGGGTTGTTGGATAAAATGAAGGAGATGGGCGGCGGTTTCTCAAATACTGTTGTAACATGGGGGAATATGGACATGAAGGTACTCAGGAGTAATTGCAGTATGGCAGGTGCATCTTTTCCTTTTACTTGCAGTGAGATCGATCTGTCGATGGAATATAAGCGGTTTTTTGGAGACCAAAACCAGACTGGGCTGTGGAAAGCAGTGAGGGAATACGGAAGTGAAGGGACAGGAAGACATCACCGTGCCTTGGATGATGCTCTTACAACCTATGACATTTTTAAATTCGTTGAAAAGGATAAAAGATATTTAGGAAAGACGGAAACAACTACTATTGGCGATTTAATTGATCTTTCTAAGTTTTATAATAAATTTGCATAAAAAAAGGATTGACAGCTTAGTTTGTTCGACTAGTTGCCACCCTTTTATTTTTTTGTCTAAATATAGAAAATTCCTTCCGAATAAGAAGGAATCCCCAAAAATATTATGCTTTTGTGATTACTCGGGCGTACTCCTGTTCTAGAATTTCAAGATTCTTTAGGCTTTTTTCAGCAAATAGGGAATTATCATTCGTTAATTCTTCCTTCATCTTTGAGACCGCCTGCAATAGGGATGTTCCGTAATCTGGAATTTCCTCTTCATACGGCTTTACCATTGGCTTAGGAGTATTCATCTGTTCTCTGAATGAGAGGGCTTTACGTTCATGAAAAAACACGTTTTCTGCCTGTTTTGGATGATGCAAATCTCCTTGCATTGGGTGCTTAAGAATAGCATAGACCCTAACTAAATAACTGTTGGTGCGCACATCAGTAATTTCACCGATGTATTTTCCTGTCTTGTATATGGCAGTTACCTTTGTTCCAATTGTTAATTCTTCCATAATACTCGCCTCCAAAAACATTCTTTCTTAAATAGTAACATAAGAAATAACCATGTTAGAAACGGGTAGACGGCATAATTTAAACATTTCTACAAATAATACTCCTATTATCGCTATTGGGAGGAGTTCGTTAATGAAGAAAATCATTCCTATGTTAGCATTGCTTCTTATTATTGCGGGTTGTGCGGAAGGAGAAGTAACAAAGGTAGATGTAGAGATGTTTAATGATGTTGGCGATTCTTTAGGCAATATCAACCTGGAGGAACAGTCAGCAGGGGTAATGCTTACTGTAAACTTAAAGGGATTAACGCCTGGAGTGCATGGTATACACATCCATGAAGTAGGAAAATGTGAGGCTCCGGATTTCCAAAGTGCAGGAAATCACTATAATCCTGAAGAAAAGGAGCACGGTACGCTCCATCCAAAAGGAGCTCATGCAGGAGACCTTCCAAATATAATTGTCGAGGATGATGGCACTGTTAAGGCAGAGCTATTAGCACCACAAGTTACATTAAGGGATGGCAAGACTTCCTTATTCACACCTAAGGGAACATCAATTGTTATTACGGACCAGGCGGATGACGGAATGACACAGCCAGCAGGTAATTCTGGAGAACGTGTTTATTGTGGCGAAATTAAAAGATAGAAAAAAGCAAAAGAAGCATGGAACCATAATGGTTCGCATGCTTCTTTTTATTCTGTTAGAAAAAAGTATCGTACAGCAAGAAGAGATTCAAAAGGACAATGACGGTTGCTATTATCCAAGAAATGACTGTAATGATTTTTGAGTTTTGTAAGCTACCCATGATCCGTTTGCTGCTTGTAAACAAAATTAATGGAATTAACGCGAATCCAATCCCGAATGAAAGGATAACCTGGCTTAAAACTAATGCCGAAGTAGGGTTTACTCCAGATGCAATGATAATAATTGGCGGAATAATGGTAATAAGTCTTCGGACATATATAGGAATTCGAAATTGAATGAAGCCTTGCATAATGACATCACCTGACATAGTGCCAACAGACGAGCTGGACAGTCCTGCAATTAAAAGGCCAAGTCCGAACAATATAGCAGAAGCTGGACTTACAAGCTGTTCGAAATGCTCGAAGGCAACATCCAAGTCATTTACAATAAAACCATTTGCATGGAATAAAGCACTTGCAACAATAAGCATAGCGGCATTTATAAATCCTGCAATCAGCATGGCAATAAGGATATCAACAAACTCAAATCGAAAAATCATTTTCTTTTCTTTCTCTGTTCTTCCGACAATCCGTTTCTGAGTTAGAGCTGAGTGCAAGTAAATCGCATGCGGCATGACAGTTGCCCCAAGTATTCCTGCAGCAAGCAGAACACTGTCTGTTCCTTGAAATTGGGGTGTAAACAAACCGTGCAGAACAGAATGGAGCTCTGGTTTTGCGAAGAACATTTGCACAATAAATGACAAAACAACAATAAACAGCATCGCTGTAATTCCCGCTTCTAGGGATCGATAGCCTCTTCTTTGCAGCTCTAATATAGCAAAGCTGCCGATTGCGGCAATAATACTCGATTCAAGCATCGGAATTCCAAACAGTAAATAAATACCTAGTGCAGCACCGATAAATTCAGCTAAATCGGTAGCAATGATAACTATTTCTCCTTGAATCCATAATCCAATACTAACTGGCTTTGGAAACTCCTCGCGTGCAACTTCTGCGAGATTTTTTCCTGTGGCTATCCCTAATTTTGCAGATAATGACTGAATAATTAAGGCCATAATATTGGAAAACAAAATAACCCATAATAACAAGTAACCATATTGGGAGCCTGCAGCGATATTCGTAGCGAAATTTCCTGGATCGATATAAGCAATTGCAGCAATAAAGGCAGGACCAAGAAACGGTAGGAATTTCCTTAGCCCTGAAGGACCATTGAAAACAGAATCTGCGTGAGAAGCCTGTTTACTTTTATCCATATTGTTCACCTGATTTCCTGATGATTTTTTCCTGAGCGATAAAATGTTTCCTTAGCGCAACTTTCTTATAGGATATTCCTCGATTTCTATTTTGTCAATGAATCTGCAATAAAATGTACAGAGTAAAAAAAATGACCTACTGGTCGGTGTTTGTTATAAAATTTAGAACAGCAAAATTAAGCCCATTTTAGCTGTTATCATGTTAACTGCATATATTTTGTGATAGAATATGGACAGCAAAATAGGAATAAAAAGGTGAAAGCATGAATAATCAAGAAGTTAATTTAGAACTTGTAAGAATCTTGAATGAATGGGATCCATTCAAGATTGGGGAAGGGAATTATGATCCGGAAATAGCCGATTGCGTCTATGCCGTCCAGGAATTGGACAATAGGGAGGACCTCGCAGCAGAGATTCAAAAAATTTATGAATTCTCTTTCGAGGAATTCATTCCAATGGAAGATTGTCTTTCTATTTCAACAAAGTTGCTGCTTACAAAAGAAAACGGCTCGTGTTCCCTTTGAACTGGGATAAAAGTGCTACATATAATCTGGAGGGATAAAAGATGAAGTTGACGGAAAAAGAAATTGAAGTGGCAGAAATTTTAGAAAAAAACGCCCGTATAACGGATGAAGACATAGCAAAAATGATTGAAGAAGACCTTCAGACAACAAAAGAGATTGTGGCTAAACTTGAAGAGATGAAAGTTGTGGTTCGCTATACTAGTATCGTGGACTGGTCTAAGGTCGAAGGCCATGAGGGCGTTACAGCAATGATTGATGTTAAGGTAACACCGAAACGAGGAGTGGGCTTTGATGAGGTAGCCCAAAGAATTTACCGTTTCCAAGAAGTGAAATCGCTGTATTTAATGTCAGGAACGTATGATCTTTCTGTTATTATTGAAGGGAAATCTATGAATGATGTGGCAAGATTTGTATCAGAAAAGCTGTCTACATTGGATTCTGTACTCTCAACAACAACTCATTTTATTCTGAAGCAGTATAAGCATGATGGAACTATATTTGAACCGAATAATGATGATAAAAGGATAGTGGTGTCACCGTGATGAATCAAACGAAAAGCTATATCGCCGACAAAGTGGCGGAAATGAAGCCTTCTGGCATAAGAAGATTTTTTGATCTGGCTTCCAATATGGAAGGGGTAATCTCACTAGGAGTCGGCGAACCTGACTTTGTAACATCATGGTCAGCAAGGGAAGCCGCTATTCTTTCCTTGGAGCAAGGCTATACTTCCTATACGGCAAATCCAGGCATGCTGGAGCTGCGCGAGGAAATCTCTTCTTATATGAACAGAAGATTCCAAGTTGATTATAATCCAAAAACGGAGATAATTGTGACAGTTGGAGCCAGTCAGGCAATTGATATTGCTTTAAGAGCAATTTTAAATCCAGATGAGGAAGTAATTGTCCTTGAGCCTTGTTTTGTTGCGTATGCGCCGCTAGTGACCCTTGCAGGCGGTGTCCCGGTACCTGTTCAGACTCTTAAAGAGCATGAATTCAAGGTTCTTCCGGAACAACTAGAAGAAGTCATTACAACCCAAACAAAAGCCATCATGATCTGTTCACCGAGTAACCCAACCGGCTCACTCTTGTCTGCTGCTGAACTAGAGGGAATAGCAGAAGTTGCCAAGAAGCATGATTTACTGATTATTTCCGATGAAATATATGCAGAACTTTGCTATGACGAGGAATATACTAGCATGGGAGCAATTTCCGGTATGTGGGAGAGGACTTTACTCATATCTGGTTTTTCAAAAGGATTTGCTATGACTGGATGGAGACTTGGGTTTGTCTGTGCACCGGAGGAATTGACGCAGGCGATGCTTAAAATCCATCAATACAGCTTAATGTGTGCTCCAACAATGGCACAATTTGCTGGACTTGAAGCATTGAGATCAGGAAGCAACGATGTCGAGGAGATGAGAAAAAGTTACCGAAGAAGACGTAATTTCGTTGTGCAGTCATTAAACGAGATGGGCTTGACTTGCCACGTTCCTGGCGGAGCTTTTTATGCATTTCCTGATATTACATCCACCGGGATGACTTCAGAACAATTTGCGGAAAAGTTGCTGATGGAGGAAAAGGTAGCAGTTGTACCGGGAAATGTATTTGGCGAGAGTGGGGAAGGGCATATCCGCTGTTCCTATGCATCTTCCTTAGAACAGCTACAGGAAGCTTTGAAAAGAATGAAGGCTTTTGCTGAAAGATATAGTAAATAAACAAGGACCGTTCTTAAGAACGGTTCTTTTGTTTGGAAAAAATCTGTCAGCATTTATTTATGAAGATTTGCAAAAACTTTAACTGATTGACCGAAAAAGTAGAGATTACAATAAATACTTTTGTATTAAGGGTTTTTATGTGATATAATTTTATAATGCATATTAAAGGAAAAATGAATATAAAAACTAGGAGTGTTCTCATGTCAGATAAAATCGCAGTTGGAAGCATAATTAAAGGAAAGGTAACAGGCATTCAGCCATACGGCGCTTTCGTATCTTTAGACGAAAACTTGCAAGGCCTTGTTCATATTTCAGAAGTAACACACGGATATGTTAAAGATATCAATGAATTTCTTAAAGTAGGCGACGAAGTAAATGTTAAGGTTCTTTCTGTTGATGATAATGCAGGAAAAATCGGCTTGTCTATCCGCGCTACTGAAGAAGCTCCAGCAGCTCCTGCTGATGCTGAAAAAGCGAAAAAGCCTCGTGCTAAACGCCAAGCTGCACCAGTTAAAGTGGATGCAGACAGCAGCCAAGGTTTCAATACGCTTAAAGATAAATTGCAAGAATGGATTGACCAATCAAACCGCAGCGATTTAATTAAGAAATAAATAAATGAAAAAGCAGGATGCTTAGGCATCCTGCTTTTTTTATGAACAAAATATTATTTACTTGATCTTGGTTCAGGCTCACGAGAAACTTCAGCACTTGGTTTGAACAGCAAACCTAAATTGATTAAACCAGCAATTCCAACTAATCCGTAAATGATTCTGGATAATGCAGATTCTTGTCCGCCGAAAATGGCTGCTACTAAATCAAATTGAAAAAATCCAATTAGTCCCCAATTTATTGCTCCAATTATTGTTAACACTAAAGCTGTTCTTTGAATACCACTCATGATTATTTCCTCCTTGTATTGTATTCTCTATTATGTTGTTGCAAGTAGTGTACATTTATGCATTACTATCTCTGCATTTTTTCTCTTTTTAGGGCATTATAAAGTTTGGTAGGAAACTATAAAAAAAATTCAGTTCTTATCTTTTGATTTTCGAATTACTTTAGTAAATAATAAAAAGTGTCCTTCTGCTGGTTTCTAGTATTGGAAACAGAGGAGAATTAATATTTATAATAGGAGGAAAAGGGAACATGAATAATTTTACATTCTATAACCCGACAAAACTGATCTTTGGGAAAGGTCAATTATCCCAGCTTTCAGATCAACTGGCTCCATACGGAAATAAAATCCTTCTTGTATATGGTGGAGGTAGTATTAAACGCAGCGGTTTATACGATCAAGTTATTGAGCTTTTAAAAGAAAATAATAAAGAAGTGTTTGAACTTTCAGGAGTTGAACCAAACCCTCGCTTAACTACTGTTCAAAGAGGTGTGGATATCTGTAAGACAGAAGGGATTGATTTCCTATTAGCTGTTGGTGGAGGAAGTGTCATCGATTGCACGAAGGCAATTTCTGTTGGAGCAAAATATGACGGAGATCCATGGGATATTGTAACAAGAAAGGCTATACCTAACGAAGCTGTCCCATTTGGAACTGTATTAACATTAGCAGCTACAGGCTCTGAAATGAATTCTGGATCTGTTATTACTAACTGGGAAACACAAGAAAAATACGGCTGGGGAAGCCCGCTTACATTCCCTGTTTTCTCTATCTTAGATCCAGAGAATACATACACAGTACCTAAAAATCAGACAATTTATGGAATTGTAGATATGATGTCACATGTATTGGAGCATTATTTCCATCTGGAAGAGAATACACAATTCCAAGATTATATGTGTGAGTCTTTACTTAAGACTGTGATGGAAACAGGTCCAAAACTTGTTAACGATTTAGAGAATTATGAGTATCGTTCTACTATCCTGTATTCCGGCACTATGGCTTTAAATGGAATGCTTAATATGGGTTATCAAGGTGATTGGGCAACTCACAATATTGAGCATGCCGTATCAGCTGTTTATGATATTCCGCACGGAGGGGGACTTGCTATTCTATTCCCTAACTGGATGAAGCATAACTTAAATGTCAAACCTTCAAGGTTCAAGCAGCTTGCTGTTAGGGTATTTGGAGTTGACCCAGAAGGTAAAACCGATGAAGAAGCAGGATTGGAAGGCATCGAAAAGCTTAGAGAATTCTGGAACAGCATCGGAGCACCGTCAAGGCTGGCAGACTACGATATTGATGACAGCAAGCTCGAGCTGATGGTGGACAGAGCAATGGCAAGAGGAGACTTCGGACGCTTCCGTGTATTGAAGGCTGATGATGTTCGTGCTATTTACAAAGCATCCTTGTAATTAGGACTAAGCTTGTAACTATGATAAAAAACATTTTAAGTCCCAGCTATGTTAATAGTTGGGACTTAATAGGTAATAGTGACTAAAAGATGAATAACGGAAAAAAATCCATGTTGTATCCGCTTACAATACAATCTCATTCTTGATTAGTTTGGACACTTTCGATAAAGTGAAAGAGGATACAAAAATAAATATAATGGAGGATCATTCATGACACACGTTCGTTTTGATTACTCAAAGGCATTAAGCTTTTTTGGAGAACATGAAATTACATACCTATCTGATGCAGTTAAAGTAGCTCATCATTCCTTACATGAAAAAACTGGAGCTGGGAGTGACTTTTTAGGCTGGATCGATCTTCCTGTTGATTATGATAAAGAAGAATTTTCCCGTATCTTAAAATCATCACAAAAAATCCAAAATGATTCTGAAGTATTACTTGTAATCGGAATTGGCGGATCTTATCTTGGTGCTCGTGCAGCAATCGAAATGCTTAACCACAGCTTTCACAATGCTCTGTCTAAAGAGAAAAGAAAAACTCCGCAAATCATCTTTATCGGAAAAGACATCAGCTCTACATATATGAGCGATGTTATCGATTTCTTGGGTGACAAGGATTTCTCTATCAATGTCATCTCTAAATCAGGCACAACAACAGAGCCTGCAATCGCATTCCGTATCTTCCGCAAGCTTTTAGAACAAAAATACGGAGCGGAAGAAGCTAAATCAAGAATTTATGCAACAACTGACAAAGCACGCGGTGCATTAAAAACACTTGCAACAGAAGAAGGCTTTGAAACATTTGTTATTCCTGATGATGTCGGCGGTCGTTACTCTGTTCTTACAGCAGTAGGTTTGCTTCCAATCGCTGTTAGCGGTGCAGACATTGAGGCAATGATGAAAGGTGCAGCCGCTGCTCGTGAAGACTTCAGCTCATCTGAACTTAGTGAAAATGCTGCATACCAATATGCTGCAGTACGTAATGTCCTTTACAATAAAGGGAAAACAATTGAAATGCTTATCAACTATGAGCCAGGACTTCAATACTTCTCTGAGTGGTGGAAACAGCTTTTCGGCGAAAGTGAAGGAAAAGACCAAAAAGGTATTTATCCATCTTCAGCAAACTTCTCAACTGACTTGCACTCATTAGGGCAATATGTTCAAGAAGGCCGCCGCGATATTTTCGAAACAGTTGTTAAAGTGGACAAGCCGCGCCATGAATTAACAATTGAAGCAGAAGAAAGCGATCTTGACGGCTTGAACTATCTTGCTGGCAAAACAGTTGACTTCGTGAACAACAAAGCGTTTGAAGGTACACTTCTTGCGCATACAGACGGCGGTGTGCCGAATCTGATTGTGACAATTCCTGAAATGAATGAATACACTTTCGGATACTTAGTGTATTTCTTCGAGAAAGCATGCGCTATCAGCGGATACCTTCTTGGAGTTAACCCATTTGACCAACCAGGTGTTGAAGCTTATAAAGTCAATATGTTCGCATTGCTTGGCAAACCAGGCTTTGAAGAGAAAAAAGCGGAACTTGAAAGCCGTTTGAAATAAGAGATTAATTAGATGAAGAAGGACAATTCTGTTAAAGAATTGTCCTTCTTCATTTCTATAGATATTTTTTCATGTTTCAGAAAGAGAATAAAGGATAAATAACTACTATAATTCATTTGTGTTATAGGAGGGGTATGATGTTAGTAGAACAGGATCAAACATTAGTAAGGGCATTGCAGGAATGTATGATAGTGTGTAATCACTGCATTAATGAATGCCTTGCTGAAGATGAATCAAATAGGATGATAGACTGCATTCGCTTAGACCGGGAATGTATGGAATTGTGTGCTAACTTAGAACAAGCAATTATTCGCCAATCTCCATATGCGAAAGAACTCGCCGAACTTTGCATGAAGGTATGTGAGGATTGTGCACGCGAATGTCAAAAGCATGACCATAAACACTGTCAATATTGCGCTGAAGTTTGCTTGGAATGTATGGAGGCATGCAAGACCTACTTAAAGAACTAAACATAAAAAACAGTGCCCACAGTGAAGTAAACACCCCAATTATTAGACCTGAGTCTAACAATTGGGATGCACTTCAAAAGCAAGCGCTGTTTTTTTTGTTCTAAACTATCAAAAACCGGCAATTATAATTAGTTCATCCTTTTCTTCTACGATAAACTTCGCTCCTGGTTTAATAAAGGACTGGCTGCCTCTTTTTACACCTAATAAAAGTTTATCTTCTAAAAGCAAATACGAACTGAGGGCAGCGAAATCCAGCATCTCTTCATTCCTCCATTCTCCCATTGAAACAATTTGTAGCCTCTTATCTTTAAAGTTCCCTAATAAATCGAGGAAGGCAATCATAGCTTCTTGTGAATTCAGGCTGCTGTGCATAACGAAGCTTGATAGACGATTTGTTTGAATAATTTCATCTGCTCCAGCTCTATGTGCATTTGTTACTTGTTCAGCAGTCAATATTTCAATAATGCAAGGGACCTCTGGATTAAGCCCTTTTATAGCAAGCAGTGTCAAAATTGAATTCATGTCTGCAGTCATTTCATCTTTGCTTTGGTCTGATGTTATGATTACTTTGTTTGCTTGCGCGATATTGGTCCGAAGAAGTGTTTCATCAATATTTGGATTACCTTGGATAAAATGCAGTGAATCAGGCAGTGGATTCTTCTTAAGGGATTCATCAACAAGAGTGATCACTGATTTTTTTTCATCCTTAATGATTGTATTAATAAGTGTCTTAGAACGCTCATTCCACCCAATAATTACTATATGATTCTGTCCTCTATAAGTCGATTTCCCTTCGAGAAAGGCATTTTGTCTAGCCACTGCCGCTGTTGCTAATGTTACTAAGTATGTTGATAGAAAGCCTGCTCCAGTTAGGATGAGCAGCATTCCTGCCAATCTTCCTACAATTGTGCTTGGAGTGTAATCGCCATAACCGACAGTGGAAGCTGTTATAATAGCCCACCAAACACCTTCAAAAAAAGTCGGAAAGGTTTCTGGCTCCACTAAGGTAATGATTAATCCAAAGAAGAGGATAATACTTGCTGCGATTGACAAAATCCTCACACTGATCGGCAGGCGCAGAAAAACGGTGAGTACGGTATTCGGCAAAATAATTCACCTCATCATAGTGTGTATATTATCATTATGGACACAATAAAAATCTTTCATAATGAAATGAAAGATTTTTATTTATTGGTTGTCCTATTCACTTATGAGAAGAAAGTATCTGATAATGCAGTTTAATCTTCTTAATTGCAGACTTTAGCTCTTCATGTCCTTCCAGATTAGAAAGCATTCCTTGAATAATTGGGCTTCTTGGCGCATCTGTTTTAATTTCTGCCTCAAGCACATCAAGGGTAATTTCAATCGTTTCCTTATCAGGATAATTTTCTGTAATTTTGCGGATATGGTTTAGAATTTCCATTGTTTTATCTGTATTATCGGCCATAAAGTCAATTTTTGGTTTGTGCATTAATTTATAAATATTTGCTTCAGTAAATATAGGCGTTTCCTCCACAATCCCTGCTGCGATAGAATCCATTCTTCTCCATAAATATTTGGACACATTTTTAGCATCCATGTCAATCTGATCATGAAGAAGCAGTCTTAAAAAGGACTGAAGCAATCCTTCATACATAATTTGCAAATCTAAGTGGAAGCGGCTCGTTTTTTCTCCATATAATTCGAGCAGATACGCTAAGGAAAACTCTCTAATATCTGTTTGCATCTGCATTATTAAGTGTTTAATCGAATCATTAAGGGGAATAGCCTGCTCACGAGTTTGCATAATAATGAAATCTTTATGTTTCAAGGCATGTTCAAAAAAGGCCGCCGTCTGTTCGACTAGCTTTTCTTTGGCGGAAATGTCTTCTAATTTAATGTTGCTAAAAAGCTGGACTAATTCTTTGTAATAATAATCAAGAATGGCGAATAATAAGGAATCCTTCGATTTGAAATATATATAGAAAGCACCTTTTGATATTCCGCAATCATTTGCTATTTCTTGAATGGAAGTGGAGGAATATCCTTTTTGCGCGAATAGTTTCAGCGCAGAGTCTATTATCTTTTTTTCTTTCTCTTTCAATGGAAGCGCCTCCTATTTCTTTATAAGGAAGAGTCGAAAACTGTTTTACTATAAAAAAACTCCTATAGAGATTTTACTATTAAACCACACAACTTTAAATATGTAAAAAAAAAGCTGAAAAGCCCGTTCATTTTATCATTAGTAGCATTTATATGAAGAATAACGACTTCAAAGTAGGAAGATACTTATTTGTACAAATAAGTATCTTCCTATATGATAATAATTATCACTTTGTAAGTATCCATATAGGCTTTTGAAAAAATAGGTAAATTAATTACTTGACGCTATCTTCTTATATATATATACTTACTTACATATAGTAAGTGGTTTGATAAAAATATCTGAATGGACATAAATTAAGATAGATGAAATTTAAAGGAGACTTAAACATGAAAAAAGAAGTAATTGATCTTCTTCAAGATAAAATGAAAATGATTCCGTTCAAGGAAGATAAAAAATTATGCCTAGTTGGGCCAGTAAAGCTGCCTGTTCAGCTTGATGATAAAGTTGTCACATTCCAATGGTATACATGGCTGCCAATTGAAGAGCAGCAGTCTAAGGAGGAGCTTTTGAGCAGCTTGCCTTCTATGCATCTTGCTGACCTACAGCAGTCGTCTGTGTTAGTATACGGTGATTTTGAACATACAGACGATACGCTTATCCGCATGCACAGCATTTGTCATACAGGTGACATTTTTGGAAGCAAACGTTGTGATTGCGGGTTCCAGCTGCATCAGTCAATGAAGATGATCGTTGAAAACGGAAGCGGTGCTCTCTTTTATCTTGCGAATCACGAAGGCAGAGGAATCGGTTTGTTCACTAAGTCATTAGCTTATTTGCTGCAGCAGGAAGGAATGGATACAGTTGAGGCAAATCATGCTCTTGATTTTGCAGATGATACAAGAAGCTATGAAGAACCAATCAGTGTCTTACAAGCATTGCGTACAAAACCTGTTAAACTAATCACGAATAATCCTAAAAAGTTAGAAGCACTTAAAAAAATAGGATTAACTGCCAAAGAAAATGTTCCATTATGGGGAGATAGATCAGAGTTCAATGAGAAGTACTTGGATACAAAAGTGCAGAAATCTGGACATATACCTTTGCAAGAAGAAATTGTGACTATTTGAGGAGCAGAATGATGATGAAAAATGATCATAATTTTATGAAGATGGCATTAGATCTTGCTGAAACTGCAAAGGGAAAAACAAACCCAAATCCAGTTGTCGGTGCGATTTTAGTAAAGGATGGGGTAATTGTCGGCTCCGGTCTGCATAGAAAGGCTGGGGAGCCTCATGCAGAGGTTCACGCCTTTAATATGGCAGGGGATCATGCAAAAGGGGCTACGCTGTATGTTACATTGGAGCCTTGCTCCCATTATGGGAAAACACCGCCATGTGCTAATTTAGTCAAAGATTCTGGAGTGAAAAGAGTCGTAGTAGCTGCTAAAGATCCAAATCCTGCTGTGGCCGGTAAAGGAATCAATATTATTAAAGAGGCAGGAATTGAAGTAGAAGTTGGTGTGCTTGAGGAAGAAGCAAAAAAACTCAATGAGCGTTTTATGCATAATATGATCACTCAAACTCCATTTGTTGTTTCTAAGGTTGCCATGACATTAGACGGCAAAATTGCTGCATATACTGGTCACAGCCAGTGGATTACAGGGGAGGAAGCAAGGAAGGAAGTTCACTATCTTCGAAATGAGGTTGATGCTATCCTCGTTGGTGTTGGTACTGTATTAGCAGATAATCCTAAATTGACGACTCGTTTAGATCAACCAGCAAAAAATCCAATTCGGATTATCTTAGACAGTGAACTGCGGACGCCGCTAGATTCAAATGTGGCAGATTCCTCTGAAGCTCAGACAATAATTTTGACTAGTCTTGATGAAGAGGATGAGAAGGCGGCAGACTTTAAGGAAAAGGGCGTTCAAATTATTCAAGTTCCGTACCGAAGCGGAAAAATGGATCTCCAAGCTGCATTGAAAAGGCTGTATGAAGAAGGAATAACAGATATCCTGCTTGAAGGCGGCAGTGAAGTAAATGCAAGCTTTATGAGAGAAAGACTTATTCAAAAGTACATTGTCTATATTGCACCAAAGATTTTAGGAGGAAAATCCTCTTTTACGCCATTTAGAGGCGAAGATGTAGAAACAGTGGATGAGGCTGTTCAGCTTACGTTCGAATCAGTGGAAAAAGTAGGAGAAGACTTAAAAGTCTATGCTTACCCATCTAAATGATGCAGCGAAAGTGAAAGTTTAAAGGAAGAGGATGGGGAAATGACAGTTCTGAATGCAGATGTTTGTATTGTAGGTGCAGGGCCCGGCGGTGCAATGCTCGCCTATTTGTTGAGTAAGGCAGGGATTTCGACAGTCCTGCTTGAGCGGCATCATAATGTAGATAAAGAATTTCGAGGAGAGCATTTAAATGAGGAGGGTGAACAGGTCCTCAATAATGCTGGGCTCTTTTCGAAGCTGAAGGAAAAAGGCATACTTTGCATGGGTCAAGTTGATTATATAGCAGATGGCAAAGTGGTCAAAAGGATACTTCCCCATTCAGAAACAGGGCATACTGGCATCCATGTCCCGCAAAAGCATTTATTGAGTCTGCTGTTAGAGGAAGCATCTAAAGAGCCTGCTTTCAGGCTAGAAATGGACAGTGTTGTCAAAGAGCTTATTCAGGCTGAAACAGGTGAATATAATGGTGTTGTGGCCTGGATTAATGGGATTGAAACGACTGTGAACAGCAAAATAATTGTCGGAGCAGACGGCAGGTTTTCAACGATCAGAAAGCAGGGGCATTTTCCTGTTGAAGCAATATCGCACGGCTATGATTTGCTGTGGGCGAAAATTCCGGCCCCGTCAGGCTGGGAGCCTGCTATCAAGATGGCACTTGTCGATGGCAGTCAGGTTGCTCTGTTTACTCAATTCGGAGGGTTTATTCAAATTGGCTGGAATATAGAAGAGGGAAGCTTCCCGAAAATTCGGAAAGGATCATTCGAGCATTTTATCACAAATCTCTTGTCTGCCTTTCCTGAGTTGGAGGAAACGGTCCGTCAACATATTAAGACCTGGAAGGATTTTGTTCTTCTGAAGGTAGAAAGCTCAAAAAGCAGCACTTGGATAAAGAATAATGTCGTGCTTTTAGGTGATGCGGCACATACAATGAGTCCAACAGGTGCCTTTGGTCTTAACAGTTCCTTAAAGGATGCGGAGGTACTTGCAGAAGTGCTCGAACAAATTCTTCTCAACAATAAACCTGTTGAGCTATTAAGGACATATGAAGCGATACGGAAAACAGAGGTAGAAAAAGTCCAAGATGAACAGCTTCGCAGAGAAACTACCTTTAAGGATCAATTTCCAAAAGCAGAGGCTATAGGTGTTAACTAATTGATTGGAAGGATGCAAAAGATGAAGTTCGGTTTTGACATTGATGATACATTAATAAATTTAAGAGAGCATGCCTTTCATCTATATAATAAAAAAATGCAGAAGGATGTGCACCTCGATTATTTTCATGCGTTGAAGACGGTCGAGATACATGAGCCCTTTGGTTTGGATAGTAATGAAGGAAAAAACATGTGGACCTCTTTAAGTGAAGAGATTTATTTCACAGATTGTCCACCATACCCAAGTGCAGTGGAATTTCTGCAAAGGCTGACAAATCACGGGCATGAAGTGTATTATATTACAGCGCGAAATAAAGAATTTGCAGAACGGACAAAGGAATGGATGAGGGCTCAAGGTTTCCCAGTAAAGGATGAGCAGTTCTTCTGCGGTATGGCAGATCATGAAAAAATCGACGTTATATCAAGTCTAAGCCTCGATTATTATCTGGATGATAAGCCAGCTGTGCTAAACACACTTGCACATACGAAGGTTCATCTATTAGTAAAAGATCAATCGTACAATAAAGATCTTCCATATGACAGGGTCCACAGCTGGGCAGATGTTTGGGACTTTCTTAAATTGACTGAAGATAATAAATAAGCAGGGAATTCATCCCTGCTTATTTGTATTGCTTAAAAGAACAGTAAGACTACAGCTTCATACCCATCCTGCTTTTGTATCTTTTAATTAGTATTTGGCAATCTACACTGACAACACCTTGAATAGCATACAGCTTGTCTGTCAGGAACTGCTCCATTTCCTGGTTGTCTGCAAATATTCCATGCATATGCAGTTTGCTCGGACCAGTCATGTGATAGAGGCTACTTACAGCAGGCTCGTCTGCGAGTAATTTGGCGACCTCTTCTAGATGCTTCGGTTCTACATCTATATTGAAGAAAGCGGAAACTGTCTTGCCGATTTTTCCTGGATTGATAACGGCCGTGAACTTCTCAATAATTCCACTTTCTATCATTGTATTAATCCTCATCTGTACTGCTACTCTCGAAATTCCTACTTGTTTTCCGATATCTGTATAGGAAATCCTGCCATTATCATGCAATAAAGACAAAATTAAATGATCGATCTGATCTAGTTTGCTGGGGGTCAGTTCCTGTCCATTTGTCATTAGATCTGTTCCTTTCTCATGTTAACTGTTTAGATGAGGCACTACAATTCCGCCATAAAGGAAGGCAAGGATGATTACAAAAGCGGGATGAACTTTGAATTTTTGTAGCAATGCAAAAGAGATTATAGCGATTGCTATTGTTTGAATCCATCCTAAGGAAACATAGGAATCTTGCAGCATTTCAAAAGTAAGAATAATCATCAATGCTGCTATGACAGGCTGGACTAACAGCGTCATTCCCTTTACTATTTTTGAATTACGATGCTTGCTCATGACATTGGCGAGAAAGATGAGGGCCGCAGCAGATGGGATAACAGTAGCAGCAAGCGCTGCAATAAAGCCCCACCAACCACCGATTCCAAACCCGACATAAGCAGCAATTTTTGTGGCAATTGGACCAGGAAGGGCGTTTCCAAGTGCGAGCATATTAGAAAACTCCGCATTCGACAGCCAATTGTACCGGTTGACAATTTCTTCATACATAAGCGGAATAGAAGCAGGACCGCCGCCATACCCGAATATATTTGATAATAGAAAACTTAAAAAGATGCTGATCAATACCATGTTCACATGCCTCTTTCTTTTTTATGTAAAATACGATCTTTAAGATTGAAATGAAAAGCTCCGTAAATTAAAAAGATTAATACAACTATGGCTGGATGAATCGAAATGTATTGAAGCAGGAACAAACATAACAGTGTTAGTGCCCCACCAACATATATTCCTAAACCTTTGACTGCTTTTTCTGCAAATTCATATGCCATCATGCCAAGCATAACAGCTATCACGGGGATGACTGCTGACACCATGCTTGTAATGACAGCAGAATGGCTGACAACGTTGATAAAGGAAATCAACACAACCATTGCCAGACACGTCGGCAGGATATGGGCAAGCACGGAAACAATTGCACCGGGGATGCCCTTTTGACGATAGCCTAAATAGGCTGCCATTTTTGTAGCGATTGGTCCAGGCAAGGTGTTGGCAATCGCCAGTATTTCCCCAAATTCGTCATTATCGAGCCATTTAAATTTATTTACTGCCTCATAACGAATAAGCGGTATAACAGAAGGCCCACCTCCAAAACCTAAAATTCCTGACCGGCCCATCGCGATGATGAGTTCTTTATAGAGCATCTTATTTCTCCCTTCTTTTATTGAACATTATGTAATTAAAAATTCCTTGATTGAATCTTTTCGTAAATATAATACCATAATTAATTATATATGAACTGATAATTGTTAAAAAATATAACAATATGAAAATATATTTTTGTGTGGTGGCACATAAAAAAGAAATTGAAACTTGTTCCGAACTATAATACAATAGTAAAAATAATTTCCAAAGGCATGGAAATGCCAATTCTCCATTTGCTTAACTTGAAATTCATTTTCCGCATTTTACTCTTCCATATGATTTCTAATATTATTTCCCAAAGATCAATTTAATTATGGAATTATGTACATAAGCACTCGCAAAAAAATTTAGCAAAGTGAAACTAAAGGATAATAAGGGGGAAAATGCACATGAATAGTAAATTTGAAAAAAGACTGAGAATAGCAGCAAAACGAGAAAAGGCGGACTTAGTTATTAAGAATGCATCTATTGTTAATGTGTTTACAGGAGAGCTGATGGAAGGGGATTTGGCTTTATCAGATGATGCTATAGCCGGCATAGGCCAGTATGAAGGGAAGCAGACAATAGATGCAAAAGGGAAGTTCATAATTCCTGGACTGATAGACGGCCATGTTCACATTGAAAGCAGCATGCTCACACCGCAGGAGTTTGCTAAGGTCCTGTTGATTCATGGTGTCACAACTGCGATTACTGACCCCCATGAAATAGCCAATGTTGCTGGAACAAAGGGAATTCAATATATGCTGGACCAATCAGAAGGTCTTCCCCTTGATATACGTGTCATGCTCCCGTCCTGTGTACCAGCTGTGCCGAATGACAGCAATGGGGCAGCCTTATATGCGGAAGATTTGGCTCCATTTTTTAAACATGAGCGTGTTCTAGGATTAGCAGAGGTTATGGACTTTCCATCTGTCCAAAACACCAGTGCAGATATGGTCAGCAAGCTTATCCTGACTAAGGAGAATAATGGGATAATAGATGGTCATGCTGCTGGTATTGAACGAGAGAACTTAAATATTTACAGTGCAGCAGGTATTCGCAATGATCATGAAGCTACAACATGGCAGGAAGGCAAGGACAGGCTGGATTTAGGCCTTTATTTAATGATAAGAGAAGGAACTGTAGCGAAGGACTTAAAAGCACTGCTGCCTGTTGTTACCGAAAGAAATGCACGAAGATGCCTTTTTGTAACCGATGATAAGCTGATTGATGATCTTTTGCATGAGGGCAGTGTCGACCATTGTATTCGTTTGGCTATAAAGGAAGGACTCGATCCCATAACAGCCATTCAAATGGCTACGATTAATACGGCTGAATGTTATAAACAGGAGAGAATCGGTGCAGTGTCACCGGGCTATAAAGCAGATTTCCTGATTGTTGACAGCCTTGAGGAGCTTACGATAGAGCATGTATTTAAGGAAGGTAAGTGTATTGTAGAAGAGGGAAAGCTAAAAACAGACCAATTTGAAAAGCAAATATACGATGATAATAGCCTGCCTGGCTTAAATTATGCTCCCTTTGATATAAAGGAACTTCAATTGCCTCTCAAATCTGATATTTGTAATGTAATTGGTGTTATTCCTAATAGTATTGTAACAGAGCATAAAATAGAGAAAATTAATATAGAGAATGGCATTTTTCAAACGTCGGTCGAGCAGGATTTGCTAAAGCTCGTCGTTGTGGAAAGACACCATCGTACAGGAAATATTGGGCGGGGGATTGTAAAAGGATTTGGCTTCAAGAAAGGCGCGATTGCAACAACTATTTCTCATGACTCTCACAATATTGTCGCAGTTGGCACAAATGATGAGGATATATGGCTTGCAATAGAAGAGTTGAAGACTATTAACGGAGGCATAACAGCTGTTGCAGAAGGACAATTAATCGCATCACTGCCATTGCCGATTGCGGGGCTTATATCAAACCAAAGCTATGAAAAACTGTATGAACAAATGAACGCTCTTAATGAACAAGTGAAGCAACTAGGCGGTTCGAGCAGTTTTAATCCATTTCTGACACTATCTTTCTTATCCTTATCCGTAATTCCTACGTTGAAACTGACAGACAAAGGCTTATTCGACTTCAGCAGTTTTTCTTATACAACAATTGAAGCAAACAAATGATAGTAAGAGTGAAACGAGCATTTTAGGATGTTCGTTTTTCTTTTTGTGGGCACAAAAAAAAGATCCGGCTTGTTTAGCCGGACCAAAAAAATATATTTTAAGAGGGGAAACTCTTAACATAAATTTATTCTACGTGGTAATTATGAATAAATAATGAACAAACCATTAAAAAATAAAAAATATTAGTTATGAATACTATGTTCCATTTCAAAGTATAGAAAAGAGTAAAAGTTTTTCATATAATAGAGAAAAAGACCTATTAATATTAGAATTGTCTAGGACGATATATTTGGTAAGATGCACCATTACAATATAAATATAGGTACAGATGTTTATTTAATCAAAAAATGGGTCATATTAATAATAAATACAGACATAATGAAAGCGTTTTCGTATATAATGAATGTAAGCTAATCATTAATTCTGGTCTCACTTACTTATAAGGGGTGGATGGCATGGAAGAACAAGCGAATTTTTTTAATGGATTGAAATGGGGCGTCTTACTTAGCGTACCACTGTGGATTTCCTTTTTTGGATGGTTAAAACTAATTTATCATTTTGTTTAAGATTAAATAAAAAAAGGGCTTCGGATTTTTCCGAAGTCCTTTTTGATGACTAAGCCTATGCCAGTATGATTGGCGGATCGATTCCAAGAACAGGCTGGCCATCAACAGTTAGCCAGATATAATAGTGATCAATCTCTTTACCAATGATTTTCTCGATTTTAGCAATAAGCTTTTCCTGTACATCAAAAGTTATCTTAGCAGTTTGCTCACCAAGGGGTATATTTTTCATTCCCAATAAGTCAGCGATTTGTCTTGCTTGATCATAGCTTACTTCTACATACTTATCGTACTCAGGCAAATAAGCTGCTTCTGCAGGCTTTACTTGCAAGGAAACAATTAAAATAACAGCCAATAGGCTCCAAACTAGTTTTTTCATAATGGTCTCTCCCTCATATCAATAGTTTTCTATTTTATCTTGTAATGCTATAAAAGCATCAACCACTTGTGGATGATACATTGTACCTCTGTTCCTAAGAATTTCCTCGAAGGCTTCCTCCTTCGATTTCCCCTTTTTATAGACCCTATCTGTCGTCATAGCATCGAAGGAATCAACAACAGCAATGATAGCGGCTTCAATTGTAATTTCGTCACCCTTTAATCCTTGCGGATAACCTTTTCCGTCATACCTTTCATGATGCTGTTCAACAATCAAACCTATTTCCCCGAGTAGCGGGATCCTGGTTTCTTCTAATAGTTCACGACCAAATGTTGTATGTAATTTCATGATTTCCCATTCATCATCTGTGAGTTTACCCGGCTTTTGCAATATATTTAAAGGTACTTTTACTTTTCCAAGGTCATGAAAAAAGGAAGCAAGGTTTAGGCGGGCAATTTGTTTTGTGTTAAGATCAAGCACTTCACCGACGAGCATTGAATAGTCCTTAATTCTCTCACAATGGTCTCTTGTGTACCCATCTTTTTCTTCAATAGAAATTGTCAGCTCTAATAAGTCTTTAGATAGTTGGCTGTAGTGATGAAATACTGGTTGGCTTGTCACATAAATAAACTCTGTTTCTTCTTTAGCGTGGAAAATAGTATATTCCTTAACTGGGCTCTCATAAAAGGACTGTCCGGCTATAAGCTCGATGGAGATTTCATCCCTTTGATATACTAGTTTGCCAGATACAATAAAAAAATACTCCAGACCTTCCCAGCCTTCTTCAGGACCCATCGCCCAGCTTGATCCAGGTTGCAGTTTATGGTGAATAACTTCCGTCCCGTCCCCTGCTGCAATTAAAGAAAGCTGCAATCCCTTAAAATATACTGTTTCTATAAACTCTCCTTCATTTAATATTCCCACACTATTTCCCTCTCTCTTTTACAATAGAAGCTAGTTTTCTAGACTCTAAGAATATACCTTATTTTATCTAAAATATAGTGTAATTGTAATAGGTAAAAGTTATTAAATTAGGTCTAATTGAGTAGTTTTTTCTAGTGGAAACAGAGTAAAAATTATACAAATTAATGATAACAAACTAAAATAGGAAAAAATAGAGTAATTTTCTTTATTTTTACTAGAATAAACGGCTCATTCTTGACAGAGAGTAATTAATAATAGT
>Ga0209463_1000074_pt1 | contig 86345 bp, 79 predicted proteins | sample AgamicMgSfrz_FD_187169 | JGI IMG/M metagenome (GOLD analysis project Ga0209463, IMG submission 187169) | Agave microbial communities from Guanajuato, Mexico - Mg.Sf.rz (SPAdes) (version 2) | ecosystem: Host-associated > Plants > Phyllosphere > Phylloplane/Leaf | place: Guanajuato, Mexico... | reverse complement strand
TCGATATTGCTGGCAAAATGAAAGGTAAACACGGTGAAAACTTCATGGCGCTTCTAGAATCTCGCCTTGATAACGTTGTTTATCGTTTAGGTCTTGCTCGCACACGTCGTCAAGCACGTCAGCTTGTAAACCACGGTCACGTTATCGTTGATGGTGGACGTGTTGATATCCCATCTTACCGTCTAAAAGCAGGTCAAACAATCACATTGCGTGAAAAATCACGTAATCTTGATATTGTTAAAGAAGCAGTTGAAGTAAACAACTTCGTACCTGATTTCTTGACTTTCGATGCTGATAAATTAGAAGGTTCATTCACTCGTTTACCAGAACGTTCTGAATTGCCAGCTGAAATTAACGAAGCTCTTATCGTTGAGTTCTACTCTCGTTAATAGTTCTGTTAACAAAGCATCCTCAAACCCTAGAAATTGCTTTATAGCAATTCTGGGGTTTTTTTGTTTTTTTAAAATAGACTATTTGCTTCTTCGTATCTTCTTATTATTTATCTTCTCACTTATATTTATCACTTTAATAAACATGTTTATTTCTTTTGAATTCGGCTATAAATCTTATAAGGAGCAAAGGCGTTTTAGCGATCCCCGATTTCTCACCGATTACCTTTGCTCCTTTCCCCCCATAAAAAAAAGACCCCCCCAGGCCTACTTCATCACAATTATTTTATCAAGCCTATTGCTATAGTCTCGATTAATGTCCTTACAGAAGCATTCCGTTTTCTGATGGCTTTCATCATCGTCACAAGCTTCCTTATTTCATCCTTCGATTGTTCCTCTATGAGCCACTCAACAAGCTCTGCACTTTTGATTCGCAAAGGTCCGCCCTTAGCTGGTACTTTAAAATCTCTTTCTCGTTTTAAAACATTTCTTACATATGCTTTGTCGTAATCATATAAAGTCATTAAATTCTCTTGCAATTTTCATCTTCCCTCTATTTAATTTTATATGTAAGCCTCTGGATCAAGAAGCTGTTTCTCCTTTATGCATCATCATTTGTAAATTCATTAAATTATCTAATTTCTTACTAAGTAAAATTGTTTCCTTAGAAGTGAACCCCTGCGCCATTCCTGTTGAAATCATATTCTCTCTCAGTATTTCAATTTGTTTATTTAAATGATAATTCATATGTAAACTACCCCTTTAATAATGTCCATAGAAATTTATTCTAACAAGAGTAAACGGATACAAAAAAGGATAATATTTCTTCAAATGTCGACAATATATAACAAATTTTGACGGAATCTGCATATAATTTCAAGCCATTTAGGAGATATCAGTTATAAAGAACTATAAAACTTTTCTCCTAATAGTACTAAATTCTCACAATAAATATATAAAGAATATTCTTTCAATAATATATAGGTATTCAACCACAAAAAAATCGTTAACTAACTGTCTATTGTGTAATACCCTAAAAAAGGAAGGCAGGAATTACCCTGCCTTCCTTTTTTATATTATTTTTTATAGCCGTCTGTTTGAAGTGGAATGTCTTTTCCTGCGACATTTTCCATCACGCCGTCAATAGTACCTTCTGTATAGGTGTCTGATGACTGCTCATGTGTTTCAGCAAGTCCTTTAGAAACAACATCGTTCTTTTTATAGTCTTCCGTTTCGTAGACTTTTCCTGCAACAGGAGCATGTTCTGATTTTTTCATCGAATTTCCTCCATTTATCTATTTGTTATTGTTGATACATGTTGTTAGGAGTATAGGAAGAAGCTTGGTTATGAAGCAAATGTGACGGAACAGAATGGGTTGCCTGACCGCCAATTGCTGTATGCCCCATTGTTGATTGTCCCATGGACAGTTGGCCTCCGATAGAGGAATGCGAAACAGTTGATTGTCCAGTTAATTCTTGCTGAAGTTGGTTACACATATTAGCTACCTGCTGACATTGCTGAATTGCAGCATCATGTCCATTTAGTGCTAGCTGAATAGTTTGTGCCGCTTGCTGTTCATGTGCAAGAATTTGCTGAAGCATTTGGATATTTTGCTGTTCCTGTTGAAGCATTTGGCGGTATTGTTGGCTGCTCTGCTGTGTTTGTTGAATTAAGTGCTGAACGATTTGCCTGCATTGGTTTATTTGCTGAAGTCCATTCATTGAGTTTTGCATCATATTCCTCCTATATGCCATTTCCGGCTTTGTGTCTTTGATACAAAACATATTTTGCATGGATTTTCACAATACATGCAGCTAAATGTACCTTTACAAAAATTTACCACAGAAACGTTAAAAAAGTGCTTTATAGGCCTGATAGGCAAAATATAGTCCGAATCCAATCATGGATAAGGAGGATATAACGGAAATAATATACAGCATGTTAGAATGAAGCAGTCTTCTTGCAATTCCCGATATGAGTGCCATTATTAAATCCCACAATAAAATACCCGATATAATCGCCAAGCTACATAAAATAAACGACTTATTCGAAAAGCTCTCCGCTGACTTTGCCAGCACAGAACCATATATTCCAAGCCAGAAAAGGATAGTTAGAGGATTGGAAATGGACATTAAAAAGCCAGAAAAAAAAGATCTAAACAATGAGTTATCCTGTTTTTTCCTTTCTAAAACATTGATTTTTGCCGCATTAATTAAGCTTTCTATTCCTGTATAAGTTAATACAAAAAAACCAAACAGATACAAAAAGGTCTTCATAAATGGTGTGTTGATAAACTGACTGACACCGAAGTAAACCATCATCATATAAATAACGTCAGCTGCGAGTGCTCCCAGTCCGAAAACCCAGGCATGAAAGAAACCGTTTCTTATCCCCTTGTCCAATTGTGCCGCGTTAACAGGACCAACAGGTGCCGCTAAAGAGACACCCAATAATATATAAGGAAAAAAAGTACCCATAAATCCCTCCGCATATGTATTATTTGCTATATTGTATTCAGCAGCAGGGACTTGTACGACAAAAACTTAATTTCTAAAGGAATTAGTCTTCTCTATAAAAAAAGCTTCTTGGACATGATCTGACCCAAGAAGCTTTTACTTTAATATTGAATTAGGTAGTACTTCTTTTTCCCTCTTCTAATAACAGTGAACTGTCCTTCGATACGGTCCTCTGCTCCTAGAACATAATCCAGTTCTTGTTGGCGCTCGCCATTAATGTACACAGCACCATTAGTGATGTCCTCACGCGCCTGTCTTTTAGAAGATACGATGCCTGCTGCTACTAACAAGTCTACTAAAACAGCTTCGCCTTCTTCATGCTTGTATGTTGGAACATCCTTAAAGCCTTGCTTAATCTCAGCTGCTGTCAGATTTTTAATATCTCCGCTGAAAAGCGCTTCTGTAATTTTCAAAGCTTGTTCAAGCGCTGCTTCCCCATGAATCATTTTTGTCATCTCTTCAGCAAGGGCTTTTTGCGCTTTTCTTAAATGTGCCTCTTCCTGTATAGATGTTTCCAATTCTTCAATTGTTTCTTTTGAAAGGAAAGTAAAGAATTTTAGGTATTTGATAACATCAGCATCTGCTGTATTAATCCAAAATTGATAAAACTCGTATGGTGTAGTTTTTTCTGGATCAAGCCAAATAGCGCCGCTTTCTGTTTTTCCAAACTTAGTTCCATCTGCTTTTGTAACAAGTGGAATGGTTAAACCGTATGCTTTTGCTCCTTCAGCACTATTTTTACGAATAAGCTCTAAGCCTGTAGTAATATTTCCCCATTGGTCACTGCCGCCGATTTGAAGCTTACAGTTATGGTTTTCGTAAAGATGCAGGAAATCAAGCGCTTGTAAAATAGTGTAAGTAAATTCTGTAAAGGAAATTCCTGTTTCTAGTCTTGAGGAAATGGTATCCTTAGCCAGCATATAGTTAATGCCGATATGCTTACCATAATCCCTTAAGAATGTAACAATATCCATTTTCCCTGCCCAATCATAGTTATTAACCATCACTGCGCCATTATCACCATCGAAATCGAATATTTTCTCCAGCTGCTTTTGCAAACATTGCACATTATGTCCAATTGCGTCTAGTGTTTGCAGATTTCTTTCTTCGCTCTTTCCACTAGGGTCACCAATCAGCCCTGTTGCACCACCGACAAGCACAATCGGCGTATGTCCTGCATTTTGGAAACGTCTCAAAGTCAAAAACGGCAGTAAGTGACCGATATGCATACTATCTGCAGTTGGGTCCACTCCGCAGTATAAGCTGATTTTTTCGTCAGCCAATACATCTTTTAAGCCCTCTTCATCTGTCTGCTGGTAGACAATCCCTCTCCAATGTAAATCCTCCAATAAATTCATTACAATTTCCTCCATTCGTTATTTTTTGATTCTTATTAACAGCGTTTGCTTTTATACAAATCTTTTTTTCAGGCAAAAAAAAGCGTCCCTGCATTAATATGCAGGGACGCATGTTCAGCGCGGTACCACCCTAATTGAGAGAAAAAACCTCTCCACTTAAAAAAGATAACGGTTCACACCGTCTGCTGCTACTAACCATTTATAGGTTTTCCCAACAGAAGCTACGGGAGGTAATTCATCCTTTTATGTATGCCATTTCACACCAACCAATGGCTCTCTTAGTATAGTGATAAAAGAACTACTTATTCCCATCAACGCAATAACGAATCAATATTAGTTTGAGTTATTTTTACCATAAAAGAATGGGGGATGTCAAACCCTTTTGCGAAAAAGGATGGAAATTATCGAACATTGTCCATATTGCCCATAGCTTTATGCTATAATGTATGTGATTTTAGGGGGAATGATACCATATGAATGAAAGCCCGAAGTGGAAAAACTATCTCCATGGTTTCCTAAACTTCTTCACCAATAAAAGAACCGTTAAAAGAGCTCGTATCACTTATGAAGTCTCTTGGAATATTATTCTGATATTCATTATCCTACTGATAGTCGGCGGTGCTTTTGCTGGAGGAATCGGTGCAGGCTATTTTGCCTCTCTTGTAAAGGAGGAGCCAATCCGCTCCTATAAGACAATGCAAAAGGACATTTACAATTATGAAGAAACGTCCGAACTGTATTTTGCCGATAATGTTTATTTAGGAAAACTACCGACAGATTTAGAACGAGAAGAAGTGCAAATTGAGGATGTATCACCATATTTAGTGGATGCTATCGTTGCCACAGAGGACGAGAACTTCTATAAGCATGATGGTGTAGTTCCTAAAGCAATACTTAGAGCATTGGTCCAGGAAGTTTCCAACAGCTCCACACAGTCTGGAGGAAGCACCCTAACACAACAGCTTATTAAAAATCAGATTTTGACTAATGAAGTTTCCTTTGAAAGAAAAGCAAAGGAAATCTTGCTCGCATTAAGGCTTGAGAAGTTCTTTTCAAAAGAAGAGATTCTTGAAGCATACTTAAATGTTTCTACATTTGGCAGAAATGCCTCTGGCAGAAATATTGCCGGTGTACAGTCAGCAGCAAATGGAGTCTTTGGAGTTGAAGCAAAGGATCTTACATTGCCGCAAGCAGCTTTTATCGCAGGACTGCCGCAAAGCCCGTTTGGCTATACTCCTTTCACCCAAGACGGCACAGTCAAAGAGAATTTAGAGCCTGGCTTGGAAAGAATGAAAACAGTCTTAACGAGAATGTACAACCAGCATAAAATTACTAAAGAAGAGTACGACAAAGCAACAGCATATGATATTACGAAGGATTTTGCGAGCCCTGAGGCAAGTCCAATCGAGAAATATCCGTGGGTTACTTACGAAATAGAAAATAGAGCAACGCAAATCATCGCTGAAATGCTGGCAAAAGAAGATGGCTATGATGCGAATGATTTAGATGAAGATGAAGTTCTTGAGGAACAGTATTATGAGCTGGCAGATCGCCAAATCCATCAGAACGGCTATCAAATTCACAGTACCATCAATAAAAAAATGTATGATAAATTCCAAGAAGTAGTAGATAAATACCCATATTACGGACCTGATAAACCACAAACTGTTACTGACAGTGAAACAGGGGAAAAGAAAACGATTATGGAGCCTGTAGAAACAGGTGCAGTGCTGATTGATAATAAGACGGGAGCTATTATCAGCTTTGTCGGAGGAAGAGATTATGACAGAGAAGCAACAAACCATAGCACAGCCCCTAGGCCGAACGGTTCTACGATGAAGCCGCTTCTTGTATACGGCCCTGCCATCGAATTAGGGACACTTTCACCTGGAACAGTTCTTCCAGATGTGCCTCTGGCTCTTGACCCTGCACGACCGGGGACAATTTGGCCGAATAACTATGACTTCCGTTTTCATGGCCTTGTAACTGCAAGGGTTGCACTTGCTAAATCATATAACGTCCCTGCGGTAAAAGCTTATGCTCAAATACTGCCGCAAAAGCCTGCTGCCTACTTGGAAAAAATGGGCTTTACAACATTAACAGATGGCGATTACGCTAACAGATCAACTTCGATTGGCGGAATCACAAACGGTGTCTCTGTTGAAGAAAATACGAATGCCTTTGCAACATTTGCAAATGGAGGAGAGTTTGTTGATGCCTATATGATTGATAAAATCGTCGATAAAGACGGGAAAGCCATCTATAAGCATAAAGCAGACAAAGTGAAAGTATTCAGTCCGCAGACATCTTATTTAACAATAGATATGATGCGGGATGTTATTACTGAAGGAACAGCAACGGCAGTTAATAGTCGCCTTAAATTCAGCTCTGACTGGGCTGGAAAAACGGGAACAACACAGGACTTTAAAGACTCCTGGTTTGTCGCGACAAACCCAAATGTTTCCTTCGGGGTTTGGACAGGCTATGACACACCTAAATCACTGCAAACTGCAGCAGGTACGATGAGCTACAGCATGCGTAACAACTATTTATGGGCAGATTTAATGAATGCTGCCTACGATGTCGATTCGAAGCTTGTTGACCCGTCTGAAAGCTTTACAATGCCAGGTGGAATTGTAAGAAGATCTGTCTGCTCCCTTTCTGGTTTGCTTGCCTCAGAAGGCTGTTCAAAAGCAGGACTTGTTACAACAGACTTATTTAAGTCAAGCTCTGTTCCGTCAAAAACCGATGACAGTATTGTTACAGGGAAATTTGTGCAAATTGGTAATACGAAATATATGGCTTTAGACTCGACACCAAGTGAGTTTGCTGAAACAGGGGTAATATTAAACCCTGACTATATTGAGAAACTGTTCGGCATCACCGTATCCGATCCCAACAGCTTAATTCAAAATAACACAGCGCTGAAAAATGTAGTAGTTCCATCAAATAAACTAACGGACAACGGAAAAGCTCCGGGAGCTCCAAAAATCAGCAGCAGCGGAAGCACGATATCTTGGTCAAGATCAGGAGAAAAGGATGTTATCGGCTATCGTGTATATCAAAACGGCAAGAAGGTCGCAAGCATCAAAGCGAGCGACAGCCTCTCCTATAGAGCCGGCAGCGGTTCTTATGTTGTGAAAGCAGTAGATGTTGCTGGGAAGGAATCTTCTAACTCCAATTCTAACTCCAATAAAATAGACGTAGGTAATAAGACAAGCGCTAAAAAGGAGAAAGACACACCAGCAAAAACAGAGAACAAAGCGGAGAAAAAAGAAGAGAACAAAACAGAAGCTTCTGACGAGAAGAAAAATAATCAAGAAACAAATGAATCAGATAAAGAAGAATCTGGCTCAGCAGGTGAGGAAGAAAACAGCGAGAATAATTGACGCACCAGCAAAAAAGACGTTCCTAATAAAGGAACGTCTTTTTTTTATTTTAATACAGCTATATATTTAGCCGAAACATAGCCGGTCTTTGATCCGTATTTGACCTTATACCACGTACCTTGCTGTGAAAGAATGACAACTGTCTGTTTTTTCTTTAGTTTTGTAATAACTTTAGATGATGTGCTTGGCTTTTGCCTTACATTAAGGACAGTCGCCTTGACACTACCCTTTTTCTCTTTGGCTGGCTTTGCAATTGTTATATTTTGTTTAACTGTTTTTTTATAGCCGTCCAAGTTTGCTGACGTGATTTCTGCTATATATTTACCATTTGCTACTTTGCTGATATTCCAGTCAACATAAACAGCCCCAGGCTTAACAGCTTTATTTTTTGCTAATGAGGATACTGTCTTTCCTTTTGAATCCTTGATTATAATGGTCGTTTTCCCTGCTTTATTAATTTTCATAGTCAACTTAGCCGTATTTTTCTTGTAATCTGCACTGGCATAAAAGCTGGAGATAACTGGTGCTGCTGTATCTTTCTTTATTGTTTCAGTGTTTGATGTTGTGTTTGATGAAGAGCTGTTTGCAGTACTGTACTCCTTAACAAGCGAAGCTTTTGGATAATAAAATTGCAGTATTTGTTTATAGTTTTGTCCAGCCTCTGCTCGGTTTTTCGCTCCATACTGACTAAGACCTACACCATGACCATTTCCTCGTCCTTTAATAACGATCATTTCGTTCTTTGTTTCTGAAACATCAATTAAATAGCTTGGCATTTTGTCGATGCCGACCATTGCCCGAATTTTTGATGCTGAAGTGCCGATCAGTTCAAGAGTTTTCTTTTCAACAGTCTTCCCATCTTTTTTAAGAAGAAGATAGTCCATTTTCACAGTCCCTTTTGAGACTCTTCCTCCCGAAGACAATGTTTTTAAATCCAGTTCCAGTTTTGCAATCGTGGAGATTTTAGTTGTATTAATATCACTTATATATCCTTCGTTTTTCATCCATGTCTTCATATTTTTTAATACTTGCTGGTCAGCATCTGCTTCGCTTACAGTTGCCCACCATGTGTCAGCTGCACTCAAATCTAGCGTTTCTGGGAGCTGCTGCTGTTTCAATTGAATGTACCAAGGAAATTTTTCCTTAGTAGATGGATGAAAATCAAATGTATCCCGTTCTGCTGTAAAATAAGGAACTGCAGTTCCTCCCCAGACACTGTTGTTTAATTCTGTCATTCCACCATTGCTTGCAGAAAATAATGCATCTATTAAGGTATTATTATATTTGAGAACAAGCCCTTCTGTTTCCTTTACAGCAGTATCGCTGCGCGGATGAATGGCAGTTATTCCTCCATACACTTGCTTTACAATTGTATCCACCATATTGGTATCGTTTTTATGCTTTAAAGCATACGTTCTCGCTGCAATTGTTTGCGCCTTAAGTGCTTCCATGCTCCACAGTGCGGGCATTTCTTGAGGTACAACTCCTCTTAAATACGTCTCTATATCAATTTTATTAATTGGGCGAATATACATATTATTGCTTTTCGTGTCCTTTTCTAGAACAAATTGAAAGGATCCGTAATAACCGCGGTTATTTATTGCTAGAGTACCGTCCGTTTTCACTGGAGTTGCTGCTATCATCTCATTCTCTATAAGAACTTGACCTTTACTAGTTGAAAGCTTTAATTCATTATCAACAATGCTCATAACAGTCTCTGTTCCTGCACTGACCCTCTTGCCATTTGAAAGCGTGTATTCTCCATTAAAAACAACAGTAATGGTAGATTTATTACCAAGATAGTTAACAAGCTTCACTTCTAACATTGGAATAGTTTCGGCCTTTATTTTTGAAGGTAGGACAGAAATAATAACAGCAAAAACCAGAAAAATACACATTATCCTATTCATATCTTTCCCCCTATTACACAAGTCAATCTATCTATAAATTTATGAATATAGTAAAATATAACGATAATACCTCTTCATTTTATAGACCTATAGACTTAATTGCTAGGTGTAATTAATGGGAAAAAAGATGGATAAAATAAAAAAAGATGGCTGCTAATAAGCCATCTTTTTGCATTATTATTTCGTTGATGTTCTTGCTTCGATGCGGTGTGGTAAAACAACAATGCCGTCTTCCACTGTTTCTTTATTCATGTACTTTGTCAACAACCTCATTGCCACTGCGCCAATATCATAAAGCGGTTGAACAACTGTTGTTAATTGTGGTCTCACCATCAGGGTAAGCTTTGTGTTGTCAGAACTGATAATTTCAAAATCGTCTGGAACCTTAAAGCCTTTATCCTCTGCACTATGGATAACACCAATTGCCATTTCATCTGAACCAACGAAGATAGCAGTAGGCTTTTCATCCAATTCCATCAGTTTATCAAAAGATTCCATACCAGATTCGTATGTGTAATCTCCTTCAATAACAAGTTCTTCCTTCGAAGAAATACCTGCATCCGCCAAGGCTCTTTTATATCCTTCAAGCTTATGCTCACTGTTAATAGGCTCTTCCAACGATCCAAGCACAAGTGCAATAACCTTATGCCCTTTCTCCACAAAAGAGGTAACAGCATCGTATGTAGCTTGGGCATAATCAATATTGACTGATGCAATCTTCTTACTTGATTCAACGCTTGCTGCTAGCACAATCGGCACTGGAGACTTTTCAAATTCCTGAACATGCTCCTCCGTGATGTTACCGCCCATGAATACAATCCCGTCCACTTGTTTTCCAAGCATTGTATTTAAAAGATGAAGCTCTTTATCTTTATTTTGATCAGAGTTGCTTAAGATAATATTATATTTGTACATTGTTGCGATATCTTCAATACCTCTTGCAAGCTCTGCATAAAAGGTACTTGAAATATCAGGAATTACGACACCGACTGTCGTTGTCTTTTTGCTTGCTAAACCACGGGCTACAGCATTAGGTCTGTATCCTAGTCGGTCAATTACCTCGAGGACCTTTTTCCTTGTGGCAGGTTTCACATTCGGGTTTCCGTTTACGACACGGGAAACAGTAGCCATCGATACACTGGCTTCCCTAGCCACATCATATATTGTAATATTCATGTTCTACACTCCTTTTAACGTACATTCACTATATTTATTTTACGGCAAGTAGCTAGAACCTAAACATTGTATGTTTCAATTTAGCTAATCTTGTCTGATTATGTATTTAATCATACGATAACGTTGCAAATGCCGCAATGACAAGCTTTCATTTTTTTTCAAAAAAGCTGTTTTTTTTAATTTTTTAAGGACAGCCCTGCTAACACAGCGTTTTCATTTCTAAATATTCTAACATATATTAATCCAAAATGCCCGTGAGAACCTATAATCACTATTCATTTTATGTACATATTCCAACAAACTTATACCTTCTTAAGAAACAGCAAACAAAAAAAGGCCGATGGAATGTCCATCGGCCTTTTTGTATTTTACGCTCTTACATATGGTGATTCAAGGATTGATTTGTAGAACTCATCGAATTGAGGTATATCCATTTGCTGTGCAGAGTCTGACAAAGCAACAGCAGGATCAGGATGAACCTCAGCCATAACCCCGTCTGCTCCGATTGCTAGAGCTGCTTTTGCACAAGGCAATAGCAAATCCTTTCTTCCAGTTGAGTGTGTTACATCAACAAATACAGGAAGATGTGTCTCTTGTTTCAAGATTGGCACTGCAGAGATATCAAGGGTATTTCTTGTAGCGCGTTCGTAAGTGCGGATACCACGCTCACAAAGAATGATTTGGTCATTACCTTGAGAAATAATATATTCTGCTGCGTTAATGAACTCCTCGATTGTTGCAGCAAGTCCTCTTTTTAGCAATACAGGTTTCTTCACACTTCCAGCTGCTTTTAACAACTCGAAGTTTTGCATGTTACGAGCACCGATTTGAATAACATCAATGTAATCCAATGCTTCTTCAATATGGTGTGGGCTTACGATTTCACTGATTACGCGTAGATCGTATTCATCAGCAACACGCTTTAGAATTTTTAGCCCCTCTACACCAAGACCTTGGAAATCATAAGGAGACGTTCTTGGTTTAAACGCGCCACCACGAAGCAATGTCAAGCCTTTCGCTTTTACACTTTCAGCTACTTTGGCAACTTGCTCATATGATTCAACTGAACATGGACCAAAAACAAATTTAGGAACACCATCACCAATCTTTGTTCCTCTAATATCAACAATTGTATCTTCTGCTTTCTTTTTACGAGAAACTAGCAATGCTTTGCTGTCATCCTCTTGCTGCAACTGCAGACCAGCTTTAAAAATTTGTTTGAACAGATGAGCAATCGTTGCATTGTCAAACGGCCCGTCATTTTTAGCCAAAATATCATCAAGCATCTTACGTTCCCTTACTGGATCATAGCGGTGTGCTCCATGTGTCACTTTTGTTTGAGCGATTTTCTGGACTAGGTTAGCCCTCTCATTGATCTTCTCTAAAATTTCTAGGTTTAACTCGTCAATTCTATCACGAAGAATTTCTAATTCTTTATTGCTCACTATCTCCATCATCCCTTCTATCAAAAACCAAATTTAATTTTTATTTTATATAACCTGATTGCACAACTGCTGATTATCCTTTATACCAACTAAAAAATATGTTACATTTCTTTTAATTGGGTTTATTATAAAACAACTTTATTCAGTTGTCACTACTTTTCTTTATTAATTAAACGCTTTTAAGCACTAAAGCATTTTTATTCATCATTTTATGTAAATATAAGTTAAACAATACCATTTATTAAGAACACAATAAACCCATTTTTTATCATTTTCATTAAAAGAAGGTGTATTTTTTGCAAAATAAAGAAAAATTATTTGCATTAGATATTGGTACCCGGTCCGTAGTTGGAATCATCGTCGAAGCTGATAATGACAATTATCATGTTTCTGACATTCTTTCCATCGAGCATACAGAAAGAGCTATGCTCGACGGGCAAATACATGATGTCCTTGCAGTAGCTAAAATCATTCAGGAAATTAAAACTAAAATGGAAGAAAAACATGGTCCCCTCCATAAAGTTAGTGTTGCTGCAGCGGGGAGAGCACTAAAAACAGAAAAGTCTTCTTATTCCGTCGAAATTGAAGGAAAGCCGATGATGACTAAGCAGGATATTCTACATATGGAGCTTGCTGCCGTTCAGCAAGCACAAAGTGCAGTTGCAGAAAAAAACAGCCGTGAAAACAGTCAATTTTATTATTGTGTAGGCTATTCAGTGCTTCGTTATACACTGGATGAACAAGAAATGGGAAGCTTGATTGACCAGCAGGGAAATGTTGCAAAGGTAGAGATCATTGCTACTTTTCTGCCAAAGGTTGTTGTAGAATCATTAATTGCCGCACTGCACCGAGCAAATCTAGAAATGGAAGCTTTAACACTCGAACCAATTGCTGCCATTAATGTATTGATTCCTCCATCTATGAGAAGATTGAATGTTGCGCTAGTCGATATTGGTGCAGGAACTTCTGATATCGCAATCACTGATCAGGGCACTGTTATTGCATATGGAATGGTGCCTGTCGCTGGTGATGAAATAACTGAGGCAATCAGTGATCAATATTTATTAGATTTTCCACTGGCAGAAGAAGCAAAAAAACAGCTTAATAATAATGAGCAAATAACTATTACTGATATTCTTGGCTTCTCCACAGAAATAAGCCGAACAGAAGTTATTGCACAAATATCGCCAGCATTGGATAAGCTTGCAGATGCAATCTGCCGGGAAATATTGCAATTAAATAATCACCAGTCTCCGAAAGCTGTCATGCTTGTCGGCGGAGGCAGTCAAACACCTGCGCTTCAGCAAAAAATAGCAGAAATGTTGAATTTGCCGGAAAACCGTGTTGCAATCAGGGGCATTGATGCCATTAACAATCTGACTTTTGAAGATCCAGCTATTAAAGGACCTGAGCTTGTTACACCAGCAGGTATTGCCATAGCGGCTGGTAAATCTCCAGTACAATATAAAACGGTGTATGTAAATGAACAGCCTATCAGGCTGTTTGAAGTTAATAAACTGACAATCGGAGACTGTTTGCTTGCCTCTGGCCTAACGGTATCCAAATTATATGGAAAGCCGGGTATTGCGAAAATCATCTCTCTAAATGGGCAAAAGATTACCATTCCAGGTTCCCACGGAGAAGGACCTGTTATTACAAGAGACGGGAAAATTTGTTCATTAGATGACTTAGTGGAAAACGGGCAAAGTTTGAAGGTGCTAAAAGGCAAGGATGGAGAGCAGACAAAAGTACAGATAAAAAGCTTGCTAGATTCAGATAATGGCAGAAGTGTGCGTATTAATGGCAAGGAATATAGCGTATCTGACAAAATCTTTTGCAACGATGAAGCTGTCTCTCCAGATAAATGGATAGAAGATCGGGATATTATTAAGGTAGTAACTGTTAATACAATTCAGGAGTTGCTAGAAAATCTTGAATTACACGATTTACTTGAGGAAATGCGTCCATATCAAATTAAGATAAATGAAAAGGATACTGTTATTCCGTCCTTCTCCGGGAAACTTTATCGAAATGGACTGCCTTCAAGGTTAAGTCACAGCTTTGATAATAATGATAATATTATCATTGAAAAAAGACTGGTTCCGACAGTTTCAGAATTAGTGGAAAGAAGGCAGATACTTTTTGTTCAAGTACTTCCTGTCACCTTTAATGGCAAAAAACTGACTCTTACGAAACAGCTTGCACAAATCACAAAAAACGGAAGCGTTTTGAAACTTGAGGATAAAGTTTATCCCCACGAAAAAATACAGATAGAACAAAAACCTTTTGAAGGCTTCTTTTTCCAAGATTTATTTGCATATGTACAGATTGATATGCCAAAAGATAAACAAGGCGGCTTTGAACTTTTAAAAAATGGAGAAACAGCAAGCTTTTTGACACCTATAGATAAAGGCGATGATTTAGCTATTGTATGGAAGGTTGCCGCAACATAAAAAAAGGATGGCATGGGGAGCACCCAGTTGCCATCTTTTTTTATGCTTTTGTACTTGCTTCCTGAAGAGAGTCGACTGTAATACCGCCATGCGATGCATTCCATACGACAGAGCGATCAGAAAACAGCAGCGCTTGCGGTGACTCATGTCTAACTTCAAATGTTTCGGCAATATAGTTAGATAACGGTCTTGCTTCTTGTACAGCTAAATAAAAAGTATCAATATCTTTATGTGTATCAGCATATTGTTTATATTCGTCAAATGCTGCTGCACTGATCGGGCAAGTTAAACTATGTTTTACAATGAATGCTGTCTTATTGTTATTCAATATCTCTTCAAATTGTTCTATTGTCTCAATTTTCTTCATTTTTTTCCCTCCGGTATTTGTCATTACATAAAAAGGCAGCCCCAAATAATGGGGCACCTTAATTAATGGTTATATTTGCTTTCTGTTTCATCAAAGGCTTTTTTTGTTTCTTCTAGCTTCTTTTGAATCTCATCATACTCGGTCTTAAAAGGGTCATTTTCCGTACCAGCTGCTTCCAAATTTTCTGTCTGCTGCTCGTCCCCATCGTTTCCTTTGCCCTTCACTTTCTCCATCAAATCATTAGAATGCTTTGATACCGTGCTGCCTAAGCTGCCGGTCTTATCTTTTGCAATGCTTATATACTCTGTTCCTTTTTCCTTAACTGTTCCAGAAAGCTCAATTCCTTTTTCCTTTAGAAGTCCTGCCTGCTGATTCAAGTCCTGAATTAGTTCTCTTCCAGGCTTTGGTGCAAGGAATAGAGCTGTCGCTGCTCCAACAATTCCGCCTACGATGGCTCCTAGCAGAAAATCCTTTCCATTTGAACTTTCATTTTCTACAACTGTCGTTTCGTATTCCCTTGTCATCATAACCCCTCCTAGAATTTTAATGAGCCTTCACTTTTATGTTGTTCTCAGCGGCTTTTCGAGCTCTCCACTGATCTCTGATGTTAAAGAACATCTTGCTGTACTGTAGTACTTGGGCAATCTTGTCCTGATTGTGAACAAGCTTTTCCTCTACATTTTGATTGATGTTTTGAATAGAATCATTGAATCCCTTAACTGAAGTACCAATACCCTTCACGGCATCGACCACACTGTTGAGGCTTTCCGATTTTTGCTGAATGTCCTCAGCCAACACATTTGTCTTATGCAGCAAAATGGTCGTTTCCTTCGTAACACCATCAAGCTGCCTTTCAAGACCGACTAATGTTTTCGAGACACTATCAAGTGTGATATGTAACGATTTCAATGTTCTGGCAACATAGATTACCAAAATAGTGAAAGCAATGGCAATCAAAGCAACACTACAATATAAAATAATAATCATTTACTATACACCTCCGCTTTTTTCAATGTTTTTCCCATTTTGGCGTATGCCTAAACCTTTCTTCTATTATAGTTGGAAAAACACCCAGAAACAAATAAAACAGGTAAATTCATCCTATAACTTTCGTGACAAAAGTCTTCCATAGTTTGGTTAAATTCAGACAATATTATTTAAGAAAAATATTTTTTAGGGTACAATAATATAGTTGACCACTTAATAAGGGTTCCGCATATCAACACTATTACATATGGCGAAGTGTCAAAATTTTTTAAAAATACAGGAGGCATTTTATGAAAGATTCACGTATTGAGCTTTTAGCTAAAAACTTAATTAATTACTCCATCCGATTGCAAAAAGGAGAAAAAGTTCTTATTGAAAACTTTGGACTGCAAAAGGAGCTAGTCAAAGCACTTGTGAAGGAAGCATATGCCGCAGGCGGATATCCATTCGTCTCTTTAAAGGATAATGATGTGAACAGATCCTTACTATTAGGCGCCCAAGAAGAACAATACGAAATGATGGCAAGCTTTGAAGCAAATGTAATGAGCCAAATGGATGCATACATTGGACTTCGCGCAGGTGACAATATAAATGAACATGCTGATGTTCCTGCTGAAAAAATGAAAATTGAAGGTTCAACAATTGGAAAAAAAGTCCACAGAGAAATCCGCGTTCCGAAAACAAGATGGGTTGTGCTACGATATCCGAGTCCGTCTATGGCCCAGCTTGCTAAAATGAGCACAGATGGCTTTGAAGATTTCTACTTTAATGTATGTAATCTTGACTATGGCAAAATGGATAAGGCGATGGACAGTCTTGTCAACCTAATGAATTCTACCGATGAAGTTAAAATCTCAGGCCCTGGAACTGATTTGACGTTCTCTATTAAAGATATTCCTGCAATAAAATGCTCTGGTCAAATGAATATACCTGATGGAGAAGTTTATACTGCTCCTGTACGTAATTCCGTAAACGGAACGCTTACTTATAATACACCATCACCATACCAAGGCTTTACTTTTGAACAAGTTAAGTTGACATTTAAGGATGGAAAAATCATAGAAGCTACTTCCAATGATACAGATCGCCTTAATGCTATTCTTGATACTGATGAAGGAGCAAGATATATTGGTGAATTTGCTATAGGTGTGAACCCATACATTTTACATCCGATGCAAGATATTTTATTTGATGAAAAGATAGATGGCAGCTTCCACTTTACACCAGGACAATGCTATGATGATGCATTCAATGACAATCATTCCAATATTCATTGGGACATGGTCAATATTCAACGACCTGACTACGGCGGCGGAGAAATTTATTTTGACGGTGTTTTGGTCAGGAAGGATGGAAGATTTGTTATACCTGAACTAGAGGCTTTGAATCCGGAGAACCTTAAATAATAAGATACAGAAAAAGATGCTGATTTTATCAGCATCTTTTTTTTGAACTATTTAAACAAGAGATTTTTCATATGCATCCTGAAACTTCTGAACATCACCAGCACCCATGAATAAGATGACACTCTTATCATGTGCTTTCAGCGCTTCAATATTTTCTTCTGAAATAACTTTGCCGCCTGGAATTTTCTCTGCCAAGTCTTCAATGCTAAGCTTACCGTGGTTTTCCCTTGCTGACCCAAAAATTTCGCACAAATACGCTGAATCAGCTAAGCTTAAGCTTTCAGCAAATTCATTTAAGAAAGTTTGCGTCCTTGAGAAGGTATGAGGCTGGAATACTGCCACAATCTCTCTGTCCGGATACTTCTGTCTTGCAGCTTCAACTGTCGCTTTAATTTCTGTTGGATGATGCGCATAATCATCAATGATTACTTGATCCCCGATTTGCTTTTCGGAAAATCTGCGTTTTACACCTTCGAATGACATTAAACGTTCCTGCACAATGTTTGCATCCAAGTCTTCGTAATGGCTAAGAGCAATAACAGAAAGTGCATTTAAGATATTGTGGTTTCCAAAAGTCGGAATAGAGAAGGTTTTGTAGAAAGTATTTCTTACATAAACTTCAAACGTTGTACCTTCTGTTGACTTCACAACATTTCTTGCCTGGAAATCATTTTCATCATCAAAACCATAGAACACTACAGGGACTTTCGCTTGGATTTTTTGAAGTTGTTCATCATCTCCGCAAGCAAAGATACCTTTGTTTACTTGCCAAGCCATTTCCTGGAAAGCAGAAAAGACATCATCAACATTTGCAAAATAATCAGGATGATCAAAATCAATATTTGTCATGATGGCATAATCCGGGAAGTACGATAAGAAATGCCTTCTGTACTCGCATGCTTCAAATGCAAAGTACTCCGCATTCTCCGTTCCTCTTCCAGTTCCATCCCCAATTAAATATGCTGTCGGCTTCGCGCCTTTCATCACATGTGCAAGCAGTCCTGTTGTCGATGTTTTACCATGGGCACCTGTTACTGCCACACTCGTGAACTGCTTCATGAAGTCGCCTAAAAAACGGTGGTAGCGGACAACTGGTAGGCCCAGCGCATTTGCTTCTACAACTTCTTCATGTGTATCAGGGAAAGCATTGCCAACTATGACATTCATTCCCGGCTGAATATTTTCCTTTGAGAAAGGAAGAATTTTAATTCCTGACTGTTCTAAAGCTACCTGTGTAAAAAATCGCTTTTCTACATCCGAACCTTGAACTTGTAACCCCATATCATGTAGGATTTGTGCAAGTGCACTCATCCCTGACCCTTTAATACCTACGAAGTGGTAAATAGTCATATAAAGAACCTCCAACTATCGTATATCTTTTACACAGTATATGAAATGAACCTATAATTTGCTCATAGCATAAATTTCTCCACTATGGGCCCATAAACTGAATGTGCTTTTAAACAACTTTTATAAAAAGACAGCCATCCAACCGGACCAGATTTAACTTTTTTTTCCTTTTTTTCACTCACATTTATTCATTATACCATCTTTTATTAATAAAAACTATGTATCAATCATATTCCCCACTGAAAGGATTTATATTAGTGATACAGACTGTTTATGAAAAATTAATGTTGTTCCATATCATGGAGCTGTAAAAATTCTGTTTGTGAAATAAGTACATCTCTTGGTTTTGTGCCTTTTGCCTCAGAAATATATCCATGTTTTTCCATCATGTCAATAAGTCTCGCTGCTCGATTATAGCCTATTTTGAAGTTTCTTTGAAGACTTGATGTAGAAGCACCGCCTTGTTCAATAACAAATTCACATGCTTCATAAAACAGTTCATCTTCCTCTTCAGACATTTGAACTTTTTTCAACAGCTCTTCTTGCTCAAACAAATACTCCGGCTTTCTTTCTTTTCTTGCATGTGCAACAACCTGATCAATTTCTTCATCTGAAACAAATGTCCCTTGTAAGCGGACTGGCTTTGATGTCCCGTTTTCCAAGAAGAGCATATCTCCTTTTCCAAGGAGCTTCTCCGCACCGCTAATATCGATGACTGTCCTTGAATCAATTTGGGATGATACAGAAAATGCAATTCTTGTCGGTACATTTGCCTTAATCAGTCCTGTTATAACATCAACAGATGGTCTTTGAGTTGCAATTAATAGATGAATACCGCAAGCCCTTGCCTTTTGGGCAATCCTGCTGATTGCTTCCTCTACATCTGCTGGAGCCATCATCATTAAATCTGCCAGCTCATCAATTATAATAACGATATATGGCAGTTTATCTGCATATTGATGATGCTCATCAGCAAGCTGGTTAAATTTTGTTATGTCCCTTACTCCTGCATGTGCAAGGAGCTCATATCTCCGTTCCATCTCCTCAACTGCCCATTTTAAAGCGGCTGTTGCTGTTTTAACATCTGTTATAACAGGGCTTGCCAAATGAGGTATGTAATTATACGGAGCAAGTTCAACCATCTTTGGATCTATCAGTAGAAGCTTAAGCTCTTCCGGCTTTGCCTTATAAAGTAGGCTTACTAGCATTGTGTTAATGCAGACACTTTTTCCAGAACCAGTTGCCCCTGCAATTAACCCATGTGGCATTTTGCGCAAATCAGTAACAATCGGCTTACCTGAAATATCAAGCCCCAATGCAACTGTCAGCGGAGAAGAGGACTCTTTAAATTCATTGCTATTAAGGATCTCACTCAACAACACTGGTCTGCTTGTACGATTTGGAACTTCAATTCCAATCGTATGTTTTCCAGGAATTGGAGCTTCAATCCGGATATCTTTTGCAGCAAGACTAAGCTTCAAATCATCTGAAAGATTGGTGACTTTGCTGACTTTCACACCAGGTTCTGGCTGAACTTCGTACCTTGTGACAGACGGACCCTGTGTGACATTGACGACTCTTGCATGAACATTGAAGTTCTTAAAGGTATGGTTTAAGAGCTCAGTTTGTTCTTCTATCCAGCCATCTTGCTCCACGTCAAAAACAGGCGGGGTCAACAGATTGTCTTCAGGGAAAACATAGTACGGAAGCTCTTCTTTTGCTGTAACAGATTCAATAGCTGCAGCGGTTTCTTCCGGTACATGGTTAACTGGCTCAGGTTTAACATTTGGCGTCGGAGTGCTTATCTGCTGTTGTTTTCTTTTATTTTCAAGAGATTTCCTATCCGTATTCAGCATTAATACATTAAAAGGAAGGGCCTTTTTCTTAGCAGGCGAAGCATCCTTCTCCTCTGCCATATCCTGCTGTCCCTGTTCAACTGACTGCACAGTTTCAGCTGACTCTTTCTCGATTAAGCTTTCTGTCACCTCTACCGCTACACTAGAATGACTAGTCTGTTCAGCTTCATTTTTCTCATTAGTATTTAGAGAACTATTACGCATTTCTTCAGTAATAATTACCTCTTCTTCCATGTCGAGTAATGCTGCTGATTCAGCTTCATCTAATTCCTCTGCTTTGGATATAGGCTGCTCTTCCTCTTGAAGAACCGTCTCCTCTATCAACTCCACTACCGCTGCCACTTCTGCTATTTCTTCTGCCTCTGGCTCCTGGTAGTTTTCTGCTTCTGTTATGGACTGCTCTTCCTCTTGAAGAACCTTCTCCTCTGTCAGCTCCACTACCGCTGCCACTTCTGCTTCAAGGATTTCTTCTGCCTTTGGCTCCTGGTAGTTTTCTGCTTCTGCTTCTGTTAGGGACTGCTCTTCCTCTTGAAGAACCGTTTCCTCTGTCAGCTCCACCACCGCTTCCACTTCTGCTTCAAGAATTCCCTCTGCCTCTGACTCCTGGTAGTTTTCTGCTTCTGTTAGGGACTGCTCTTCCTCTTGAAGAACCTTCTCCTCTGTCAGCTCCACCACCGCTTCCACTTCGAGGATTTCCTCTGCCTCTGGCTGCTGCTGTATTTCCACAATTACTTCCTGATCTTCCATTGCGAGTTCCAAAGTTGCAGTCAATTCTGGTTGAATGGCTACAGGCTCCAGTTTTTCCTCTGGGAGATTTGTTTCCTCGGCAAGCTTTGTAGCAGGCATAATAATGGAGGCTGATTCCTGTTTTTTCTCTATGTTTCTTTCTAATGCTTCTGTAAGAAGATGTTCTGCTTTTTTCTCTATCACTTCAGCTGTGAGTTCTACTTTCGTTTCCTCAACACTGTTTGATAACATTATTTTTCCTGCATTAAAACCTTCCTGTTTCTGTTCTTCCGCTTTAAAGGCGGCTTGTTCGGCTGCCTTTCTTCTCATAATAGATGTTAGGAAATCGCTGCTGTCTAAAGCAGGTCGGAATGCAGGTGCTTCCATTTTTGGTTTATCATCGACTGACGGCCGATTATATCCATAAATAGGAGACGGAATCTCTGTTGGTTTAAACGGCATTTTTGACTGATAGCTCTTCGGACTGCTTTCCGTTGTTTCCCGAGGCTTCAATCTGCTATGTACAGCGTCAGAGCTTGGTCTTCTTTCAGTTGGCGTCTCTGGTTTGTTAGGATAGGGAGACTGCCTTCTGCCTGTTTGAAATTCATTTCTATTCTCATTGGCTGATCCAAACTGTCTTCTTTCTATCGGGCGCTCTTGCCTTCCTGCATTTGCATCCCCAGCTTGCTTTCTTTCAGAAGGTTGTTCTTTCCTGGTTCCATACAGAGAGCCGCTATGCCTTCCTTCTTCGGTCTGTGCCTGTCTTTTCGTATTGGCTGATCCGTTTTGCTTTGCTACTTCCGGCTGAGCATGTCTGTCAGCAGAGGGTTGTCCATTTTGCCTTCTTTCAGATAACGGCTCCTGTCTGCCTTGTCTCTCAGGAATACCGACTTCTTCATCAGATATAACGGGAAAACGGAATTTCCCCTTAGGATATTGATACATAATCTTTGAATCTACTTCTTTTTTCCAATCGTTATTCCACTCGTTTTGTATAGGCCGTGCTTCACTTTTTTCTGCAGCTTCAAATTGGTCCGTTTCTTCGTGGTCCTCTTTAATAAACTGCTTTATTACTTTTTTGAACCAACTCACTGTAAATCACTCTTTCCATCTTTCTCTCTACTATTTTAACAGTTTATTAACAAAATCGAGATAAAAAATCGTTATTATCCCTGCTTTTTCTATTATATTTTACAAATTTTTAATTGCAAGAAGGCAAAACTTACATTTGCATCTAACATTTACCAAAATAACTGCTTGAAAAAAGGGCAGAGGCATATTGGCAAGACCATTCGGTCATAAACAACATACACACTCCCCTTATTGTAGTTAACGAATATTACATCCTGTTTTCATTCAGGCAATATTATTAAATCAAATTGATTAAGTTTTGCAAACAAAACCACGCTTAATTGTTATTGCTCTTTTTTCTTATTCTTACCTAATATAAAAACAGGCTCAAGATTTCCATCTTCATACAAAAAGGATAATGCAGTAATCGGGACTCTGCCGCTCGCAAAGAAACTCATCGTCATTTGTGCCAAGATGTCATAACCTGTCTCATTTTCAATATCTGCGATTATTAATACATCCTGATGGGGTACTGCAACTGCCATCGTGCCCTTCACTGTCTCGCTCATTTCCTTTAGAAATGAGTCGTTGAGAATACGAGTTGCATCATACCCATCATTGGTATTAAGAAAATAAAAAGTGTTACCTGCTACAATATCTTTTTTAAGGCCGGTTTTTAAAGACCGTGCATTAAACAGGGCAACCTCCTTAATTCTGCTATGTTTCCAGTTTTCCTTCGCCATGATTTTCTCATCGATAAGACGATAAGTATTTCCCATATCCAGTGCATAATAAATTCTTGTTTCTGCAGTATGTTCGTCTACTACAAATGGTATTTCTTCATTTGTCTGAACAGGAAATGAGGTAGAACGGATGACAGGGTAAATATTTTTTTCTTTCCCTTCGAGTGTGGGATCGTCTACTAATGCTGTTAGCCCATTTTCTATATAATACACAACTTCGTCAACAGCCTTTTCCTTTTCCAGCTCCCATTTTGCGATAATTCCTGGCAGAGAAACTGTAACTCCCTTGCCAGTTTCCTTGCTTTCTATTCGAAGTTGATCCTTTTTCGAATCAAACGTAAATACTCTTCCTTCGGCTTTGAGCCTGTCCTGTAAGAGATTCTTCATTTTTTTGCTGTCCATCTTCATTAATGCTTTTTCCCCCTTTTAGAGTGGGTAAATATTATTGCTTTTCCTATTATAATAGCAGTTGACTGTCTTTTCAAAGAATGTAGAAATATGACGTACAGAAAAAAAACAACGTTTTACAGAGTAAAACGCTGTTTTTTTCTGTATTCTCTTTATCTAATCATAATGATTCGATAAATTGCTCAATTTCCTCTTGGGTTTTGCGGTCTTTGCTGACAAAACGGCCAAGTTCTTTCCCGTTTTCAAATGCGATAAAGCTTGGAATGCCAAATACATCCAACTCAATGCACGTATCAATGAATTTATCGCGGTCAATGTGAATGAATGTATATTCACTGTATTTTTGTTCTACTTCTGGCATGAACGGTTCAATGAACCGGCAATCTCCACACCAGTTAGCAGAAAAAAGAAAAACATATTTGTTACTGCTGTTTTTCATCTCGTTGAACTCTTCTTGTGACTGTAGTTCTTTCATAGTTTAAATCCCCCTGTATCAAAGCCTTTATTAATTGATACTAACAAAACTTCTGCTGTTTCACTACTATTATGCTTACATCTTATTATGAGCCTGTCTTACTATCATATTCATATTGCCCCACCAATGACTCGATTACATGTGCAAACATTTTTTGTCTCGTAATTCTGCCATTTGTGAACACACCTATTGCCCCTTCCTGGTGACGCACGTTCTTTTTATTTGCATAACGATCCATAACGGGGCCGAGTTCTTCCCCTGCTAGCAGGGCATTTGCGACCTCTTCAGGCAAAGGAATGCTGGCGCCGCCGCCAATATAGGTTCGGCCATCACGAAGAACAAGCGCTCCCCAGTTACAAACGAGCATTCCATGTTCTGTTTGCTTCACACCGCCTTCGAGGCCAATGCCTATGTCTCCTTTCCCAGCAGCTAAAGCATTTTTTGCACGGTTAATTGCACCAGTTATTGTTTCTTCATCTGAGAACGGCTGGGCGCTTACTCCTGAAGAAACATCCAATTCCATGAACTCCACATCTGTTATTGTGCTGAATCCTTCCTTCACTGCGCCAGCTTTTGCAGGATTTTTTGTTCCGATGCATACAATCATTATCCATCCGCCTCTCTTTTTAATAACGTTTATCTCATGGAAAAAAGAGACAGTCCAAAAGTCTGCCTCTTTTTCTTGCATCATACATTTGCTTTAATGGTTTCTACCATTGTTTTATCTGTCGCTTTTACCAGCTTCACAACCAGTTCCTTTGCGGCTGCATAGTCATCAATATGAATGATTGATGCGCTTGTATGGATATATCGTGAGCAAATGCCGATTACAGCACTAGGTACTCCTTCATTCGAAGTGTGCACTCTTCCTGCATCTGTACCGCCAGGGGAAATGAAATATTGATAAGCAATATTATTACTTTCCGCTGTATCGAGAATAAATTCTCTCATACCTCTATGGGTTACCATTGTCCGATCATAGATACGAAGCAAAGCACCTTTTCCTAGTTGGCCAAACTGATTTTTGTCACCAGAAGTATCATTTGCCGGGCTCGCATCTAATGCATAAAAAATATCCGGCTGAATCATGTTGGCAGCTGTTTGTGCCCCTCGCAAGCCAACCTCTTCTTGAACAGTCGCACCAGAATACAAAGTATTTGGCAATTCTGCTCCTTGCAGCTCTTTAAGCAGCTCGATAGCAAGACCGCAGCCATATCGGTTATCCCAAGCCTTAGCCATAATCTTCTTTTTATTGGCCATTGGCGTAAAAGGACAGATCGGGACAATTGGCTGCCCTGGCTTGATGCCGATTGAAACAGCGTCTGCTTTGTCATCTGCGCCTATATCAATAAGCATGTTTTTTATATCCATCGGTTTGTTGCGCTGTGCGTCATCAAGCAGGTGGGGAGGAATAGAAGCTATTACCCCAATAATTGGACCGTTGTCTGTCATTACTTGTACTCTTTGTGCAAGCAAGACTTGGCTCCACCATCCTCCCAACGGTTGAAAACGTAGCATTCCGTTTTCTGTAATGGATGTAACCATAAAGCCAACTTCATCCATATGTCCTGCAACCATTACCTTTGGACCGTCTGTTTTGCCTTTCTTTACACCAAATATGCTGCCTAGATTGTCTTGGATTACTTCATCACTGTAGAGTGCTAGTTCCTTGCGCATAAAGTCGCGCACTTCATGCTCATTTCCAGCTACACCGCGTAATTCTGTCAATGTGCGGAATAATTCCATCGTTTGCTCATTCATTGTATTGCTCCTCTTTTTTTAAAAATTATGTATATATTTATTTTATCGAAATATTAATCTCTTCGCCACCATTAAACATATTACTCAATTATCGGGTTATTTATAATAAATACAAAATAATGTTTGAATCGCTTTTTTTAGTTTTATTTCCTTAAAGCTAATATTATGGCTATAATATTAACAAAAAAGGAAGGAGCGAAAATATGAACTGGAAGACATTAATCGCAGGTGCAGCGGTAGGAATTGCAACAGGCTATGTAGCAAAAGAAGCTGTTTCTAGAAACTATTCCCTATCAAGTGACCGGGTACTAAAAATTGTTAAAGATATTTTTAAAGAGCAAGGACCTATTTCGGGAAGCTGGATTAACATGCAAAAAGAACCTTATGAAAAAGCTGGTACGACACACCTCATTTATCGCGGTGGAATCATGCGAGAAACAGAAGGGCTAAATCAATCCTTCGAATTTCTCGCAGACAGCAAAACAGGCAATCTGCTTGATATATATGAACTATAGGCTTACATAGTCCATTGCTGATACTTGCAATGGACATATTTGACTATTCTCGTTTTTTTGCTTCTGTAATATCTCCCTTGTCATTCCATTTTATACTGCGGTAGATTTCATCATGATAAAAAGTAAACCATGCATTGTTGTCTACTCCCCATTTCATCCATTTTTGCTTTTCAGCTATTGATGTCATTGGATAATCATCATACGCTGTCACCCACAGAGCATTTTGGTGGGCATGTGTCGGTAACAAATCCGCCATATGGATGGCTGTCTCTCCTCCATCCTCTATAAGCAGAATCGAATGACCGTCACTATGACCTCCCGTATGGATAAGCTTTAAAGGACCCATGCTCCATTCCGTATCAAAGGTTTTGACTTGGTCTTCAATCGGCTGCCAATTCTGCTCCCAATATGTATTTCGCGAGCGTATATTCGGGTTTTTCATTTCCTGCCACTCTGTGTTGGATGTTATGATTTCCGCATTTGGAAAAACAGAAACTAGCTTGCCGTTCTCTAACTTAGACAGACCGCAAGCATGATCAAAATGCATATGCGTCATCAGTACATAATCTATTTCTTTAGGAGAAACTCCAAGTGCTTCTAAATCTCTTTCAAGAAAGGATTCTTCCTCAACGCCATAGTTACGCAACTGCTTTTCCGAAAGTTTCCCATTTCCAATTCCGGCATCAATTAGGATGCGTTTTCCTGCCCATTCGAGAAACATCGGGTCTGAGGGAATGGTGACTTGGTTTAATGCATTGGACTCGTACTTTTTTGACCATAACGGCTTTGGTACAACACCAAAAATGGCACCGCCATCCATTTTAGTAATACCACCGTTTAACCATGTCAACGTAATTTCGCCGATTTTCAAATTGTTCATACAAACTTGCCCCCTAATCATTTTTCTAACTAAAATTATAGTCGATTTTTCTTTAGACAACAAAAAAGAGACTAGCTAGTTTAGCATAGTCTCTATTATTTTTACGATCTAAATTGGGTTTCGCTGCGGTAAATCCTACTGCCGCGCCCAGAGAACTTCTCTTCATATTCAGTCATAATATTTCCTTCATAGTTGCTGTTGTGAAGGTCAAGACTTACATACTTTAATAGCATTCCATACTCAGAAAAGCTTTGAAGAGAATACTCGAACAAGCCTTGGTTATCTGTCTTAAAATGAATTTCGCCGTTCGGAATTAGAACTTCCTCATACGATTTAAGGAAAGTCTTATATGTGAGCCTTCTCTTTGCATGTCTAGTTTTCGGCCATGGATCGGAGAAATTCAAATAGACGCGCTCTACTTCCCCTTTTAGGAAGTAATCAGTCAGCTTGGATGCATCCAGGTTCATCAACTTCAAATTCGGGACTTCTGCTTCAATCACCCTGTCGAGTGCGGAAACGATGACACTTTCTTGAAGTTCAATTCCGATATAGTTAATGTCAGGATTGGCTTTTGCCATTTCGGTAATGAATCGGCCTTTTCCTGTTCCTACCTCTATATGAATGGGTCCTTTAACGCTGAAAGCTTGATCCCATTTTCCTTTCCATTCCTCAGGATGCTGCACCGCATATTGGGGATATGCCAGCAGCTTGTCCTTTGCCCACGGTTTATGTCTTAATCGCATTGTGACACTCCTTCTTAACGTATATATCCATCAAACAATAACATTCTTGCGCCTATCATGCAATACTCTTTTCTTTTCCATAATACTCAACAATTATCACAAAAAAGACAGGGTAATTTTTCAAATGTAAAAATTGTATAAAGAAAAAAAGAATTCACAACCTATTAGTGAATTCCTTTACTGGTATTTGACCCAATAATCCATTTTTTATAAAAGAGACCTGAAGAAAGGGTGCAGCTAAATGCCAATTACACATGAACATCAATTAGGTTTACTAAAGGATATTTTAAGCAACCATCAAGAAGACTGCTGTGGTTCTGTTTCTGAATGTGAACAACTTGAACGTCTTGTTACTTCCTTAAGGGTTAATGGAAATATCGACCAAAATATTCTTCCAATCTTGGAGGAAATAAGCCAGTATAGCCAGAGAGGAATTCAGGCAAACAATTTAAATAATCATATCCAATCCTCTCAGGAGCAGCTGTCCCAATGGGTCGATGACATAAATGACTTTTCAGGCTAAATCCTGGTCATTTAGGAATTGTATCCACTTTTCCATCTCATGATAGCGGGATTTCTTTTTATACCATTGGATAGAATTAAGGGTTTGCGCTACCACATACCATTTCATGCGAAGCATAAGGTTGTCAGTCAGCTCAAAACCATATTTTTCAAGCCATTCTTTCCAATCCGATTTTGGGATATACCAGTGAAGAAGCATTCCTAAATCGATTGCCGGGTCTGCAATCATCGCACCATCCCAATCGATTAAATACAACTGGTTGTCTTCAGATAGCAACCAGTTGTTATGATTTACATCACAATGGCAGACAACTTCTTCCTCACTTTTTATATAGGGAAGATTTTGTTCCAAAAAGGCAATCGATTTCGTAATGGTCGTATTCCCCGTTAACTTTTCATCGAGTTCTGCTTTAATAACAGCAAAAATCATATTTGGCATCAAGGTTGTTTTTCCCAGCCTTTTCAGCATTTCCAATAACGGTTTAGATGTGTGAATTTTTTTCAGCAGCATAACAACCCTGTCATCTGTCATATCAGATTGGCTGAATTCTCTGCCGATAAGCCACTGCTGTGCAGTGAATACATCTCCGTTTTCAAATCTTTTTGTCCAAACAAGTTTTGGGACAATTCCTTCTGCAGACAAAACAGCTAAAAAAGGCGAAGAGTTTCTCTTCAGAAAAAGCTTCTGGCCATTATTTTGAGCGAAAAAGGCCTCTCCTGTTTCCCCGCCTGCAGGGGTTATTTCCCAATCTTGTCCTAATAAATGTTCCAACATTGTTCACCTACTATATATATTGCTCCGTGATTTTAGGATGAGTCATTCTTGTTTGAACCTTTTTATCCCTTGTAGGAAGAACAAACAGATTGATTCGTTCTAACTAATAAAAAACTTTTTATTCTTAGCGTTCTACGCATTAAAGTGCAATATTAATCATCATATAATTGCCATGATAAATAGAAAAGGACATAGTACCAAAAAAAATCATACTATGCTAATGAAAAAATCAATGTATCATAAATAATTTGTCATTATAAAAAAAGAGAGCTATTACAATCAGTAACTGACAACAATAGCTATCACATTAAATATTATCTCTTATTTGGTTTTTTAGTCAAGTCTATCTGCAATATAATATTATTTTTCAAAAATTAAATTTCTGTCTATTCATTCTGTTTCTTTTTGCTTTCCAATAATTGTTATACTAATCGGATAGACATCGACGCTTTTTTCGACATCAGGAAGATCATGTAAATTAACTTTTTCTCCCATTACCAACAGCTTCCAATTCCCTTCTGGAATAGCTGCCTTTTGTTGACAATTGTCAGCGTTGATATACATAATAAGTGTTTCCCAATCCCCATATGCTTCAATATCTGTCAGTTTGTATTCTACAAATAAGAGCGTATGGGATTGAATGCTGACATGTCTTCTAATCAGGTCAGAGCTTGACAGTCGGAGTGCAGCTGTTGATTTACGCAAGTTAATAAGGTCTTTTATATAATGAACATTATCTAGGAATGTATCTCTTCTATCCCAGTCGAGCCTGTTAATTTCATCGGGAGACTTGTAACTGTTCTCCACACCGTATTTCGTCCGGAAAAATTCCTGTCCGCTATGAAGGAATGGTATACCTTGGCTAAGTAAAACAATGGATGTGGCAAGTGTATGTTTTTTCTGTTTCAGGCTCTTCTCCAAATCTGGAAAGCACGCCTCTATTTTATCCCAAAGTGTATAGTTATCATGCGACTCCACATAATTGATTGTCTGGTGCGGCTCTGTGAACATACCTTCGTTTGGGTCTATTAAACCAATGCTGCCAGCGAGAAGCTCATGCACGGCAGGCTGACTTCCATTTCCTAATGCAAAGCCTGTGTGCTCTAAATCAAATGTGCTTCCTTTTATCTGGTCGCGAAATTGATCATTAAACTGTCCAATACGAGGCATCTTATGTTGATTGCTGATAATCGCCTTGTCTTCATCAGCAAGAGGTGTCTGCAAATTCCATCCCTCTCCAAATGTAAGAATGGACGGATCTATACTGTCACAAATCTCACGGATTCCCTGCATTGTCTCCACATCTAATATTCCCATCAAATCAAATCGAAAGCCGTCAATCTGGTATTCCTCCAGCCAGAAACGAACGGAGTCCTGTATATATCTCCTAACCATCAGACGCTCTGATGCTATATCATTGCCTACTCCTGTGCCATTTGCAGGCATTCCGTGGTTGTCATAGCGGAAGAAGTAGCCTGGGAGAATCTTTTCAAAGGGTGAGTCTTCTTTTTTGTACACATGGTTATAAACAACATCCATAATGACTCTTATTCCTTGCTCATGAATAGATTGGAGGAGATGTTTTAATTCTTTAATCCTTGCATATGGGTCAGTCGGATTGGTTGAATAACTGCCTTCCGGGACATTGAAATGAGATGGATTGTATCCCCAGTTATACCTTTTGAAAACATTTAATTCATCAACTTCTTCAAAATCATGAACAGGGAGAAGTTCAAGATGAGTCACGCCGAGTTCTTTAACATAGGAAAGTCCGGTCCACTCACCAATAGATGTTTTCGTGTCCAGCTGAGCCGCACCTAAATACGTCCCTTTCTTATCCACACCGCTGTTCGGATGGATCGTAAAGTCACGGATATGGGTTTCATAAATAATGCTGTCAACTGGGGATGCAAGGGGTTGTAGTTTAGGCTTTATTGTTTTTGTTTTTCCTAAATCAACAATGACACCCTTTTCGCCATTAACACTAACAGCAACTGCATACGGATCGACTGCTTCTCTCCATTCTAAATTAATGAGAACTAAATAGGTGTAGAGAAATCCATCTACATCCTGCTCTATCTCTGCAGTCCATGCTCCCTTTTCTTGCCTCTTCATTGGAATTTCCATATGTCTCTCTGCATTATCAGGATCCTGAAGAACTAGCTTTACTTGTTGAGCGGTTGGAGCCCATAAGAAAAAACTGCTCTTATCCGCACCGTATTGCACACCTAGTGGGCCTTCATAAAAATAACGTACATCAAACTCTTCAGTCCTTATGACAGCACCGATCTGTAAATCAGTGCTGCCATTGTAATTATCAATAATCGTGTAGCTTTTGCCTGCATCCAGCAATTCAGAGGAGATGCATGTGTATTTGACATATTGCTGCACCGTCTCCTTTTTGTTAATTGTCAGTGGTACAGAAATATCTTCTCCCTGTACTGTAAAGGCATTGGCTTCACCGCCATGATACATATATGGAAGCAGTATGGTAATAACAGACAGCTCATCTAAATAAGCATAGTAGTCCCTTTTAATGGAAAGCATTTTTCCCCACTCCTTCTCTCATTTCATCACTAACAGAAAGTTTAAGATTCCTCTTCCCCTGGAGTATCCCAGTCATATCTTCGAACAGACGTTGTTAAGCAGTATTGCAGCAGGCTTTCTGCCGCTTTTAGCTGGATAGCCTTAATCGGTGATTGCTGTGTCCTCATCATCCTGAACCATTCATCATAATTTCTTTTTTCAATAATCTTCAAATCATATGGGATTGTCGGATAATCAATATAGCCATTCCTTGTAAGGATAGCCTTTTGGATAGGCAGCGCTATATCATGCCTATCGAGAATACCGCGGACAATTTTTTCCGTCCTGTTTAAGGCAATTAACGGGCTTAGTATCTTTTTTTCTTTGTTATTGTATTTCTTTACCCAAAATTTTTCATTTGAACCTATAAAAACAGCGGAATCTTCCTCTTCCACAATTGTGATACACCAAACAGCTGTTGGTGTCACCAAAATTACTTCCAAATCAATAGGAGCATTTTTTAATACGAATACTGGTTTGAAAAGAACTAAGTACGTATCAGGAAATCGCTGTAAAAAATATTTCAAGTGATCATCATAATAAAATGCTTTTTTAACTGTTGATTTTTCTGTTAGTGTTGAACTGGCCCATTTTAACTGGAAACGAAAAAGCTGATTTAAAAATTGCAGCTTCAATTGTTCTTCTGATTGCGGCTCATTATAAGCATTTGCTTTATAGTCAAATGAGAATATTTGCTCTTCTTTATCTTCTTCTTGTATAGCTTCCGGAAATAGCAAGGTCTCTTCTTCCTTCGGCTTTTTGTTCATCATTCCCTTAATCTTTAGAAAGATGGACTCCTTTTCCCCTGAAAAATCGTCAAGTATTTCCGTATCTTCATAGAATATTTGCATATCCTTTGTTTCAAACGCTTCTTTAACACCTTCCCATTTCTGCTTTTTCAGCCTCACATAACGGGACGGATACAGTAATATATTTTGCTGGTAACGTGATATGTAGTCTTTCAGCTTAATTAATTGTGCCAACACTTTTCCCCCTAAAACACCTTTACTTTTCTATTAATCAAATTTTTTTGTATAGATCGTTTCATACTTTGGTTCTTTATTTAAATGTGTTTGCAATAATGAAAATCGCTCTACTTGGAATGATGGATTTGCTTCTGGGAGTGTAAATTCCGACAAAAGCATGTCATGACGAAACTTCTCTGAGCCTGCCCATTTCCTAGCAAGGGTAATATGTGGATGAAACGGTCTTGTCTCTAAAGTAAAGCCTGCCCTTTTGCATTTTTCAAATACATTCTCTCTCAATTTGTGCAGAGTTGAGTTTTCCTCCACTCCTAACCAGAAAATCCGCGGACTGTCCTGACTGCCGAATACACCTAATTTGTTTATATTCAACGTAAAGCTGTCTATATCATAAGTATCCTCATCCAAAATAGCGGTAAGCTTGTTCCTTTGTTCTTCAGTCGCTGCTCCTAAAAAAGCTAATGTAATATGGTAGTCTTGTGGATGCACCCATTTTTTGAAAGGAAACGCCTGTTTCAGCTTATTCTTTTCAGTTTCTACCTTCTGCCGGACTTCTTCTGGTAAACCTATTGCAATAAAATAATGTGTATTCGTGTTCATAATAGCATCCTTTTCTTCTTTATCCTATTAAAGGTAAATTATTTTTCATTTATGGGCAATTATAGCTATAATACTATTAAACATTTGCAAAAAGTCCTTTTATGTAAAGAAATATATTGTTATTATATATCCTTTTCGCTTGATTTTAATCTTAATCTTCATGAATCTCGGTTAATTCAAAAGATACAGATGAAAAGGACTACTTTGCATACTAGTTCAATCTTTACCTTATCAGCAATCACCATCTATCAGGATTTTTATTCATATTTACTAAAAAGAAGGTAGGAAAAATTGATGAAATTGTATGGATCCATATCTGAGCTTATTGGAGACACTCCATTAGTTCGGTTAAACCGTATTGGTGATAAGCATGGTGCCGCCATATACGCAAAACTGGAGTATTTTAACCCTAGCAGAAGTGTGAAAGACAGGGCGGCATTCAGTATGATTGAAGCGGCAGAGAAGGCAGGACAGCTAGTACCAGGTTCAACTATTATCGAGCCAACAAGCGGTAACACAGGCATCGGCTTAGCAATGAATGCTGCTGCCAAAGGCTATCGGGCGATTCTTGTCATGCCTGACACTATGACAAAGGAAAGAATCAATATTTTAAAAGCATATGGAGCTGAGGTTGTATTGACACCAGGAGACGAAAAAATGCCTGGCAGTATTAGAAAAGCATTGGAGTTGAAAGACGAAATTGCCAATTCCTTTGTGCCGATGCAATTCAGCAACGAACATAACCCTGAAGCACATCGAAAGACAACTGCTCCGGAAATTATTAAAGCATTGGCTGAACTTAATAAGCCTTTGGCTGCTTTTGTGGCAACTGCAGGGACTGGAGGAACAATAACAGGAACTGGCGAGGTATTAAAAGGTGCGTTCCCTGAAATGCGTGTGCATGTCGCAGAACCTGCTGGGTCTCCAGTTCTTTCTGGTGGTGCTCCTGGAAAGCACAAGCTTGTCGGCACAAGCCCCGGCTTTATTCCAGATATTTTAAACCAGGATGTTTACGATCAAATCCACCTAGTAACAGATGAAGATGCATATGAGACTACAAGAAGACTTGCACTTGAAGAAGGAATATTGGCAGGACCATCCTCTGGGGCCGCTTGCTGGGCTGCCGTCCAAGTGGCTAAAAAATTGTCTCCAGAGGATGTCGTCATCTTCATCGTTTGCGATACTGGTGAGAGATACTTATCAACGGATGTATTCGCCATAGATTAAAAAAGAGTCCCTCTGCTTAAGAGGGACTCACTTATTCTAAGGAACTTATTAAACTAATTGCCCACATTCACTTTCAATTGCATCTTTAAACAGCTTCTGCAAATTCCTCGTAACAGGACCAATCTCTCCGTTTCCAACAGGCACATTGTTTATTGAAATAATCGGCATCACTTCTGCAGTTGTGCTAGATAGGAAAACTTCATCAGCATCTATCAAATCCTCAATTGTAAAGGATGCTTCTATTGCTTCTATTTCGTTTTCCTTGCATAACTGTATGATTTTCTGTCTTGTAATTCCGTTTAAGATTAATTGGTTTGCTTCATGTGTTTTAACACTATTATCTTTTATAATCCAGATATTAGAAGAGCTTCCTTCTGTTACTGTCAAGTCGCGATATTGGATGCTTTCATAGCAGTCGGCTTCTACCGCTTTCTGCTTCGCAATTACATTGCCAAGTAAATTTAAGCTCTTGATATCACATCTTGACCAGCGAATATCTTCCACAGTAATTGCGGCAACACCGTTATCCATCTGGTCAGTAGGTATTTTAACTTCTTTCGTATAAGCTATATAAGTCGGAGGAGTATCCTCGGAAGGAAATGCATGGTTCCTCGAACTGGCGCCTCTTGTGACCTGCATATAAATTATTCCTGTTTCAAGGTTGTTCTTGTCAACAAGCTCTTTCATCAACATGCTTAGTTCTTCAACAGTATACTCTATCTTGATACTGAGCTTATCACCGCTGCTCAGCAAGCGTTCGAGATGCTCACTTGCCGTAAACAGTTTTCCATTATAAACTCTTATCACTTCATATATACCGTCACCAAACTGATAGCCTCTGTCCTCAATATCTACCTTAGCTTCAGATCTGTCAATAAAAGCTCCATTCATCCATACAATACTCATTTTCTCTCCCCCTTAACCCTGTTAGTAATAATTTATTTTGCTAGTTCATATATAGCTTGAGCATAGATTGCTGTTGCTTTCAGCAAATCCTCAACAAACATATACTCATTCTTTTGATGGGCTATATCATCTCTGCCTGGAAACAGTGGGCCAAAGGCAACACCATTTTCCAAAGATCTCGCATATGTTCCGCCGCCAATGGAAATAAGTTTCGGCTCTTCGCCTGTCTGCTCCAAATAAACCTTGCTCAATGTTTGGATTAGTTCTGAATTTTTATCCACATGATGTGGTTTTGAATCTGTAAAATTCTCAATAAAGAATCCCTGACTCGCAAGCAGCTCATCTAGAACAGCTTTTGTCTTATCCATCTCATTTGTTACAGGATACCGACAAGTTAGTCCTAATTTGCCGCCCACTTGTTGCTCATATTTAAGAATACCCACATTTAACGTTAAATCTCCCGTTATATCATCATTATAAGCTACTCCAAGTTTTTGTCCTCTAGAGTCATCTTTAAAGTACCTGTTAACAAACTGGAAGTAATTCTCGGCTTTTTCATCAAGCTGCAATTCCGCCAAAAAGGATACAAGCTTAAGTCCGGCATTTACTCCGTTATTCGGCTCCATTCCATGTGCCGAAACACCTTCAAGCTCTAATACTAGATTACCTGAATCTACTATGTATTTACCCTTAATTTTTTCCTGACTTAAAAATTCCTGAAAGCGCTGAATAATTTCCGTCTGATCTGATTGAATATGCAGTCTTGCTTCGGCAAAATCTGGAACCATATTGTATCTTCTGCCGGAAGTAAATGAAACTACTTCTACTTTGCCTGTCTTGTATACTGCTTTCTTTTCAAGCGATTGTATAATGTCAAAATCAGAAATTCCCTTTTCAGCATAAATAATCGGAAAATCCGCATCTGGAGCAAAACCCATTGTCGGCATTGGTTCTTCTTGGAAGTAAGTTGTGACACATCTCCAGTCACTCTCTTCATCTGTCCCAATTATCATTTTGACTTCCTTTGTTAAAGGCAAATCTAATTCTTTTATGATTTTCATGGCATAATATGCTGCCATCGTTGGTCCTTTATCATCCAGAGCGCCTCTTGCAAATATTTTACCATCGCGAATTTCTGCACCATAAGGATCACTTGTCCAGCCGTCCCCTTCTGGCACAACATCCACATGACAAAGAATTCCGATACTTTCATTCCCGCTTCCCAACTTTACATGACCTGCTACGTTCTTTACATTCTTTTCTTCAAACCCATCTCTTTTGCCAAGCTCCAGCATAAATGTCAAAGCATCCTTTACACCTTGCCCAAACGGAGCATCTTTTGTTGCATTTTCTTCATCCAGCACACTTTTGATTTGTAGTAAGCCTTGTAAATCATGGATGAAATCATCTTTACGATTATGTACTTCTTTTAACCAGTCCAATGCTTTCATTAAAAAAGCCTCCTTAACATATCATTTGATATGTTTTTGCTCGTTTAAAGGAAAGAATATCCTTCATTAGCTTTTATTCTTATTTTATAGAATATATAAAAGTATTTTACCATAATCTCCCCAATTCTTTTCAATAAAAGACATACCCTCCCCGCAAAAACATGTCTCTTTCAAAGTTATTTCTGTTTTTCAATACTTTTTCTATCCTTTCCATACAATAAGGAATCATCATTTATCTTACACAAAAATTTTCAGTTTATAGTATCTTCCTGTAGAATTAAGAAAAAAAGATTAAGAAAGGATTGGCGTCATGGGATATATTGAGGAATTACGGCAAAAGGTTGGTAAGATGCCGTTAATACTGGTTGGTGCTGTTGTCATTATTGCTGATGCTGATAAAAAAGTTCTCTTGCAGGAAAGAACACATCCTCATAAAGTATGGGGTTTGCCTGGGGGGTTAATGGAATTGGCAGAAAGTACAGAAGAAACGGCGAAACGGGAGGTCTGGGAAGAAACTGGCTTGCATGTAGAAAAACTAAAACTTCTAAACATTTACTCTGGAAAAGAGTTTTATACAGTTGCTGCAAACGGAGATCCCTTCTATTCGGTTACTGCTGCTTATTACACTAAGCATTATAATGGACAAATTCAAGTTAACAAGGAAGAAGCTTTTGGACTGGAATTTTTTGATTTAGAGCATCTGCCTGCAAATATGGTTGGCAGTCATCGGCGATTTTTGCAAGACTATTTCGCCTTGTCTAAAATATAACAACAAGCGGCTGGATCATCCAAGCCGCTTGTTTTTTTCTTATTGATATACATAACTATCAAACAGATCTAACATTTCTTGCTCATCGTAATCCACTGCATAATCATAGGCAGTAACGCCGTACGCATCTTCTATATTCACCTCTGCTCCATTATCGAGCAAGAGCTGAAGAAGCTCAAGATCTGCATCTGAATAAACTGCATACATTAGCGGTGTCATTCCATCTTCATCCTGAGAGTTAGGATCTGCACCACTTTCAAGCAACGTTTGCACTGTATCAATGTCATTTTGATATGCTGCTTCATGAAGTTCCGTATAAACATCGTAATATAGATCTTTATCTTCCGGGTATAAATAATCCTCTGTAGCACCAGAGTTTATGAATTCAGCAAAATCGGAATTTTGAACGAATGACGTAATTCCAGCAATAGCAGCTACAATCAATCCGCAGAAAATAATAACGCCTGCTACAAATGCTGAAATTCCTATCCACATTCCCCTTCTTGATTCCTTTAACGGCTGCAAATCTTCTCCGTTATAAAAGGACTCAATCGCATAAATCCTTTTCGGTAAATGAGGATGTGATGACAGCTTTTCATTGAACCATACAAAGAAGCCGCTCTCCTTCTCCAGCTGTTCCATATATGCCTGTTTATTAACTTTATTGTATAAAATTGTACCAATTCCAAGCATCGTCAATGCATTTTTTGCTGCATCAAAAGATTGAACATAATATGCTGCTGTTCTGTCACAAGTATATTCACATGCTCGTGAGTATGCATTTCCCAGGAAAGGAATATATAGTGCCGGTAACAGGAAAAATCCAAAATGAACATGTTTACGTTTTAAGTGGGTAAATTCATGGGCCAAAATGAACATTACCTCTTTTTCGGCACCTCTGTCGACCATTTCAAAAATACTGGAATACAAAACTACCATATTTCTACGCACAAATTTGGTCGCAAATGCGTTTAGGATACCTTCTGATTCAAGTATATAAATATCCGGGAGCTTGCTTAGCTCAAGATCTTTGGCAATTCCCACCGCCTTTGTATAAAGCTCAGGAAATTGATCTTCTCCCAGTTTAACTCCATTTCGTCTTATGCCAGCCATCGAGAGTGCATGTAAAAACAGCATAACTGCAATAAATGCGGCATAGATAATAATTCCAACAACGGAAAAAAGCAATAAAATAAGCGTGCCGATACTTACAAGCAATACAAGCACAAAGTAAATGTTCTCTTTAGGATGAACCAGCTGATCTTTTCTTATGTTTTCCAATCACATATCCTCCAAAAATGTTTATCGTTTTTGATTATAATGGAAAAAAAGGTGTTAATAAACATTTTTATTTCACTTCATATAAATTATTATCATAAAGTTCATAGTTTGTACCATATGATTATGTAAGAAGGAAAGCCAGGGGGTGGTATATTTATACAGTAATAATCAAATATTTTGTAAATTTGAGCAAATAATGTAGAATTAATAAGTAAATAGGGATACAATATTTATATAAGTTCATTATTATTCACTATAGCCATTTGAAAAGGAGTTGTCTGTAAAGAAGAAAATTACATACGCTTGAAGAAATAATCTTCAAATAAGCTGTCGGTCGTAGGAATTTGCCAAAGGTTTGAAAAAAGGATAGGGAGTGGTTTATTGAAACCTTCAACTAACCGGATGTTAAACCGTATCAAATCCGTCTACATGTTTATTAGTAAGCGTGGAACAGTAACAACACAAGAGCTGGTGGAGGAATTTGGTATTACTCCTCGAACGATTCAAAGGGATTTGAATGTTTTAGCTTATAACGATTTGGTGAAAAGTCCAAGTCGTGGAAAATGGACAACAACTAGAAAAAAAGTGAAAATGACATCTTAAAATGTAGATTGATTATCAATAATATACAGCATCCTAACGTGCAATATAAAAAAACGCCAAAATTGGTTTGGCGTTTTTTTATGCTGCATGTTTTAGTTTACTTCGTATTCTTGCAGACTTTGTATTTCCTCTTCTGTCAGTTCCCTGTACTCCCCAAGCTCTAAAGTTTCGTCAAGGGCAAGCGGACCCATAGAAATCCTCTTTAGATAAATGACCTTCTTTCCAACACTCTCAAACATTCTTTTAACTTGATGGAATTTGCCCTCTGAGATTGTAAGTTCAATATCAGAGGTTTCTCCGGATTTCAATATATCGAGATGCCCAGGTTTGGTTACATAGCCGTCATCCAGCGTAACGCCTTTCTTGAAGGACTCAATATCGTCTTCTGTAACCATTCCTTTTATAACAGCAAAATAAATTTTCGGAACATGCTTTTTCGGCGAAAGGAGACGATGGGAAAGTTTGCCGTCATTAGTGAGCAGCAATAACCCCTCTGTATCCTTATCAAGCCGGCCGACAGGAAAAGGATTGTAAACTGCATCCTCAATCTCCAATAAATCAATCACTGTCTGTTCTCGTGCATCCTCAGTCGCGGAAATGACCCCAGGTGGCTTATTCATCATCAGATAAATAAACTCCTTATATTCCACCACTTCCCCATTTAACGTAATCACATCATGGTCAGGATCGACCTGTTGCTTAGCATCTTTAACAACTTCATCATTAACCTTAACAGCTTTACTTTTCAAAAGGGACTTTACATCTTTTCTGCTGCCATATCCTATATTGGCAAGCAGTTTATCAATTCTCATTTTTTTCATTCATCTTGCCGTCCGTTTCCTCTTTTTATTTATGTGCTTCTTATTAAAATGGAAGCCTTAGCTTTCTTTTAATGGATTCAGCTCTTTCTCCAAGTAACATGTAAACAAGCTTAGAGCGATATGCCAAATATGCGTAAATCACCCCGCCGGAAATCGCAACAATTCCTACCATTATAAGAGAGGAAACGACTGATTCTGGCTTCAAGAATAATCCAAGCAGGCTGTATATAATTTCCGCACCAACAAACATTAGAAAAGTAAACCCAATAATTAATACACTTCTCCGCAGGACAAGCCTGAAGGGATATTTCGCAAATACCTTTATGACAAAGATATTAATCAATATTGCAGCAGTATATCCTAATGCAGTTGCCAAAATGGCACCATTCGCTTCCCATCTCTCAATAAGCGGCATATTTAAGCTCAGTTTGACCAATAGTCCGACTAAAAGACTCAAGACAGTAAATCGCTGCTCATTTATCCCTTGCAGGATTGCGGCAGTGACAGCATACAAAGAAAATAAAATAGCAACTGGTGCATATAAACGCAGCACCTCTGATCCTAAAGCCAAATCCTCTGTCCCGTAGAACAGCCGATAAATCGGCTCAGCTAATACGGATAATCCTATTGTTGCCGGTAATGTAATAAATAATAATATTTGAAAGGCCTGATTTAAATTATGGTTTACAGACTTTTGATCTCCATTAACAAACGCTCTTGTAATCATCGGAACGAGTGTCATGGAAAAGGCAGTTGCCAACGAAACTGGAATAATGACAATTTTATGTGTCTGATAATTGAATGCATTTAATTGTGTCTCCGAAATGGCACTTAATCCTACTACAGCCATAGCACGGTTAAATGTAATCGTATCAATAAACTGAAAGAGCGGGTTTGCTATTCCAACGAAAACGAATGGTGCAGCAGAAATAAGTATCTCCTTATACATAGACCTTAACGAAATATCCGTACTTTGCTGCCTGTCTTCTAGGAGCATGGAGTTAAAATATTTTTTTCTTTTTAGCCAGTAATAGATGAGTACTGCCAGTCCGCCAATTGCACCGACAAATGCTGCAAATGTCGAGATGCTGACTGCTGTAACAATATCACCTTTGAAAACATACAAAACAGCGGCAGCTCCGCCAAGCATGAAAACAATTCGTACAATCTGCTCTACAACTTGAGATACAGCAGACGGTCCCATTGATTCATGTCCCTGGAAGAAACCCCGAATCAAACTCATAACAGGTACAACAATGACAGCAAAGCTTACTGCCCTAATGACAGTGGTAACATCCTTGACACTGGAATTAAGATCATCCTCAGGGATATTAATCTCTGCAAGAAATGGCGCGAGGAAATACATGGCAAGGAAACAGACGAATCCGGTACAGGTCATCACAACCAGACCAGACTTAAATAGCCGCCTACTGACACCATACTCCCCCATCGCATTATATTTGGAAATAAATTTGCTGACAGCAAGAGGAATCCCTGCTGTTGCAATACTGATGACAATCGTATAAGCTACATATGAATATTGATAAAGGATAGTTCCTTCTTTTCCGACAATCATATTAAATGGGATTACATAGAACAATCCCAGTGCTTTTGATATCATAGTTCCGAGTGTTAGAATAAACGTACCTCTCAACAATTTTGACGACATATAATCCCTTCCTTAAGTGAAGCTTAACTGCAATCTAACATAACAAAGTATTTTAACATGAAATGGATAAGTTACTAAGTGTAATAATGAGCATTTTTTTTACACACTATTAGTAGTTTACCTTTTCTTGACTAGAAACGCTACTTTAGCTTTCAAATGAAGAAATTGGTCTATTAAAGACTCTCAATATAGGAAAAAGAAAGTAGGTTCATCTATGCAATATGAAGTAATTGTAATTGGCGGCGGTCCTTCTGGATTAATGGCAGCTATTGGCGCTGCCGAATCTGGAGCAAAAGTCCTATTGATTGATAAAGGGGAAAAGCTTGGCCGGAAGCTTGCTATTTCAGGGGGAGGCAGATGCAATGTTACAAACAGACTGCCTGTTGAAGAAATAATTAAGCATATCCCAGGGAACGGACGCTTTCTTTACAGTGGATTTTCGATCTTCAACAATGAAGATATTATCCAATTTTTCGAGAATTTAGGAATTGCTTTAAAGGAAGAAGATCATGGAAGAATGTTTCCGGTTTCCAATAAAGCTCAGTCCGTTGTTGATGCCTTATTGCAGGAACTGAGCAGGCTGAATGTTGAAGTTCGCACAAATACGCCTGTCAAAAAGGTTTCTTATAATCAAGACGGTACAAAAACAATATTTATGCAAAATGGTAAAGAGGCAGTAGGTAAGTCGCTCATCATTGCTGTGGGCGGTAAATCCGTGCCTCATACCGGCTCGACAGGTGATGGGTATGCTTGGGCAGAGAAAGCAGGGCACACCATTACCGAGTTATTCCCAACTGAAGTGCCCGTCACTTCAAGGGAAGCATTTATCAAGGAAAAAACATTGCAAGGATTGTCTTTAAGAGACGTCGCGCTAAGTGTACTAAACCAAAAAGGAAAACCTATTATCACACATAAGATGGATATGATTTTCACTCACTTTGGTATTAGCGGTCCGGCAGTTTTGCGCTGTAGTCAGTTCGTCGTGAAAGAGATGAAGAAAACTGGTTTATCAGAGATTCCAGTTTCTATCGATTCCTTTCCTACTAAAAAGGAAGAACCCTTGTTTCAGGAAATAAGTAAACTCGTCAAGGACGAGCCCAAAAAAGCAGTTAAAAACATCTTAAAAGGTTTCTTAACAGAACGATATTTACTATTTTTACTTGAGCTTGCAGAAATTGATCCTGCTGCACAAGGGGCTACTGTCTCACAAGATAAGTTAAAGAAATTTACGTCTCTTTGCAAAGGATTCTCTTTTAAAGTCAACGGAACAATGCCATTGGAGAAAGCATTTGTTACTGGCGGAGGTGTTTCGATCAAGGAGATTTATCCACAGACGATGGAGTCAAAGCTTATGCCAGGACTGTTCTTTTGTGGAGAGATACTGGATATCCATGGATATACCGGAGGATATAACATTACCTCTGCATTTGTGACTGGAAGGCTGGCTGGTGTTAATGCCGCTTTAGAATCAAAAAATTCGTATATCTAAAAAAACGGCTGAACGGTTTAGTGGATCGTTCAGCTTTTATAAATAATCATCGAGGAGAAACAATATATTTGTTCTTCTTCACCCTCTTGTAATGCAGCAACATTATACTTTATATCTACTAGTTTTTTTTCATCGAGCTTCTCCAAAAACTTATTCATTTCCATTTCCAAGTCTTTCTCATGCTCTTGGTCAAATAGTTTTACTTTTATCATCCATTCTAACTCCCCTTATAAGACAGAATATTCTATTAAAGAGAATAGCCAATATAACGATATTTTAGTCACATAAAAGAGAAAAAAATAACCCCTTCGCTATTGCGAAGGGGTTATTTTTTTACACTGTTTTACCATTCCAGTTAAGCATACCGCCAACCATGTTAACAACTTTATAGCCTCTGTCTTCAAGAAAATAGCATACATTTTCACTTCTTTTTCCAGAACGGCAGATAAAAATATACTCTTTATCTTTTGAGAAATAGTCTAGCTTTTCAGGAATATCATTCATGCGAATATGCTTGGCTCCAGGAATCATTCCTTCTGCTACTTCTTCATCCTCACGAACATCAACAAGCTCCAGGTTTTCCCCTTTATTCAGCTTATCTTCTAATTCATCTGTTGTTATTGTCTTAACTTCTTCCATTTATTGTTTCCTCCATTCTACCGGTACTAATCTTGATAACTTCCACTCATTGTAATATAGAACAATTAAAAAAAAGATGCAAATCCAATGCCCGTTTCCTACAAACGCAAAAAGTCCAGCCACACAATATGGCTGGACTTCAACTCATTAATTCGCAACTATATTAACTAATTTTCCAGGAACAGCAATAATCTTTCTAACTGTCTTTCCGTCGATTTGCTCTTTAACTTGACTGTCTTCCATTGCGATTTGCTCAAGCGCATCCTTATTAGCATCAGCAGGAACCATCAACTTTGTTTTTACTTTACCGTTGATTTGGATAACGATTTCTATTTCATCGTCTACTAATTTTGCTTCATCATATGCAGGCCATGCCTCATATGCAATTGTACCTGATGAGTTTCCAAGTTTTTCCCACAGCTCTTCTGCTATATGTGGACAGATTGGAGATAGAAGTTTTACGAAGCCTTCAATATATGCTTTTGGAAGTGCTTCTACTTTGTAACATTCATTAATGAAGACCATCATTTGTGAAATTGCCGTATTGAAACGCAAGCCCTCGAAATCCTCAGTAACCTTCTTCACTGTTTGGTGATAGACCTTGTCAAGACCTTTCGCTTCGTCGATTGCTTGAATTTTGCTGGAAATCTCGCCATTATCATCCACAAGTAATCTCCAAATACGGTCTAGGAATCTTCTTGAACCATCAAGTCCGTTTGTTGACCACGCAATTGCAGCGTCAAGCGGCCCCATGAACATTTCATACAAACGAAGTGTATCGGCACCATGGCTTGACACGATTTCATCTGGATTCACAACATTTCCTTTGGACTTACTCATTTTTTCATTGTTTTCACCAAGAATCATCCCTTGGTTAAACAGCTTTTGGAAAGGCTCTTTCGTAGGTACAACACCTAAATCATACAATACCTTATGCCAGAAGCGTGCATACAGTAAATGAAGAACTGCATGCTCTACACCGCCGATATAAATATCAACTGGAAGCCATTCTTTCAGTTTTTCTGGGTCTGCGATAGCTTCGCTATTTTTTGGATCGATATAACGAATATAGTACCAGCTGCTCCCTGCCCATTGTGGCATCGTGTTCGTTTCCCGTCTGCCTTTTTTACCTGTTACCGGATCTACTACATTAACCCACTCAGAGATGTTAGCCAATGGTGATTCACCAGTGCCAGATGGTTTAATTTCGGCTGTATCAGGCAATGCCAGCGGCAATTCTTCGACAGGTACGCCTGTCATCGTGCCATCTTCCCAATGAATGATTGGAATAGGTTCACCCCAATATCTCTGACGGCTGAATAACCAGTCGCGAAGTCGATAAGTTACTTTTTTCGTGCCGATGTTCTTCTCTTCAAGCCACGCAATCATTTTAGAGATTGCTTCTTCCTTTTGCAAACCATCAAGGAATTCGGAATTAACATGGGCTCCATCACCAGTGTATGCTTCTTCTTGTACATTTCCACCAGACACAACTTCCTTAATTGGAAGATCGAAAGTCTTTGCAAACTCAAAGTCTCTTTCATCATGTGCAGGAACTGCCATTATGCTTCCTGTTCCATAGCTGACAAGCACATAATCTGCAATCCAAATTGGCATTTTTTCACCATTAACTGGATTAACAGCATAAGCTCCTGTAAACACACCTGTTTTTTCTTTAGCAAGGTCCGTTCTTTCCAAATCGCTCTTGCTCTTAATTTTCTCTAAATATGCTTCAACTGCTTCCTTCTGCTCTGCCGTTGTAATTTTGTCCACTAAAGCATGCTCTGGTGCTAGAACGGCATATGTTGCACCAAAAAGTGTATCCGGTCTAGTTGTGAAAACAGTGAATGTGTCTTCATGATTTTCAATCTTGAACGTCACTTCCGCTCCTTCAGAACGTCCGATCCAGTTTCTTTGCATTTCTTTAATGCTTTCCGGCCAATCCACTTCATCTAAATCTTCTAGCAAACGGTCAGCGTATGCTGTAATCTTTAGAATCCATTGTCTCATCGGGCGTCTTTCAACAGGATGTCCGCCCCTTTCGCTTTTTCCGTCGATTACTTCTTCGTTTGCAAGAACTGTGCCTAATGCAGGACACCAGTTTACTGCTACTTCATCGACATATGCTAAGCCTTTTTCAAACAGCTGAAGGAAAATCCATTGTGTCCATTTATAGTATTCTGGATCCGTTGTGTTGATTTCTCTGTCCCAGTCATAAGAGAAACCTAATGAATTGATTTGACGTCTGAATGTTTCAATGTTCTTCTCTGTAAACAATGCAGGATGGTTACCTGTATCCAATGCATATTGTTCTGCAGGCAATCCGAATGCATCCCATCCCATTGGGTGAAGGACATTAAAATCCTGCATTCTTTTCATTCGTGAAAGAATATCAGTAGCTGTATATCCTTCTGGATGTCCTACATGAAGACCAGCTCCAGATGGATAAGGAAACATATCAAGTGCATAGAATTTCTTTTTCCCTTTATCTTCACTTGTTTTGAACGTTTTATTTTGTTGCCAATAGTTTTGCCATTTCTTTTCTATGTTTTGATGATTAAAGCTCATCTTATTTCCTCCTATTATTTTTCTCTTTCGCAGGGGTGTTTTCCTTAGAAAACAAAAAATCCCCTCATCCCAATAGGGACGAGAGGAATATATGTATAATCTCCCGCGGTACCACCCACAATTAGTGAATAATTCACTCGCTTCATTATCCCTTAACGCGGTGTACGGCAAGCATTACTGTTAGTTCACACTTGCAACTCAAAGGCGAGTTCAAGATTTTTTTTGACTGGCTTGCACCGTCCGCCAGCTCTCTTCAACAAAAAAGCATCTTTACTATTCCTTTTCCTAGCTGTTGCCCTATATGATGTTTATTGTATGTTATTTTCCCTCTGGATGCAAGCAGTTATTAAGCAAGAACTCTGTACGCCGTTTCCTTTGTTAAAGCATATTCAGTACTAGGATTTTTTGTCACTTTTTGTTTACCTCAAGGGATGCTACCAATTGCAGTAGCCTTTTATCCTGTCTTTTACCTGCAATCACAGAAACACCGACAGGAACACCATCCACTTCTGCCAGGGGAATATTCACTTGCGGCAAGCCAGTTAAACCTGCAATGCAGCAGAGCTGAAATGTCCTGCTTCTGCGCAGTTCAAGTTCCTCCACAGACAGATTGAGTAATGGAGCTTTTCCAGGGGAAGTCGGAATGATTAAAAGGCCATCATTCTTTAGAAGTTTTTCCATTTTTTCTTGTATCATACGTCTTTTCTCTAAAAATGGTGCTGTATCAGCTTCAGCTAGTGTACTTGCCCATTGGAACCGTTCTGCAATCCCAGGTCCAAAGGAAGGGTTATACTGTTTAATCCAATCACCATGCTCCTCCCAAATCTCCCTGCCTTGAAGCATTCTGAACGTTTCTGCCCATTCTGTGAGCCCCTCATCTGCCAATATTTCTTGATAGTGTGGGAGAGAAGATGTCTCCAAATTTTTCAATTCAGCTAATAATGCTTCTTTGGCGTTTGGCTCAATCAATTCCCAGGCATCTTCTGCCATAATAATTCGAGTAAAAGGAGCTGTTTCCTTTTCCTGTTCCTCTTCTATTAATACGTTTCCGACCTTCCATAATGTCTCTGCGTCTCTTGCCATCCAGCCGACAGTATCAAAGCTTTTAGCTAAAGGAATAACGCCTTCAATATTAACGAAATCATGGGTAGGACGTATGCCATAAATCCCACAGTAAGAGGAAGGAATCCGGACCGATCCGCCTGTATCAGTACCAATCGCAAAATCAGTTAAACCTGCTGCGACTGCTACGGCAGATCCGCATGATGAGCCACCAGGGATACGCTTAGGGTCTTTGGGATTAATGGGGGTACCGTAATGAAAGTTCTCTCCATTGAGACTGTACATCAGTTCATCCGTAATAGTTGTTCCTTCCAGCCTTGCGCCACTGTTCAGTAAGAGGCCGATAGAGGGAGCTGTTTCCTGTGCTTCTGGATGGGTCTTTAGCCAATCGGGATTTCCTGCCGTCGACCGATGTCCTTTTATGCCAAACACATCCTTTACTGCAAAGCTTAATCCTGACAATTCCCCTTTATTTAACGGTTCCCGTACAACCTCTTTATCTGCATATGCTCCAAAATCCTTTACCATCTTCTCCCCATCCTTCCCATAATTAAACTTGTAAATGTGTGACGATATTATAGTCCTTTATAGCCCATTGCAATCCTGTATAATGGATATTGCTTATACATGCATTTGTTAAGTAAGTATTGTCTAAAGTAATCTCCTCGTTTGACAAAATCCTTAAAATTGTATGAATTACGGCACCATGAGCTACAAGCAAGATATTATTTTGAGGATAGCTTTGCAATATATATGCCAATCCTGCTTTCAATCTCTCCTCAAGTTCCAAGTAAGCCTCCTCATTTGGATATACCATATCTGGATAAAGGGCCTGTCTTTCCTGCTTTGTTTTTCCTTCTGCATCCCCAAAGCTCCTTTCAATGAACTCTGCCATTTCCACTAAAGGCAGGTTTAAAGCCTCGTTAATGATAGACGCAGTCTCTTTTGCCCTCATAAGAGGGCTGGTGATGACAAGATCCCATTTAGATTCCTTTAAATAGTCCCGGCATTGTTCCGCTTGTCTAATACCGTTTGCATTCAAAGGAATATCGGTTCTGCCTTGAATCTTCCCTAATGAATTCCAATCTGTCTCTCCATGCCTTATTAAACAAATATTAGTCATTTTTTAAATTCCTTTCTATAAACAGAGCATGCTATTTCTACTGTAGTTTAAATAGTCTAATTTTTCAATAAATTATCTATATTATCACTATAGATAATGAGAGTAACCGCTTCAATTAACAGAAAATAACTAATTTTCCGCCTTCATGAAGTTGGAGTAATTTCTATTGCAGGACGTCCGAAATCGAATTACACTTATTGCTGGTAGCAAATTAAATGAATGAAAAGGAGCACCAATATGCCTAGAGCACTATGGCTTTTAGTAATCGGAATGGCTGTCAATGTCACTGGCTCTTCTTTGCTTTGGCCATTGAACAGTATATATATACACGACCACCTCGGAAAATCACTTACAGTTGCCGGCTTTATATTAATGCTTAATTCTGGCGCAAGTGTTATCGGAAATTTAGTTGGTGGCGCGCTTTATGATAAATTAGGAGGCTATCTCTCCATACTTCTTGGTATATCGTTAACAGCTGTGTCCTTGCTAGGTTTATCCATCTGGAATGCTTGGGGGGCTTATTGCTTCTTCTTTACACTTTCCGGATTCGGATCAGGAATCATTTATCCCAGCATGTATGCAATGGCTGGAAACGTCTGGCCAGAGGGAGGCAGAAAAGCGTTTAACAGCATTTACGTTGCCCAGAATGCCGGGGTTGCATTAGGATCGGCAATTGGCGGATTAATCGCATCTTATTCCTTCACTTGGATTTTCATATCTAATACAATTATGTATGTTGTATTTTTCTTTATTGCATTATTGAGTTATAAAAATATTCAAGTTCAGCCGGCAGTGCACAACTCAGCCGAAAACGGTATCAAACGAAAACGAGCACAGCGAAACCCAGCTGTTTATGCCCTTACAATCCTCGGTTTTAGTTATTTGCTTTGCTGGATTTGTTATGTGCAATGGCAAGCAACTATTTCTACCCATACTCAGGAATTAAACATTCCGCTTGCTCAATACAGCCTTCTTTGGGCAGTAAATGGCGGACTTATTGTATTTGGCCAGCCTCTTATCAGCTTGTTTACGAAGAAGATAGTCACTTCTGTAAAGATGCAGATGTTAATTGGTATCATTATCTTTATCATTTCTTTCCTTATCGTCGGGCAAGCAGAGATGTTTGCAGGATTCCTGGCAGCAATGATTATTCTAACAATTGGAGAAATGTTAATATGGCCTGCTGTTCCAACAATAGCAGATAAGCTTGCTCCTAAAGGGCGCGAAGGCTTCTTCCAGGGTATTATCAACAGTACAGCAACTGGCGGCAGGATGATAGGTCCTTTATTAGGAGGATATCTTGTCGATGTTAATGGAATTGGGCTGCTTGTGCCTGTATTAATTTTCTTGCTTATAATTGGCATGGCAGCATCTTATTTCTATGATGCACCATTAAAAACTGGCAAGATAAGAGTGCCTAAAACAGAATAAATACAAAAAAGGGCGATTCATCATTAGAATCGCCCTTTATAAATTGCACAGATTTCATCTACGGCAATTGAAGCGCCATTTGATTTTGTTTATCCTGTATCAGCAGTCTCATTCTGTATAATTGATCCCTTTGCTGAGCGTTAGCACTATGATCCATCGTCTGCAAGTCATTAAATACATTTTCGAGCTGAAATTGCGCGTCAGTATATTCTTCAATATTGTAATGCTCCTGTATCTGAGCAATCTTGTATTGCTCTTCTGCAAAGCCAATTGCTGTATTACATCTTTCCAAAAGCTCATCTATAGAATCACGAGTTGCCAAATTTTAGCCCTCCCAACAAGTCTTGCTGCTTAGAAGCAATAGTGCTTCGCTACATATTATCTGTAGACTGCAACCTTCTTATTACTTCCTTTTCTTTACTGAATTATCGTTTTTTGAGACAGCAGCCAAATATACTGTTTGGATAAGAAGCATTTACATGTTAAAATTTTTGTTATGCATTTAGATTGCATTATAAGGAGGTCATTCTTTTGAGTCAGCAAAATCCGTTTGCTTATGCAGCTGATAATAAAAGATATCATACATGGAATTATCATTTGCGAGGCGAGTTTGGACATAAAGTATTTAAAATTGCGCTGGACGGCGGCTTTGACTGCCCAAACCGTGACGGCACAGTCGCACACGGTGGCTGCACATTCTGCAGTGCTGCGGGAAGCGGGGACTTTGCAGGTAATCGTGTCGATTCACTGGAGAAACAATTTAACGATATTAAAGGGAGAATGCACGAAAAATGGAAAGATGGCAAATATATGGCATATTTTCAAGCATATACAAATACACATGCCCCTGTTGAAGTGTTGAGGGAAAAATATGAGACAGTTTTGAAGCAGGAAAATGTCGTGGGAATTTCCATTGCGACTAGACCTGATTGTCTTCCTGATGATGTTGTTGAATACTTGGCAGAATTGAATGAACGCACCTATTTATGGGTAGAGCTTGGTTTGCAGACTGTTCATGAAAAAACAGCACAGCTTATAAATAGAGCGCATGATTATCAAACATATGTGGATGGTGTCAACAAGCTGAGAAAGCATAATATTCGCATCTGTTCACATATTATCAATGGGCTTCCGCTCGAAACGAATGAAATGATGATGGAAACAGCGAAAGAAGTAAGCAAGCTAGACGTACAAGGAATTAAGATACATTTGCTTCATTTGCTTAAAGGGACACCAATGGTTAAACAGTATGAAAAAGGGCTTCTTGAGTTTCTATCCTTTGACGAGTATATACAGCTTGTGTGTGACCAATTAGAAATATTGCCGCCGGAAATGATTATTCATCGAATTACTGGAGATGGACCGATTGATTTAATGGTCGGACCGATGTGGAGCGTCAACAAATGGGAAGTGCTCAACAGTATTGATGCAGAACTAAAAAGACGAAACAGCTGGCAAGGAAAGTTTTATCATCCTGCTGAAAAGGTGATGATATGAAGCTGGATCGCATACTTCCTTTTGCAAGAACATTATTAGAAAAAGCAGTTGGTGATGGAGACATTGCCATTGATGCAACTATGGGTAATGGGCATGATACCAGCTATCTTGCAAACCTTGTAGGAAATGAAGGAAAAGTATACAGCTTTGACATTCAAGACCAGGCTCTAGAGGCAACGGAAAAGAGGCTTGCGGAACTTGATTATTCTAACCGGGTTGTTCTAACAAAAACAGGACATGAAAATGTCGGAAGAATCATCCCTGCAAAGATACATGGTATCGTGAAAGGAGCCATCTTCAATCTTGGCTACTTGCCTGGTGGAGATAAATCAATTGTAACAAGCTCCAATACAACCATATCTGCAGTCGAACAAATATTTAAAATGCTTGCACCAGAAGGAATCATTATTCTTGTCATTTATCATGGACATGAAGAAGGTGCAACAGAAAGAGATGAACTGATCCAATTCGCTGAAAACTTCAGTCAAGAGAAAGCTCATGTTCTTCAATATCAGTTCATTAATCAAAAAAACAACCCACCGTTCATAATTGCTATTGAGAAAAGATAACGAGAAAAAAGGGCAGGACAACCAGTAAATACTGATTATCCTGCCCTTTTACTCATTCCCTTAAAAGTGGGTGCAGGAGGCAATACATGAAGCAATCATAAATATGATTATTTTGAACCATATATTTCGCCAAGGTTCCTTCTCTATAAAATCCTGATCTTTCGAGCATTTTTTGAGATGGAATATTCTCCGGATAAACAATGGCAGAAATCCGATTTAACTGAAGAGCATTAAATCCATAAGAAATAACTTCAGTAATAGCTTCGCTGCCATACCCTTTACTCCAAAAGTCCGGGTGAAGCTCGTAACCGATTTCAGCACGCTTATGCTTTTGGTGCCATGCATGATACCCAATTGTACCAATAAGATTACCACTGCTTTTCTCTACAATTCCCCAGCGAATTCCCTTTTGCATGCTGTAGTTCATATTAAAAATCGCCAGTAAAGAACGTGCTTCCTCAATTGTATTAAAAGGTTCCTGGCCGTAATGCACAGTAACATCAGGACGACTTAATATTGTATAAAGCGCTCTTGTATCTTTTTCATCTAGTTCTCTTAAAAGCAAGCGATCTGTTTCTAGTTCAGGAAACATCGGCAACTCCCCTTGTCGGCCAACAGTTATTTAGACATCGTCCTCATCATTCCTGCAGGAATCATTTTCTGAAACTTACGGTATGCTCGTCCATTAATATAAAAGAAGTAGCCTACAGGTCCGGAAGTTTTAATGATCTCCCTTGCCAGCTTTCTGATATTTTGCTGCTTATACACTTTCTCGTCCGATAAATAAACGCCGAGAAGTCCTCTGTTAATAAGCTTGTGAAACCTTTGATGGGGAAGATTTTTCGTATGCTTGTCTGCTTCTTCTACAAAATGCTTTAAACGGCTGAAAAGCTCTTCCTCATCTTTATAATAGAAACAGAAATTCAAATCGCCGCCCTCTCTGTCTTCCTCTTGATCGATAAAATAATCTAGCAATATATGGAGACCTTGGATATATGGAAAATAGCCGTCTCGGATATTTGAGGAGTAAGCAGGCTGAAAGTCTTTCCTTAATGCATATGAAACTAGACAAAAGATACCTAATGTAGAACCCGAGCATGCGGAAAATTCATACCATTCCATTTCAGGAATTGCATGCTTGTTCTCATTAAACCACGATTTCAATCTTGGTATCCTTTCCTCAACCATAACATGCTTATGTATTTGTAAATCACAATAATAACGGCAAAGTTCAAGTAACTGCTCTTTAATAAATTCGTAATTTTCCAGATCAGCGAGTGTGTCCCGGCATGTTTTCGCTAAATCATATAAATAGCCACCGTCGTCTTGATCTTCCCTAAAGCGATAATAATTGGTCGCTTTTGCCCCGACAGTCAGCGCATGCTCCATCGATTCATGGAGTGCAGAGAAATCCTGGGGATCTAAAGAAGTGCTTCTGTCGCACAGATTATCAAGATAATCACTGATTGTTTGGTATGCCACGATAAACTTAATGGCAGTCTTAAATTCATGCCTTGAAATAAGGGCCATGATTGATCCGCCTTCACAATGGAACGTTTTGTCTTTTATGCTCGCCAAAGCCTGACTTCTCAGTTCAGGATTCGGGATTTGCTTTGCTCTGTTCGTCCAATAATTCAGTTCTTTGTGCACGACAGGAAAAACCTTTAGATACACTTTAGACATTAATGTTAGTGGCATATTTGGTACAGACATTTTTAAAACCTCACTTATACAATATAACCTATCGATTTTAGCTGACTATTAATAAAATCAAGCGCATAGTCAAACACTTCATCTCTTTCCGGTTCGTTAAAGATTTCATGATAGCATTGCGGCCATTCCTTAAATCTCTTTTCTGATAATGGTACCATATTGAACCAGTTTTTCACCATTTTTTTATCTACTACCGAATCGTCTCCTCCTTGCATGAGCAAAAGCGGTAAGTCCTGCATTTTGTTTACATTGGCAAAGGCTGCAGCCATTGCACTTATCATTTCTCTATACCATCTTACAGACACTTTTGTAATATATAAAGTATCATTACTGTCTATTTCCCTAACTTCTGCATTTCTAGTCGCCATATCGATTGTTAATCCTGTATTCATTCTGAGCCTAGGTGCTGCTTTGTTTAAAAGTATTGAAATTGCGCTTAGCACCTTCGGAGGATATTTTTTCAACCCAAGGCAAGGCGATGACAGAATAAGTCCTGCAAGCTTAAGATTCTCCTGTTGCAGCAGGCGAATTGATGCCAAGCCCCCTAAGCTGTGCGCAACTAAAAAAACTGGTAATTCAAATTGATAAGCTGCTTGAATCCAGTCTTTAATTTCAATTGTGTACTCACTGAAAGAGTCGATATGCCCCCTGCTTGACCTTGTTGTCATGCCTTGGCCTGGAAGATCCCCCATCACGACATGAAAACCAGATAAGCGAAACATTTCGATAAGCCAACCATAACGGCGATGATGCTCCATAGCACCATGAACAATCACGACGACTGCTTTAGCCTCTCCTTCCGCTTCCCATTTCCACATAAAAAATCTCCCCCATTCGACTTATCCGTTTACTGCTTCTTCTATTATGTAACACGCAAACGTACTTTGACAAATTTTTAAATTATTTATTGACCTTTGTTCCAGCTAATTTAAGGAAAAATAAAGGTTGCCGCAGTACTCTATGATTAGATGTAAAACACTAAATATAAAAAATTGGTTTTTTTATTATGCACTAACGGGAAAAAAATATTAATAAATAACATCAAGCAAACTTTCGTTGCGAAAATACTTTCCATTCAAGAAAGTTTATTTCTTACTATTTATTTTCTCTAAATTTAACCGATAAATACTTATATAAGAAATAGGTGATGAAAATGAATACAAATGAAATAATACTATATACTGTCCTAGCTCTTTTTTTCGTATTATTCCTTGTAGTTCAAAAAAAGCTGGCTAAAATCGTAAAAGGGCTTCTCTTTTCCTTAATCGTTATTCTAGCTGGAATCAGCTTTTATGTATTAAACTTAGATGATTCCAAGAACTTTGCCTTTGCAAAAGCACGGGTAGAGGAACTAGCTGTTACAGCAAAAGAAAATGTAGAAAAACTGAGTTCTGAAATAACAATTAAAGAATCTGTATTATTAGAAGCAAATGCAATTAATCAGCTGCCAGAACTTCCTAGAGGCTGTGAAGTGACAGCCCTTGCGATGCTTCTGCAATATGCAGGAATAGATGTAGATAAGATGACACTTGCAGAAGAGATTACTAAAAATACGACAGCTTACGAAGTCGTAGACGGCACCATTTATTATGGCAATCCTAATGATGGTTTTGTTGGAGATATGTACTCCCTAGAAGGTCCGGGGCTAGGTGTATACCATAAGCCAATTGCAGAGTTAGCGGAAAAATATCTTCCAGGAGCAATAGTTGACTTCACTGGCTCTGATTTTGATGCTGTAAAAGAGCAGCTTTCTGACGGTCGTCCAGTTTGGGTTATCACTAATTCCAAATATCAGGAGCTGTCTGATGATAACTTCCGCACATGGGTAACTCCAAGCGGTACTATTGATATTACGTACTCCGAGCATTCCGTCCTAATAACAGGCTATGACGAGGATTATGTTTACTTTAACGATCCATTGACAGGTGAACAAAACAAAAAAGCACCCATCGATGATTTTATCGCATCGTGGGTGCAGATGGGAAGCCAAGCAATTACTTACAGCAATTAACTTCCCTTATACTATTCAATTAAACAAGTGTTTTCTCTTTCAAATATTCCTTTTCGAAGGAATATTTTTTTTCGATATAAACACTATGCCAAACCATGAACATCAATACAGTCCAGATTTTACGGCTGTTGTCAGCTTTTCCTTGGCAATGATCTTCCAATAGCTGCAATACAACTGATTTGTTTAGAAGATGGTCTGTATCGCTTTCTTTAATAATTGTTTTTGCCCATTCATTCATTTCATCTTTCAGCCAGTGACGAATTGGCACAGGAAAGCCTAGTTTTTTGCGGGTTAATACATGCTCAGGCACAAAGCTTTCCGCTGCTTTTCTCAAGATATACTTTGTAGTTCCATTTGCAGTCTTTAAGCTTGACGGTATTTTGGAAGCTACTTCAAACACAGCCTTATCCAAGAATGGAACACGCAATTCAAGGGAGTGAGCCATCGTCATTTTATCTGCTTTCAACAAGATATCCCCTCTCATCCAAGTATGGATGTCAATAAATTGCATGCGGTCAACTGGATCATAACCTTTGCTTTCATCATAAAGAGGCTTTGTAATATCCGTATAATCTATGTTTTTGTTATAGATGGACAGCAATTGCGATTTTTCACTTTCCGTGAACATTTTTGCATTTCCGATATATCTTTGCTCCATCGGTGTCACACCGCGTTCAATAAAGCTTTTTCCTTTAACTCCTTCAGGCAGAATAGCTGCAATTGCCCGAAGTAATACTTTTCCGGCTTTAGGAATTTTATTGAAAACCTCCAATGACTGAGGCTCTCGATAGATATTATAACCGCCGAACAGTTCGTCTGCCCCTTCTCCAGATAGAACAACTGTTACATGCTTTCTTGCTTCTTGTGCAACAAAGTATAATGGCACACACGCTGGATCTGCAAGCGGATCATCCATATGCCACATAATTTTCGGAATTTCATTCATATATTCCTGTGGTGTAATGATGCGGCTTATGTTTTCAAGACCAAGCTTATCAGCTGTTTCCTTTGCTACATCAATTTCACTGAACCCATTATGTTCAAAACCAACAGAGAATGTTTTGATTCCAGGATGGAATTCTTTCGCAATGCTCGCAATAATGGATGAATCGATTCCGCCAGAAAGGAAAGATCCAACAGGAACATCACTTCTCATATGCATTTTTACACTGTCAAACAGCACATCTTTGATTTCTTTAACAAACTCTGATTCTGTTTTGTTCACAGGGTTGAAAGATGCTCTCCAATAGCGTTTGATGTCCATTGGTTCTCCAAGCTTTTTCGTGAAGTAATGACCCGGCTCCAGTTTGTTGATACCCTCTGACATCGTATTAGTTTCTGGAACGAATTGATAGGTCAAATAGTGCTGAAGAGATTCATAATTTAAAACATCGCTTTCCAATGCCATCGTAATACTCTTTTTCTCTGATGCGAAGTACGTCTTTTCACCATCATCAAAGTAGAAGAAAGGCTTAATTCCAAATTGATCACGAGCACCATACAGCGTCTTTTCCTGCTTGTCCCAAATAACAAATGCAAACATACCGCGAAGCTTTTCAACAGCCTTTTCTTTTTCATGGCTGTATAGCGCAATGATAACTTCTGTATCTGAGTTAGTTTGGAAAGTTAGTCCTGCCTTCACAAGCTCTTCTCTAATTTCCAGATAGTTATAAACTTCTCCGTTAAAGATGATCCAATAACGTTCATTTTCATATGTTAACGGCTGATGCCCAGACTCGATATCAATAATACTCAATCTTCTGAAGCCAAATTGGATATGTTCATCATAGAAATATCCTTCATCATCCGGCCCACGGTGTGTAATAATTCTATTCATATTCGCAAATTGTTCTTTTTGCGCCTCTTGGAAGTTTTGCTCTTTTTCATGTATACAGCCTACAAAACCACACATACTGCTCACCTACTCCATTCTTCTCCTGATATTAGGAGACCTAAATTACTATTAGTATAAAGTTTTACTGCTAATCTTAAATGTAATCCGAGCTATCTAAAAACATATCTATGTCCTTTTAGCAAATATTGACTACCATTTATATTTTACATTAATTCATTATAGACGAAACTCCTGATAATTTTAAGAGCTAAAAACAAGTAAAATTTTTCTACTGGTTAATTAGACGAAAAAAGAAAGAAGGAGTTACACTTCTTTACCGTGCAACTCCTTCTTTTATTTTCCAGCGACAGCTGTTTTTAATACATCTGATTTATCTGTACGTTCCCAAGGCAAGTCTAAGTCATTACGTCCAAAATGTCCGTATGCTGCTGTTTGCTTATAAATTGGGCGTCGCAGGTCCAGCATCTTAATAATTCCTGCTGGGCGAAGATCAAAGTTTTCGCGAACTGCTTCTACCAGGACATCTTCAGAAACAGTGCCTGTATTAAATGTGTCAATAGAAATGGATACTGGCTGAGCCACGCCGATTGCATAGGCAAGCTGCACTTCAACCTTGTCCGCTAATCCTGCTGCTACGATGTTTTTCGCTACATAACGTGCTGCATAAGCTGCAGAGCGGTCAACTTTAGTTGGATCCTTTCCTGAGAAAGCTCCGCCGCCATGTCTTGCGTATCCACCGTATGTATCCACGATAATCTTTCTTCCTGTCAAGCCTGCGTCCCCTTGTGGTCCGCCAATAACGAAGCGACCTGTTGGGTTAATGAAATACTTTGTATTTTCATCAATTAATTCCGCTGGAACGACTGGTTTGATTACGTATTCCTTTATATTGCGCTGAATTTGCTCTAATGTCACTTCAGGGTGATGCTGTGTACTAATTACAATTGTATCAATTCTTACAGGTTTATCGTTTTCATCATATTCTACAGTAACTTGCGTTTTGCCATCTGGACGCAAATATGGCAAAATTTCCTCTTTGCGTACTTCAGCAAGTCTTCTAGAAAGCTTATGAGCTAAAGAGATTGGCAAAGGCATAAGCTCTTTTGTTTCATTACATGCAAAGCCGAACATTAACCCTTGGTCCCCTGCACCGATAGCTTCGATTTCTTCATCTGACATTGTTCCTTCACGTGCTTCAAGGGCTTGGTCTACACCAAGAGCAATATCAGCAGACTGCTCATCAATTGAAGTAAGCACTGCGCTCGTTTGTGCATCAAAACCATATTTGGCACGAGTGTAGCCAATTTCCTTAACCGTTTCTCTCACAATTTTCGGTATATCCACATATGTAGATGTTGTTATTTCCCCGGCAACTAAAACTAGTCCTGTCGTAACAGACGTTTCTGCTGCAACACGGGCATTTGCATCTTTTGCTAGAATAGCGTCTAAAATCGCATCTGAAATTTGGTCACAGATTTTATCCGGATGACCTTCCGTTACCGATTCAGAAGTAAACAAGCGACGTTTTGATGACATCTGATTTCCTCCTTATTATAAGGCAAGCAAGAACGAGAGTGTCGTCTCCTTAATTGATTGCCCTCTAAATTGATACGGTACTCATTCCCTAGATAGTATGAAGTAAACACGGCGTTTTTATCCGAGATGTGTAAGCCTTCGACAAAAAACATCTTTGCTCCAAAAACACACATGAAAAATATACATTTTTTAAAAGATAATGGACCAGATTGCATACAAAAAACCTTTTCAATAGTGAAAAGGCTTCAAGCAAAATTGATTCGCACCTTTCACTCTTATCGTTCAAGGATATTTCCTTGCTTCAGGTTAGCACCTTTCCTAAGAGAATGTCTGCCCCATCCATCAATTAAATGGATGTTTCAGCATATTTTCTTCACATAGTAGGTTGCTGGGTTTCATCGGGCCAGTCCCTCCACCAGCTCAGGATAAGAGAGTATCCGTTCAAGACTTCATGATAGCTTAATCTTTTAATTACTGTCAATATATTTATCTTTAATTAGTTGAATTTAGTGCGATCAATTTGTAGGTGATTTTCGTTTTGCCTTCAGACCACTCTAGTTTCTCAATGGAAGCAGTTCCAATCAGTTCTCCTTTAATGGTCTTTCTGACTTCTAAAGGAATATGCAGCGGATATAAACGATATGCTTTTTTTTCAAGTTGAAACCAATTTTCTTCCAGGCGTATTTCATTCCCTTTTGTAACAATCATTGTATTTAATTCTAAGGGCATTCCCATTTTCGTTCCCCCTCCTTTTTTCTCCTTGCATTTATTTTACCAGCTTTTCTGTGTGTTTTTTCATCCAACTGCATAAATTTTCTACAACCTTTCGATTGACTTTAGGAGGAAAATAGTGTGTGAACTCTGGAAAATACCATGTTTCAACCACTTTCCCTTGCTTCTGAAGCCCCTCTTCCAGCTTTTTACTATGTTCAATAGAAACATTCGTATCCTGTATACCATGAATAATTAAAGTAGGTGCATTAATCTTGTCCAAATAATGCAGAGGAGTTCTCTCATAGAACCGTTCCGGATATTTCGCTGGGGTCCCGCCAATGACTCTTTTCATCATTCTCCGCAAATCTTTTCTCTCTTCATATGTCTGCACCATGTCAGAGACCCCGCCCCAAGTGACAATAGAAGCCACCTGACAATGTATGCCTACGAATAAAGCCATGACTCCGCCTCTTGAAAAACCAAAAACATGGACTCGCTTAACTCTTGGATAATTTTTCAGCAGATGATAAGCAGCAATACCATCTTCCTTATCTTCTCCAGCAAAGTCTTCATTTCCGTCTCCGCCTTGATTGCCCCGATAAAATGGCGCAAATACAATAAAGCCTTCTGAAGCGAATTGGACAATTCTGCCTGGCCTAACCTTACCTACATTCTTAATTCCGCCTCTTAAATACAGGAACCCGTCTGAGATGTCTTCCTGTTTAGGGACAGCAAGCAACCCTTTTACTTTTAATCCATCTACAGCATATGTAACGATATATAAGTCAATCGAAGGATTTGGGGAGGGGAATCTGATTTGTTCCAATATCTCTCCATTCATTCGCGTATCCCACCTTTTTATTTTTTTGTATAATACCCCAAACTTTCTTCTGATAATTGTTTCTCCATTCTTTTTATACAAAAATCGATAGTCTTATCCTTCATAATATAACTAAAGGATTTATGGAAGCGGGCACTTAATATATCCCCTTTAAAAAATCTAGGCCCTTCTGTTTCTAGATAATCATCTCTGTGCTGAATGGAAGAGATGCTTGCAAAAAAGACTGCTTTCACAAAATTAGAAGCTTGTTCCTGGACTTCATACTCTGCAATCCAAGTAAGGTCTTCGATTATTCCGCCTGTCTCTTCCATCACTTCCCGAGCACAAGCTTCTATTAGCGTTTCATTCACTTCCACTTTGCCGCCCGGAAATTCAATACCTCTTGTTTTATGCTTTGTCATCAGCCATTTTCCTTTCCATAAACAAATGACTAAAACATGTTGTGCGGGAAGAGAAAATGCATTTTTCTCAAACGATAAATTCACTTTTAAGCCATTAGTATCATAGAATGTTTTCATCATTGCCTCACATTCATTAGTAATCATTTTTCTAACCTTACTGGAATATCTTTCAAATGATAGGGTATGTAACCATTATAAAGAATAGGGGTATAATAATGAACTGAAAGCTTCAATAATCTTGTGGCGAAAATAGACATTCTCCGATATTATAGTAAGTATAATAAATAAAGCGGTTACATTAATACACACCGATATACCATTTGGAGGGAATGGATGATGAAATTAGTCGATGAATTATATAATTTATATAAAAACAAACTAACTGGTGATGAGGAAGATATTGATATGCTCGCATTTGCCTTCTTAGAAGAAATGTCGAGAGAGGATCTTCTTCATATTATTCAGGAGTTGAATGAGCAGGAGCTGTATGATTTTATGGGCTTATATTTAATTGAAAGCCTAAAAGGTAAATTCGCCAGAGATGATTATCGCCAGCAAGGTCATACACTGTTTTCACCAAGAAACCTGCATTAATTTATTGCTAGAACAGACAAGTTCCGAGAGAACTTGTCCCTGACTGTAAACAAATTTCCTTAAAGGGTTAATTGTTTACAGTTTTTTTGTATTTCCCCCTAAATTGAGAATATAGTTGTCCTCTGCGGGTGTTCGCTTTTCACGGAGAGCTTAGGCGCAGAGCCACTTCCCCTCCAATCTTTTTGGAAATGAGAGAAATCCTAACTAATAGCCATCTTTTCCTTTTTGTAGTTTTGATTGTTCATGCTTACTAAGAAAGGTTAGGATACAACAGCTAACCTCTATTTAGTTCTTTTACCATTTGAATGTTTCGTTTAATATTATTTGTTGGAGGGAACATTATATGGGAACAAAATAGTTTTCAACATCAACAATTTTCACCTATAATGATACAGAAATCTTCTATTATCTCCATTTTTTTACTTACACTTTGTTTTGCTCCCTCCCCTTATAGCCTGACATAAAGGAAGCGGATGCTTTGAACAAAAGAATATGCCTTAAAAACAAAGGTTGAAAGGGATTGTTCTATGCACGTATACACTATTTTACTTAGTACCATCATTTTACTTAATATTATCTTCGCATTCCTAGTCATTTTCTTTGAAAGAAAAGATCCCATTGCCACATGGGCATGGCTCATGGTTTTGACCTTTATCCCGATTCTCGGATTTATTCTATATCTTCTTATTGGCCAAAACTTAAGGAATCGAAAAATGTTTCAATGGGATGAAAGAAAAAAGCTTGGAATCGAACAAGTCTTGGCGTCCCAATTATTGCAGATCAGCTCTAACCAGCTGCGGACAACAAATGAAGTTATTAGAAATAATCAAGATCTTATTTATATGAATTTATTCAATAATGATGCAGTTTTAACAGAAAATAACGCAGTCGATATTTATACAGACGGCAAGGAAAAGTTCGATCAATTATTAAAGGATATCAGGGCTGCCAAACAATCAATCCATCTCCAATATTATATTTTTAAAAATGATGGGATTGGCTCTAAGCTGATTAATGCGTTGACAGAGAAGGCAAAGGAAGGACTGGAAGTGCGGCTTTTGTATGATGAGCTCGGCTCAAGAACTTTACAGAAGCGGGCTTTTAAAGAATTGAAAGCAGCTGGCGGGCAAGTGGCCGTCTTTTTCCCAAGCAAGTTTCATTTGATTAATTTGCGGATGAATTACCGGAACCATCGTAAGCTCGCTATTATCGATGGGCAAATTGGCTATATTGGTGGCTTCAATGTCGGTGATGAGTATTTAGGATTAAACCAAAAGTTCGGCTATTGGCGCGACACGCATCTTCGCATTGTCGGTACAGCCATCTATGCTATTCAGACAAGGTTTATTCTCGATTGGAACCAGGCTGCCCCACATCATGAAATTCACTACTCTCCAGACTACTTCCCTGGTAAGCTTGACGAAATTGTTGGGAATATTGGTATGCAAATTGTTTCAAGCGGTCCTAATTCAGAATGGGAACAGATCAAGAACGGTTATATTAAAATGATCACAGCTGCGAAGGATTCAGTTTTTATTCAAACACCTTATTTCATTCCAGACGCCAGCTTGCTTGATACTTTAAGAATTGCTGCCCTTTCAGGAATTGATGTCAAAATCATGATACCAAACAAGCCAGACCACATGTTTGTCTACTGGGCGACGTATTCATATATCGGCGAGATGCTGAAGGCAGGAGCGAAGGTATATATATATGAAAATGGCTTCATCCATGCCAAGACGCTTCTTGTTGACAGGAAGATCAGCTCTGTTGGGACTGCCAATATCGATATGAGAAGCTTCCGCCTAAACTTTGAAGTAAATGCCTTTATATACAGTGAGGAAATAGCAAATTCATTGACAGACGGCTTTATAGAGGACATGAAATTATGCTCTCCTCTTTCATTGGACAGCTATTCAAAAAGATCATTATGGATTAAATTCAAGGAATCATTCTCTAGGTTATTAAGTCCACTCTTATAAATAAAAAAGGTGCTGAAAAAAAATCAGCACCTTTTTTATCATGCAAAAACTTGCTTCAAATCTTCCTTGCTTTGCTTTAGCCAGAACTGCATCAGCTTTTTCGCACCTTCAAGATCGTGAAGTTTCGCTTGACCGCATTGTGTTTCATTCGCAGCAGGAATTTCCGTAATTTCCACTGCTGTTTTCATCGTATCTTCAAGCAGGTCGATAATCTCTTCTACTGTCGGCTCCCCGCTCACTACTAAGTAATAACCAGTTTGGCAGCCCATAGGAGAAATATCAATAATGTCAAAATGGTTGTATTTCTCTACGTGTGCACGAAGATTAAATGCTAACAGATGCTCTAATGTATGGATCACATCTGGCTTCATTGCCTGTTTATTAGGCTGGCAAAAACGGATATCATATTTATTGACAACCCCGTCGCTACCTACTTTGTGAACACCACAGTGTCTCACATAAGGAGCTTTTACTGCATTATGGTCTAGCTCAAAGCTTTCAACTGAAGGCATTAATGTCATCCCCTTTATTTTCGTTACTTCATTATAACTTAAAAACCGAGTATTTTCATCAACTTAATTATAATATATTTTTCCAATAAAAGTCTGTTCCATTAGAGGTGCTATCATTTTCTTATCAACAATGCCATGCTATACTGACCTTTAGAAAGCATTAATAATCCATAAAAAATAGGAGTGCAAAGTATAAATGATAAGCAAGCTGTTCATCTTTTTCATTCGCTTTTATCAAAAAGCCATTTCACCTTTAACACCGCCTTCCTGCCGCTTTTACCCAACCTGTTCCTCCTATGGTTTAGAGGCGATTAAAAAGCATGGCGCATGGAAGGGCGGATATTTAACAATCAGGCGCATCCTCAAGTGCCACCCATTTCACCCAGGCGGCATTGATCCAGTCCCAGATGAATGGCCACATAAAAAGGATCAATCCCCTAATTAAGCTTTATAGCCGTCAACCACAAGGTCAAGCTTACCTGTTTTAGGGTCAATTACTAATCCGTGAACAGGAACCTTTGGTGGAAGAAGGGGATGATTCTTCACCATTTTCACACTATGTGACACACTTTCCTCAACAGAACTAAAGCCTGTCAGCCACTTATCCAAGTCCATGCCGGAGTTTTCCAATGTGCTGATAGTATCCTCAGAAATTCCTCTATCCTTCATTTTCTCCATCATAGAATCATAGTTCAATGCACTCATACCGCAATCGTGATGTCCGATAATCATTACTTCATCTGCCTTTAGTTCATAGACAGCTACCAGAATGCTTCGCATGATGCTTCCGAATGGATGTACTACTAATGCCCCAGCATTTTTTACAAGCTTCACATCACCATTAGAAATATTCAAAGCATGCGGCAGAAGCTCAAGCAGTCTTGTATCCATACAAGTAAGAATAACCATCTTTTTGTTTGGGAACTTCGTCGTTATGTAACGCTCGTATTTGTTTTCTGCTACAAATTGTTCATTAAAAGTTAAGATTTCATTTAATAATGTCATTACTCTTATCTCCTATCTTATCTCTTTTTTTTACTACATCCATCTATTATATAGTAAGTAAAAAACCATTTGAAGACAACTCCTAATAACTAAATGCCTGTATCTATCCAATCTTACATAATTGCGCCAATTCCTGAAAATACTAACAGCAGTATTCGGAATACAGAAGGAAAGGATAGATATTAATGGATCATCTAGTTACTGCTCGAAGCATGTTCGGGATGACGATGGGGTTTCACATCATCTTTGCGACAATCGGGGTCGGTTTGCCTTTAATGATGTTATTGGCAGAACTTCTTTATCAAAGAAAAAAGGACCTTGATTATGTCATTATGGCGAAAAGGTGGACAAAAACATTCGGGATCTTGCTTGGTGTCGGCATCCCCACAGGTACAATAGCCGGCCTTCAGCTGTCTCTGCTATGGCCAGGTTTCATGAAAGTAATAGGGGAAGTAATGGCATTGCCCTTTCAAATAGAAATCTACGCTTTCTTCATAGAGGCACTATTTATGTCCATTTATGTTTATGCTGCAGAAAGGATTCCTCCTTGGGCAAGAATCAGCAGTCTTATTCTCGTAGCAATTGGGGCCCTTGCTTCTGCCATTCTTATTACAAATGTACACGCCTTTGAAGGAACACCGCAAGGATTTCGAATGGACGACGGGCAAATTACAGACGTAGATCCATGGAAGGCTTTCTTCAATCCTACCTTCTTTGTATCCGCAGGACATGTAGCAATGAGCGCTTATACAACAGGAGCCTTTGTTGTCGCAGCTGTTTCTGCATTTAAAATGTTAAAACAGCCTGTCGGCTCCCGCATCTTTCAGTTTCATCAAAAAGCATTAATTTTAAGTATTTCAGTCGGAGCTGTCTTTTCCTTATTAACTGCCTTAAATGGACATGAGTCGGCTCAAAAATTGTATGAGTATCAGCCAGAAAAGCTGGCTGCTGCCGAAGGACTTTTTGAAACACAATCTCATGCTCCTCTTGCTATTGGCGGTTTTACAGATAAGGAGAACAGGGAAATAACCGGGGCTATTGAAATACCGTGGGCGCTGAGCTTTTTAGCGGGAAACAGCTTTGATACAGTTGTCACAGGCCTGAATGACTTTCCTGAGGAATATTGGCCGCCGCTTTATGTTCATACACTGTTTAACGCAATGGTTGGAATAGGCTCGTTCTTAATTCTCCTCTCCTTCGCTTCATTAGCATGGAAATTCTTGTTGAAAAAGGAGCGCTTCCCTAAATTTATCATGTGGATATTTGTGGCTTCTGGTCCTCTCGCTATTGCCAGCATAGAATTCGGCTGGATTTTTGCTTGTACAGGCCGTCAGCCTTGGACCATTTACAGACAGTTGTCAACAGCGGACTCTGTAACAACAAGCGGCAACCTTCCATTGTTGTTTTTCTCTTTTATGATTATTTATATCATCTTAGGGGTTACGGTTGCTTTAGTGCTTATTTATTACTTCCGCAAAAACACAGTACTAAAGGACTTGAATGCTGCAAAGGAAAAAGAGATCCCTCTGTTTGGATCTAACAGTTAAGGAGTGTTGGCAACATGACAGATTCATTACTGGCAATTACTGTACTGTGGGGATTTGTATTTATTTACGCAATAATGGCGACGATGGACTTTGGTGCAGGCTTCTGGTCGATGGTGTACATCAATAAAGAAAAAACAAGAGCAACAAATATTGCAAACCGTTATCTTTCTCCAACATGGGAAGTAACAAATACTTTCATTGTTGCTATTGTTGTCGCCGTATACAGCTTATTTCCAAAAGCAGCTTATACTTTAGGGACGGTTCTGCTCATACCAGGAAGTATTATTCTGCTGCTATTAGCAATCAGAAGTGCCTTCCTTGTTTTTTCAAATATAGTTGAAGAATACCGTAAGCCGCTTACGTATATATCGGGCATTACTGGGATGCTGATTCCAGGTATTTTGCTCAGTGTGCTTCCAATCACCCATGGAGGATTTGTTGATTTTAATGATGGCAAACAGAGTCTTGACTTAGTCGGCCTGTTTTCTAGTCCAAATGAATATGCCTTCTTTGGCTTTGCCTTAAGCAGTACACTCTTTCTATCTTCATTGCTGCTTGCAGATTATTCAAATGTTTCTAATGAGCCTAAGGCCTATCGGCTTTACAGGAGGGATGCTATCATTCTCGGTCCTATTTCGTTATTAATGGCTGTATTTATTATGCTCACACTTAAGCAGGATGCACATTGGATATATGTAAAGATGATGGATGACTTAAATTTACTTCTTCTCTCCCTTTTCTTTTTTCTGCTTGGGGGAGCAGGGTTGTATCTTCCATCACGAAAAAATAAAGAGATAAAAGGCATGCCGAGGCTCGCTATTGTATCAATTACAATTCAATATTTGATGGCAAGTTATGTTTATGGTAAAGCCCATCTTCCATATATCGTATATCCTGAAGTAACGATTACATCATCCTTTACTAGTCCTAGTTCATTTCATGCGATATTCGCTACTTATATCGCGGCCTTCATTATCCTGGTTCCTGGTTTTTATTTTTTCTGGAGACTGTTTATGCACGATAAAAAATACTTACAGCAAAAAGCGACTAAGAAATAGAGGACCATTTTGCATCAGTATAAAAACTTAATTTCTGCTTCATACTATGTATAGGAAGAGGTTTAACCTATTCCTGTTAATCATAAGCCAACTAAGGAGAGTGTTTCTATTGGCAAAAGATGTGCTTTGTGAAGTAAGTAACTGTACTTTTTGGGAAAATGGAAATTTATGTGGAGCCGATCAAATTTATGTAGTAAGCCATGTTGGAGAACATGCTGAAAACAGCAGAGAAACGGATTGTAAAACATTTCAGCCTACAGAATAACGCGAAAAGAGAGGCCTTTGCCTCTCTTTTTGTATTAGGTGGAATATAACTTCCTCCAAGGTCTGTCTGGAGCAACCAGCTCTTCATCAGGATGCTCGCCATTGAGTAGAATATCTCGTATTATCTTGGCCCCAAGCATGCTGTATACCGTTCCATTACCTCCGTATCCTAGGCAGTAAAAAACACCGTCCTTACTTGGATGCTTACCGATAAATGGTCTGCCATCTGCAGATTCGCCGAAGGTTGCGCCGTAGGCATACTCTATGTCCATCGTATAATCAGGAAAATGTTCTTTAATTTTCATATGCAGTCTTTCTCCATACTTCTTTAAAACACTAGAATCTTGAGGAGCTTCCATTGGATCTTCATCAAGGCCACCTGCAACTATTCTTCCATCATATGTAGTACGCATATAAAAATAAGGACGTTTGGTCTCCCAGATCATGCACTGTTCTTCCCAGCCAGGAAAGGATGATAGCGGGGTTGTTACAATTGCAAAGGAGCGATTTAATTCAGCTCCAAGCCTGTCTGTATGAAGAGCGGTCTCATACCCAGTAGAATATATAATCTTTTTTGCGTGGATGAGTGCCCCGCTGTCAGCTTTAAATTGCCAATAACCATCTTTAAAACCTTGCTCTTGTACATTTGTCTGTTCATAGACTCGGACGTTCTTCTTTAATGCCGCCTCATATATCAATTGAATAACGAACAGCTGAGGATTTATCTCCGCATCTCCTTCTGTCAGAATCGCAGCCGGCTTTGAAAAGCCGAAGCGCTCTTTAATTTGAACATCATCTAAATATTCAACGGGAAAGCCATGTTTTTTCAACATCGCGTACTCTGTTTTCAATTTTTGGGCATCCTCTTGGCAGCTTGCGTAATATAGGCTTTTTCTTTCCTTAAATTGAACATCATCAGTTAGAGAACCGGCAATGTCTTTTAAATCTTTCATTGCCTCAAAACACAGCTCATAAAACCTTACTGCTTTATCTTCTCCGATTGATTGAGCAAACTCATGAAGCATCATATCATTGGAGTATTGAAGTAGACCTGTATTTGCTGCAGAACTTCCATGTCCTATTTTTCTTTTATCTGCAAGTACAATATCTAAATCTTCGTTTGATAAAATATTGGATACTATAGCTCCTGACATTCCACCGCCAATTATGAATACATCGCAAACAACATCTTCCTCCAAACGGGGATAGGAAGGAATATCTTTTAATGTATGCGGCCAATACAGCTCTCCATGATATAAATCAAGCCCCATGACAAAGCCCCCTAATTATATTAATCCTGGCTATTTCAGCCACTCTCTTAATGTTTTTCTGACAATTTTTTTTGAGGCATTCCTTGGAAGTGCTTCTATAAAGCGGATTTCTTTCGGAAGCTTATAGGAAGCTAACTTCCTTTTGCATTCATCCAACACAAATGATTCAGTCAATTCCGCTCCTTCCTCACATACAATAAAGGCTGCGGGAACTTGTCCCCATTTTTGGTCATCCATTCCGACAACCCCAGCTTCTTTAACCCCTGTAATGGAGGAAATTACTGATTCTAATTCTGCTGGATATATATTCTCACCACCAGAAATAATCAAATCAGAGCGGCGATCAAGTACATAAAGGAAACCTTCAGCATCTTTATACCCTATATCGCCCGTATGAAACCAGCCATCAGGGGAATGATCTCCTTTATTCAAATAGCCTTTTGACACATTAGGACCAAAAACTACAATCTCACCAGCTTGATCTGCTCCTAATTCGTTTCCTTCATCATCAAGTATTTTCAATTGGGCAGGAAATAATGGCTTTCCTGCAGACCCTATTTTTCTTGCAGCATCTTGGGGTGGTAATGTTACGATTTGAGAAGAGGTTTCTGTCATTCCATAAGAATAATAAACAGGTATCCCTTTTTCCATACAGCTTGAAATTAAATCAATGGAAGCCGGACCGCCACCAAGAAGCATGTACCGAAAATAGTCAGGAAAAGGGGTAGTTGCAGCCTTTTCAATTTTTTGGAGCATGGCTGTCACAACAGAGATAATTGTAATTTTTTCCTTCAGCACATCGATGAGAACTTTTTGCTCATCAAATGAATCGTGAAGGACAATCTTCATCCCATATAGAAGACTTCTTATTAAAATAGAGTATCCGCTTATGTGGAAAATAGGGACAGTACAGAGCCAAACATCTTTATCTGTCAATCCCGCATTTAGAACATTACCAACAGCGCTCCACCAATGGTTCCCATATGTTTGGATAACACCTTTAGGAAACCCTGTTGTTCCAGATGTATACATAATTGTACATGTATCAGCCAAATTTACAGTTTCTTGTACAACAGGCTGCTTAAATGGACTATTTTTCAGGTCTCCTTTAAACATGACATTTAAAGAAGGTAATTCATAAAGTAAGGCTTCTGCCTTTGCTTGAAAATCATGATCTGCAATAAGAAAAAAAGAATGTGAGTCTTTGATTTGATACTGCAGTTCATTTGTTGTAAGGCGGTTGTTCAAGAGCACTGCTCTTGCCCCGAGCAATTGTAGAGAAAGAAGAGCGATTACAGTGTGGAGATCGTTTTTTACTAAAAAAGCGACGTAGTCACCTTTTGTGATACCTTTTGCAGCCAACACTCCTGCTGTGTTATAGGCCTTTTCATACAGCTCCTGAAAGGTTAAAGACACGTTTTTGTAGACAATTGCTTCTTTGTCAGGCGTTAAAGAAGCTCGATTCTTCAGGAAATTAGGAAGCAATTCTTCCATATGATTCTCCCCTTTAATATAACAATTTATTACTAATGCTAATGAAAACAGGGTGACCCCTCATCTATCTCCACTTATAAAAGTCTATAGTGGAAGTCAGATGCTAGAGTCACCCTTTTTTGGTTTATCCCGTTATATGATAATCAAGGAAAACGCGGGAATTGGCCAAAATCAGGCTTACGTTTTTCCTTAAAGGAATCGCGTCCTTCTTTTGCTTCATCCGTTGTATAGTATAAAAGCGTAGCATCTCCTGCAAATTGCTGAATACCTGCAAGTCCATCTGTATCAGCATTAAATGCTGCCTTCAAGAAGCGCAAAGCAGTAGGACTCTTCTCTAGGATCTCCTCACACCATTTGATTGTTTCTTCTTCAACTTGTTCTAAAGGAACAACCGTGTTTACAAGACCCATATCCAATGCTTCCTGTGCATTGTACTGTCTGCATAGGAACCAAATTTCTTTTGCTTTCTTATGGCCGACAATACGAGCCAAATAGCCGGAACCGTAACCAGCATCAAAGCTCCCTACATTTGGTCCTGTTTGACCAAAGACAGCATTATCTGCAGCGATAGTTAAGTCACATACTACATGCAATACATGACCGCCGCCAATCGCATAGCCTTTTACCATTGCGATAACCGGTTTTGGAATAACACGAATTAATCTTTGCAGGTCTAGAACATTCAAGCGAGGAATTTGGTCTTCACCTACATAGCCTCCATGACCTCTTACTTTTTGATCTCCGCCGGAGCAGAAAGCTTTTTCTCCCGCACCAGTCAAGATAATTACACCAACATTGCTGTCATCTCTTGCTCTTGCAAAAGCATCAATCAATTCATTTACCGTTTTTGGTGTAAAAGCATTATGTACATGCGGGCGATTGATTGTAATTTTTGCAATACCATTGTATGTTTCATAGATAATTTCATCGTAATTGCGCACAGCAACCCATTCTACTGCCATTTATATTTCCTCCTTTTTTTTTGCCGAACTTTGTATAAATACTCAACTGCTGTTCGACAAAAACTCACTTACTATTGTACCAAAAATTTCAGGTTTCTCCACATGAATTGCATGACCTGCATCATCCACGTTAATCCACTTAAAATTCGGGTTCTTTTTTTGCATTTCTGCAGCTATTCTGCAAAACTTATCATCCAGCTCACCAGTTAAGAGCAAGGTTCGGCACTTCATCAATTCTAGGCTGTCCCACCAGGAAGGCTGAGAACCAGTCCCCATTTCTTCGAGGCTGTTGGAAAGACCGGCTGGATTATTCAAGAGCCTTTGCTTTCTAATTCTTGTCTTCACGTTCTCGCTTAAACGGGCTTGCGTTGCAAAAAGTGGGATGTTCTCCCATCTATCCACAAATTTACTAACCCCTTCTTTTAAGATATATTCTCCTAATTGCTTATCCTGTATTCGTCGGTCTTTTCTTTCCTCTTCTGTTTTCAGACCAGGTGTCGCACTTTCAAGCACTAAATTTCTAACTATATCAGGATAAATTAAAGCAAAAGTAAGAGCAAGCCGTCCACCCATGGAGTATCCTAAAAGATCTACTGAATCTATTTCTAACGTTTTGAGCACCTGCTTGATTACTTTAGCAGCATGCTCTATTTTGTAGTATTTCTTTTCTATCGGCGATGCTGTTCGGCCATGTCCGATAATATCCATTGCTATTATCTGCCGGTCTTTTTCAAAAACCGGGATGTACTGCTTCCAGGTACTAGAGTCCCCTGTAAAACCATGAAGCAGTAATAACGGCTCTCCTGATCCGAAAATGTCTACATGGTAGGCAACATCATCAATGACTATATTCATTTGCTTTCATCTCTCAAAAATTGTTGTATTTCCTGGGAAACTTTCGCCATAATATGACGATGTTCCTTCAAGTTTTCGTCTCTATTTGTCTTTATTTCAAATAATCTGATGTTAATATTTGACTCAGAATCCGTACATAATGACCGTAAGTGACTCCAATTCTCTACAACACTGTATTGTCCGCCGTACATTTTGACAAGATGTTCAAAATTCAGATCTAACGGTGTTCCAAATAGCAATTCAAAATGCTTTGGATGCTGGGCTTGCGGCAGAAAGGAGAATATTCCTCCTCCATTGTTGTTAATGAGGATGATAGTAATCGGCACCTCAAACTGTTTTGCTGCAATAAGACCGTTCATATCATGGAAAAATGTTAAATCCCCAAGCACTAAAAACAGTGGCTGCTTTTTAGCTGCTCCGACACCAAGTGCTGTTGACACAGTACCATCGATTCCATTAGCCCCTCTGTTAGCAAAGATAGAAATATTTTTGGTTTGTTTATGGAAGAATGTATCTAAATCTCGAATAGGCATACTATTGCCTACAAACAATACGGAGTTATCAGGAAGAAGCTCTGCTAATAAATGAAACAATTTCGCTTCACTTAAAACACTTATATCTGCCGCCTGGTTTATTCCTTGTTTTGTTTTATCATTGATGCGGTTCCATAACTGTCGATGATTCCTCTTACTTCTCTCCACATGCTCGATCAGTTTCTTGCAAAATACTGTTTCATCGCAATATACCATTTCAGCTGTCAGCTGATTAGGATCCCTGAAACCCGCACCGCCGTCGACTACAATTTGCAATGCTTTTGATTCCTTCATATATAAAGTAAGCGGCTTGCTGACAGGCATGCTTCCGAAACGGATAATAACTTCTGGAACTAATGCTTTTTTTACATCCTCGTTCCGTAAAAATACATCATATGTATCGACAATCAGATTATCCAGATCGTCAATGGAACGAAGCTGTGATAATGGATCAGCAAGTACAGGAAAATCGAGTGCTCTTGCTAATTCCAATATTGCCGAAGAAAAACCTTCATGGTTCATTTCTCCGCAGACAATAATACCTTTAGAAAAGCCTGTAAGCCTTTTTGCAAGTCCTTTGACATATTCATCAGAAACTGTAAGCTCTCCATTAATAATTTGCAAGTATGGACCTGCCTCTTCATACTTCTCTAACTGATTAAAATCTGGAATGAGCGGTTCACGGAATGGAAGATTCAAATGAACTGGACCTTTTGGTTCCTTTGTTGCTGCTGCAACAGCCCTTGCACTGACCGTTTTAACATAGCGAAGCATTTCAGGAGCTGCATCGGGCGGAGACATTTCCATAAACCATTTAACTTGGTTTCCATACAGGTTGATTTGGTCTATTGCCTGAGGTGCACCGACATCCCTCAGCTCATGAGGTCTGTCAGCAGTCAAGATAATCAGTGGAATTCTTGAAATTTTCGCCTCAACGATAGCAGGAAAATAGTTCGCAGCTGCAGTCCCTGAAGTACATACTAAAACAGTCGGCTCTTTTAACGCTTTTGCCATCCCTAAAGCAAAAAAAGCAGCAGAGCGTTCATCCACATGAACATGAACATTCACGTGACTATGCTCAGCCATTAACAAAGCAATCGGTGTTGAGCGAGAACCGGGACTAATAACAGCATTTTTAATCCCGTTCCGGACAAGCTCATTTACGAATGACTGTAAATAAGCCGTTAAGTTTTCTTGATGGTTCATCCTAACTTACCTCCTAGTGCAGAAAGCATCGGTTTGAATTTAATTGCCGTTTCCTTAAATTCTGATTCCGCATCAGAATCCTTTACCACACCGCATCCGGCAAACAATGAAGCTTCATTTTTCTGAATAAGAGCTGAACGGATGCTTACGGCAAACTCGCCATTTCCTTGATAATCTAGCCATCCAATTGGTGCTCCATAAAGCCCTCTGTCCAAAATTTCTGCCTCGCGGATTTTTTTTATTGCCTGCTTTTGCGGGTAACCGCCTAATGCAGGTGTTGGATGCAATAATTCTATTAATGAAAAAATGGAAGCAGAGTTTTTTAAACTTCCTGTAACTGGAGTAAATAAATGTTGAATATCCCTCATTTTTATTAGACTTGGCTCTGTTGGGATATCGAAAGTGCTGCATACCTTTTCCATCGCAGCTTTAATCATTTGTACAACATAATCATGCTCAATTCTGTTTTTCGGATCATTTAACAGCTCTAAACCGAGTGATTCATCCTCTGCTGCATCGCTTCCCCTTGCTATAGATCCTGCTAAGCATACGGAAAAGACTTGTTTTCCTGATTTTTTGACAAGCCTTTCTGGTGAAGCTCCGATAAAACAGTCTTCGTCTGATTCTAATGCAAACACATAGCTGTTTTTTTGCCTATTCAACAAGTTGTGAAGGACAGCTTCAACGGAAATTACTTTCTCAAAGAATAAGCGGCTTTCCCTTGCCAAAACAACCTTTTTTAACGATTGGCCTAATTCCTGAACTACCCTAGTTACCATTTCTTTCCATTCGTTTCCGTTTTTTTCAGTGCTTTCAAGCAATTTATTTTTAACGGTTTCAACTGAGGTTGTTTCTTCACTTTTTTTCAGCTCTTCCAGACAAGCATCGATGCTTTCTTCTAAATTATCTTTGTTTCCGAACTGATTAATGGAAAGGTATTGTACTCCATCTATTTCACTTAATAAGACGGCTGGCAAATAAAAATGGGCGTTTTTAAAGTTTTTCCATAGACTTGTCGGTTTCTTCTCTGGGTCAAACGAGAAACCGCCGAAAAGAGTCGGTCCAACTCCTACTGCTTCATATGGATTATTTATTTCGCTGTCCTTAAGGAGCTCATGCCATTTATTTTCAATCTCTTCATAGGTATGCTTTGTTTTGCTCGATTGAAGTGTTTTGCAAATGCCAATTCCAACATACATGGAACTTCCATCAGGACTTTTCCAAAAAAATCGTTTTCCTTGATATTTATTATTCTTAGCATAAAAAGATAAAAAATCCTTTTTCTGCTCCAGCTTTATCACCTTGCTTCTTAAAATAGAAGTGGAAGCTTTTAATTCACTGCCTTCTAATAGAAGTCCTTTACTTTCTTTCATTACCTTGTAAATCCCCCTATAAGATCAGCCATTACATTATGCTTTGACGCTGACCTTGAACTGAACTGCGATAATATCTTTTTCATATGCTCACAAATGTTCAATTTGACTTATTTTAAGATACACCTCCATTTCCTATTATGTCAATGATCTAATCCTATATTGACGTAAACCCGGTAAGTATATGGCGATAACTGAGAAGCAGGTCCTTAATGATTATTATTCTATACACATAGGAGGACTTTTACTTATGTATCCATGTTTTAAGTGGGTTTTTGACGGGAACTGTACAGTATGGACAATAGGTCATGCTTTAAACTATTTACTTGAAGGATGTGATACCATGCTTACAAAAGAGCAATTAGCATCATTACAGAAGCAACTCGAAGAAAGAAAAGAACAATTAACCAATAAACTAGCTGATAAAGAAGAAGAAACGATGCAAGATTCGGTGGGGGAATTATCAACTTATGACAACCATCCGGCCGATTTAGGAACAGAACTATTTGAAAGAGGCAGAGATTTAGCATTAGAAGAGCATGATCAAGATGAATTGAATAAGATTGACGCCGCTCTTCAAGCAATGGAGGATGGAACATACGGCATCTGTGAAGTCTCAGGCAAACACATTCCATATGAAAGACTCGAAGCAATTCCTACTGCCACAACTTTAATGGAGTATAGTGAACGGGAGATTGATATAGACAGGCCAGTAGAGGAGGACATATTAGAACCTGCTCACGGCAATGTTTTCCGGCACAGTAATACTGCTGAAATCCGCGATTATCAAGATAGCTTCCAGGAGGTAGCTCGCTATGGAACATCTGAAACACCTGCAGACTTAAGAGGTGATTATGAAAATTACGAAAGCCTCTATACAGACAACGATCAAAACGGCGGTTTCCCAGAAGACTATGAATCCTTTACTGGAAGTAATATAACCGCCCAGAAGCGTGAAGTTTTCCGTACAGATGAAGAAAAGGAGTATGAGGAAACCCTTAATGATACTGGTACGGACGCCCCATTCGGTGATATTCCATACAAAAATAGAGACAGTTACACAGACGAAAAGAAATAAAAGGGGCGATTGTCAGGATAGTATCTGACAATCGCCTATTCGTTTATTTTACAGCTTTAATATTCCAAATTTCATTGGCATATTCTTTGATGGTGCGGTCGCTCGAAAAATGTCCTGCTTTCGCAATATTGACCGTACACTTCTTCAGCCATTCTTGTTTATTCTGGTAAGCTTTGTCGACTTCATCTTGAATAGAGGCATAAGAATGAAAGTCCTTCAGCAGAAAGTACTGGTCGTTCTCTGTCAATAAAGAGTCAACAATTGGTTCAAATTCATTGAGATTTGTTGATAAGTATCCGTTCTTCAGCTGATCGACAACTTGATGAATGCGCTTATCATGATGATAGTATTCAGCCGATTTATAACCTCCATTTTTATATAATTCAAGCACTTGTTCTGCATTCATGCCGAATATAAAAATATTGTCATCTCCAACTAAATCCCTCATTTCGATATTAGCCCCGTCAAGCGTTCCTACAGTCAAAGCTCCGTTTATCATAAACTTCATATTACCCGTCCCGGATGCCTCTTTGCTTGCAGTGGAAATTTGTTCACTTACATCTGCAGCAGGAAAAATATGCTCAGCAAGGGAAACACGATAATTCTCTAAAAATACTACCTTGATCTTATCTTCGATTGTTTTGTCTTGATTGATTTTATCGGCGACTGAATTGATAAGTTTAATGATTTTCTTAGCATAATAATAGCCTGGTGAAGCCTTGGCGCCAAAAACAAATGTCCTAGGAGTAATAGATAAGGATGGATTCTCTTTAATGCGGTTATATAGGTGTATGATATGCAGGACATTCAGTAACTGCCGTTTATATGCATGCAGTCTCTTCACTTGGATATCAAAAATAGATTGCGGATCAACAATAATGCCATTATTGTCCTTAATAATACGCGCTAATTTCAGTTTATTTTCCTGTTTAACTGCAGATAGCTGCTCTAGAAATACAGGGTCATTTTTGTAGTCTAACAGCTTCTCAAGGTTGGAAGGAGTATTAATCCATTCATTCCCGATTGTGTTGTTAATGAGACTAGCAAGCTTGGGATTTGATTTAATAAGCCAGCGTCTATGCGTAATTCCATTTGTCTTATTGTTGAATTTCTCTGGGAATATTTGATAAAAATCTGCCATCTCCCTTTTTTTGAGAATCTCTGTATGAATTTCTGCAACTCCATTTACGCTATGGCTTCCTACTAATGCTAAGTGTGCCATCTTAACCATTCCATGGGCGATAATAGCCATATTCTCAATACGGTTAAAATCCCCAGGATATAAGCTCCATAGCTGTTTGCAAAAACGTTCATTTATCTCATCAATAATCATATATATTCTTGGCAGCAACGGCTGAAAGATGGAAATCGGCCATTTCTCCAATGCCTCAGAAAGAGTTGTATGATTTGTATAGGAGATGGCTCCTGTCGTTATGGTCCAAGCCTCATTCCAACTAAGCCCTTCTTTATCAAGTAATATTCTCATAAGTTCCGGTATTGCCAAAACCGGATGTGTATCATTTATATGGATGCTTACATGCTCATGAAATTCCTTTATGTCTTTATATTGCTGTTTATAGTCCTTAATGATGGACTGCAGGCTCGATGAAACCAGAAAATATTGCTGTTTCAAGCGCAATATTTTCCCTTCATCATGGGCATCGTCAGGATAAAGAAACTCTGAAATTGCTTCTGTTTCCCTTTTGTACTTCATGATGTCCCCTACATCCTTAGCAAGCAGTGATGTAGGCTCTGCGTTCCATAACCTCAGGGTATTAACTGTACTGCTGTTATATCCAATAACAGGAATATCATGGGGAACAGCTGTTACAGTTTCAGCATTTAAATGCCGAAACTGCAGCCTTCCATCCTTTTCAAACGAATCTATATTTCCCCAGAAGGAAATATCTACAGCTAAATCCTCCTTGCGGACTTCCCAAACTTGCCCTTGCTTTAACCATTGCTCTGGCAGCTCTAACTGATATCCGTCGACTATTCTCTGCTCAAATAATCCATGCTTATAACGGATTCCAAATCCATGTCCTGGAAGATTCAAGGTTGCTAAAGAATCCAAAAAACATGCAGCAAGCCTTCCTAATCCTCCATTGCCAAGACCTGCATCACATTCAATTTCTTCTACGTCATACAGGTCGATTCCTAACTCAGCAAACCCCTCTTCCACTACTTTATCAATTCCTAGATTAATTAAATTATGGTTCAGCAATCTGCCTAATAAGAATTCTATAGATAAATAATACACTTGTTTTCCTTTATTTCTTCGGTAAAGCTCATTTGTATTGATCCAATCCCCGCTTACATACTCCCTGATCATATGTCCTAATGTCTGGAAGTGGTCGCTGCTGGTACAATCTTCAAATGGTTTGCCGTAAGTCATCTCAAGCTTTTGCAAAAAATAGGTCTTAAAATTTTCTTTGTCAGAAAACATGTGTTTCACTCCTTGAGATAAGCTCAGCATATAATTGGTTATATTTAAATGCTGACTGTGCCCAGCTATTGTCCATCGTCATTGCATTTTTGACAATAGTGCTCCATACGTCTTTGTCTTCATATAAGTGTAAGGCTCTTCGGATAGTATAGAGCATATCGTGAGCATTGAAGTTAGTGAAACTGAAACCATTTCCGCTATTAGTAAGTTCATTGTATGAAAACACCGTGTCATTTAATCCCCCTGTCTCCCTGACAACTGGGATATTCCCGTACTGCAATGCAATGAGCTGGCCAAGACCGCATGGTTCAAACTTGGATGGCATAAGGAAAAGGTCTGCACCGGCATATATCTTATGTGCCAAGCTTTCATCAAAACCAATATATGCTTTGCATTTATCGGGATATTTGAACTCCATTTCTCTAAAGAAATTCTCAAATTCTGGGTCTCCAGTGCCCAGCACAAGAAACTGCACATTCTCCTCCATGATTTCATGGAATACATGCCGTACTAACTCAAGCCCTTTTTGGCTGGTCAGTCTCGTTATCATTGATATTATTGGAATGGTCTCATCCTCTTTTAAACCAAACAGTTTTTGGATATCAAGTTTATTTTGGACCTTTCCACTAATATTTGTATTCGAGTATTTTTGAATAATGACATCATCTGTAGCTGGATTATATACTTCTTCATCTATTCCGTTGATGATTCCCGTTAAATCACTTTGCCTTAAGGTTAGTAGCTGATTGAGCTTCTCCCCGTAATAATCTGTTTGTATTTCGTCCATGTAAGTCGGGCTGACTGTTGTTATCTTGTCAGAAGCAATTAACGCCGCTTTCATAAAATTAATATTTCCATAAAACTCTAGCTGGTCTGTTGTAAAGTAATCATCATTTAAGTTTAGCAAGTCTCCAAGGGCCCCTCTTGGCATAATTCCTTGGAATTGAAGGTTATGTATAGTGAATACTGTCTTGATCTGACTATATTCTCGTCTCCATTTATAATCAACATTCAGCATGAATGGAATCATTGCAGTATGCCAATCATGACAATGAATAATATCTGGATAATAGGAAAGATAAGAAAGACTTTCTAATACTGCCCTGTTGAAGAATGAAAACCTTTCTCCATCATCGAAATAGCCATATAATCCCGGCCTTTTAAAATAGTCTTCGTTATCAATGAAATAAAAGGTGATGCCGTCCTGCTCCAATTTTTCTAACCCGCAGTACTGGTTTCTCCACCCTACTTGCACACGGAAGTCCATCACCTTTTCCAGGTCGCTTAAATACTTTTCGGGAATGTCCCGATACTTAGGCATTATGATGGTAACCTCTGTTCCTTGTTTCACAAGCTCTTTCGGAAGAGAACCAGCAACATCCGCCAGTCCTCCTGATTTGATAAATGGTACACATTCTGATACTGCAAACATTACTTTCACGAATTCATCAACGCTCCCTGCACTGTCCCTTTTCTAACGACAAATGGTGTATTTTTGCTGCCTGTCATAACCGTTTCATTTCCTACCATAACATCTTTATCTAAAATAACATTTTCTAATACGCAATCCTCACCAATGGAGCATTTTTGCATGATGATGCAGTTTTTAAGGCGTGATCCTTTGCCGATTTTCACAGCCCTTGAAATAATACTATTTTCCACATCTCCTTCAATAATGCATCCATTCGCAATCATTGAGTTTTTCACTTCTCCCGTACTTGTATAACGGGTAGGCGGTTCATCCTTAACCTTTGTAAAGATCGGTCGCTCCTTAATAAACAGCTGATTCCAGGTTTCTGCAGTCAATATTTCTTTACTGACTTCAAAATAAGCAGAAATAGAATCAATTTTTTCTGCATAACCGTTGTATTCATAATGGCAGATTTTATAATCATGATTGAGGTCGAGCATGACATCCTTCATGCAAGTATAGCCAGTAATATCCCTTGTTAAGATTAAGTCTATCAGTAAAGATTTCTTGATTAGATAGACTTCTAGTGAATCTCCTTTATTAGTGATTTCGGTGATATCACAGCCTGAGGTAAGATGGCGTATAAGGACGGGGTTAAAGTCCATGTTAAAAACAGTGAAACAATTAGCTACTAATGCATACTCCTGCTTGCTCCGGTAAAAATAATCCATATTTGCAGCAAACTGATTAAAAGAACCTATTCCTTCACTGTCACCGTCCGTAATAGACGCTGGAAAGAAAAATAGTCCGTCTCTTTTCCTGTCTAAGTCCCAATTTTTCCCCGAACCAAGATGATCCATTAAAGATCTGTATTGGTACTTTGGAAAAATCGCCACACTCCCCACTCCAGAATTAACCATATTAGAAAGGACGAAATCAATTAACCTGTATCTCCCTCCAATTGGTAAGGCAGCAAGTGTCCTATGTGAAATTAATTCTTCCAAATCGTGATGATATGTTGTAGCATCAATTACACCCAGCATTGTTTTTAACACTAAAAACCCCTCCCTAGTCTCTGTTGTTTATTCAGGATATAAACGTACTTACCATTTCTTCTGTTACGAGCACAACATCGTCTTTGCCTTCTTTTGGTTTAATAACCATCCCACTAGGTATATGAATATCAGAAGGGACAATAGCTTTTTCAATATAAGCATTTTCGCCAATATGAGCATCAGGCATAATAACAGAGCTTCGCACTACTGAACCTGTTCCCACATTTACACCTTGAAAAACGATAGATTTTTCAATATTGCCGCTGATGGTGCACCCTTCATTTATTAAAGATTCTTTGACAATTGCCTCACTTGAAATATATTGGGGCGGATGATTCGGATTTACTGTGTATATTCTCCAATTATAATCTGATATGTTTAATTCACTAGAGTCATCTAACAAATCCATATTAGCCTCCCATAAGCTTTGGACTGTACCGACATCCTTCCAATAGCCTTTGAATGGGTAAGCGACTACCTTCCTATTCTTTTCAATCAGCATCGGAATAATATCTTTTCCAAAATCATGGGTTGAATGGCTGTTTTCATCATCTTCTTCTAGCAATTCCTTCAGCACTTTCCATTTAAATATATAAATGCCCATGGAAGCGAGATTGTTTTTCGGTTTTTTTGGTTTTTCCTCAAACTCAATGATATCCATATCTTCGTTGGTGTTCATGATACCGAACCGGCTTGCCTCACTCCAAGGTACTTCTATAACAGAAATAGAAGCATCTGCCTGCTTTTGAATATGATACTCTAGCATCCATTCATAATTCATTTTATATATGTGGTCACCGGAAAGAATCAGCACATACTCTGGATCATACTGAGAGAGATAATTTTGATTCTGGTAAATCGCACTTGCTGTTCCTGTATACCATTTCACTTCTGAGGATTCACTGTATGGTGGCAATACAGTGACTCCTCCGTTCACCCGATCCAAATCCCATGCGCTGCCTATTCCGATATAGGAATTTAAGACAAGAGGCTGGTATTGAGTCAGCACTCCAACTGTTTCAATCCCTGAATTGGAGCAATTACTTAAAGTAAAATCAATAATACGATACTTACCTCCGAATGGAATTGCTGGTTTTGCCAGATTTTTTGTCAGAGAGTAAAGCCTACTTCCCTTTCCTCCCGCTAATAGCATTGCGACGCACCTTTTCTTTCCCATTCTCTTTTCTCCCCTTCCGATGTTGAACTGGCCGTAATATAATGATGCTAAAAGCTGGAATCGTCACTGAAATGGAATATGGCTTTCCATGAAACGAAGTCTCATCTGCCTTTATAATTTTTTTATTTATATAGTTGGCTCCCCCAAACCTCTCTTCGTCGCTGTTCAATATTTCTCTATAGCTACCGGCCTTGGGTACGCCAATTAAATAATTCTCATAAGTATGATAAGTAAAGTTGCAAATAACTACTAGGAAGTCCTCTTCCTTTTCTCCTTGCCTGATAAAAGAGAAGACAGATTGTTCTTGGTTGTTAGCATCAATCCAATCAAATCCTTCTTGGACATGATCCAATTCATACAGAGGTTTAGAGCGTTTATAAAGCTTTAACGCTTCTTTAAAAAAGACATTTGCCTTTTGATGCATTTCATAATCCATCAGCATCCAATCAAGCTGCTCCTTATCCTTCCACTCTGAAAACTGCGCAAGCTCTGCTCCCATAAATAACAGTTTCTTTCCTGGGTGTGTCATCATATAACCGATCAATAACCGGAACTGTGCAAACTTTTGCCAATAATCGCCTGGCATTTTATCAAGGAGAGATTTTTTTCCGTGAACAACTTCATCATGGGAAAGGGGTAAGACAAAGTTCTCTGAAAAAGTATAAAGTAAGGAAAAAGTAATTTTATTATGTTCGTACTTTCTATTAGATGAATCTGTCTCCATATATGCCAGTAAGTCATTCATCCAACCCATATTCCACTTATAATGGAATCCTAGACCTCCATAATGGACTGGGGCAGTAACCTGTGGTAAATCGCTCGAATCCTCTGCAAACATCAATACCGTAGGATCATATTGACAGACGGTTTTGTTCAGCTTCCTTAAAAATTCAATTCCATAAGGGTTAACTGTGTTTTCGCCAGAGTTTGGCCAGTAAATAATGTTAGAAACAGCATCAACCCTAAAACCATCGACATGAAAATAATCCATCCAGAAGATCGCATTAGAAATTAAAAAGCTATGTACTTCCATTCTTCCTAAATCAAAGTTTGCTGTTCCCCAGACAATATTTTCCCTGTCGTTAGCATTCGAGTAGTCAAATTGACTGGAACCGTCAAATTGATATAAGCCATGAGCATCCTTGCAAAAATGTCCTGGAGCCCAATCTAACAGAACTCCCAGCCCATTCTGGTGACATTGGTCCACAAAATACATAAAGTCCTTAGGCTCGCCAAATCTGCTCGTCGCAGAGAAATATCCTGTGCCTTGATAGCCCCATGAAATGTCTAATGGATGTTCTACTATAGGCAATATCTCTATATGGGTAAAACCAAGGTCCATTACATAAGGAATAAGCTCATCTGCTATCTCTCGGTAAGTATAAAGGGAGCCGTCCTCTTTAAGCTTCCAAGAGCCTAGATGTACTTCATAAATGGATACAGGTTCTTTCATAAGATTTTTTTTCTTCTTTTTTTGGATCCATCTGGCATCATTCCATTTGTAACCTTCTAACGAGTATACGATGGATGCTGTGTTTGGCCTCACTTCCGAATAAAAGGCAAAAGGATCGGCCTTCAAGCGTTTTCTCCCATCCTGACCAGTAATTTCGTACTTGTATAAAGCTCCGGTCAAATCTTTGGAAATGCTGATATGCCAGATTCCTTCTTTATTTATTCTTTGAAGGTCATAATTTTCACCGTGCCAATTATTGAAATCTCCAACTAAACGGACTGCCTGGGCATTCGGTGCCCAAACACAGAAGACCGTACTAATCTTTCCATTCTCTTCCTTTACATGAGATCCGAATAATTGATAGCTTTCAAATAGATTGCCTTCATGAAATAAATGCTGCTGAAATTCAGTTGGGAATACTGTCTCCACATTCATCCTACTTTCTATGACTATTGATTTGAATCGACTGTAAAAAAAATTATAAATTGTACAAACCTTTTTCCCTTTTCTGCTAGTTTTAAAACTATATGATTAAAAAGGGAAAGCAATTCGTAAAAGTATAAAATTATTCATTTAAATGTAATATTCTATTAGTTTTATTCTAAATCCTTCCTATTCTGTTTTTTTAAAATTTTATGACAATAAATAACCTTTTATGTTTGCTCTTGAAAATTTGCTGCGGTTTTTTATAACATAGTTTACATTCATTTAAGAAAGGATATTAAAGTAAGAAATAAAGGAGGGATTTACTGATGAGCAAAAGCGAAGAAGAATATCTTTTAGAACAAAACCCAAAGGATCCTAGTCCATATTTTGATGCACCAGACAAAAAGATTCTAGCTGCAGATATTTTCCGAGGGCCTCATACAGGAATGTTCTCTGATTTTGACCTGAATAACCCTGGCCAAAAGCTGATGACTGACAGGGACAAGCTGGAAGAGGACATAAAAAAAGGGAATTTTTAGTTTCAAATTCCGGAATCTTTCAATATTCATGTAAGCCTAGACTTTTATAGATTTCAGTCTATCTTTTTAAGTTATCCACAGGCTTGGCTAAAATAAACCAATAGAAAGAGCCGTTGGCATATTACCAACAGCTCTTTCTATTTTACAGTATGACCCATACGGGATTCGAACCCGTGTTACCGCCGTGAAAGGGCGGTGTCTTAACCGCTTGACCAATGGGCCGTCTGGCGGAGAAGGAGGGATTTGAACCCTCGCGCCGCTATCGCGACCTACACCCTTAGCAGGGGCGCCTCTTCAGCCTCTTGAGTACTTCCCCAAAAAAATGGCTCCGCAGGTAGGATTCGAACCTACGACCGCTCGGTTAACAGCCGAGTGCTCTACCACTGAGCTACTGCGGAACAATAATATGGTGGGCCTAAATGGACTCGAACCATCGACCTCACGCTTATCAGGCGTGCGCTCTAACCAGCTGAGCTATAGGCCCATATTATTTTGGAGCGGGTGATGAGAATCGAACTCACGACATCAGCTTGGAAG
>Ga0209463_1000072_pt1 | contig 87684 bp, 75 predicted proteins | sample AgamicMgSfrz_FD_187169 | JGI IMG/M metagenome (GOLD analysis project Ga0209463, IMG submission 187169) | Agave microbial communities from Guanajuato, Mexico - Mg.Sf.rz (SPAdes) (version 2) | ecosystem: Host-associated > Plants > Phyllosphere > Phylloplane/Leaf | place: Guanajuato, Mexico... | reverse complement strand
CCGAGCTTTATCAGCGCCAGGAGACTACGTTGATGCTGGAACAGGATTACTCACGTAATAAAGGCACCGGCGGCATCTCCGATTTCACCGCACATACCACCATGCTGCAGCTGAATACGCCGCTCGCCAGCGGTAAAAGCTTTGTGCGCGTCGATCGCGTCGAGGTGTCGGCAGGCACCTTTGCCACCGAAAACAGCAGCCATACCGAAGTATTTGGCACCTGTGCCGATAACGGCACTGACGGCTGCAGCCGCGATCTGAAACAGCGTACGGAAGGGATTGCCGTTGGCGCAGGCTGGCAAAACGATCGCTGGTCGGCGGATATTGGCACCTCACCGATGGGCTTTGAGGTGGTGAACTGGGTAGGCGGCGTGAGCTGGAACACCGATGTAAAAGATGTCGGTCTGACCTTTACCGCCTCGCGTCGTCCCATTTCCAGTTCGTTGCTGGCTTACGCCGGCGCGCGCGATCCCAGCCCGCAGGGCGGACGCAGCTGGGGCGGCGTGGTCGCTACCGGCGGCTCCGTCGGGCTGAGTTACGATCGGGGCGGAGCGCATGGCGTCTGGGCCGATCTTAGCGCGCACCAGATTACCGGCAAAAACGTCGCCGATAACAGCCGCGAACGTCTGATGGCAGGCTATTATTACAAGTTAATAAATGAGGATAACCGGCGCGCCACCATTGGCTTAAACAGCATGCTGTGGCATTACCAAAAAGATCTCAGCGATTACGCCTTCGGGCAGGGTGGCTATTACAGTCCGCAGCAATACTTTTCGCTGGCGGTGCCGCTGGCTTATCGCCAGCGTACTGAAAACTGGTCATTTGATGTGGGCGGCTCGCTCTCCTGGTCGCGCTCAAAAACCGGTTCGCAGCAGCGCTATCCGGTCTATCCTGGTTTTGAGACGACGGCAAACCCTTCTTCAGAAGGGAGTTCCGGCAGCGGCTTCGGCTATACGCTGCGCGCAGCGGTGGAACGCCGGTTAACGGCGCACTGGACGCTGGGACTGGCGGTGGATATTCAACAGGCGAAAGATTACACGCCGAGCCACGGCCTGATTTATGCGCGCTATTCGCTGGCGGGCTGGGAAGGCGATCTCGATCTGCCGCCGCAGCCGTTAACGCCTTATGCTGATTTTAAATAGCCCCTGCCTGGAAAAACCTTAAACAGTTTCCTGCCGTCACTATCGTTAATTAAAAAACAGTAACCATGAGATATACTCCTGGTTGCTTTCATCGTTATTGCCCGCTTTCCAGGGCCTGGAGAATAGCTTTGCGCGTTAGTCGGTCACTTACGATCAAGCAGATGGCAACGGTTTCTGGCGTTGCGGTAGTGACTATCTGTATTTTTATCGTTATTCAGCTTTTCCATTTTGTGCAGCAGCGCAGGATAGATTATGCCCAGCAGATGGAAAACATCGCGCATACGGTGCGTCAGCCGCTCTCTGAAGCGGTGCTGCGCGCCGATATTCCGCAGGCCGAACGCATTCTCAACGCATTAAAACCCGCCGGGATTCTTTCCCGCGCCGACGTGGTTTTGCCCAACGCTTTTCAGGCGCTGCATACTGATTTTGAAAATGAGCGGGCGGTGCCGCGTCTGATTGCGCGGCTGTTTGAGCTGCCGGTACAGATTACCGTGCCGCTCTATTCGGTCGAAAGCGCTGCCTCGCCGAAGCCGCTGGCCTACCTGGTGCTACAGGCCGATTCCTGGCGCGTTTACCAGTTTATCCTCAGCACCATGTCCACCATGCTGACGACTTATCTGCTGCTGGCGCTGATCCTCTCGGTCGCCATTAGCTGGTGTATTAATCGGCTGGTGATCCATCCGCTGCGCGATATGGCACGTGAGCTGCACGATTTGCCGCCACAGGATATTCTGACCCATAAGCTGTCGCTGCCGAAGCTGCATCAGGATGATGAGATCGGCATGTTAATCCGCAGCTATAACCGTAATCAGCAGGTGCTGGAGTCGGTGCATGATGAGATGAGCCGCCTGACCACGCACTATGTGCTGACCGATTTGCCCAATCGCACGCTGTTTCTGGCGCTGCTGGAGCAGCACCTGAAAGCCGCCGCCTATAGCGGGCCGTTTACCGTGATGATCGTGCGCGTGGAAACGCTGCTGGAAGCCAACGGCGTACTGACGGAAGAGCAGCGCGATACGCTGACCTTAACGCTGCTGGAGAAAATCCGCGCCACGATTGAAGATCGCACCGTGCTGGCCCAGCTGGGCGTTAGCGATTTCGCGCTGCTGGTGAAAACGGCGAAAAATCCATTTCGCGCTTATCGCCTGGCGCGAAATCTGATGAATCGCCTTAATCAGCCGGTCAGCCTGCAACAGGTGCAGCTGCGCCCGACGCTGAGTATCGGCATTGCCCAACGCGACGCCAACAACCTGACCGCGCCGGAACTGCTGGGCCGGGCGATTTCCGCCATGATGTCCGCCCGTCACCAGGGCAAAAACCAGATTCTGTTTTTCGATCCGCTGCTGACCGAGCGCGCGCAGCGGCGGCTGACGCAGGAACACGATATTTTGCAGGGGCTGGAGCAGGAGCAGTTTGCGCTGTTTTTGCAGCCGCAGATTAATATGGCGACCGGCGAGCTGGTAGGGGCCGAAGCGCTGCTGCGTATGCGCCAGCCTGACGGCAGTTACAACCTGCCGGAGGAGCTGATTACCAGCGCGGAAGAGATCGGCGTGATCGGCGCGTTAGGGCGCTGGGCGCTGGAAGAGGCGTGTCGGGTGCTGGCCGCCTGGCAAAAACGCGGCATTGAGTTGCCGCTGAACGTGAACATTTCCGCCGTACAGCTGCGCGAGCCGGGCACCGTCTGGCATCTGCAGGAGCTGCTGGAGCGGCATCGCATCCGTCCCGGCAGCCTGGTGCTGGAGCTGACGGAAACCGCGCAGATTGGCGATCCGGTCCAGGCGAACATGCTGCTTGGCGGGCTGCAGGAAGCGGGCGTGGCGGTAGCGCTGGATGATTTCGGCACCGGCTATGCCAATCTCAGCTATCTCCATCAGTTCCGATCGTTACCGATCAGCAAGCTGAAGATGGATCGTAGTTTTGTCTCTGCGCTGCCCGATGACGACACCATGGTCAGAATTGTAGCGGCCATTTCCGAGATCACTGATTTGGACGTGGTGGCCGAAGGGGTGGAAACCGTGTCGCAGCGCGACTGGCTGCTGGCGCGCGGCATTACTATCGGCCAGGGCTACCTGTTTGACGGCCCGCTTTCGCTGAGCGATTTTGAAAAGTGGCTGGCGACGCTGCCGCGCACTCTGCCTTCCGAAGCGTTTTCTTAACCCGGAAATCGCCTTCCGGGTTCTTCTCTCCATCAGCTGGCGCTTCCCTGCCAGCCGTTTAACCAGTATTTAATTCTGAATATTTGGTTATGGTTCTTTCTGCTGAAGCGTTTCAGTTCATAAATTCTGATTATGACCTGCTCGGCTGGTAACGGATTATATCAATCTTGTTAATGCGGTGTTATTTTTCGCCCTGTTCCCTGATGATAAAAACCGCTAAATACTCGTTCCCCACGCCGTCAACGGATACGCTTTTTATGAAAACTTCCCTGTTTAAAAGCCTGTATTTTCAAGTACTAACTGCGATTGCCATCGGTATATTGCTCGGCCACTTTTACCCGGAGCTGGGCGCGCAAATGAAGCCGCTGGGCGATGCGTTTGTAAAACTGATCAAGATGATTATTGCCCCGGTGATCTTTTGTACGGTCGTTACCGGCATCGCCGGTATGGAAAGCATGAAGGCGGTCGGGCGTACCGGCGCGGTAGCGCTGCTCTATTTTGAGGTTGTCAGCACCATTGCGCTGATTATCGGGCTGGTGGTGGTTAACGTTATTCAGCCGGGCGCAGGGATGAATGTCGATCCCTCGACGCTGGATGCGAAAGCGGTAGCGGTTTATGCGCAGCAGGCGGAACAGCAGGGCGTCGTGGCTTTCCTGTTGGATGTGATCCCCGGCAGCGTCATCGGCGCCTTTGCCAGCGGCAACATTCTGCAGGTTTTGCTGTTCGCTATTCTGTTTGGCTTCGCGCTGCATCGGCTGGGTGATAAAGGCACGCTGATTTTCAACGTGATCGAAAGCTTCTCGAAAGTGATTTTCGGCATCATCAATATGATTATGCGTCTGGCGCCGATTGGCGCGTTTGGCGCGATGGCCTTTACCATCGGGAAATATGGCGTCGGTTCGCTGGTGCAGCTGGGCCAGCTGATTATCTGTTTCTATATCACCTGTATTCTGTTTGTGGTGCTGGTGTTAGGCACCATCGCCCGCGTTAACGGCTTTAACATCTTCAAATTTATCGCCTATATCAAAGAAGAACTGCTGATTGTGCTGGGCACCTCCTCGTCGGAATCTGCGCTGCCGCGCATGCTGGATAAAATGGAGAAGCTGGGCTGTAAAAAATCGGTCGTTGGGCTGGTTATTCCAACCGGCTATTCCTTTAACCTCGACGGCACCTCGATTTACCTGACGATGGCGGCGGTATTTATCGCGCAGGCCACCAACAGCCATATGGATATTTTGCACCAGATTACGTTGCTGGTGGTGTTGCTGCTCTCGTCGAAGGGCGCGGCGGGCGTTACCGGTAGTGGTTTCATCGTGCTGGCGGCAACGCTGTCGGCGGTGGGCCATCTGCCAGTGGCAGGGCTGGCGCTGATTCTGGGCATCGACCGCTTTATGTCCGAAGCGCGTGCGCTGACGAACCTGGTCGGTAACGGCGTGGCGACGGTGGTGGTCGCCAGGTGGGTCGATCAGCTGGATGAAAAACAGCTGCGCGATACGCTCTCCTCCTCGAAAAAAGCGAAAAAGCTGCCGGACGCCTCCGTCTGATTATCGATATAACGCGAAGCTGATAACCGTCGCGCTCAAGGGACGCCGCCTGAACAAGGCCGCGTCCTTTTTTATCAGGTGCGCCGTAAAACCCCGTCCTTCAGGGCGGGGAGGATGTCAATGTTGGAATGCTTATCGAATCGGCCAGAGCCGGACGCTGGCTTTACTGATAAAAACATTAACCCGACAGCTTCTGAGCGGAATCAGTGGGGAAAAAAGCATTAAAGTTACAAAAGCTTGCAAAAAAACTTTTTCTTCGTCCGTTGCCGCTTGCCCTTGTAGCAGGCATTTGCATAATAAAGCCCACACAGACTGTGTAAGGTCACTGCGCCCGGCACCGTTCCCGGCGTAACAGCACGTTTCACATTCATTTTTATAATAATTCGCTTCGTTGTGTGACAACCTCGCATTTGCGTGGTCAAACTAGCGGTGCGTCTGCTGAGCGCTGCTCGTGGACGCCTTGCCCGACCATCGCACGTCATCAATGAGTTTAAGTTGGTAATTGAGTAGGGGTTCACATGCAGGGCACCAGAATTCGTTTGTTAGTTGGTGGGTTGTTGCTGGCGGCCGTCAGTGGCACATTGCAGGCTGAAACACTACAACCCGATCCTGCCTGGCAGCAGGGAAAATTAGATAACGGCTTTAAATGGCAGTTGCTCAGCACGCCGCAGCGCCCCAGCGACCGCGTGGAAATTCGCCTGATGGTGAATACCGGCTCGCTCATGGAAAATGCCCAGCAAACCGGCTTCAGCCATCTGCTGCCGCGGCTGGCAATGGTGCATAATACCGCGCTCGATCCGGCGCAACAGCGCGCGCTCTGGCAGCAGGCTATGGATCCCGGTCGCCCTTTGCCGCCCGCCGTCACCTCATATGAATTTACGCTGTACAATCTTAGCCTGCCTAATAACCGTCCTGAGCTGTTAAAAGATGCGCTAAGCTGGCTCTCCGCCACGGCAGGAAAAATGGCGATTAACGATCGGGTGGTCAATAGCGCCATCGGCGCTGACGATCCCATCGCCAGCTGGCCGCCAAACCCGCGTGACGTCTGGTGGCGTTACCGGCTGAAAGGTTCCACCCTGCTGGGGCACGATCCCGCCGAACAGCCGAAAGCGCCAGTTGATGTCAATCAGCTCAGCAGCTTCTATAAACAGTGGTATACACCCGATGCGATGACGCTGTTTGTGGTAGGCAACGTTGACAGCCGCTCCCTTAGCGAACAGATCAATAAAGCTTTTTCCTCGCTGGAAGGCCGACGCGAAACGCCTGCGCCGGTGCCGACGCTTTCTCCTTTACCGCCGCAGCCGGTTACCCTGGTGAATCCCAGCCTGAAACAGGATCGGCTGTCGCTGATCTGGGATATGCCGTGGCAGCCGATTCGCGATTCGCAAAACCTGATTCGTTACTGGCAGAGCGATTTAGCGCGTGAGGCGCTGTTCTGGCACGTGCAGCGCGTTTTAAGCGACAGCAAAGCGCAGGGTGTACAGGTCGGGTTTGATTGTCGGGTACTTTATCAGCGCGCGCAGTGCGCGATTAGCATGGATTCCAGCGCCGGGACGCTGGAAAAGAACATGAACCTGATTGCGCGTGAGTTAGCCAGCGTACGCGATCACGGCCTGCCGCAGTCGGAATTTGACGCGCTGATGGCGCAAAAAACCGTCGAGCTGAATAAGCTGTTTGCCACTTACGCGCGCACCGATACCGATGTGCTGATGAGTCAGCGCTTACGTTCGCAGCAAAACGCAGTCGTGGATATTGCGCCGGAGCAGTATCAGAAATATCGCCAGGATTTCCTTAACAGCCTGACGCTGGCGGCGCTGAATCAGGAACTGCGTCAACAGCTGTCGCAGGAACTGACGATGGCGCTGATGCAGCCGCAGGGCGAGCCGGAAGCGAATATGAAAGCGCTGCATGAAAGCTGGCAAAAAATTATGGCGCCGCCTGTGGCGATCGCGCCGGAAGAGGGCAAAGTCGAGGTATCGGATATTCCGGCACCGCAGTCGTAACGCTGCGTCGGAAAGATTATTGCCTTCGTTGCGGTTATAAACGCTGTATCAGGGCAGCTGTTGCCGGTGCCGCAGTCGTAACGCTGCGTCGGAAAGATTATTGCCTTCGTTGCGGTTATAAACGCTGTATCAGAGCCGCTGTTGCCGGTGCCGTAGTCGTAAACCCGGCACCGTCTCTCTTGCTGGCGATTCGACAGCACGGCAAACGGATGGTCTCTGGTGCCTCTGTGGCGCTATCGACAGTTCCAGAGGATGTTTCTTAGCGTGCTTTGCTTTCTCCCAGGCAGCCTTTTGCTTGTCTGCTTTAAATTACCGACTTTGGCGGCGGAGATGGCTTGTCGCCTGGTAATATCGCTGGCTAAAGAAAGTTGCCGTCAGGTCGCCGTGACAGCGGTTTTCTTCGCCCGCAGCCATTCCGTTACCAGCATCGGCCAGCTGGCCAGCGGCGAATCGGCGAGGTTGCGCATGCCGAAACCGTGGCCGCCGCGCTCATAAAAATGCAGCTCTACCGGCACCTTCTGTTCACGCAGCGCGCTGAAAAAAGCCATGCTGTGGGTGACCGGCACGCTCTCATCATCGACCGCATGAATTAACAGGACCGGCGGCGTTTCAGGCGTTACGCGTGTTTCCAGCGACCAGGCCTCAAGCGTTTTATCATCCGGCCACTCTCCCAACAGACGCTGGCGTGATTCCGCATGCGCCATGCCGTCGCGCATGGTAATCACCGGATAGACCAGCACCAGCGCGTCCGGGCGCGCCGAAAGCTTGTCGGCATTATCCTGCGGCGGATAAAGCTTTTCACTAAAGCGCGTGCCGACGCTGGCGGCAACGTAGCCGCCGGTGGAGAAGCCCATCATTACAATGCGTTTACCGTTGAGGCCACGGGCGGCGCGATCGCGCAGTACGCGCACCGCACGTTGTGCATCGGCTAACGGCGCATCGGCCCCTTCATGATGTCCATCGGTGGGCAGACGATAGGTCATTACCGCCAGCGTATAACCCATGGCGGTGAAAAACGTCGCCAGCGAGCTGCCTTCGGTATCGATCATAATGCGCGCAAAGCTGCCGCCGGGCGCCACCAGTAGCGTGGTGCCGTTGGATTCTTCCGGATACCAGATCGCCAGTTCAGGACAGCGCACACCGGAGGCCGCGCGGTTATAAGGTTCAAACTCTTTGGCTAAGTCGATAATTTGCGGTTTTGCCGTTGACTGGCTGGCTCCGGGCGCGTCGCCGTGCGGCCAGAGATTGAAAATTTCTGCTTTCATAACCTGTCCTGATGAGCGTGAGATTTGAGTGCCGGAGCCGTATCGCAATGGATAAAAGCCAGGCGGGCGTGATTAATGATTGGCGTTGGGAGGCATTCGCGTCCAGTGTTTACTGTGCGCTAACCGACAGAATCAGAATTAGCCTGGCGGCGGAAAAATGATTTGCTTTAGTGGTTAATAATCAATTTTTTTGATGTAAATGGCGGGGATTTTGCGGGCGGGCAATCAGCGTGAGAACGGCTGGTTTTATTGAAAACCACAGTACCTTGTCTGACTGTTTATCAGGCAATGCCTGCTGGTGGGTTATACAACATCCTGAAGTGCGGATCTAAAAACCGCCCCGGTTGGCGGAGCGGTTCAGAGGATAATAGTTCGTGGTTACCCGTTACGCAGCTCGTCGTAAGGCACCATCACATGCTCCTGATAGGCCGGACGCTGCGTTAGCCGCTGATAATATTTTTCCAGCGCGGGCAGGGAAGAACGCGCAATCTCCAGCGTGTAATAGCGATAGAGCAGCGTACCAAACATAATATCCGCCACCGTCAGCCGGTCACCCGCCAGATAATCGTGCTGCGCCAGCCGATCGTCGGCAATTTTCAGCAGCTTCGTCAGATTTTCCAGCGCTTGCGCAATTGCCTGCCGATCACGATCCTGCGGCGCGACGACAAATACCGGCCAGAAAATCGGACGGATAAAGCTGACGTAAACGCTCGACTTCGCCCACTCGGCCCAGACATCGATCGCGGCCCGCGCCAGCGGCGCTTGCGGCCAGAAGGCGTCGCCACCGTAGCGAGCCGCCAGATAGCGGACAATGGCAGCGGACTCAAACAGCGGCGGGCTGTCATCGTCGCGCAGCACCGGCACCAGCCCGTTGGGGTTCATCGCCAGGAATTCCGGCGTATGGTTACCGCCATACTTATGACCGATGTTGATGCGCTGATAAGGCAGCTCCAGCTCGCCAATACACCACATGACGGCCTGTACATTTGACGACGTTTTACGACCCCAAACCTTAAGCATTGCTTTACTCTCCTGAGCGATAGCGGAGCGTACAGCATAAACCCGACTTTTAGCGCGGCATAGCGCTGAGCGGAATAATTGCGCCGCGATGCTGAATCACCGTGCTGGCGGTCAGATGTCCGCGCGCCGCCGCCTCTTCCGGGCTGCCGCCGCACAGCCGCACCGCCAGATAACCGGCGCTGAAAGAATCCCCGGCGGCGGTAGTATCGACAATTTTCTCTTTTTCCAGCCGGACAGCCGGCACTTCCAGCAGCGACGCATCACTCAGCGCCACCAGACAGGCGTCCGCGCCGCGCTTAATCACAATCTCGCTAACGCCTGCGGCGCGCGTGCGGGCAATGACCTGCTCCGTCGGCGCGTCGCCCCACAGGGCGGTTTCATCATCCAGCGTCAGGAAAGCAATATCGGTGCAGGCGAGCATCGCCTGATAAGCCTGTTGGGCTTCTTCGCGGCTCGCCCAGAGACGCGGACGATAGTTGTTATCAAAGATCACTTTGCCGCCGTTGGCGCGGCAGGCGGTCAGCAGGTTCATCAGCTTTTGACGATCTTCCGCCGTCAGAATGGCCAGGCTGATCCCGCTCAGGTAGAGATAGTCGAACTGCATCAGCTGCTGGCAGATTGCCCCCGCCTGCGGGCTTTGCAGCCAGAAGCGCGCGGCGGCCTCGTTGCGCCAGTAGCTAAAGGTGCGTTCGCCGTGCGCGTCGGTTTCAATCACGTACAGGCCGGGCAGGCGATTTTCCAGACGTTGTACCAGTTCGGTGCGTACGCCTTCCTGCTGCCAGGCGGCGAGCATGTCATTGCTGAAGCTGTCGTTGCCCAGTGCAGTGACATATTCCACCGCCAGCTGGTCGGCTGACGTTTGTCGCGCAATATAGACGGCGGTATTCAGCGTATCGCCGCCGAAGCCGCGCTTCAGCGCTTCGCCCTGCCAGGAAAGCTCAATCATACATTCGCCGATTACCGCAATTTTTTTCCCTGCCATCCTGTTGACCCTCCGGTAATAAAAGACCCTAGTCTCCACCGAGCGCAGCAGTGAGTCAATATTTTAAAACGGCGTTTTAATTTAGGTTAAGGCGCTAATTTGCTGATATAAGCGGCGATAAAGCGATAAATCACCACGTTATTATCACGATTGAAAAGAATACCGGCTGATAAAGTGAAGGGCTTCAGCGTGGCGGCAGGCATCGAAAAACTCTTTTCAGCACGTCGCGCCAGGCTAAGGAACAGAGCCTGACCACCAGGATATTAATAATGATGATGAATAAAATTAGTCATCGGCTTCCTTCCTCAATTGTCATGCAGCAACGTCAGGAACAGCGGCACTACTGGCTGTCATGCCAGCGTATTTACACCTTTCAACCGATTTATCAGGTTACGGGCCGCCTGATGGCCATTGAGCTGCTGACTGCGGTAACGCATCCTTCCGCGCCGGGTCAGCGTCTGTCGCCGGAGCGCTATTTTGCCGCATTAGAAACTTCCCAACGTTTACATGTCATTCGGGAACAGCTGGAGCTGCTAAGCCGCTGGACATATTTTTTTGCCGATTCCGATCTTGTCGCCTCGGTCAATATTGACGGGCCGACGCTGCTGGCGCTTCAGCATCATGCGCCGCTGCGCGCGCTCATTGCGCGTTTGCCCTGGGTGCGTTTTGAGCTGGTCGAGCATCAGGTGCTGCCGCAGGAAGAAATGGTGGCGCAAATGCCGGAGCTGGGCGCGCTGTGGCTGGATGATTTCGGCGCAGGTATGGCGAACTTTTCGGCGCTGACGGAGCTGAGCTACGACTATATTAAGCTGGCGCGCGAGCTGTTTGTTTTGCTGCGCAACAGCGAAGAGGGACGCAGCCTGTTTACCATGCTGCTGGCGCTGATTAATCGCTACTGCAAAGGCGTGATTGTCGAAGGCATCGAAACCGCCGAAGAGTGGGAGCAGGTGCGTAATTCGCCCGCGTTCGCCGCGCAGGGCTATTTCTTCGCCCGTCCGCAGCCGTTCAACCAGCTGGAAACCCTGCCGTTTCAGCTTCCCTGATACCGTTTTTCTGCCGCTCTACTATCTTTACCAGATAGATTGCAGGTAAGGAGACGAAGATGTCACGTGCAGGAAAAATTACCAGCTGGGTGATTGGGATTTTTTGCTTGCTGGTTGTCGTGTTGGTGGTGATTATCGCCACCTTCGACTGGAATCGCCTGAAGCCAACCATCAATCAGAAAGTCTCAACGGAGCTGAATCGACCCTTTGCGATTCGCGGCGACCTGGGCGTGGACTGGGTACGCAACCATGAAGAGCCGGGCTGGCGCCGCTGGGTACCGTGGCCGCAAATCCATGCTGAAGATATTGTTTTGGGCAACCCGCCCGATATTCCTGAAGTCACTATGGTGCATTTGCAGCGCGCCGACGCCACGATTTCTCCGCTGGCGCTGCTGCATAAAGAGATTTTTATTCCGTGGATTAAGCTACAGCGGCCGGACGCCAGGCTGATCCAAACCGCAGACAAAAAGAACAACTGGACCTTTAACCTTGCCGACAGCGACCAGCCCGAAGAGGCGAATCAACCGCCTTCCGCCTGGTCATTCCGGCTGGATAATATCCTGTTTGACCAGGGCCATATCGCCTACCGCGATGCGGTGAACAAAGCGAACGTCAAAATGGAAGTGGATCCGCTGGGCAAGCCGGTGCCTTACGGTCAGGTAGCTGGCGGCGACGATAAACAGAAGGGCGCGGCGGATTTCGTTTTCGGCTGGCGCGCCAGCGGCACTTACAACAATCAGCAGCTGGAAGGAAGCGGCAAACTGGGCGGCATGCTGTCGCTGAGCAGTAAAACCACGCCGTTCCCGGTGCAGGCCGATGTGCGTAACGGCACCACGCGGGTGGGCATTACCGGCAGCCTGCAGGATCCGTTAAACCTTGGCGGACTCGATCTGCGCGTGCGCTTTTCCGGCGATACGCTGGCGAATCTCTACGAGCTGACCGGCGTGCTGTTGCCGGATACGCCGCCGTATGAAACCGACGGTCATCTGAAGGTGAAATTCGGCGAAAAAGAGGATGCCGTTTACCGCTATGAAAACTTTAACGGTCATATCGGCGACAGCGACATTCACGGCACGCTGACCTATACGCAGGGCAAACCGCGTCCGAAGCTGAGCGGCGAAGTGGTGTCGCGCCAGCTGCGCATGGCCGATTTAGGCCCGCTAATCGGCGTCGATTCCGGTAAGGGTAGCGAAAAAACCAAAAGCGCCGAAGCGAAACGCGGTGAAACGACCAACCAGCCAGCCGATCGCGTGCTGCCTCACGACCGTTTTGATACCAAAAACTGGGACGTGATGGATGCTGACGTGAAGTTTAGCGGCAAACGCATCGAACACAGCAGTTCGCTGCCGTTAAGCGATCTGTATACCCATCTGGAGCTGAAAAATGGCGATCTGCTGCTGGATCCGCTGCGTTTTGGCGTGGCGGGCGGCAACATTAACTCGACGATCCGCCTGGAGGGGAGCAAAACGCCGATGCGCGGCCGCGCCGATCTGCATGCGCGTCGCCTGCATTTGCGCCAGCTGTTCCCCGACGTTGAGGCAATGCGCAGCAGCATGGGCCAGCTGAACGGCGATGCGAAGCTGAGCGGCACCGGCAACTCGGTCGCCGATCTGCTGGCGACCAGCAACGGCGACATGAAACTGCTGATGAACGATGGGGTAATCAGCCGCAGCCTGATGGAGATTGTCGGCCTGAACGTGGGTAACTACGTGGTCGGCAAGCTGTTCGGCGATGACGAAGTGCGCATCAACTGTGCGGCGGCCAATCTGGATGTACGTAACGGACTGGCGACGTCACGGCTGTTTGTGTTTGATACCACCAACGCGGTGATCAACCTGACCGGCAACGTTAACTTCGCCAATGAACGTATGGATCTCTCCATTAACCCGGAAAGTAAAGGCGTGCGTATCGTTACGCTGCGTTCGCCGCTTTACGTGCGCGGCACCTTTAAAAACCCGGATGCGGGCGTGAAAGCAGGGCCGCTGCTGGCACGCGGCGCCGCCGCCGTCGCGCTGGGCACGGTGCTGACGCCAGCCGCCGCGCTGCTGGCGCTGATTTCACCCAGCGATAATGAAGATAACCAGTGTGTTAACGTGCTGCAGCAGATGAAAAACCAGAAGTAAACGACGGCTATTGCTGCTTAATGGCGTGACGGTGGAAAAGGCCAACGGCCTTTTCCACCCTGCTGTCAGCTAACGACCTGAAGAGTACGAAGAGATTTATCGGCTGAAGTGAATAAAAAAGGCGTTCTCAGAACGCCTTTTTACCATCAGTAAAATGTGGGTCGCCGTATCAGGCTTCATACAGCGTCTGATGGCGCGTCTCTTTACAGGCGATCAGCGCAATCAGCGTCAGCACCGCCATGGAGGCCAGGTAGAGTCCGACGGCGAACAGTCCGTAGTGCGCATTAAGCCAGGCGGCGATATAAGGCGCAACCGACGCGCCGAGAATCGACGACAGGTTGTAAGAGAAAGAGGCGCCGGTATAACGCACTTCAGTCGGGAACAGCTCCGGCAGCAGCGCGCCCATCGGCCCGAAAGTCAGGCCCATAATGCTCAGGCCGAGCAGCAGGAACAGCATCATCATGGTCTGGCTGCCGCTTGCCATCAGCGTGGGGAACAGCAGACCGAAAGCCAGAATGCCGAGCGTAATGACAATCATGGTTTTACGGCGGCCAAAGCGATCGGCCAGCACGCCAGCAATCGGCACCATCACGCCAAAACCGATTACCGCCACCATCAGCATCCACAGCAGGCTGTTACGTGAGAAACCGAGGCCCGCCGGAACCGGCGCGGTGCCGTAGCTCATGGAATAAACGGTCATAATGTAAAACAGCGTGTAGGTTGCCAGCATAATAAAAGTGCCGAGCACGGTCGCGCCCAGGTGTTTGGTCAGCAGCGTACCAATCGGGATGCGCACCTGTTTTTTCTCTTTTTGCACTTTGGCGAACACCGGACTTTCATGCAGCGAAACGCGCACGTACAGGCCGATAATCACCAACACCGCCGACAGCACGAAAGGTACGCGCCAGCCCCAGTTCATAAACTGGTCGTCGGTCAGCAGCCAGGAGAGCAGCAGGAAGGTGCCGTTGGCAAAGAAAAAGCCGATCGGCGCGCCGAGCTGCGGGAAAGAGCCGTACAGCGCGCGTTTTTTCGCAGGCGCGTTCTCCGTCGCCAGCAGCGCCGCGCCGCCCCATTCACCGCCGAGGCCCAGCCCCTGGCCGAAGCGCGCCAGCGCCAGCAGCAGCGGGGCGAAAACGCCGATGGTGTCGTAGCTGGGCAGCAGGCCGATCACCACGGTAGAGATGCCCATCGTCAGCAGCGAGGCGACCAGCGTCGCCTTACGTCCCACGCGATCGCCGAAGTGACCAAAGAGCGCCGAGCCGATAGGGCGCGCGACAAAGGCGATAGCAAAGGTTGCCAGCGACTGTAGCGTTGCGACGGTCGCATCGCCCTGCGGGAAGAAAATATGAGGAAAGACGATAACCGCGGCGGTGGCGTAAATATAGAAATCAAAGAATTCAATGGCGGTACCCACCAGCGATGCAATGACCACCTTACTGCGCGAGTTAACCTGAGCGTTGTCGTTTTCACTGTCGAGTGTTGGAGCGATGGATGCTTGCATAATTGTTTCTTATTTGTAAACCGTGACAAAGAATCTTACGCACTGCATCAGGCGGGTTCAATGGTGAAAAGCCGCGCCGTAGCTGGCTTCGGCGGGCGAAAAGAGGATAATTTTTAACATTAAAGCTTTACCGGCGAATGGCAGGGCGAACGGACATTTTTCTGGCGGGAATCACTGCAAAATGGGGAAATAAAAGTGAGGCGTTAGTTATTCATGCTGGCTTCTGGTTAAATTTTGCGCACGGCGCGGCATTTTCCTCTGCTATGCCGCGCCGGGCTTGTTCTACCTGTGGGACTTACGGCGTAAATCCAGCTGCGGATCGTTTTTATAGTTGGCGGTGGCGATCCATGCGGCGCAAAACAGAATCAGGCGCGCAAAGAAGTAGAAGAACGCCATCAGCCCCAGCACCGAGCCAAAGGCGGCGCCGGAGGGCGAGGCGGCCAGTTTCGGCAGCGTCATGGTCATAATAAATTTAATAATTTCAAAGCCGATCGCGGCGAGTAGCGTACCGCGCAGCAGCGCTTTCTTATGAGGGCGATGGCGCGGCAGAATCCACAGGATCCACAAAAACAGCAGGTAGTTGGCGCAAATAGAAATCGAGAGCGCAATCAGCGTCCACACCGGACGCAGCCATTCAATCCCATCCAGTCCCAGCACCCGAACAATCGCATCCTGGGCGGAACCGGCAATGGAGGTGAGGGAGAGCGTAATAATCAGCGCCAGCACCAGGCCGGTTAGCGAGATAAAGTCGCGGGTATATTTAAAATAGATTTTCTCCTTGTCCTCTTTGCTGCGCTCAAACTCATCCCGCGACTGGGCGCGAATCGCCTCGCGCAGGTTGCCCATCCAGCTCAGCCCGGAATAGAGCGCCACCAGCAAACCGGTAATGCCGACGGTGGTGCGCTGTTGAACGGCGGTTTTCACCGTATTTTTCAGCGTGTTGGCTAAGGTCGGATCGCTGATGCTGTTGACTATCCGCTCAATCAGCTCATTCAGCAGCGTAGGATGCGAGGCCAGTACAAAGCCAACCGCCGCAAAAGAGACCATCAGAATTGGAATCAGCGACAGAAAAGAGAAATAGGTAATGGCGGCGCCAAACTGGCTGCCGAGGCGATCGTTAAAACGCTCTCCGGCGCGAATAAAGTGCGCCACCGCCGGAATCGCCTGAAACCAGCTGACCAGGCGCGACACGCGACTAATAGAGCGATCGACCGTATGGTTGCCGGTTTTAATATTAATCAGCGGTTTATCTTCTTTCTGCCGCTCAGGAGGCGGGTTATTGTTGTCCGTTATCAACCGGGATCATCCTTTTGTTTTAAGCTTCAGATTGTCATTATAGCTGCGCTGTTAAGCGGCGTAGCCTTTCATCACCTGCGTCAGCCATTCCATAAATACGCGTACCCGCTGGGCCAGATTGCGGCGATGCGGCCACAGCAGCGACAGCGGCATCGGGCGCGCATGAAAACCGGGCAGTAGCTCCACCAGCTGTTGGTTCTCCAGCAGCGGCTGAATACCGTGGCGCGGCGCCTGAATAATGCCCAGCCCCGCCAGGCAGGCGCTGCGATAAGCCTGCGTCGAATTTACCGTTAGCGTGCCGCCGGTCTGGATAAAGCGGCTATGCTGCCCGTCGTAATGCTCAAATCCGGCGGGCGCGCTGCCAAACTGCTGGCTGTAATGTACCATTGCATGCTGGGAAAGATCCTCCAGCCGGAGCGGCATGCCAAAGCGCATCAGATAGTCAGGACTGGCGCAGTTCACCATCGGCAGATAACCGAGCGTGCGGCACATCAGGCCGGAGTTCTGCAGCTGGCCTACGCGCACCACGCAGTCGAAACCTTCACGAATCACATCCACCTGGCGATCGCTGCTGCTTAACTCCAGCTCCAGGCCGGGATAGTGCTGCAAAAACTGCGGCAGCTTTGGGATCACCACATCGGTTGCCATCGCTACCGGCATATCCACGCGCAAGCGTCCGCTAAGCGTAGCGGGTTCATTCTGAAACAGAGAATCCATCTCTTCCAGCGTGGCCAGCACATCGCGGCAGCGCTCGTAATAGACCAGTCCGTCCTGCGTAAGCTGTACGCGCCGTGTGGTGCGGTGCAGCAAGCGTGTTCCCATGGCATCTTCCAGCGCCTGAATCTGGCGTGACAGGCTGCCTTTTGGCTGGCCCAGGCTGGCGGCGGCGTGGGTAAAGCTTTCCATCTCGGCGATGGTCACAAACACCTTCATTGCGTGAATTTTATCCATTTATGCACCGTTTGTTATCAAAAACGAAACAATGAAGCGTTATCAGCATAGTTTATCGAAGATTATGTTTGCAATATGCTGCTTTTATGTTCACTAAACAGACAGGGCACATAAAATGAGCGAGAAAATTGCACTGATTACCGGTGGAAGCCGTGGTTTAGGGCGTAACGCCGCCATGAAACTGGCAGAAAAGGGCGTTGATGTCATTATTACCTGGCGCCAGCGGCAGGATGAAGCGGATAACGTGGTAGAGGAGATCCGCGCTCTCGGGCGTCGGGCCGCCGCGCTTCAGCTGGATGTGGCAGAGGTATCAGGCTTTGCGCAGTTTATCGAACAGTTGCAAGCGACGCTGCGAACCCACTGGCAAAGAGAACGCTTCGATTATCTGTTTAATAACGCAGGCGTCGGAATATATGGATCTTTTGCCGAAACCACGGAAGAACAGTTCGATACGCTGATGCTTACCCATTTCAAAGGGCCGTTTTTCCTGACCCAGAAGCTGCTGCCGTTGATTAACGATGGCGGACGCATTCTGAACGTCTCCAGCGGCCTGGCGCGTTTTAGTCCTCCGGGCTATGCCGCTTATGCGTCGATGAAAGGCGCGATGGAAGTGCTGACGCGCTATCAGGCGCGCGAGTTGGGGCCGCGCGGCATCGCGGTAAATATTCTGGCGCCTGGCGCCATCGCTACCGATTTTGGCGGCGGCGCCGTGCGCGATAACCCGGAGGTTAACGCCTGGGTTGCCGCGCAAACCGCAATGGGACGCGCCGGAGAGCCGGATGATATTGGCCGCGCCGTGGCGGCGCTGCTCAGCGACGATACCGGCTGGATTACCGCGCAGCGCATTGAAGCGTCCGGCGGCATGTTTTTGTAATCCGCACGGCAGCAGATAGCAGGCGGCTTCGCGTTCCGTAGCCCGCGCTGCCCGATTAACGCAGGCGGCTGCCTTTGCTGACGTGGGTTTACGCCGTTAACGCGGGCGGCTGCCTTGGTCCTCCAGCCTTATGCTGTCGGCGCAGCCAGCCAGCGGCGGCGTAATTAAACGGCGAGCGTGCCGTCGATAACGGTCAGCGTTTTGCCGCCGATCCAGATACCGTCGTTGCGGAACTGCACGCTTACCCGGCCGTTACGCTGAATCGCAGTGCCCTGGCGGGCAAGGTAATCATGAGATTGTCCCTGCGCCGCCAGGTAGCGCGCCAGGCAGGCGTTGGCGCTGCCGGTAATGGGATCTTCCGTCAGCGCGCCCTGTTCCACCAGCAGGCCGCGCACTTCATACTGCACATCGTCGTCGCTGGTCGGGCCAAACGGCATTACGCCGGTAACCTCCGCATCCTGCAGCAGCTGCGCCAGACGCGGCACATCAGGGCAAATATCCAGCACCGCCTGCGCCGAGGCCATCGGCACCAGCAGCCAGCGAATCCCCATATCCACAATGGTCATTGTCTGCTGCATGTCGAAGGCTTCGCTGTTCAGCGCGGCAGCGGCGCCAGGATGTGCCCAGGCTTTCAGCGTGGCTTCCGGCGCGGCAAAAGCCAGTTCGCCGTCGGCGCTGACCCTGATATTTACCAGCCCGACGCCGCACTCCTGCACCATGCGACCCGGCGTTTTACTCTGATGACCCGCCTCCAGCAGTGCATGCGCCGTCCCTAAGGTGGGATGACCCGCAAAGGGCAGCTCGCCTTCCACGGTAAAAATGCGCACCCGATAATCCGCGTCAGGATGCTGTGGCGGCAGCACAAAGGTGGTTTCTGAAAGGTTGGTCCAGCGGGCGATAGCCTGCATTTGCGCATCGCTCAGCGCGCTGCCGTCAAGGATTACCGCCAGCGGATTGCCGCTGAACGGCGTGGTGCTGAATACATCGACCTGTTTAAACTGAATCCTCTGCGCCATAACTGCTCATCCCATGATGATGAAATTGAAGGCTGATACTGGCGCGTTTACGTTGCTAACGTCAATTGCGGCAACTATGAATAAGAGTAACCGTATAAAAATTCAGGGCTGAATTGATGCTGACAATTTTAGGACGCGCTTCTTCGATTAACGTGCGCAAGGTGCTGTGGCTGTGCGAGGAGCTGGCGCTGCCGTACCAGCGGGAAGAGTGGGGCGAAGGTTTTAAATCGACGCACGATGCGCGTTTCCTGGCGCTGAATCCCAACGCGATGGTGCCGGTGATCAAGGATGACGATTTCGTGCTGTGGGAATCGAACACCATTATTCGCTATCTGGCGAACGCCTGTGCCGGGGAATGGCTCTATCCCACGGCGCCGCGCCCGCGTGCGCAGGTCGATCGCTGGATCGACTGGCAGGCGACCGAACTGAACACCGCCTGGCGCTATGCGTTTATGGCGCTGGTTCGCCAGTCGCCCGCGCACCAGAACGAACGGCTGCTGGCCGCCGCCTGCAAAGGCTGGACGTACACCATGGGCATTTTAAATCAGCAGCTGGAGAAAACCGGCCGCTATATCGCTGGCGACCGCTTCAGTCTGGCGGATATTCCCATCGGCCTGTCGGTCAATCGCTGGTATGAAACGCCGCTGGAACACGCTGATTATCCGGCGATCCGCGCTTACTATGAGCGGCTCACCGCCAGAGAAGGCTATGTCCGCTGGGGGCGCAACGGCACGCCGTAATCTATGTCGGCGGCGGTTCAACCGCGCCCGCGAGGCCGTTCATTTCGCTGCCCGGCGGCAGCGCGTCGTGTCGAGTCATTTGCGGATGGCAGCGCAGCAGCGAGACGGTAATGCGCGCCAGCTTCGCCGTAGGACAGAACTCGTCTGTTTAACGCGCTGATGCCTGTTCACTGGCGCTAAGCGTGCTGTGGATGTTGTTTGACGCCTGGCTATACGCGTAAAAAGCCTCCCGCAGGAGGCTATTAACTTTTACTCCGGCGCGTCGCCGCTGCCCTGCTGCGATGGCCATTTCCAGTTGCGTACTTCCGGCACATCCTCGCCATGTTCGCGCACGTAGCGGTGATGTTCCGCAATCTTCTCAGCCAAATCGTCGAGAATAGCGTCCGCTTTGCCCGCCAGCGCCGGAATGCGCTGAATGGCATCCTGCGCCAGATGATAGCGATCCAGCTCGTTCATTACTGTCATATCAAACGGCGTGGTAGTGGTGCCTTCTTCCATAAAGCCATGAACATGGAAATTAACGTGGTTATTACGCTGATAGCTCAGGCGATGGATCAACGTAGGATATCCGTGGAAGGCGAAAATCACCGGTTTATCGCGCGTAAAGATGCGATCAAATTCCGCCTCCTCCATGCCGTGCGGGTGCTGCTCTTTGGTTTGCAGCGCCATTAAATCCACTACGTTGACCACGCGAATGCGCAGATCCGGCAGATAGCCTTTCAGCAAATCGACCGCCGCCAGGGTTTCCATCGTCGGCACATCGCCTGCACAGGCCATTACCACGTCCGGCTCGCCGCCATCCTGCTCGGTACCGGCCCATTCCCAAATGCCTGAGCCTGCCTCGCAGTGCTTAATCGCCTGATCCATTGTCAGCCACTGCGGCTCCGGCTGTTTGCCCGCCACAATTACGTTAATGCGATCCCAGGTTTTCAGGCAGTGATCGCCGACCCACAGCAGCGTATTGGCATCGGGCGGCAGATAAATGCGCACAATATCGGCCTTTTTATTGGCAACGTGGCCGATAAAGCCGGGATCCTGATGGCTGTAGCCGTTATGGTCCTGACGCCAGACGTGCGATGAAAGCAGATAGTTTAGCGAAGAGACCGGCTTGCGCCACGGCAGCTTGCGCGTCACCTTCAGCCATTTGGCGTGCTGGTTAAACATTGAATCGACAATATGAATAAAGGCTTCGTAGCAGTTAAACAGCCCGTGTCGGCCGGTAAGCAGATAGCCCTCCAGCCAGCCTTGGCACTGGTGTTCGCTCAGGATCTCCATTACCCGGCCATCGTGGGCTAACTGCTCATCATAAGGCGCGATCTCCTCCATCCAGGTGCGGTTGGTGACGTCAAAAACATCGCCCAGGCGGTTGGAGGCGGTTTCATCCGGGCCGAACAGGCGGAAGTTATCTTTATTGCGCTGGAAGATGCCGCTCAGATATTTGCCCAGCACCTCGGTGGATTGCACCTGCGGCTCGCCCGGCGTGGTAACTTCTACGGCGTACTCGCGGATATCGGGCGTATCCAGTTCGCGCCTCAGCAGGCCGCCGTTAGCGTAAGGCGAGGCGCCCATCCGCTTGTCGCCCTGCGGTGCCAGCGCCTTCAGCTCAGGCTTCAGACGGCCCCGTTCATCAAACAGATCGTCCGGCTGATAGCTGCGCATCCAGTTTTCCAGAATCTGGCGATGCTCATCATTTTCACGGCAGGAGGAGACCGGCACCTGATGCGCGCGCCAGAATCCTTCCACTTTTTTGCCGTCCACCGTTTTCGGGCCGGTCCAGCCTTTCGGGCTGCGCAAAATAATCATCGGCCAGCGCGGGATCGCATCCTCAGTTTCGCCACGGCGCGCGCGCTGCTGATAGTCGCGGATTTTATCGAAGGCGTTATCCAGCGTGCCAGCCATCTGCTGATGCATTTTTTCCGGCTCGTCGCCGCAGACAAACAGCGGATCGTAGCCGTAGCCGCTGAACAGCTGATGGAGATCTTCATCGCTACTGCGCCCGAGCAGCGTCGGGTTGGCGATTTTATAGCCGTTCAGATGCAGGATCGGCAGCACCGCGCCGTCGCGGGCGGCATTAAGGAATTTGCTGCCGTGCCAGCTGGAGGAGAGCGGGCCGGTTTCCGCCTCGCCGTCGCCAATCACGCAGGCGGCAATCAGATCGGGATAGTCAAACACCGCGCCAAAGGCGTGCGACAGCGAATAGCCCAGCTCGCCGCCTTCGTTAATCGAGCCAGGGGTTTCCGGTGCGGCGTGGCTGGGAATGCCGCCGGGGAAAGAGAACTGCTTAAACAGCCGCTGCATACCGGTTTCGTCTTCGCTGACCTCCGGGTAGATTTCGCTGTAGCTGCCTTCCAGCCAGGTATTCGCCACCATCCCCGGCCCGCCGTGGCCCGGCCCGCAGATGTAAATCATATTCAGGTCGCGGTGGCGAATAATGCGGTTCAGGTGCGCATAGATAAAATTCAGGCCCGGCGTGGTGCCCCAGTGTCCCAGCAGGCGCGGTTTAATATGTTCGGGCTGTAGCGGCTCGCGCAGCAGAGGATTATTCATTAAATAAATCTGTCCGACAGACAGATAATTCGCGGCGCGCCAGTAGCGATGGAGCAGCCTCAGTTCTTCGTTGGATCCTGTTAGTGCATGCGTCATGCTTTTCCTCCGGTGACGGCAATCACAAATACGGACATGGAGCGCTTTACCAGACCGTAATGAAACTCAATACTCTTTAACCCTAATAGAAGAAATCTTAATCAGCCAAAAAACAGGCGTTTTGGTTGTTCCGGCAAGGAGCTGTTCATTGTTATCTGACTCTCATCTTTGGCTGACCACGCTGGTGGTCACGGTCACCATTCTGCTGTGGGCCAGCGCGCGCCTGCCGGAATTCATCACCGCGCTGCTGTTTTTCGCCGCCGCCATGCTGCTGCATATCGCGCCGGCCGCCAGCGTCTTTGGCGGCTTCGCCTCATCGGCTTTCTGGCTGGTGCTGAGCGGTTTTATTCTCGGCGTGGCGATCCGCAAAGTGGGGCTGGCTGACCGGCTGGCGCATCTGCTGGCGCCAGTGCTGTCTGGTAGCTGGCCGCAGATGGTGGCGGGCGTAATTGTTATCAGCTATCTGCTGGCGTTTGTGATGCCGTCCAATATGGGACGCATTGCGCTGCTGATGCCGATCGTCGGCGCGCTGGCACAGCGGGCAGGCATTAAAGAGGGCAGTCGTGGCTGGATTGGATTAGCGCTGGCGGTCGGCTTCGGCACCTTTCAGCTTTCCGCCAGCATTCTGCCTGCCAACGTGCCGAACCTGGTGCTGACCGGCGCGGCGGAAACCGCTTATCACCTGCATCCCGGCTATATGCCGTGGCTGTTTTTACAGGCGCCGGTGGTGGGATTGCTGAAGGGCGTGGTGCTGACGCTGGCTATTTGCTGGCTGTTTCCGGCGCGGCCTGATGCGGTTGCGCGCGGCGTGGCGCTGCCGTCGCTCAGTCGCGAAGAGTGGCGGCTGCTGATCCTGCTGTTGCTGACGCTGCTGCTGTGGATGACCGACAGCCAGCATGGCATTTCGCCCGCCTGGATTGGCCTTTGCGCCGCCTGTTTTTGTTTGCTGCCGCGCGTCGGCTTTGTTTCCAGCGATGCCTTTGCCAGCGGGGTTAATTTCCGTACCTGTTTATATGTCGCGGCGATTTTGGGCGTGACGGCGGTAGTGGTGGATTCCGGCCTCGGCAGGATGATTGCGGAGGGATTGTTGCGTATTACGCCGCTCGATCCCGCCACGCCGTTTACCAACTTTATTTCGCTGAGCGCCATTACCACCGCGCTGAATTTTGTGGTGACGGCGAACGGCGTGCCGGCGATGTTTACGCCGATGGCGCAAAGTTTTGCCACGGCGTCCGGCTTTCCCGTTGCCAGCGTGGTGATGTTGCAGGTGCTGGCTTACGCCACGCCGCTGCTGCCGTATCAGGCGTCGCCGATTGTGCTGGCGATGGGGCTGGGACGGGTGCCAGCGCGTGAGGGAATGAAGCTCTGCCTGCTGGTGGCGCTGGTCAGCGTGCTGTTGCTGTTGCCGCTCTATTACGGCTGGTTTCTGCTGCTGGGCTGGCTGTAGCGGAGGGATAGTCGGCAGGAAGGCGGGGATTTTCAGCGGCGGCGCAGCGTTAAAAAGAGGATGATGCTGGCGGCGCGGGTAAAAAAATTGGCGGCACAGGCCGCCCGTGAGCGCTGAGGCGAGACGCCTTACAGCCTCAGCTTATTTACCCACAACCGCCGCAGTCTGTGTGGACTCATCGTTAGCGGCAATCGGCGTCATCGGCGTGTAATCCAGCTGCAGGATACGGCTGGTTTCCGCCAGCACCTGCTCGGTGGCGCTGATATTGCCGTTCAGCTTCTGGCCGTAAGAAGGCACCAGCTCTTTCAGCTTCGCCTGCCATTCCGGCGTAGCGACTTTATCCTTAAAGACTTTCTGCAACAGATTCATGACGATCGGCGCCGCGGTAGAGGCGCCCGGCGAGGCGCCCAACAGCGCGGAAACCGTACCATCCTGCGAGGCGACCACTTCGGTGCCCAGGCGCAGCACGCCGCCTTTCTGCGCATCTTTCCTGATGATCTGTACGCGCTGGCCCGCCTGCATCAGGTGCCAGTCTCCTTTCTTCGCCTGCGGGAACCAGGCTTTCAGCGCCGCATGACGATCGTCGTCGTTCAGCATCAGCTGGCCGACCAGGTATTTCACCAGATCAACGTTATCCATACCGACATGCGCCATCGGCATTAAATTGCTGGTGGTGATGGAGCCGAACATATCCCACAGGGAGCCGTTTTTCAGGTATTTGGTGGAGAAGGTGGCGAACGGGCCGAACAGCAGCACCTGCTTGCCGTCCAGCACGCGCGTATCCAGGTGCGGCACCGACATTGGCGGCGCGCCAACAGAGGCTTTGCCGTACACTTTCGCCAGATGGCGTTTCACCACTTCCTGATTTTCCGTCACCAGGAAGGAGCCGCCAACCGGGAAGCCCGCATAATTTTTCGCTTCCGGGATACCGGTTTTTTGCAGTAGCGGCAGCGCCGCGCCGCCAGCGCCGATAAAGACATACTTCGCCTTAATTACCTTTTGCGCGCCGTTATTTTTCATATCGGCGACAGTGACGTTCCAGCTGCCATCGTCGTTACGCTGAAGATCGCGCACTTCATGGCCGGTGCGCAGCGTGAAGTTCGGTTTTTTCGCCAGTGAGGCCACCAGCTGGCGCGTAATTTCGCCGAAGTTAACGTCAGTACCGATATTGATGCGCGTTGCGGCGACTTTCTGCTGCGGATCGCGGCCTTCCATCATCAGCGGCGCCCATTCGGCGATCTGCGCGCGATCTTCTGAATATTCCATGCCGCGGAACAGCGTGCTTTTTTGCAGCGCCTCAAAACGCTTACGCAGGAAGTTGATATTGTCGTCGCCCCAGACAAAGCTCATATGCGGGGTAAGATTGATAAAGCTGCGCGGATTTTGTAATACGCCCTTCTGTACCAGCGCGGCCCAGAACTGGCGAGAAATCTGAAAGGATTCGTTAATCTCGACCGCTTTGCTGATGTCGATGGACCCCGCTTTTTCTGGCGTATAGTTCATTTCCGCCAGCGCCGAGTGGCCAGTACCGGCATTATTCCAGCCGTTTGAACTCTCTTCTGCCACCTGATCCAGACGCTCCACCATTTCAACAGACCAGTCTGGCTCTAACTCCTGAAGATAAGTGCCCAACGTGGCACTCATAATTCCTCCGCCGATAAGCAACACATCGACGTCTTTTTTCTCTCCTGCTACTGCATGCTTACTTAAGCCGAAAGCATTCATACACAGCGACAGAAGTAATGCTGTTTTGCGCATGAGGCAACCTCTCCGTCTGTTGATATTTCAACAGCTGATTGCAGGTGAAAGAGACCAGCTTCTGATGGCCGGATTAGGCTCTTACCTAAACCAAAAACTAACTCACCGGGTAACCACACAGAATGTGTTGGTTAACTGCACGTTATACGTGTGCCGAGAAATATAACATTCTCGCAATAAAATTGAATAATTTGTTTAAATTTTCAAAAGTGGTTAAGTTTTGCGCAGGCTGAAGCGATTAGTCTCACGCTTTTGAAGTAAGAGAATGTTAAATCCTGAACAGAAGGCAGCGGAAAAGGGCTGACAGGTAAGCGTTCCCTCACATTTGCTGCAAGGGAACGGTAAACAGCGGGGAAAATTAAAGCAGGTGCAGCTTTTTAACCTGGACCAGCACGCTGTTGCCATGACGCAGTAGCGTGCCGTTAACGGCAATCAGATCGTCCGGCTTCACTTCCTGTCCCTGCCAGACGTCGGGGTTGATTTGTAGCTGCGTCGTACCTGCCTGGTCACGCAGTTCCCAGGTATTTTTACCGGTTTGCCGCAGAAGATTGCCCTGTAACGTTACCCAGGTCCCGGTAGAAAGATGAGCCAGCTGGTTAGTGGCGGTAAGCTGTTGGTTATCCGTCACGGCGCGATAGCCATCTTTCTGATCTTTCGGCGGCGGTGCTTTGCCATCCGGGTTAAAGCCGCCATCGGCGGCCAGCGCGGGAGTCGCCAGCAATGCGGCCAGACACAGCGTCAGGATTTTATTCATGACATCCTCCTGCTTAACGCCGGATTACGGCTTTTCCACCTGTTCCACATCAACCCAGCGGCGTTCGCCATCCTGACGTACGCGACCGTTCATGCGCACCTGATCTGTGGCATCGTAGGTTTTACCGTCGAAGGCTTTTTGTGGGATCACCACATCGATGAGGTCCTGAGTCTGATCGCGCAGCTGATAGCGATTATCGCCTTTCTGCTTGATGATATAGCCTTCCAGCGTTACCCAGGCGCCTTCGCGCATGGTTTTCACCAGCTTAATCGGAGCGGAGGTCGTATCTTCAGTACCTTTATAGCCGCTGTCCTGTTTAGCAGGCGGCTGTTCGCCGCTTTTATAGCCGCCAGCCTCTTCAGCGAAAGCGGGCAGAGCAAACAGGGCGATCAGCGCGGCAATAGTCAATTTTTTAGCCATACATTCTCCTTAATAACTGTCCATTCGGGCCAGGCGAAAAACGCCTTTTCAGCTTATAAGCCTGGCACAGTCTGGTGAAGTCGGGAAAAAAGGCGGGCTGACGGCCTTGATAACGCACAGTTTTAAGATAATCGGCAGCAAAGCGGTAACGCTGTCCGCTTCGGCGCGCTTCAGCGGTCAGACCTGGCCGAAACGGCGCCAGAGAAAACGCAGCACAAAAAATTCGATGGTGCCCAGCAGCAGAAACCACAGACACAGCACAATGGTATAGAGCTGATTAAGATCGCTGAAGTGAAACAGTGCCATCAGCCGGGCGGCCAGCTGCGGGCCGAGCGCCGGTGCGGGCAGCAGCAGCGCAGAGAGAAAGCCCAGCAGTAAAATGCTCATGGGTGCCAGCCAGTTTTCAAAAGTGGATTTCATCAGATTCAGGGTGTTAAAGAAAAGGGAGCGTTATTGTCCGTGAATCAGGAAATGGGTTCAATGCTGGCGCGGTAAAGCGCGGTATTGAACCGATGCCGACGTGCGGCAGCTTTTAACTCCAGATGGCGCTTCATCACGGCGGAACGAGGGCCACGGCGATAGCCCGACAGCTCGGCATTGCCCGTTCCACGGTGTATAAAATTCCTGAGGACGGGAAGTCCGATTAGGGCATCAGGAAGTCACCATTAAATTTTGGTTAAGTGATGCCATCTGGTTACTATAGGCAATTAACCACAAAAAACAGAGGGATTTGATATGGAACAGCAATATCAGTGTGTTAATTCAGGTTGGGTACTGGCTCCTGTATGATGCTGGTTTTATAACCATTTATGTCGTGAGGGATTATGGCAACGGGATTCTTTCTGTATCACCTGGATAAAACCACCTGCGGAGGGCGCATTCTTGCTGGCGCGGAGGATGAGACCTATGAAATCGGCGGCATTGAGCGACAGCAGGTCAGGGCGGGCGATCCGGTGACCTGTGGGAAGCATCCCGGGCGCTTCCGGGTCTGCGGTGGCATGGGCGACACTTACGAGGTGGGCGGCGAGCTGAGAGAGTGGGCGGGTTCACTCGACAGCTATAGTTCCTGTCCATGTCGGGCGACGTTTCTCCCTTTCGTTGAGACGCACACCTACGAAAGTAACTGTAATGCCGGCAGGGTGGCCGAACGGGAGGAAACTGCCCGCAAGAAAAAACTGGCAGAGGCGAAGGAAAAGGGGCTTGAACCCATGCCCATTCCAGTCCTGATTTATCAGACAAAGAACCGGATGGATGCCTATCAGACGCAAAGACATGCGTCACGGCGATCTGGATATCCTGACGCTCAGGAACCGTTTCCGTATCGATGTTGATAATGTCTCAACAAAGGTTAACCCGTACACCCTGACAGCAAAGGAGCCGCTTAACGCTTATCCATTTTTGTCCCCTTATGAGCGGGCAATGCTGCCGGATGAGTCTGTCAGGAGAGTGAGTAAGCAGGAAAGCGCGGGGCTGATGTTTGATGAGTTCCGGGAGCTGGCGAAGCTGTTCTCCTTCCAGGGGGCGTATAAAAACATCATCACCGAGATGATTACGCATATGCAGGAGAACAGCGGTACACCGTTCAGCAGTCCGCTACTTGACAGGGCGCTGAAAGAGCAAATTCTGAATGACCGTTCCGAGCAAAGCTCTTTGCTATTAATTCGAGATATTCTGACGCCTGCAATTAACTACGAGTATGGATTTATTCCACTCGATAAAAAGGACAAGTTATTCGATGAAAGGGGTAACTTTAAGGACTTAAGTGGTGCTGTCCTTCCTAAATTTGACCATCTTATAGACCGGACTAACGGGCTGGTGATTACCGTCCATGATACCTGGTCGACGCATATCACGCTGGAGTCGCTGGAAGTTGAGGGAGAGGGTTTCAGGGCAAAGGTGCATTACCGCATTCAGGATCACTTTGGCCTCGATGATGATGACGTGCTGAACCCGCTATACCGGGAATTTCGTATCTTCCGGTTGTGGTTCACGCTTCAGCGCTGGGATGAATACGGCTACAGGCCGTTTATTACCGAGATGAATGCGACCGTGGAAATTAGCGGGAGGCGGGGTGAATAAGCGACTAATTGCGGGAGTAGCTGCGGTTGCTGCCTGTGGTTATCTGCTCTGGCAGTATTTGACACCGGTTGAGATTATAGCTGTACATAGAAACGTTATGCTTGTCAGGCATTTTCCGTACCTGAAAAGCCGTCAGATAGCCTGGTGGGAAGCCAATAAGGACATGATTCAGGCTAAATACGGTATACCGAATAAAAGCGAAGCTGATTATTACAGTGTAGTCATTATGGACTTTGGTAAGGGGTATCGTATCGACAGAGGAACGGATGAAGATTCTGATCTGCTGTGCTTTGATGAAATGTCCGCAGATGCAAGATGTATCGAAAAACATCCCCGCCTATGGATTAGGTTTAGTCAAAATACAGGTCTGTTTTATCGTTAAACATATCTACTTCAAAAATGATCTTCTTAAGATCCTTTTTTTGCGCGCAATTCCTTGCATGCTGCCGGATGAACCTGTCAGGAGGGTGAGTAAGCAGGAAAGCGCGGGGCTGATGTTTGATGAGTTCCGGGAGCTGGCGAAGCTGTTCTCCTTCCAGGGGGCGTATAAAAACATCATCACCGAGATGATTACGCATATGCAGGAGAACAGCGGCACACCGTACAGTAGCCCGCTGCTGGATAAAGCGCTGAAAGAGCAAATTCTGAATGACCGTTCCGAGCAAAGCTCTTTGCTGAAAATTAAAAGAGTCTTGAAAGCTGCAATTAACTACGAGTATGGCTTTATTCCGCTCGATGAAAAGGACGATTTATTCGACGAAAAGGGCAATCTTAAGGAAGTTAATGGGGCTGTCCTGCCTAAGTTTGACAGCCTGCTCGATCGTACTAACGGTCTGGTAATTACCGTTCATGATACCTGGTCGACGCATATCACGCTGGAGTCGCTGGAAGTTGAGGGAGAGGGTTTCAGGGCAAAGGTGCATTAACGCATTCAGGATCACTTTGGCCTCGATGATGATGACGTGCTTAACCCGCTATACCGGGAGTTTCGTATCTTCCGGCTGTGGTTCACGCTTCAGCGCTGGGATGAATATGGCTATAAGCCGTTTATCACCGAGATGAATGCAACCGTAGAAATCAGCGGGAGGCGGGATGAATAAGCGACTGATTGCGGAGGTTGTGGCGGCTGCGGTCGGTGGTTATCTGCTCTGGCAGTATTTGACACCGGTTGAGATTGTGGCTGTACATAGAAACGTTATGCTTGTCAGGCATTTTCCGTACCTGAAAAGCCGTCAGATAGCCTGGTGGGAAGCCAATAAGGACATGATTCAGGCTAAATACGGGATTCCCAAAAAATATAATAGTTACTACTACATATCTGTCATGGATTTTGGAAATGGATATCGTACTGAGCCGAACGAAAGCTTGCTGTGGTTTACTGATGAGGTTTATTGCTTTAACGACATGTCGACAGAGGCCCGGTGTATTGATAGAAAGCCGCTTTTTGATGTGAGATGGAGCAAGAATTACGGGCTTGAATATGAGTCGTATTAACGTAATTGTTAAAGACTGACTGTTAAATCAAAAATCATCTTCTTAAGATCCTTACCGGGAATTTCGCATTTTCCGTCTGTGATTTGCGCTTCAGCGCTGGGATGAATACGGCTACAGGCCGTTTATTACCGAGATGAATGCGACCGTGGAAATTAGCGGGAGGCGGGGTGAATAAGCGACTAATTGCGGGAGTAGCTGCGGTTGCTGCCTGTGGTTATCTGCTCTGGCAGTATTTGACACCGGTTGAGATTGTGGCGGTTCATGATGGCAATACGATTCTGGTCAGACATTTTCCGTACCTGAAAAGCCGTCAGATAGCCTGGTGGGAAGCTCATAAGGACATTATTCAGGCGAAATATGGAATACCACGTAAAGATAGTAATGGTGGTTATAGCGTGGTTATTATGGATTTTGGCGGTGGATATCGTATCGATGGTGGAACGGATCAAGACTCAAACCTGTTGTGCTTCGATGAAACGCCTGTAGATGCTCGATGTGTCGAAAAGAAGCCCCTTTTGTGGATTGATTGGAGCCAAAATACAGGGCTGTTTTATCGATAACTGCGCATGTTTCAAAAATCATCTTCTTAAGATCCTTTTCTCGCGCGGAATCCCTTGCCCTGCAAACGAAAAAACTGCCCAGCTGAAGTGAACCCCATATATTGGACACTTTCTTAACTGGCAGCTGACATGGCCTGAGTCCGGTATTGTACCGGACTCAGGCCGTTTAGTTTTAAGTACATAAAGGACTTCATACAGGGGAAAAAATCTCCCTACGGCAACGGGTAGTGTGGTGGAAGTCCCGAAAAAGGATCCCCTGCGGATCCTTTTTAACAATCTCATGACCAAAATCCCTTAACGTGAGTTTTCGTTCCACTGAGCGTCAGACCCCTGCCTCGTTTAGGTTTTGTTTAAGTTTGGCTTTGCGTAATCGCGCCAAATTTTGTGATCTGCTTCAAAAAACGTTGCTGCAAAAAACGGCTGTCGTTATAATTTTCGTTGTTTTTTTCAACAGAAGTTAAGCAGGTTACTCGTTATGAAAAAGTTCTTTCGGTATGTGTTCCGCACTTATGTGGAAACCTATAAGCATGTACCGCCAGGCGCGCGTTACTAACAGCAGCGCCGCTCAGAAACCCTCGATAACTGCGGTCAGGGAACGACCGGTAGTTATCACATCTCTCCAGTTTTGCCTTTCCATCTTATAAATCCCTGCCTGGTGGCGCTTTTTCTGATCTCGTCACTCTCTTTTTTTCCTAAATAGCGATAGTTGATAGCCGTCGCACACTTTTACCGGTCCTCCTCATCAGGCCGCCTGCCAGGCAAGGCGAAGCGCCATTTAACGCCTAAACTTAGCGGGTATCCCTAACCTGAGAGCAACTGATGAAGAGAGCAACCCGGCGGCGCGGGCCAAATCACCGCGCACTTCTTCTCGGTATGGCCGCAGCAGTGGCCGGTTCGGCCCTGTTGGTGAAACAGTGGCGCAAATGGCAACAAACGCCGCCGGTCGGTATTCACAGCCATCAGGCTGGTCTGGCAGGTTACTATCAACAAGTTGGGCCGTGGCGCATATTTACGCGGGCGACGCCGGAAACCCGCCCAGGGCTGCCGGTGGTATTGCTGCATGGCCTGGTGCTTTCAGGGCGCGCGATGGAAGATTTGGCGCTGGCGCTCGGCTGGGAATATCGCGTGCTGGTGCCCGATCTGCCGGGCTTTGGCGGCAGCGCTTTCCCTGCCTCGCAGCCGGTGCTGAGCGTTGAGCAGCAGGCGGAAGCGCTGTGGATGTGGATGCAGCAAAACCAGCTTTCCCGCGCCATTTTCGTCGGCACGTCATTTGGATGTCAGGTGCTGGCGGCGCTGGCGGTTTCGCATCCTGAAGCCGTGGCCGGACTGGTATTGCAGGGGCCGACGGTCGATCGCCATAATCGCACGCTGCCGCGCCAGATCTGGCGTGACTGGCGCAACCGCCGCCGCGAAGCGCATCGCTCGCCCGCCGCGCTCAGCCGTATTGATTACGCCAAAGCGGGCGTCTGGCGCATTATCGGCACCGTACGCGCCATGATGCGCGATCGCATTGAACAACGCCTGCCGCATATTAAAGCGCCCACGCTGGTGGTACGCGGCTCGTACGATGTGGTGACGCCCGCGCGCTGGGCTGCGGAGATGGTGGCGCTGCTGCCGCGCGGCGAACTGATGACGCTGCCGCAGGGCACCCACACGCTGCATTATGTCTATCCGTGGAGCTATGGCCGTGCGATTCGGCCCTTTATCGCTCGCGTGCAGAAGGAGCAGGAAAACCATGAGTAAACCACCAAAAGGTATTGCCCGCTTTGATTCTTCCGCCGCGATGGTCATGGCGCTCAGTAATGCGCTGCATCAGCGTCCTTTCGACAACGCCAGTCAGGTATCAGGGGTGGATCGCGTGTTGCCTGCGCTTAGTTTGCTGCCTGAGCGGATGCGTGAATGGGGACATGCGATGGGCGGCATGGCGGAAGGGATTTCGCTGAGCCAGGTGCAACAGCTGGATATTGAAGGTATCGCGCGTTGGGTAGCGAGCCAGTACCCGCAACAGCAGTATCAGGCGGCGTTTGTCGGTTCGACCAACGGCGCGATGGTGCATCTGGCGGCGGCGATGGGCGTGCCCTGGCTGCCGCAAACCTTTTTGTGTCCGGTACGTTCGCTGCGCAACGATCCTGACGATGCGCAAAAAGGGCTGGCCGATGGCAAGCCGATCACCGATGCGCTGCTGGCCGCTTCGCCGCATCTGGCAGTGCATCAGATGCAGGATCCTAATCAGGATCGGCTGATGCTCGATCAGATGTCTTACTTTCGCCTGAAGCACCGCAAGCTGCCGCTGGAGTACAACGAGTTTTTACTCAGCGCGTTGCCGCCGGGCAGCACGCTGATCGTCAATAACTGTACGCAGCAGTGGCCAGTCACGCGCACCAGCGACCGCTCGTTTTATCAGTTCGGCGCGTTAGGTGGCGCAACGGAGCAGGAATATTTTAACGGCGGGCCGCGCGTAATAGAGTTTCTGGCGCGCCACGGCATTGAGCAAGAACAGTGGACGCCGCCGCCCACGGATGCCACCGTGCCAGAGGCGGAATGGGGTTTTGATGCGCATCTGATGGGCGAGCTAAAAAAACTGGCGAATACGCAGGGCTGGAAGCTGGTGGAATTACGTTATGAAAACCCGGAAGCGCTAAGTTTCGTGACGGCGGAGATTTATCGCGACTGGTACCTTTCTGCTGGCGTGATTGGCTCGCGGCTGGTGGTGGATAATTTTCTGCTGATGGATCCCTGGACTACCATGCAGCAGCATGCGATTCCCTTCTGGCTCTCGTTCTGTACCGAGCCGTCGGCGCACGCTTTGCAACGCTACCTTGACCGCCAGCCGCCGTTCCGCAATATCGATCTGCTGCTGTTTTCGCACGGTACGGAGAGTATTGGCATGGCGCCGACTGAGCGCTGGCAGCAGCTGCTTAATTACGCGATCGATGAAGGCGCTTTTGTTGGCGTCGATCCTGAGCGTTTCCCGCGTGATTTTAATTCGCTGGCGCGCTTCGACACGGAATTGCAGCAGCGCGCGCCGCTGTTGCCGCCGCCAGCACCGCTTACGACCGAGAAATTTTTGATGGGCGTTCAGCGCTACGGCCATAAGTTTCAGGTGGAGTGTTTACCGCACTGACGGCGCGAAATGTGAAAACTGCGGGGAGCGAAAGGTATCAAAACGGCAGAAAAACGCGATCGTGTCTGGACAGGGAATGTGATTTTTGCAAAGAAGAAGCGGGGCGCAGTTTGTTGCCTGAGAAGAAAACAGAGAACCAACCCACGGAGAACGGTCAGGCCGGGCGGCCTGACCGGTTAATTGTTACTGTGTTTGCTCAGCGATAAGCGTTAATTTCTCATCGGTGGCTTTCTCTTCGTTCAGCGTTTCTTCCAGCAGACGCGCCGCTTCTTTATAGCCCAGCTTGATGGCCATCGCGCGCAGCGTGCCATAGGTGGCGATTTCGTAGTGTTCTACTTTCTGTGCCGCGCCGATCAGACCGGCATCGCGCACGACGCCTTTTTCCACAGAATCGATGATTTCCTGTGCTTCTTCTACCAGGCCTTCCAGCGCATGGCATTTCATACGTTTAATACGTACTTCCGGCGTGGCTTCCACCAGCTGATCAAGACGTTCGATTTGGCCCTGGGTTTCTTCCAAATGAGTTTTGAACGCTTCGATAAGTTTTTCGTCGCTGGCGGCACGCGCCATTTTTGGCAGCGCACGGCTAATTTGTTTTTCAGCGCTATAAACATCAGAGAGATCGTGAATAAACAGGTCTTCCAGCGTTTTAATACTCATAGTTATCTCCATAACCAAAGGATACAATTTATATTTCAGGGTGAATTGCCCTGTTAATTTCAGTATAGCCAGGAATAAACAAATGCAACGGCAAAAAACGGAGATTAGGATTCATCCGGCTATTACCGCTTCGCTTGTTTTAAATAAGGTGTGCTGCTCTCTTAATATAAATTGAAAAATGAATTTTTTCTTAAAAGAAGAAACAACAGGAAATAAAAGGAAGGGAAAGGAGCTGCCCGCAATACGCGCTGGCATATTGCGGGCTAAGCTAATTGATGCAGGCGGAACCCGCGTTACAAATTAGCTGCGACGGCTGTTCTGGCCGCCTTTTTTGCCTGCTTCTGAGGCTTTTTCACGGTCATTTTTAAAGTTGCCGCCGCTCTGCTGGCCGCCTTTTTTACCGGCTTCAGAGGCTTTCTGACGATCTTCTGCGAAATTACCTGAACCACCACGATGCTGAGTCATATTATTTCTCCTCGTGTGAGTTTACAGAATGCATATATTTATCAGTGAGCCGATAAATATATGCGCATCCAACGTGTTTAAATCTAGCGGCTGGGGATGATATTGCAAGAAAACGGCAGCTAAAAGTTTTTCTTATGACCGGAAAATAAGCGTTAAGTCCGCGTCACCAAACGGGTAAATGGAAATGTTATATTTTATTAACGAGACTGAAAATAAATCGCTGGCGCTACGCTTGTTATTTTTCAGAGCGAAAACCTTTCCCGGAACAGGGATTAAACAGGTTTTTTCGGGCCAGCAGAAAAGATAACATTCAACAGATCCGACCTCTGTAAAAAGGGAGGCCGTTTCGTTTTGTTTGGTCTTTAATTATTTAGCCACCTAATTTATACGGAGGAGATGACTGATGCAGACAACATGGTTACGATCCCGTGAGCTTCCCCAGTTGGGACCTTTTATCGTGTTGAAGAAAGGCAAAGTGGCGTGGCTGTTATTCCGTAACGGCGGCGCGATTTCGCGTTCAGCGCAGTGGCTGCGGCGTCATTGTCATACCTTCGAGCCGGTCGGCGCGTCCCGCACCCGGTAATTCTTCCGGCGCCGCCTCGCGCGGCGCCTGGCATTATGCGCCGCGTAACGTGGTCAGGAAATGATGTTTTACCGCTTCCGCGTCCACCTCCAGGCAGATCCGCTGTTCCGTGCAATCGGCAAAGGCGTTATGGCGAGAGGCCAGATTTGTGAGCTGGCGCTGGGTTTGTCCGCTGGCGATGCCTTCCGTGATCACCCGCAGCGGCGAACGCACGCAGCCAAACCAGGCGGGATTGACCAGCCAGCTAATTGTCAGCGTGTCGTGTAACGCCATCCCCTCAAAACGCTCTTTCTTCAGGCTGTAATCGAGGTAGCTACGCGAAATCGCTTCCAGCACCGGCTGCTGCAGGGCGCGTATCGCCTCACCGCCGATTAAAACCTGATGCGTGACGTCCAGCGGCATCAGTACAATCGGCAGCGCCGAACTGAGAACCTGATCGGCCGCGTGCGGATCCTTCCAGATATTAAATTCACTGAACGGCGTCACGTTGCCGGCATGCCCTTGCGTGCCGAACGCGCCGCCCATAATCACGACTTCTTTGACCCGTGCGATGATTTCCGGCGCCTGATTGATGGCGCTGGCGATATTGGTTAGCGGACCGATAGCGACCAGGGTGATTTCGCCGGGATGGGCATTAACGCTGCGAATAATAAAATCGACGGCGTTGTCCGCCTCGCCGTTAAAAGGATTGGCAAATACGCCGCCGAGTCCGTCGGAGCCATGTACCAGCGCGGCGGGCGAAGTGGGCGCCTGTGCCAGCGGCCTTGAGCAGCCGCGAAAGATGGGCGCGTCGATCTGCATTTTCTGGCAAAACAGACGCGCATTTTTTACCGCCTGTTCCACCGTTACGTTGCCGAAAACGGTGGTAATCCCCAACAGCCGCTGCGTTCTGGCGGCGTAGGCCAGCGCAAAGGCGTCATCCACGCCAATATCCGTATCCAGAATAATATTTCGCACCCGCTTTTCTCCGCGCCAGTTCTGTAGCGCTTCAGCATCGGCGATAATTCACGCAGCGGCAAGGGCGGTTAAAAATATTTCAGCCAGCGAATGTCGCGCCGCTGCTGCTTCAAGCGAGCAAAAGTGCGCACCGGCCACCAGAGCAGCAGCGCCAGTACCAGCGTACAAAGCCAGAGCTGCCAGACGGCATCGAAGCCGAACCAGTCGCCCTGATTTTTGCCCCAGCGCGCCACCGCAACCAGATAAAGCGCTTTCAATACATAAAGGTGCAGCAGATAGAAAAACATCGGCGCGCTGCCGAACACCGCCAGCCAGGCGATCAACGCGCTTTTGCCTTCAAACCGCTCGAACAGCGCCAGCAATGCGAGGCCAACGGCCAGCGTCAGGCAGATAAACAGCAGGGAAGGCGGATATTTGGTGATATTGAAAAACGCCATCGCGCTTTCGCCCAGCGTATTACCTGGCTGCCAGGGCTTTTCGCCATAGCCGTTGAGCAGGCGCAGCACTAAAAACAGCCCCAACAGTGCGGCGGAAGTGCCCAGCAAAATATTGCGTCTCGCCGCGCCCGTCCAGGCTGGCTGCCAGAGCTGGCCCGCGCTGTAGCCCAGCGCAATCACGCCGATCCACGGCAATACCGGATAAGAGGTGCGCATGCGCAGGGAATCGCCAGCCTCAATCCAGCCGCGATCGTGCAGGATGGCCCACGGCAGATGCCACGGCGAACCGGGCGCGGCATGCAGGTTATCCAGCAGATTATGGCCCGCCACCAGCACCACGCGCCGAGCGTTACGATGGCCCAGCGGCAGCCAAAGCAGCGCGCCGAGCGCCAGCATACTCAGGCCGATCGCCCAAATCACCTGCAGATAAAGCACTTCCGGCGGGAAGCTAAAGGTCCAGGCGAAGTTAACCAGCGTCAGTTCCAGCGCAACCAGCACTAAACCGCGCTTGATTAAGAACAGCGACACCGCGCGGCGGCTCAGCTTCTTTTGTTGATAAAGCGCGGCGGAAAGCCCGGTAAGGAAAACAAAAACCGGCGCGCAGAGATGCGCCAGCGAACGGCTGATAAACAGCGCCGGATCGGTGTTCGTCACATCGATCGGATCGGCAAGCTGTTTATGGAGATAGAAGGTTTCACGGACATGATCCAGCAGCATTAACAGGATCACCAGGCCACGCAGCGCATCAATACCCTGTAATCGTTGAACAAGCTTATCGGACATTTCCTTTTCCCAAAGGTAAAAAGAAATGTTATATCATAACAACAAAAGCTGACTCAAGAATGGGCGGTTGGCGAATGCTACGGTACTGGTGTCCAAATGAAAGACCTGTAACAAAAAGGCTCTTGCTCAGAAAGCACTAAAAAAACGCCTGATAATTTTAAATGGCGTTTTTTAAGGTTGCTGTACCTGAGAAGGGTTTAGCGTGACGCCAGTTCCCGGAAAAAGGCCGGATTTGCCTGAATGGTCGCCAGGACTTTCGCCGCCAGACCGGTTGGATTGCGCCTTTTGCTTTCCCAGCTTTTAATCGTATCAACGCTGGTTCCCAGCGCTTGCGCCATCTCGCTTTGCGAAACGTTAAGTTGCTCCCGAATCGCTTTGACATCAGCTATCTCATAACGGGTCACTTTGGCCGCTTTTGTCGTACCGTTTTTGATTTCGACCGCTTCCTCAAGTGAGGTTTTTAACTCATCGAAAAAATTCATTTTATGCCTCATTTTTTAGTAATTTTGTCAGCTTCTTAAGCTCTGCTTTTTCTGCATCGGTTAGGCTGTCTTTCACACTTTTGGAATAAGCTAATACCAGCCAAATAATTTCTTTAGTCGCTAAAAAGTAAATTATGCGAACACTTCCGCTTTTACCCTGCGAACCTGTCGCCATGCGGATCTTACGAAGGCCTCCGGTTTTTTGAATTAAATCACCTTTATCCGGCGTTTCAATTAACTCCTTTTGTAATCCCTGTAACTCCTCGTCCGAAGCGAGTTGTTTTATCTGACGGGTAAACAGCGGAGTTTCAATAAACTCTATCGCATGGTTCACGAAACCACCGCCCTGGTCACGAACACACCTTCCCTTTGGTGTACAAAGTACCCATTTATCGATACTCTTGCCAGTAAAAAAGCCAGCGGAGTCAGGATTAAAACCTGCCGAAATAAGCCTCTTTTTCGTTGTACAGAATAGCGAGCGCGGCCTGAGCATGCTTGCTCAGCATCTCAGCATCTCAGCATCTCAGCATCTCAGCATCTCAGCATCTCAGCATCTCAGCATCTCAGCATCTCAGCATCTCAGCATCTCAGCATCTCAGCATCTCAGCTATTGTCTGCCGTTATCGCTGCCGCTACACTAGCCGCCGGGTGATGGCGTTCCACCTTTCCCAACCGCTTCTCTTCTTTTGAGAGCTGATGACGCCTGACACGACGCTTTCTTTTGGAGAAGGTGTGCGCATGTCAGGATGTCCGCTTCTCCTTCGTGCGACACACCTTTGTGCATCAACATCAACATCAACATCAACACGGATACGACAATGTTGAAATCAATGCTGGCAGTCATGCTGGGCGGCGCCGCAGGCTGTACGCTGCGCTGGCTAATCTCTTTACGCTTTAACGCGCTGTTTCCCAATCTGCCGCCGGGCACGCTGCTGGTTAATCTGGCCGGTGGCTTTATCATCGGTATGGCGACCGCCTGGTTTATGAAAAATCCGCAGCTTTCACCGGAGTGGAAACTGCTGATCGTGACCGGCTTGTGCGGCGGCCTGACCACCTTTTCCACCTTCTCCGCTGAAATCATGCTGCTGATGCAGAGCGGTAAATACCTGTGGGCGATGGGCCACGTGATGATTCACGTCATTGGCTCGCTGCTGATGACCTTTGCCGGTTTTGCGCTGGTCAATCTGCTGGGCTGAGCCGAATACCTTCTACAGTTAAACAGGGCGGCGCGATCGACCGCGCCGGACGTCCCGTTGAACAAGGAGGAAAGATGACGCTTAACCGTACATTTTTAAATTTGGTATTGCTGGACGGCGAGCCGCTGACGCTGCTGCAGGCGGCGAAGCAGGCCGGTTTTGATGAGGTGGAAATCTGGCAGGAGAACGTCGAGGCAGCGGAGGGCGGTGCGACGGCCGTGCGCGCTCAGGCGCAGCGGCTGGGTCTGGGCTTTACCAATTGCCAGGTATTGCGCGATTTTGCGGGCGCGCCGCTCAGTTTACGCGAGGAAAAGCGTCAGCAGGCGCAGCAGTTTTTCCGGCTGGCGCAGGCGCTTGGCTGCCAGACGGTGCAGGCGCCCGCCTGTACGCGAGACGATTGCCAGGCGGCGCTGATTGATGAGGATTTACGCTGGCTTTCTGGCGAGGCGGCGCGTCATGATCTGCGCGTTATGTATGAACCGATGGCCTGGAGCAGCGTTGATAATCGCCTGCTGCCGACCTGGCAGCGGCTGCAGCGGCTCGCTCTACCCAATGTCGGGCTGGTGGTGGATCTGTTTCATATCGCCGCGCGCGGCGATGGCGCCAGCGTGCTGGAAAACATCCCGCCAGAGCGGATTTATGAAGTACAGCTGTGCGATATGGCTGAAGCGGTGACGCCGGAGAATATGGCGCGGCTGCTCGATACCGCGCGTCATCATCGGCTGCTGCCCGGCGACGGTATTTTGCCGGTAGCGGAATATGTTTCCGTGCTGAAGCGCAATGGGTATCGCGGCCCGGTAGGCATCGAAGTGTTTAACGATGAACTGAAACAGCAGCCGCCGCAGATGGCTGCAGCGCAGGCATTTGCCGCGCTGCGTCGTTGCTGGGCTTAAGCTCGCCGTCTGGCGAGGCATCTCTATCGGTCAGCGGCAGCGGAATAAAGTGCTGCCGACGGTAAACGGGCTGTCGCTTTTTATTGTGTTAGCGAAAGTTGACCAGAAAGAGCGATAAAGGCTGCGCTCTTGTCGTTCAGCGATGAAAAGCGCGTTGGCTATGTATTCGCGCCGTTAAAGCAGCGGCTGATAAAATTGACCGCGCGCTGGGCGCCGGAACCGGAAATAGTGTGACCGACGCCCATCTCATACAACGTTTCCACCGGCACGCCCGCCGCCTTCAGCCTAAGTGCGGCGGATTCGGTCTCCTCCCACGGGATCACCGGATCGGCTCTGCCGTGAACCAGCAGAACCGGCGCATGGGGCACCGGCATCAGCGGATCGGGCGTCGCCAGACGGCCGGAAAAGGCCACTACGCCCGCCAGCGGCCAGCGCCCGGAGGCCAGCGCATCCAGCGCCATAATCGATCCCTGTGAAAACCCGACCAGCAGCACCTTTTCCGCCTGCGTGATCTGATGCGCGCTCAGCAGGCCATGCAGCGTTTTATCGAAGGCGGCGCGCGCCTCTTTAACCCGTTCGGCACGGTTTTGCGCCGTTACGCCGTCAAGACTGAACCACTGAAAGCCAGGGCCGTGATCGAAATGAAAGGGCGCATCGGGCGCGGCGAATGCGGTTGCGGGCAACAGCGGCGCCCAGTGCGGGCCAAGTCCGGCCAAATCGTCGCCATTGCTGCCAACGCCGTGTAGAAAAATCACCAGTTTTTTTGTCATCGCTGCCTCCACGCTGAAAGTTTTAGCATGCGCTTTTAGTTTCCGCAGTTAAACCCCGTGGCAATATGCACTAAGCTCAGTAGTCTGTCGGTCAAAAAGTGAGCGTGCGTATGCTGTTTCGCCGTTTCGAACGTTATATCAATATCTTCCAGGATGCACCCGGCGACGCCCCGCCGGATACGGTCGCGGCCTTCTATCGTTATTTTCTCCGGCAGGTATGGCGCAGTTTCGCGGCGCTGCTGGCTGTCGGCCTGATTGCCGCGCTGATTGAGGTGGCGCTCTATCGCTATCTGAGCCAGCTTATTGATATGGTCAACGCCTCAACGCCTGCCAACTTTTTCCAGGAACACTGGGGCGTGCTGCTGTGGATGGCGGCGGTGGCGATGGTGCTGCGACCCTTGTTTATCGGGCTGCACGATCTGCTGATTCACCAAAGCATCGGCCCCAGCCTGGGCAGCCTGATTTTGTGGCAAAACCACAGCTATGTTTTGCGCCAGAGCCTGAAGTTTTTCCAGAACGATTTTTCCGGGCGTATCGCGCAGCGCATTATGCAGACCGGCAATGCGCTGCGCGATTCGGCAGTACAGATTGTCGATGCCATCTGGCACGTCTCGATTTATGCCATTACCTCGCTGGTGCTGTTTGCCGGGGCGGACTGGCGTCTGATGCTGCCGCTGATTATCTGGATCGTCGCTTACGCCGCCACGCTGCGCTACTTTGTGCCGCGCATCAAGGCGCGCTCGGTGATCTCCTCCGAGGCGCGCTCGAAGCTGATGGGCTGCATCGTTGATGGCTATACCAACATCACCACGCTGAAGCTGTTTGCCCATACCGATCTGGAGCAGCGCTACGCGCAGGAGGCGATCGGCGAGCAAACCGAGAAAACCCAGCGCGCCAGCCGCATGCTGACCAGTATGGACGTCACGCTTTCTACGTTGAATGGTCTGCTGATTGGCAGCACCTGCGGGCTGGCGCTGTGGCTGTGGAGCGAGTCGCTGATTACCGTCGGCGCGATTGCGCTGGTCACCGGCCTGGTGATCCGTATTGTGAATATGTCCGGCTGGATTATGTGGGTGGTCAACGGCATTTTCGATAACATCGGGACGGTGCAGGATGGATTAAGCACCATCGCCCAGCCGCTGAGCGTTACCGATGCGCCGAACGCGCAACCGCTGCGCGTCAATCAGGGCGCGATTCGCTTTGAGCATGTGCGTTTTGATTACGGCGGCGGCCGCCAGGTAATTAACGACCTCAACCTGAAGATTAAACCCGGCGAGAAAATTGGGCTGATCGGCCCGTCGGGCGCCGGGAAATCGACGCTGGTCAACCTGTTACTGCGGCTGTATGACCTGAACGGCGGCAGCATCAGCATTGACGGACAAAATATTAATCAGGTTACCCAGACCAGCCTGCGCGCGCAGATCGGCATGATTACCCAGGACACCTCGCTGCTGCACCGTTCCATTCGTGACAATCTGCTGTATGGCCGCCCGGATGCGACCGAGGAGGCGCTGTGGGCAGCGATCCGCCGCGCGCGCGCCGACGAGTTTATTCCACTGCTCTCTGATAATCAGGGGCGCACCGGACTGGATGCGCACCTCGGCGAGCGCGGCGTGAAGCTTTCCGGCGGTCAGCGTCAGCGTATCGCCATTGCGCGCGTGCTGCTGAAGGACGCGCCGATTTTAATTATGGATGAGGCCACCTCGGCGCTGGATTCAGAAGTGGAGGCGGCGATTCAGGAGAGTCTGGACATCCTGATGGAAGGCAAAACGGTGATCGCCATTGCTCACCGGCTCTCCACCATCGCCCGCCTGGATCGGCTGGTGGTGTTGCAGCAGGGCAAAATTATCGAAATCGGCAATCATCAACAGCTGCTGGCGCATAACGGCCTGTATGCGCGCCTCTGGCGTCACCAGACCGGCAACTTTGTCGGCGATCATTAAGTCTGTTCTCCCCGGCGGTAAGGCAGCGCGCTGCGCGCTTCTTCCGCCCATTGCTGAATGCCCGCCCGTTCCTGCTGTAAAAAATCGCCGACCGCCTCGCGCAATCCTTCATGGCGCAGATAGTGCCAGGAATGGGTGATCATTGGCTCAAACCCGCGCACCAGCTTGTGTTCACCCTGCGCGCCCGCGTCGAAATGGCGCAGGCCGTGGGCGATGGCGAACGCCATGCCCTGCCAGAAACAGGTTTCGAAGTGCAAACGGTCGAACTCCGCCAGGCAGCCCCAGTAACGACCATAGAGCGTATCGTCGCTGACCAGACTGAAGGCCATCGCCACCGGCTGCGCTTCGCGCCGGGCGAAAACCACGCGGATCGTGTCGGGCATCCGTTCCGCCAGCAGGCTGAAAAAGTCTCGCGTCAAATAAGGCAGCTGGCCGCGCACCGCGTAAGTATTGGCGTAACAGGTATAAACAAAATCCCACTGCGCTTCGCTCAGCTCGCCGCCGCTCAGCCAGTGAAAAGTGATGCCGTTGGCGGCGACCTGCTCGCGCTCCTTGCGGATCTGTTTGCGCTTGCGCGACATCAGCGTATCCAAAAAGTCCTGAAAATCGCGGTAGCCGGGATTGTGCCAGTGATACTGACAGCCGAGGCGCGGCAACCAGCCGGGCTGCGTGGTCAGCAGTTCATCGCTGCGCCGATCGGTAAAATTGATATGCGCGCCGGAAAGCCCACGCTGCGCCAGCGCGTCAGGCAAAGCCTCAAGCAGCGTCTTTAGCGCTGAGGTTTCGCCCAGCAGGCGCGGCCCGCTGACCGGCGTAAACGGCACCGCGCCCAGCCATTTGGGGTAATAGCGGATACCGGCGCGATGGCAGGCATCCGCCCAGCTGTGATCGAACACATATTCGCCCCAGGAGTGATTTTTCAGGTAGCCCGGCAGCGCGGCGCGCAGGCGTCCCTGTTCCTGCCAGAGCAGATGCTGCGGCTGCCAGCCGCTTTCTGCGCCGACGCTGCCGCTCTCTTCCAGCGATTGCAGAAAAGCGTGGCGTAAAAAAGGCGCGTTATCCGGCAGCAGCGCATCCCAGTCGGCGGCAGAGACGGCGGCAAGCGAAGAGAGAAAGGAGAGCGACATCAACAAACTCCGGCAAAGAGCGGGCGCGCTAACTGGCCCGCCCGCGAGTGAAATTTTACCTTAGCATATTCTTCCGACGCGGCGGGCTAGTCGCTGTTTTCGCGCATATTCAGCGCCAGCGCGCTGGCGGGATCGAACAACGACAGGCTTTCGATCTGATCGAGCAGGATCACTTTGCGGAAATCGAGCGCCGACTGCGGCTCGGAAGTCAACGTAATGTCATGGCTGGCGTACCAGGCGCTGTAATTATGCTCCACCACCAGATCGAGAGAGTCTTTGTCGCGATAGCCGCTCAGCATCGGAATCAGCACCAGGTTATTGGCATCGGAGCTGTCAAAGGAAGAGGACATAATCATCCCGATATAGATGCGATGCGAGGTAAGGGTAATCCAGGCCAGATCGCCGCCTTCCATACACTGATAAAGCAGATGCTCTACGCCGTTGGCGCGCGTCAGTGAGTTATAGAGTTCGCGCCGACCACGACCGTCGAGGCGCGCGCTGCCCGCCCAGTTAGAGCGGTAGAGGCAAAACAGCACGGCAAAGGTCAGCATAATCACCACCGGCGCCTGAATGCCGAGGAAGCTCCAGTTCATAAATTCAATATGGTAACGATGATGCCCGGTGCCGAAATATTGCGGCAGCTCGTTCATGACTGCTGAAGCGCCCAATAATGTCAGCCAGACAAGCGCCGTGGCGATCACGCCCTGAATAACGAAAATACAGCCGTAAAGCGCGACCAGGAAATAGACGTCCCAGCCAAAAGTGCGTTTGAATTTAAAGCGAGTGGAGAGATCGCGGCTGCTGTACCAGTAGCCGCACACCATCAGCACCATAAATATCGCGGTTCCCATTTTATGCCCTCTTTAGCGCATCGACATGGCGGGCAAAATCGTTCTGCACCTCCCTGCTGTGAATATTGACCATCGCGCTGCCATTTTCATCGATAACGATACGATCGCCATCTTCAATGGAATCCTGCACATCATCCTGTGACATCACCTGTAAAAGCTTTTCCGGGCTGGTGAACAATGAACGAATCAGTTTTAACATCACTTTCCTCCTTTGCCAGTAAGTGTAGGAAGGGATGGCGGCTTTGGGGCGGGATCTGTCTGAATCAGCGTAGGGAAAAGCCGAGGGATAGCCGAAGGTTGACGATAAGTCGCTAAACTTCTTCGCCAGGAAGCAGATAAGGAACATAAGTATAAAGTGACATCAGGCGATACAGCATGTTCTGGTAGTTTTGCCTTTCATGGCAAAAATAGAGGATTTCAATTTCGTCACTGCTGTCGTCATAAAAGCAATAATGGCGGGTATGTGTGTCGTACCAGCGTCTGATGGGTAATCCTCTTTCATACATCGACATTTCAACTGGCCATTGAAGACGCGTATCGCCTACGGCTGCAACGGCAGCGTCAATCAAAGCATCAACATATTTCCAGGCGGCATTAACGCTGGCGGTATGCGTCATTCCTTCCCGCAAATATTGCTGCATGCGCCAGGCAGCAATCTCATTAAGTGAAATTTGTGCCGTATCGGCCAGAATTATTGTACGAGACATCCCTTCCTCGCTGGCTATTTAAGAGCTGCACGTAAGCGCTTTTTCGCTTCTTCTGGTGAACATTGACGATTATTAGCAATATCCTGTTTCGCTCTCATCAGGATTTTGAACAAAGCATCATTTTGCTGCTGTTGTTCACGCTCGGCCAGTTCAGCTTCACGTTCTGCGGCCGTCTGCACAAAAAGCTCCGCGCGGCCATTTTTCGTGACATAAACGCCGCCTTCAAAAAGTTCTGCATTACCCAGACTTTCACGAACGGCTTTTTGTGACATCGTTTTTGTCATTTCTGTACTCTCCATCTTTTACTGCTGCGCTGCCAACCCCGTGCCAGCAAGAACCATAACCACACGGTACCGCTTTGGATAATATTTAATCTGTTGCCGGAACGGAACAAATTTATAATAAATTTTGCTCACGCCAACTGTTCATTTTTGAATCTTTCCTCGCCATTTTTATGCTTTTTTTACACCGCGCCCCGCGAATTTAACGCCAATTTTATACGCCGATATCTACCCTTGCGGCTAACTGAAATGCGCCGTGGAGGTGGCTGTGAGTATGGGAATTGTGGCCGGTATCGTGCTGCTGTTTTTACTGCTGGGCTATTTGGTTTACGCCCTGATCAATGCGGAGGCTTTCTGATGATCGCCTCCGCATTTTTACTGGTCGCCAGCTATCTGGTGGTGTTACTGCTGCTGGCGCATCCGCTTGGCAAAGCGCTGGCGGGCATGGTGCGCGACAGGCCGTTGCTGCCGGCGCTGGAAAATATTCTGTGGCGCGTCGGCGGCGTCGATAAAAAAAGCATGGGCTGGCTGCACTATCTGCTGGCGATATTGCTGTTTAACGCGCTGGGTTTGCTGCTGCTGATGGTGATTCTGATGACGCAGCAGGCGCTGCCGCTCAATCCGCAGCAGCTGCCCAATCTGAGCTGGCATCTGGCGCTGAACACCGCCGTCAGCTTTGTTACCAACACCAACTGGCAATCCTACGCCGGCGAAACCACCCTGAGCAATCTCAGCCAGATGGTGGGCCTGACGGTACAGAACTTCCTGTCGGCGGCAACCGGCATCGCCGTAGCGTTCGCCTTAATACGCGGCTTCGCCAGTAAATCGCTGGCGACGCTCGGCAACGCCTGGCGCGATCTGGCGCGCATCACGCTGTTTGTGCTGCTGCCGCTGAGCCTGATTATCGCGCTGCTGCTGGTGAGCCAGGGCGTGGTGCAGACGCTGAGCGCCAGCGTCGATCTGCAAACGCTGGAAGGCGCAAAGCAGACGCTGGCGCTGGGTCCGGTCGCCTCGCAGGAAGCGATTAAAATGCTCGGCACCAACGGCGGCGGCTTCTTTAACGTCAACTCCGCGCATCCGTTTGAAAACCCCACCGCCATCAGCAACTTCATCGAAATGCTGGCGATTTTCCTGATCCCTGCCGCGCTCTGCTTCACCTTTGGCGAAGTGGTCAGCGATCGGCGCCAGGGACACGCGCTGCTCTGGAGCATGACCATCATGTTTGTTGCCGCGGTTGCGGTGGTGATGTGGGCCGAACTGCGCGGCAATCCGCACTTTCTTACGCTCGGCGCCGACAGCGCCATCAATATGGAAGGCAAAGAGACGCGCTTCGGCATTCTTAATTCCAGCCTGTTCGCGGTGATAACCACGGCGGCCTCCTGCGGCGCGGTAAACGCCATGCACGACTCCTTTACTGCGCTGGGCGGCATGATCCCGATGTGGCTGATGCAGCTGGGCGAAGTGGTATTCGGCGGCGTCGGCGCCGGGCTGTATGGCATGCTGCTGTTTGTGGTGCTGGCGGTGTTTATTGCCGGGCTGATGATTGGCCGCACGCCCGAATACCTCGGCAAAAAAATCGACGTGCGCGAAATGAAGCTGACCGCGCTGGCGATTCTGGTAACGCCGACGCTGGTGCTGCCTGGCAGCGCGCTGGCGATGATGACCGACGCCGGACGCGCAGGCATGGCGAATCCGGGCATGCACGGCTTTAGCGAAGTGCTGTATGCCGTTTCCTCGGCGGCCAACAACAACGGCAGCGCCTTCGCCGGACTGAGCGCCAATACGCCGTTCTGGAACCTGCTGCTGGCGTTCTGCATGTTGGTTGGGCGCTTCGGCATCATCATTCCGGTGATGGCGATTGCCGGTTCGCTGGCGGCCAAACGCATCCAGCCGGTCAGCAGTGGCACCTTGCCGACGCACGGCCCGCTGTTTGTCTGCCTGCTGATCGGCACTGTGCTGCTGGTCGGTGCGCTGACCTTTATTCCTGCGCTGGCGCTGGGGCCGGTGGCAGAACATTTACAACTGATTTCGCGTTAACGGGCGGAGAAGCAGATGAGTCGTCAACAACAGGCGCTGTTTGATGCAGCGCTGATGCGCGCCGCAATCGTCGATGCGGTCAAAAAACTGCATCCGCGCGTGCAGTTTCGTAATCCGGTGATGTTTTTGGTGTATCTCGGCAGCGTGCTTACCACGCTGCTGGCGGCGGCGATGGTCGCCGGACAGGCAGAGGGCGACGCGGGCTTTACCGGCGCGATCGCGCTGTGGCTCTGGTTTACCGTGCTGTTCGCCAGCTTTGCCGAGGCGCTGGCGGAAGGGCGCAGCAAGGCGCAGGCCAACAGTCTGAAAGGGGTGAAAAAAACCAGCTTCGCGAAAAAGCTCCCGGCGGCGCGTCACGATGCGGCCTGGCAACAGGTGGCGGCGGAAACGCTGCGCAAGGGCGACTGGGTGCTGGTGGAAGCGGGCGATATTATCCCGTGCGACGGCGAGGTGGTGGAAGGCGGCGCGTCGGTGGATGAAAGCGCGATAACCGGCGAATCGGCGCCGGTGATCCGTGAATCGGGCGGCGACTTCGCCTCCGTCACCGGCGGCACGCGCATCCTCTCCGACTGGCTGGTGATCCAGTGCAGCGTCAATCCGGGCGAAACCTTTCTCGATCGGATGATCGCGATGGTGGAAGGGGCGAAACGCCGCAAAACGCCGAATGAAATTGCGCTGAGTATTTTGCTAATCTCGCTGACCATCGTCTTTCTGCTGGCGACCGCCACGCTGTGGCCGTTCTCCGTCTGGGGCGGTCATGCGGTCAGCGTCACGGTGCTGGTGGCGCTGCTGGTCTGCCTGATCCCGACCACCATCGGCGGACTGCTCTCCGCCATCGGCGTGGCGGGCATGAGCCGGATGCTGGGCGCAAATGTGATCGCCACCAGCGGACGCGCCGTCGAGGCGGCGGGCGACGTGGACGTGCTGCTGCTCGATAAAACCGGCACCATTACGCTCGGCAACCGCCAGGCGACCCGCTTTATGCCCGCGCCGGGCGTCAGCGAACAGCAGCTGGCAGATGCGGCACAGCTCGCGTCGCTGGCGGACGAAACGCCGGAAGGACGCAGCATCGTGGTGCTGGCGAAACAGAAATTCAATCTGCGCGAGCGCGACCTGCAAAGCATGGACGCCACCTTTATTCCTTTCTCGGCGCAAACGCGCATGAGCGGCGTCAATGTGCAGGACCGCAGCATTCGCAAAGGGGCGGTGGATGCGGTGCGCAAGCATATCGCCGCCAATCACGGCGTGTTCCCGTCGCAGGTGGAGGCGCTGGTGGAAGAGGTGGCGCGCAGCGGCGGCACGCCGCTGGTGGTCGCGGAAAACGAACGGGTGATGGGCGTGGTGGCGCTGAAGGATATTGTGAAAGGCGGTATCCGCGAGCGCTTCGCCGAACTGCGCAAAATGGGCATCAAAACCGTGATGATCACCGGCGACAACCCGTTAACCGCGGCGGCGATTGCGGCGGAAGCGGGCGTGGACGATTTTCTTTCTGAGGCGACGCCGGAAGCGAAGCTGGCGCTGATTCGTCAGTATCAGGCGGAAGGACGCCTGGTGGCGATGACCGGCGACGGTACCAACGATGCGCCCGCGCTGGCGCAGGCGGACGTCGCGGTAGCGATGAACTCCGGCACCCAGGCGGCGAAAGAGGCGGGCAACATGGTCGATCTCGACTCCAACCCGACCAAGCTGCTGGAAGTGGTGCATATTGGCAAACAGATGCTGATGACGCGCGGCTCGCTGACCACCTTCAGCATTGCCAACGACGTGGCGAAATATTTCGCCATTATTCCGGCGGCTTTTGCCGCCACTTATCCCCAGCTCAATATGCTCAACGTGATGCAGCTCCATTCGCCCAACTCCGCCATTCTGTCGGCGGTGATTTTTAACGCGTTGGTGATTGTGTTTCTGATCCCGCTGGCGTTGAAAGGCGTCAGCTATCGGCCGCTGGCGGCGGCGGCGCTGCTGCGCCGTAACCTGTGGCTCTACGGCGTGGGCGGCCTGCTGGTGCCTTTCGTCGGCATTAAGCTGATTGATATTGCGCTCACCCTGTTTGGCTGGGCCTGAGGAGAATGCTATGACGCTTTTACGTCCTGCTCTGACACTGTTTATTCTGCTGGCGCTGCTGACCGGCGGCGTTTATCCGCTGGTCACGACCCAGCTGGCGCAGCAGCTCTTTCCGGCGCAGGCCAACGGTTCGCTGCTGCCGGAGGAGAGCAGCGTGCGCGGTTCGGCGCTGATCGGCCAGGCTTTTACGCGGATGGATTATTTCTGGGGCCGTCCGTCGGCAACGGCGGAAACGCCTTATAACGCAGCGGCCTCGTCGGGCAGCAATCTGGCCGCCAGCAATCCGGCGCTGGACAAGGCGGTGAGCGAACGGGTCGCGATGCTGCGCGCCGCGAACCCGCAGGCCAGCGGCGCGGTGCCGGTCGATCTGGTTACCGCTTCCGCCAGCGGGCTGGATCCGCAAATTTCGCCCGTCGCCGCCGAATGGCAGGCGGCGCGGGTAGCGCAGGCGCGCCAGCTGCCGATCGACACCGTTCGACAGTTGATTGCGGAAAATACCGATCGTCCGCTGCTGAAATTTCTTGGCGAGCCGGGGGTGAATGTGGTGAAACTAAATATGGCCCTGGATGCGCTGACTACCGCGCGCTGATCGCACCTTTATCTGTTGGAAACTCATGAACGACGAGAGAGACCGTCCCGATCCTGATGCCCTGCTTCAGCAGGGCGTGCATCGCGGCAAACTGAAAATCTACTTTGGCGCTTGCGCGGGCGTCGGCAAAACTTTCGCCATGCTGCAGGAGGCGCGGCGGCTGCGCGCTCAGGGACTGGATGTGCTGGTAGGCATTGCCGAAACTCACGGGCGCGAGGAGACGGCGCGGCTGCTGGAGGGATTAGCGATTCTGCCGCGCCGCGCTACGGGCCGCGCGCGCTATGAAGAGTTCGATCTCGATGCGGCGCTGGCGCGGCGTCCGGCGGTGATCCTGATGGACGAGCTGGCGCACAGCAACGTGCCCGGCTCGCGCCATCCAAAGCGCTGGCAGGATATTGATGAGCTGCTGGAGGCGGGCATCGATGTGATGACCACGGTCAACGTTCAGCATCTGGAAAGCCTGAACGACGTGGTGGGCGGCATTACCGGCATTCAGGTGCGCGAGACGGTGCCCGATCCCTTTTTCGATAAGGCCGATGAAGTGGTACTGGTGGATTTGCCGCCGGACGATCTGCGTCAGCGTCTGAAAGAGGGCAAGGTTTACGTTGGCGATCGCGCGGAGCGGGCGATTGAGAACTTCTTTCGCAAAGGCAATCTGTTCGCGCTGCGCGAGCTGGCGCTGCGACGTACCGCCGATCGGGTGGACGATCAGATGCGCGCCTGGCGCGACGTGCAGGGCCGGGAAAAGGTCTGGCATACCCGTGACGCCATTCTGCTCTGCATCGGCGATCATACCGGCAGCGAAAAGCTGGTGCGCACTGCCGCCCGCCTGGCGTCAAGGCTCGGCAGCGTCTGGCACGCGGTTTATGTCGAGACGCCACGGCTTCATCGTCTTTCGGAGGCGCGGCGGCGCGGCATTCTCGCCACGCTGCGGCTGGCGCAGGAGCTGGGCGCGGAAACGGCGACGCTGGCGGAGAGCGATGAAGCGCAGGCGGTGCTGCGCTACGCCCGCGAACATAACCTCGGCAAAATCGTGATCGGTCGGCGTCCGACGCGGCGCTGGCGGCGCGACAGTTTTGCCGATCGTCTCGGCAAGCTGGGGCTGGATCTCGATTTAGTGGTGGTGGCGCTGGATGAGACGCCGCGCGACGCGCCCGGCCAGCTTAATGACACGCGCAGCGTTGGCGAAAAGTGGGCGACACAGCTGCGCGGCATGGCGGCGGCGCTGGTGCTGTGCGGCCTGATAACCGCCATCGGCCAGTTGTGGCTGACCGGCTTCGATACCGCCAACGGCGTGATGATCTACCTGCTGGGCGTGGTGATTATCGCGCTGCGCTATGGCCGCTGGCCGTCGGTGGCGGCGACGGTGATGAATATTCTCGCCTTCGACCTGTTCTTTGTCGCGCCGACCGGCACGGTAGCGGTCTCCGATTTACAGTACCTGGTGACCTTTGCGGTGATGCTGGCGGTGGGCGTGATCGTCGGCAATCTGACGGCGGGCGTGCGCTACCAGGCGCGGGTGGCGCGCCACCGCGAGCAGCGGGCGCGCTATCTGTATGAAATGGCGCGATCGCTGAGCAGCGCGCTGCGCTATGAGGATATTGCCGCCGCCGGACAGCGCAGCCTGCACGCCACGCTGCAGGCGCGTAGCGCGTTACTGTTGCCGAACGAAAACGGCGAGCTGGCGGTGATCGGCAGCAGCAGCCTGACGCTGCCGCCCGACGACGCCATTGCCCGCTGGAGCTTCAGCAAAGGGCAGCCCGCCGGGGCCGGAACCGATACGCTGCCCGCCATGCCGTGGCAGATGCTGGCATTAAAAACCCATGACAAAAACTGGGGCTTGCTGGTGATTGAGCCGGACAATCTGCGCCAGCTGATGATCCCGGAACAGCAGCGGCTGCTGGAAACTTACAGCGTGCTGCTGGCGAACGCGCTGGAGCGCGTGGCCCTGGCGCGCAGCGAGGCGGCCTCGCGACTGGCGGCGGAACGTGAACAGCTACGTAATGCGCTGCTGTCGGCGCTGTCGCACGATCTGCGCACGCCGTTGACGGTGCTGTTCGGCCAGGCGGAAATGCTGATGCTCGATCTCGCCGGAGAGAATTCGAAATTCGCGCCGCAGGCCAGCCAGATCCGCGAGCAAACTCTCAGCACTATTCGGCTGGTGAGCAATATGCTGGATATGGCGCGCATTCAGTCGGGCGGCCTGAATCTGCAACAGGAGTGGCTGGCGCTGGAGGAGATTGTCGGCAGCGCGTTAACGCAGCTTTCTTCGCTGTTGCCGCACGATAATGTCCAGCTGGCGCTGCCGGATCGGCTGGTCTGGCTGCACGGCGACAGCACGCTGCTGGAGCGGGTGTTTATTAATCTGCTGGAAAACAGCGTGAAATATGCTGGCGCACAGACGCCGCGCGGCATCCGCGCCGACGAAAGTAACGGTCGGCTGGAGATTGAGATCTGGGACAGCGGGCCAGGTATTCCTGCCGGGCAGGAAGAGAAGATCTTCGATAAGTTTTTCCGGGGCGATAAAGAGTCCGCGGTGCCCGGCGTTGGGCTGGGGCTGGCGATCTGCAAAGCGATTATTGAAATGCACCACGGCGAAATCAGCGCGCGCCCACGGTCGGAGGGCGGCGTCAGTTTCCTGATTTCGCTGCCGCAAACGGCGCCGCCCGCGCTGCCTGACAGTGTCAACGAAGCGTTGAAATAACTTCACAAACCTTCGGTTATACTTAGCCTCTTTGTTAATCAAACCGACTGGATGTTATGGAACGCTTTACCGAAAATTTGATGTACGCTTCGCGCTGGCTGTTGGCGCCGGTCTATATCGGCCTGTCGCTGGGATTGCTGGCGCTGACCATTAAGTTTTTCCAGGAAATCATTCACCTGCTGCCCAATATTCTGGAAATTGCAGAGAACGACCTGATCCTGCTGCTGCTGTCGCTGGTGGATATGACGCTGGTGGGCGGCCTGCTGGTGATGGTGATGCTCTCCGGCTACGAGAACTTTGTTTCTAAACTTGATATTGACGATCATAAAGAGAAGCTGAGCTGGCTGGGCAAAATGGACTCCGGCTCGCTGAAAAACAAAGTGGCGGCCTCGATTGTAGCGATTTCATCAATTCACCTGCTGCGGGTATTTATGGAAGCGCGCCATGTCGCTAACGATAAGCTGATGTGGTACGTGATTATCCATCTGACCTTTGTGTTCTCGGCCTTTGTGATGGGCTGGCTCGACGCGCTGTCGCGGGACAAAAAACATTAAGCGTTTGGCTTCACGTCACTGCACGAAAATAGCGGGTATTTAATCGCGCCGCTGAGCAATAATACCCGGTTTTTGCTGCCGTGCAGCTGAACGAAAAACCCAGGCGTTTAACGTGGTGACTGCTGGTTACCGGATACGACAAAGCGACCGGGGGAAAACAGACGTACTACGATGAAAAGCCATGTTCCCTGCATGGCTTTTTTACTCTCAGCCAGACGCTTGCCGCTTTGTGATCCCCTTTGCTAAACCGTTTCCCGTGCGCGCGTGCGCGCTCCTGACAACACGCATTTCCCCGCCGCCGTCATGGATATATGCCAGGCTTAATCCATTCAGACTGCAACTATCACGGGAGAAATATGGATTTCCTTGCCTGGACCGCCACCTGCGGCGGGTTATTACTTATTATGTCGTTAGCGTCGGGCTGGATACATCGCGGCCCGGTAACGACCTTTGGCTTGTTTTTGCTGATTGGCATTCTTTTTGGTCCCTGGGTACTCAATTTTATTCATCTCGATGTGCTTAGCCATCCTGAGCTGACCGCGCATATTACTGAAATTACCATGGCGGCCTCGCTGTTTATTACCGGCCTGAAGCTGCGTCTGCCGCGAAAATTCGCCAGCTGGCGCGATGGCCTGCTGCTGGCGTTCCCGGCGATGCTGCTGACGGTGCTGGGAATGATGGTCGTGGTGCATCTGCTTACCGGCTTTTCCTGGGCGCTGTCACTGGCTTTCGCCGCCATCGTTGCGCCAACCGATCCGGTGCTGGCGAGCCTGATCTCCGTTAACCATGCGCGTGATGATGATGCGCTGCGCGTGGCGCTCTCCAGCGAGGCGGGCATGAACGACGGCTCGGCGCTGCCGTTGCTGATGCTGGCGCTGCTGCTGTTTCACAACAGCGAGCCGCTCTCCGCCGATCTGTTCGGTCACTGGCTGGCAAAAGATGTGCTGTGGGCTATCGGCATGGGCTCGCTGATCGGCTACAGCTTTGGCCGTCTGATCGGCATTATAGCGACCAGGCTGCGCAGCGTGAACAGCGATAACGCCCCAAATGATTTTCTGGCGTTGGCGCTGATCGCCATCGCCTATGCGTCGGCGCAGGCGGTTGAGGCATCAGGCTTTCTGGCGACATTTGCGGCGGGCATTGGGCTACGGCGCGCCGAAATTTATGTGGTGCGCACCTTTCCGCCGGAGCAGCTGCCGGAAGACGATCGCCTGCCGCCCGCAGAGCTGCTGGTAAATCCTAACCAGCGTTATATGCAGCAGGATTACGGCCCGGCGCACACGGTCGGGATGGTGGTCGGCGATGCGCTGTCGTTTGGCGATACGGTCGAGCGCCTGCTGGCAGCGCTGATGGTGGTGGTGCTGGGCGTCACGCTGGCGCTGCACTGGAACAGCACCGGCCTGCTGCTGGCCGCCATTCTGTTTCTGGTGATCCGCCCGCTGGCGGTGTGGATTGCAACCATTAAAACCGGCATTCCTTTCTGGCGGCGTATTCTCATCGGCTGGCTGGGCATTCGCGGCATCGGCAGTATTAACTATATCGCTTACGCCTGGGTTCACGGCATGTCCGGCGCGCAGGCCGATGCGATGGTGGATATGGCGTTAACGCTGGTGGTGGCGAGCGTGGTGATCCACGGTATCACGGTCACGCCGCTGCTCCACCGCCGTGAGGCCTGGCAGCAGGCGCAACGAGAGACGGAAGCGAAAAAGCGGCAGGAGGAACAGGAAGCACAGCAGCGCCAGCCATTAGCGAAGACGAAATAGCATTGACGGAGATCACATTTTTCGCGCTAAGATAGAGGACAGCGGCGCTGTTCAGCGCCGGTCTTGCAGGGCAGCTTCCAGCATTGTTATCGATCCGCGTTATTCAGCGCGGATTGCGCTGCCCGTTGCCCTGATACTCGCGGGTTTTAACGTTAAAGTTTGACGGAATTGAGCATGATTAGTCGTCGGCGTTTTCTTCTGGGAGCCGGTGCCGGTTTGTTTTCGATAAAAACCGGCAACCTGTTCGCCCGACAGAACGTAATCCCGCTGTGGCCTGACGCGCCGCCGGGCGGCGGCGGCCCAACGGGCGCGCTGCATATTAACAAGTCTGGCTCCTGGTCTAATATCGTCTGTCCCTCGATTCAACGCTTTCAGCCGGAATCGCCTAACGGCGAAGCGGTGCTGATCGCCGCGGGCGGCGGCTATAACTGGATTGGCATGGGACGCGAAGCCTGGCCGGTGGCGCACTGGCTGAATAGTTTCGGCTATACCGCCTATGTGCTGAGCTACCGGCTGCCGGGCGAGAAGTGGCATGCGGGCGCGCTGGCGGCGTTGCAGGATGCGCAGCGCGCGATTCGGCTGGTGCGGGCGATGGAAGGGCGCGTACATGCGCTGGGTTTTTCCGCCGGCGCGCATCTGCTCGGCATGGCGGCGGCGCGATCGGGTTTTGCCAGCTATCCGCCGCAGGATGAACTGGACGCTAGCGCGCCGGTCATCGACAGCATTGGCCTGATCTATCCGGTGATTACGCTGGAAGCGCCTTATAACCACACCACGACCCATCGCATTCTGACCGGCAGGCACGCCACGCCACAGGAAGAGGCGGAGTGGTCGATTGAGAATTATGTTACTGCCGCGTATCCGCCGACCTTTCTGGCGCAGGCCGAGGACGATCGCGTTTCGCCGCCGCAAAATTCAACCGTTATGCGCGAGGCCTGTCGTCGGGTAGGCGTGCCGGTGGAATGGGTGCAGATCAGTGGCGGCGGCCACGGTTTTGGTTTGGGGAAGGCGGGAACGCCAGCGGCAATCTGGGACCAGGCGTATGTTAGCTGGCTGCAGTCGCGCCGCCATCAGCGCCGACCGCTGCGCACTGAAATGATTTAAATGCCTGGCGTGATATATGCGTACTGAGTTAAATACACACGGCGCAATAAGTACGCGTACTAAAATGAGTTAACCCTTCCCGGCGCGACAACGTGCGCCGGGCGTGTCGTTTATTTCATGGCGAAATCGATCACCATACGACCGACAATTTTACCTTCTTCCATTTCGTGCAGAATATCGTTGATCTCTTCGATGGCGCGGCGCTGTACCTTCGGTACCACTTTGCCTTCAGCGGCGAACTGGAACGCTTCGGCCAGATCTTCACGCGTCCCGACCAGCGAACCGACCACCTCAATGCCATCCAGCACCAGGCGCGGAATATTCAGGCTCATTGACTCTGGCGGCAGGCCGACCGCAACGATACGGCCACCGGCGCGCATGGCGTCCACTGCCGAGTTAAAGGCCGCTTTTGCCACGGCGGTCACCACCGCAGCATGGGCGCCGCCAACGCGTTCCTGAATGATTTTCGCCGCGTCTTCATGGCGCGAATTGATCACCATATCGGCGCCCAGCGCTTTGGCAAACGCCAGCTGATTGTCATTAATATCCACGGCGATAACTTTGGCGTTAAAGACGTTTTTCGCATACTGCAGCGCCAGGTTGCCGAGGCCGCCGAGACCGTAAATTACGATCCATTTGCCCGGACGAATGCCGGAAATTTTCACCGCTTTATAGGTGGTGACGCCCGCGCAGGTGACGCTGCTGGCCGCCGCCGGATCGAGTCCATCCGGGACTTTTACCGCATAATCGGCCACCACGATGCATTCTTCCGCCATGCCGCCGTCCACGCTGTAGCCTGCATTTTTCACCTCGCGGCAGAGCGTTTCGTTGCCGCTGTTGCAGTATTCGCAGTGGCCGCAGCCCTGATAAAACCAGGCCACGCTGGCGCGGTCGCCCGGCTTCAGCGAGGTAACGCCAGGGCCGACTTCTTCCACGATGCCGATGCCTTCATGACCCAGCGTAATGCCGGTGGTATCGCCAAAATCCCCGTTTTTTACGTGCAGATCGGTATGACAAACGCCGCAGCACTCCATCTTCAGGCGCGCTTCGCCATGCTGCAGCGCACGCAGCGTTTTTTCTACCACCTCCACGCGATGATCTTTGGTGACAACAGCTGCTTTCATGTTGGTCTCTCCTTTGATGGGATAACACTAAATCCTGCGTTCGGCTGAACAGAAAATGGTTTTTCACGGGCGCAAAACGCCCGCTGAATAGCGTCTTATGCTAACCATTTAGAGGTAGTTGTGGTCGGGCAATGAGCAGAAGTGTGACAACGATCGTCGGTGTACTACGCTTAACATTAACTGCCAGCGCAGCGCGGGAATGACGGCTGAATCGTCACGTTTCTCCCTGAAACCTCTTCTCACTGCGCCCGCTATTCAGATAAGGAAAATATCGCCTGTGGAAAATATGACGTATCAATCGCCCGCTCGTCAGCAAGGTTACGCCGGACTGGGCGACTATGCCGCGATAGGCGAAGGTCGATCGGTAGCGTTGATTGCGCCTGACGGCGCCATCGACTGGTGGTGCGCGCCCAATCTCGATTCGCCGCCGCTGTTTGATCGCCTGCTTGATGCCGACACGGGCGGCTTTTTTCAGGTCGTGCCTGCCGGCAAATGGCGGATGCAGCGCAGCTATCGCGAAAACAGCAATGTGCTGGAGACGCGTTATCAAACCGAAACGGGCGAAGTGCTGATCACAGAATCGCTGAACAGTACGCTGGCCGGGCGTCTGCCGTGGAATGAGCTGGCGCGGCGTGTGGAAGGCGTGCGCGGCGACGTGCCGATGCAGGTGATTTTCCAGCCGGGCACGCGGGCGGAAACCTGTTCGCCCTGGCAGAAGCAGATTAACGGCCATCCGGTTTATCACGTCGGCGAGCTGATGGCGATGCTGCGCCTGACCGACGATGTGCAGATTAACGAATGTGAAGATGAACGCTTTACCGCGAGCTTCACCGCCACGCCGGGCTCGCGCACGCTGGTGGCGCTGGTGGCCACCGAACGCGAGCCGCTGGCGATCCCGCCGCCGGAAAAGATCGATGAGCGCATTGAAACCAGTCATACCGCCTGGCGCGACTGGGCGGACGGGCTAAGCTGGAACGGGCCTTACGACAGCCATGTGCGACGCTCGGCGCTGGCGCTGAAGTTTCTCTGGTATGCGCCGACCGGCGCGCTGGCCGCCGCCGCCACCACTTCGCTGCCGGAGAAGCTCGGCAACGATAAAAACTACGATTACCGCTACGCCTGGATCCGTGACGCCTGCTTAATCATTAAAGCCTTTGTTTACCTGGGCTCGATGGAGGATTGCAAAGCGGCGTTTTCCTGGCTGTCGCACACTATTCGACAGCACGATAGCGGGCTGCGCGCCTGCTATACGCTGGAAGGCGGCCAGGTGCCGGAAGAGCGCTATCCGCCGCTGGCGGGCTATCAGGGAACGCAGCCGGTGCGCGTCGGCAATAACGCGCGTGAACAGGTTCAGCTCAGCATGTATGGCGATATGCTGGCGACGGCGCGGCTGTTTATCGGGGCTGGACATGTTCTGGATCTTTCGACGTCGCGTCTGTTGGGCAAGCTGGCCAATCACTGTGCTGACAGCTGGCGACAGAAGGATTCCGGTATCTGGGAGCTGCCGGAAGAACAGCACTATACCCACTCCAAAATGGCCTGCTGGCTGGCGCTCGATCAGGCGGTGGCGCTGGCACAGGATAGCCATATTGAACCGACCTGGATGAAGCGCTGGGAGCGTGAGCGGAATCGCATCCGCGACTGGATCGAAACGCACTGCTGGTCGGAACAGCGCCAGGCCTATACCTTTTATGCCGGTACTGAACGGCTGGATGCGGCAGTGGCGCTGACGCACTATTACGGCAGCAAGGTCAATCCGCAGCGGATGCTGTCAACGCTGACGCAGATGCGCGAGGAGCTGGGCCACGGCGGCGTGATGTTGTACCGCTATTCGGATGTCGGGCAAGAAGAAGCGACCTTTGTCGCCTGTTCATTCTGGCTGGTGGAGGCGCTGGCGGAGCTGGGCGAGCGCGAAGCGGCGCTTCGGTCAATGGATGAGATTCTGGCGCAGCTGTGCCAGCGCGGCAATGTGGAGATTTTTAATGAGATGTTCGATACCCGCACGCAAAGCTGGCTGGGCAATATGCCGCAGGGGTTGAGTCATCTGTCGCTGGTTTGCGCCGCCAGGGCGCTGGCGGACGACAATCCGGGTCATCGCGTATAGTCCGTTCTTATTTGAAGGCTGGCGCCGTGCCTGAAATTTTCACACGGCGCCAGCCTGAGCCAGTAAACGATGCCGTTATCCCTTAACCTGAAGCGCAACCAGCTTAGTTATAAACCAGCACAAAGGTGGCCATACTGTTGGCCGTACCGGCCGAGACGCGATCTTCCGTCTGCACGTACTGCGCCTGAAATTTAATATTTTCGACGTGATTAGTGTTGTTCGTCGTGATTTGCTTCAGCACGGGCAAACTACTGGCTTCGTTAATTTTTACCTCTTTTCCGGCGGGGGCCGCCGCCGAGCCGTTGTCACCGTAGCTCAGCTTCACGCCTACGCCGCTGGCCGCATTGGCTTCCTGGGTTAACGCCAGCGTATCGCCGCTGCCGGTATCGGCGGCAACGCCGAAAAAGCCAATCCTGACATCCGTTGCGGCAGAACAGGTAACCGGTATATCAAATGTCTGTACGTTGCCTGCGGTCAGGGATTTGCCTCTGAATTCAGAACGGCTGACGGTTCCCAAATTGACGTTAATGTCCGATTTAGTCACCTCACAGCTGCCATTGGCGCCAATATTGACGTTCAACGCGGCCAGATCGAGCATCACAGACGATTTGTTTCCGCTGCCTGTATCGATATAGAGCAGGCCGACCTGCGGCTGCGCTCCTGCGAAGGCGTGGTTATCGCTTACCAGCGTGACCTGGCCGGTTTTATAAAACGTGATGTAAACCTTTACGGTAATTTCTTTATCATCCAGTAGATCTGGCATCTCTGTGCTGTCGCATACCGTTACGGATTCGCTGCCGTCAGGGGCGTTGTTGTCACCAATATAACGGACAGGCCCATTCTCACACCTGAAACCAAGCGAATAACCGATACCGTCAATTTGGGTAGCGAAAACATGATGACCGTTAATACTGATGCCGCCGCCGGATTTGTCGCGCTGCTGATAAACAATGCGTTTCACGCTCGCTTTCGGCACCTGCAAATCGCAGTTAAAGCGAATCCCGCTGCCGTTATCCGCTATCTGATGGGTCATTTGGGTATTCACCGGCAACGTGGGCAGATAGGTGATGTTATTCATGTTGACGGTCATTTGTGTCGTGCTGGCATTGCAGGTTTCCGCCCGGCTGCTTTGGCACCAGCATCCCGTCAGAACTAAAAGCAAAACATATACCGTGTGCAAAACGTTACGCATACAGATCTCTTAATTTACTGGCAGAGCCCGTCGATGAGTTTCACCGGGTTCTGTTGTTGATTAGCGGGAATATGGAAATGCACCACGCATTTCTGTGAGATATTGTCGCTGTCCCAGCTGGCTTCGAGCGCGCCCTGTTGTGGGATGCCGCTCAAATAGGCCTGGCCCTCATCGGCCACCATGGCGCTGGAGGCGGCGCCATTCTGATCCTGACCAATAAGGCGCACGCTGGCGCCGAAAGGTAACGGCCCTTCGTGATTACGCAGGGTAAACAGCACCCGATTACCGATATGCGTCTGGTAATTGGCTTCCACTACCGCGCCGCCGCCAGGAATGACGGCTTCCGCCTTCAGATCAATATCCGTATCGTTGCTCATCGTTTCCGTATCAAGGTTGATGAAATTTTTACGATAGGGGGTGAGGGTGGGAACGACGGCATAACCGCGCCAGTCGGTGTGGACATTGCTGCCGTTCTGCACGGTTACATTCGCAGCGCCCGGCGCGCGGACAATGGCGAAGGTATCGCCGGTGGACTGGCCCAGCGTGACGCCGTGCGGATGCGCCACCACCGAACCTGAAGCGCCCCAGGTGATTTGGTTGTTGATTTTATCCTGGCGGTAGCCGAACTGCGCCGTGCCGTAGCCGCCGTGATAATCCAGCGAGACGCCGCTGTTGGCGCCTTGCCCTTTATTATCGTACCCCTGCTGGAAGCTGTAATAGAGGTTATGGCTATCCAGAACCGATCCGTAGAGCGAAACCTGCTGGGAGGTATAGCCGTTACTGTCAGAAACCGTGCTGTAGCTGACGGAGTGATCCGGCAGCCAGCGGCTCAGCGGAATGGAGATATTGAACGAAATGGAGCGATCCATATTATTTCGCATTGAGGATTTGGTTAAGTAGTAGCCTACGCCCCAGCTGATCCCTTTCCAGCCGCTATAAAGGCCGAAATGCGCCGTTTCGTCGCGCCCGCTCGCGTGCCAGTACTCCTGCAAATAGTACGAGGCGGCGAGGCTGGCGGCACCGCCCAGCGTTTGCGAAACCGACAGCTCTTCACGGCTACGTTTGTTCTGTATCAGGCCATAACGGCTCTTCAGCGCGTTGGCTTCGCTGAAATCGTAATAGCCACTGGAGGAGTAACGATAGCTGGCCAGGCTGAAGGTCGTGCCCGTCTGGTTAAAGTCCTTTTGGTACTGGACCCGCAGCGCATGCCCGCCGTAACGCTTATGGGAAGGCGTGGTGGTTTTTGACAGCGTCGCATCGATGCCAAGCGATCCTAATTCGCCAAAACCGTGTCCGATACCTGCCGCGCCGGATTGATAATTTTCCGCCAGCTGCAGGCCGCCAGAGAACGTAAAGGCGTGGGGCAGGCCATAAAGCAGCGTCGCCTGCACAAACTGCGGCGTGCGCGTCTGCCGGATGCCTGAACGATAGCGCCCTGCACTGATACTGAACTTGCTGCGCCCTTCGCGCAGCATAAAAGGAACGGCGGAGTAGGGCTGGGTAAAGATACGTACGCTGCCGTTACTCTCTTTAACTTTCACCTCAAGGTCGCTGCTTTGCGCGGTGGGATAGAGATCTTTTAAGACAAACGGCCCCGGCGCAACATAGGTTTCATAGATGACATAGCCGTGCTGCGAAACGGTCACTTTGGCATTGCTGTGCGCCATACCGCGTATTACCGGCGCAAAACCCCGCATGCTGTCTGGCAGCATCTCTTCTTCCGATTTCAGCTGAATGCCACGAAACTGGATGCTGTCGAAAATATCGCCGCTGGTATAGATATCGCCAAGCCGCAGCACGCTTTGCAGGGATTTCACATCATGCTGTAGCCAGGTGGTTTGCGACTGCCAGCGGCTGCTTTGGTTATAGGTCATGGACGAAACGTTACGTAAACGCCAGCCTCCCAGGTTAATCCCACTGCGTAAATTCAGATAGTTAGAGTGGCTTTCCCCCTCTTCGCCGCGGGATTGCGATCCGCTAAGGCTGTAGTTGACGAAGGCGGCCGGAATGCCGTCATCCCAGAGCGACGGATCGACGTAGCCATGGCTTTTTACATTCATCGCCGCCTGCGGAATGCTCAGATATAACCGCTGTTCCTGAAAATTAAATTGCGTACTGGCATCGGGAATGTAGCGACCAATGCGAGTGATCGTTTCACCCTCGCGCAGTTTACTCAGGGAAGAAAAGGCGCTGACGTTAACGCCATATTGCGCCAGCTGCGCGACGGTCAATTGCGGTTGCAGCGTACCGCGATCGTCAACGAAAGCGATCTTTTCCTGTGCAACCGGCTGGTTGTTCACGATGATGCTAACCGGATAGGTGCCCGGCAGCTGGCCGCCCGCTTTGGAGAAATAACTCAGGTTTACCGTTTTTTGCTGTGGATTGGCGAACTCCAGCGCCGCCGGATCGAAATAGTCGTCAGCCAGCGACAGCGAACTGTGGCACAGCAGAAAAAGCGCCGTGGGAACGGTTGCAAGCCATACGACAGTGCCTGACGGAAGCAGACAAAGCGTCCTCGCCCACGCCTGTGCTGACGTTATTTTTTTCACGATTGCGTCACTGGAAAGGTTTACTGCCGGGCGTAATCAGTGACACCGCCAAGATCGTTAATCGCGCGCCATTTAATGGTGCCTGCCGTGGTAACTGGCCACGATTTGGTTTCCCCCGGGCCGATCATGCCCGGTTCGTGAATCTCTCTACCGGCCACGCTGATGGAGAAAAAGGAGACGTGATAGGGCGTTGGGTTTTGCGCGATTAAATGTTTGTCGGCAACGCGAAATTTCAATTTCCTCCAGGCATCGTCAGGGTCACCCACCAGCCCATTGGGCCGATAGAAAATTTTAAATTGTGATTTGATATTAATTTGTAATTTATTTGTTTCTTCTTTACGTGTTGGCGCAATACTTTTCACGTTCAGCCAAAAAACAGATTCACGATCTTCAGGCAATGCCGCGCCGGTAAAATTAATGCGCAGAATATTTTTCTGACCAGCATCGAGACGAAATAGCGGCGGTGTAACAATAAATGGCACCCGGCTTTTATCGGCTTTTGAATAATTTTCCACCCACGACTGAATAAGATAGGGCGTATGGGAATCTTCATTGGTAACTGAAATCGAGGCTTCGCGCTTCCCTTCCTGATAAATGACGCGGGTTCCACCCACAATAACGCCAGCCTGGACCGAGGTTGATAACATTAAAAATGCAATAGCAATGCCAGTAATGAAATGTTTCATAAGCAGCAACCATCAGGTAGGGAAATAACGTTGGGAAAAGGAGCAGGGAAATCCCTGCTCTCTTGTTACTCAGTTGTAAATCATATTGAAGTTGGCAACGGCGTTCGCTTCGCCGACACCAACGCTGTCGGTGGTTGATTTGTAGTTCGCGTAGAAGGTCAGATCGGCGCTGCCGGTCTCATCATCATGACCCTTATCGACCGGATACTGCTGGGTTACCTCGCCAACTTCAATTGGCGTGGTTTGATCGCTTTCCAGCAACTGAATAGCTACGCCGCTGGCCGCGCCTTCACCGGAGTTGATTGCCAGCAGCCCTTGATTGGTGGCGTCATGGTTGCCATCAAACAGTACCTCAACGGTTCTGACGGAGTCCGGGCAATCTTTCACTTTAATATGGAACGGCGTTTTGGTGGTTTCCGTGCCCGGCGCGTTAAAGTAACTGCTTGCCCATTTACCCAGATCGACTTCCTGATTGGCGCTGTTGGTATCGACGTTACAAGAGGTGTCAGTGATGGAACCGGTAAAATTAACGTGTCCGCCAGTGCCTTGCGTACCCGCTTCAGAACCAGGGTTTACGGTAATGTCTGTGGGGCCGGAGATGGCTGCATTAGAAGCCATGACGGATAAAACTAAAGCCATCATACGGAATGGTGTTTTCATTGCTACTCTCTTTTTCAGTTTGTTTCTGTAACGGTTCAGGCAAGAGATCTAAAAAAACGGACGCACCGCTACCGCCAGTTTCTCTCCCTGCTAAAGTGATGTAGTTCCGTCTAAAAATAGAGAATGCGCTATTCGCTCATTGTTGTTTATGCATGAGTCATGGTTAACAACCGTCGAATATTTACTGGGCGTTGATGGGGGCGTATGAATAATTTCAGGCAGATATTAATGATCGAAAAATAATATGCAATACCCAGGAGAAGATAAAAGCATTTAATCAACGAGTTGTAAAAAAAGATAATTTATTTTAAATGTATTATTTAACGTCGGGTTATGTTGAGTTTGATAAGTGGTGCAAAAATTTGACTTATTTTTTAACGTTTACATTATTATTTTAACTTTATGGTTATAATTTAATTAATTATTAACCTGTGTTGCCGTGGAGCGATAATTATTTAATTCTCGATAAAAATAATGGGTAATACTGCAGGCAATAATTACCCGCGTGATTGACTTAAGTGCTTGTTGGGTTCAGATAAATCTGAAACATGGCTAAAGAATAACTAATAACCTAAAAAAATCAGGGTTATTTTCTGGGGGCAGTTTCTGGCAGATATAAAAAAGCTGGCTGAATAAATATATATTCAGCCAGCTAATATGTTTTCAGAAAATCCAGAGATAATATCGCCAGACGATATTATCATCTCATGGTGACGAACTCTTCCGCTGCGGTTGGGTGAATCGCCACGGTATTATCAAAGTCCTTCTTGGTAGCACCCATTTTCAGCGCTACCGCGAAGCCTTGCAGCATCTCATCCATGCCGAAGCCGATACCGTGAATACCGACAATTTTTTCCTCTTTGCCAACACAGACCAGCTTCATACGGCACGGCTGGCGATGCTGGGTCACGGCGGTATACATCGCGGTAAAGGACGATTTATAAACTTTCACCGCGTCGTCGCCGTACTGCTCGCGCGCCTGCGGCTCGCTCAGGCCAACGGTGCCGATCGGCGGATGGCTGAAAACAACGGTCGGAATATTGCTGTAGTCCAGATGCTCTTCCGGCTTGTTGTTAAACAGGCGTTCGGAGAGGCGACGGCCTGCGGCCACTGCGACCGGCGTCAGCTCAACCGCGCCGGTGTTGTCGCCCACGGCGTAGATACCGGCCACGCTGGTGTTCTGGAACTTATCAACCTGAATGTAGCCTTTCTCAGTCAGCGCCACGCCGGTTACGCCCAGGTTCAGGTTATCCGTCGCCGGTTCGCGGCCAATCGCCCAGATCAGGCAGTCAACGATCTGCTCTTTGCCATTTTCCAGCTGCAGCGTCAGACTGCCGTCGCTGTTTTTCACCACCGCTTTCGGCACGGACTGCGTGTGCAGCGTCGGGCCTTCGGCATTCATCACTTCAACCAGCGTTTCGCTCAGCAGCGGATCGAACTGGCGCAGCGGGGCATCTTTACGCACGAACAGATGGGTTTCCGATCCCAGCGCATTCAGCACGCCAGCGATTTCCACTGCAATGTAACCCGCGCCGACCACCGCCGTACGTTTTGGCAGCGCATCCAGCGCAAAAAAGCCGTCGGAGTCGATACCATATTCGGCGCCCGGAATGCCCGGATGTACCGGACGTCCGCCGGTGGCGATCAGAATATGATCGGCGGTGATTTTCTCGCCGTTAACTTCCACGGTGTGCGCATCAACAAAGCGGGCAAAGCCTTTGATCACGTCAACATTGTTTTTGCCCAGTACGGTTTCGTAAGAGGTATGAATACGATCGATATAGGCGGTGCGGTTTTTCACCATGGTCTGCCAGCTGAACTGGTTAACGGTGGTGTCAAAACCGTAATCGGGGCCGTAATTATGGATCGCTTCAGCAACCTGAGCAGCATGCCACATCACTTTTTTCGGCACGCAGCCGACGTTAACGCAGGTGCCGCCCAGCTCTTTCGCTTCGATCAGGGCACATTTCTGGCCGTACATCGCCGCACGGTTGATGGATGCAATACCGCCGCTGCCGCCGCCAATAGCGAGATAATCATAATGTCGGGTCATTGAGCGAACTCCAAAGGTAAGAAAAGAAAACTGGCGTAAGTGTACCGTTACTGGGAGATTTCCCGCAAAGTTTGCACCTATGATTGTAACAGGAGCCGTCTTTTTGGCCGATTGAGATACCGTCTGTGGCTGTTAAGCGCGCTGCGCTCTACATCATCTTATGCTGATACAACTTAAACAAGAGTAATGTTATGCAACTGACTTTCCTCGGCACCTGCGCCGGAACGCCAAGCCTGCAACGTAATGTCAGCGCCATTGCGCTCACTCTGTCCCGGCGGGGCAACTACTGGCTGTTTGACTGCGGCGAGGCTACGCAGCATCAGTTTATGCGCAGCGCGCTGAAGCCCGGCAAGCTGGAAAAAATCTTTATTACCCATCTGCACGGCGATCATATTTTCGGCCTGCCAGGGCTGCTGACCAGCCGCTCAATGGGCGGCATCAGCGAGCCGCTGACGATCTACGGCCCGGCGGGACTGAAAACTTTTGTCGAGACGACGCTGAGCCTGAGCGGCTCCTTTGTGACCTGTCCGCTGGAGATTATTGAAATCGAGGCGGGCGAAGTGTTCGACGACGGCAAAATCAACGTGACCGCCTATCCGCTAAATCACGTTTTGCCGTGCTTCGGCTATCGCATTGAAGAGCATGATAAACCCGGCTTTCTTGATGCGGCACGCCTTAAGGCGGAGAACGTACCGCGCGGCCCGTGGTTTCAGCAGTTGAAGCAGGGCGCAACCGTCACGCTGGAGGATGGGCGGGTGATTAACGGCAGCGACTATCTCGGCCCGGCCACGCCGGGGAAAAAGCTGGCGATTTTTGGCGATACTGCGCCAACGCCGATCGCGATCGCGCTGGCGGCAGAGGTGGATGTGATGGTGCATGAAACCACGCTGGAGGCGGCGATGGAGGAGAAGGCCAACGGCCGCGGCCATTCCACAACCGTACAGGCGGCCACCGTAGCTAAAGCGGCACGCGCGAAACGCTTAATCGCCACGCACTTTAGTTCGCGTTATCGCTTTGAGGATATGCCGCGCCTGCTGGCGGAGTGCCAGGCGATTTTTCCTGCCACCGAGTTAGCGCGGGATTTCGCCACCTTTGATATTTGAAAACGGGCAGCTTTGCCCGTTAGCTTATTCCGGTACGATCCAGTTGACGCTGGTGTGGCCGGTGCCAGCCGGCACCAGCACGCGGTGCAGCCAGGGCAGCAGGTCGCGCATCTGTTGTTCCAGCTTCCACGGCGGGTTAATGACGATCATGCCGGATCCGGTCATGCCGAAACGATCGCTGTCGGGCAGTACTGACAGCTCGATCTGCAGAATACGGCGGATGCCGGTGGCTTCCAGATCGTTAATCATGCGCTTAATCTGCTGGCGCAGCACCACCGGATACCAGAGCGCGAACACGCCGGTTCCGAAACGGCGATAACCTTCCTGAATGCCTTTTACTACCGCCTGATAATCGCTTTTCATCTCATAAGGCGGATCGATCAGAATCAGACCGCGACGTGAAGGCGGCGGCAGTTTCGCTTTCAGCTGCTGGTAACCGTCGGCGCGCGCCAGGCGGGCACGGCTGTCTTTCTGAAACTCGCTGCGCAGCAGCGGAAAATCGCTGGAATGCAGCTCCGTCAGCTCCAGCTTATCCTCTTCACGCAGCAGGTGGCGGGCGATCAGCGGCGAGCCTGGGTAATAGCGCAGATTCGGGCCGTGATTCAGCGCCTTAACGCAGCTGATATAGGGCGCCAGCTCTGCCGGCAGATCGTCCTGCTGCCAGACGCGGGCGATCCCTTCCAGATATTCACCGGTACGCTCCGCATGTTCGCCGCTCAGTAAATAACGGCCTGCGCCAGCATGCGTATCCAGGTAAAGAAAGGGTTTTTCTTTCTCTTTTAGCGCGGTGATGATCAGGCTTTGTACGGTGTGCTTCAGCACATCCGCATGATTGCCAGCGTGAAAACTGTGACGGTAACTAAGCATATAAACAATGTATCCGGTGATGCCTGATGAAATGAGGCCGGGGCAGGAACGCCCCGGCGGAAACTGTCGCTAGTATAGCTGGACGCCGCTGAAAATACCCGATTAGCGTTGCAGCACCGGATAAGTGAACAGCAGCAGATGCGTCAGGTTAAAGGCGAAGTGGATTAGCGTGGCGACCCACAGCTGTCCGCTCCATTGCCAGGCGAGACCGTAAACCAGTCCGGCCAGCGTAGCGAAGAAGATCAGCAGCGGGCCGCCAGCGAAGTGCGCCAGGCCGAACAGCAGGGCAGCGATCGCAAGGCCTGGCCAGCGCCCCAGCCACTGGCTCAGCCGTTGCTGAAGCCAGGCGCGAAACAGCGCTTCTTCCGCCAGCGAAACGAAAAACAGGTTCGCCAGCATAAACTCGCCCAGCCAGGCGGGCGCGTGCGGCTCGATGTGCAGCCCGCCCGCCAGCGTTGCCAGCAGCAACAGCGCGGGAATTGCGGCGATTAATGCAGGCCAGGCCAGTTTTGAGCGCGGCGGCGAAGCGGGCGCCTGTACCAGCGTCGGCAGGCAGGTCAGCAAGATGAAAGGCACCAGCGCTTTATCCAGGTTGTAGTAGAAGGTAAACGGCGCGCTGAGCGGGCCTGCCTGCTCTTTGATCACAATTGGCTGGTTATGGAAGCCGGGCGCGAGATGCAGCGTTAACGCCACGGCGCCGGCAACCAGCACCGCTTCCAGCAGCGGCATCAGGCGAGCATGATGCGCGTAATGGCTGCGCATCAGCGCCGCCAGCGCCAGCACGGCTAACAGTAATAAACCGGGCCACAATAGCGTCTGTTGCCAGAGCGCCAGCGCGAGAGCGAGCAGTAATAACGGTTTCGCCGCCGGACGGAAAAAGAGCAGCGACAGCAGCGCTGCCGCCAGCAAATACCACATAATGTTTTCTTCCTTAAACCTCAGAAATCAACAGGCTGCGGATCATAGCAAACCCGTCAAAGCAGATCAGTATCGCGAAAGCGCTGCGCGCGCCCATTGATTTTCGGGCTGCTTAACCGCATGTTAGTGAGATTGCGCCCGTGCGCGCCCACATCAAACTTAAAGGACTGCGCGATGACTAATCCATTATTAACGCCATTTACTCTTCCTCCTTTCTCCGCCATTCAGCCGGAACACGTGGTGCCCGCCGTTGAGCAGGCGTTGAAGGCGTGTCGTGAGACAGTAGAAAAGGTGGTGGCGCAGGGCGCCCCTTACAGCTGGGATAACCTGTGTCAGCCGCTGGCGGAGGTGGACGATCGCCTGGGCCGTATTTTCTCGCCGGTCAGCCACCTGAACTCGGTAAAAAACAGCCCGGAACTGCGTCAGGCTTATGAGCAGACGCTGCCGCTGCTGTCGGAATACAGTACCTGGGTGGGCCAGCATGAAGGGCTGTATCAGGCCTATCGCAACCTGAAAGAGGGCGATAACTACGCGCAGCTGAGCCTGGCGCAGAAAAAAGCAGTGGATAACGCGCTGCGTGATTTTGAGCTGTCAGGCATCGGCCTGCCGAAAGAAAAACAGCAGCGCTACGGTGAAATCGCCGCGCGCCTGTCGGAGCTGGGCTCGACCTACAGCAACAACGTGCTGGACGCCACCATGGGCTGGAGCAAGCTGATCACCGACGAAAGCGAGCTGGCCGGTATGCCGGAAAGCGCGCTGGCGGCGGCGAAAGCTCAGGCGGAAGCCAAAGGCCAGGAAGGCTGGCTGTTAACGCTGGATATTCCCAGCTATCTGCCGGTAATGACCTACTGCGATAACCAGGCGCTGCGCGAAGAGATGTATCGCGCTTACTCAACGCGCGCCTCCGATCAGGGGCCGAACGCCGGTAAATGGGATAACGGCCCGATCATGGCCGAGGAGCTGGCGCTGCGTCACGAGCTGGCGCAGCTGCTGGGCTTCGATTCCTACGCCCACAAATCGCTGGCGACCAAAATGGCGCAAAGCCCGTCTCAGGTGATCGACTTCCTGACCGATCTGGCGCAGCGTGCTCGTCCGCAGGCGGAAAAAGAGCTGGAGCGTCTGCGCGCCTTTGCCAAACAGCAGCACGGCGTGGATGAGCTGCAGCCCTGGGATATTACTTACTACGGTGAAAAGCAGAAGCAGCATCTGTACGCTATCAGCGATGAGCAGCTGCGCCCGTATTTCCCGGAAGAGCGCGCGGTTAACGGCCTGTTTGAAGTGGTAAAACGCATTTACGGCATCAGCGCCAAAGAGCGGAAAGATGTTGATGTCTGGCATCCTGAAGTGCGCTTCTTCGATCTGTATGATGAAAGCGGCGAACTGCGCGGCAGCTTCTATCTGGATCTCTACGCGCGTGAAAACAAACGCGGCGGCGCCTGGATGGATGACTGCGTCGGCATGATGCGCAAAGCGGACGGCAGCCTGCAAAAACCGGTCGCTTACCTGACCTGTAACTTTAACCGTCCGGTGAACGGCAAACCGGCGCTGTTTACCCATGACGAAGTGACCACGCTGTTCCATGAGTTCGGCCACGGCCTGCACCATATGTTGACGCGTATCGATGTGCCGGGCGTATCCGGCATCAGCGGTGTGCCGTGGGATGCGGTCGAACTGCCGAGCCAGTTTATGGAAAACTGGTGCTGGGAGCCGGAAGCGCTGGCGTTTATCTCTGGTCACTACGAGACCGGCGAGCCGCTGCCGCAGGAGCTGCTGGATAAAATGCTGGCGGCGAAAAACTATCAGGCGGCGTTGTTTATCCTGCGTCAGCTGGAGTTCGGCCTGTTCGATTTCCGTCTGCACACCGAGTTCGATCCGGCCAAAGGCGCGCAGATTCTGGAAACCCTCGCCGAGGTGAAAAAGCTGGTCGCCGTGGTGCCGAGTCCGTCCTGGGGTCGTTTCCCGCACGCCTTCAGCCATATTTTCGCGGGCGGCTATGCGGCGGGCTACTACAGCTATCTGTGGGCCGACGTGCTGGCAGCGGATGCGTACTCCCGCTTTGAAGAGGAAGGGATTTTCAACCGCGAAACCGGGCAGTCCTTCCTCGATAACATCCTGACGCGCGGCGGTTCCGAAGAGCCGATGGAGCTGTTTAAACGCTTCCGTGGCCGTGAGCCGCAGCTGGATGCGATGCTGGAACACTACGGTATTCAGGGATAACGGCAGGCGTGAAAATAGCGTTAGTTGATGAATCAGGCACCGGAGACGGTGCCTTATCTGTTTTGGCCGCCCGCTGGGGGCTGGAGCAGGATGAACAGTCGGTGATGGCGCTGGTGATGACGCCAACGCATCTGGAATTGCGCAAGCGCGATGAGCCGAAGCTGGGCGGAATCCGGGTCGATTTTGTCGGCGGCGCCATGGCGCACCGGCGTCGTTTCGGCGGCGGGCGCGGCGAAGCGGTAGCCAAAGCGGTCGGCATTAAGAGCGGTTATCTGCCTGACGTGGTGGATGCAACCGCCGGGCTGGGACGCGACGCCTTTGTACTGGCCGCGATCGGCTGTCGCGTACGGATGCTGGAACGGCATCCGGTGGTGGCGGCACTGCTGGATGACGGTTTGCAGCGCGGCTATCAGGATGCGGAGATTGGCGGCTGGCTACGTGAGCGTCTGACGCTGCTGCACGCCTCCAGCCTGACGGCGCTGGAGTCGATTGCGCCTACGCCGGACGTGGTTTATCTCGATCCGATGTATCCGCATCGTCAGAAAAGCGCGCTGGTTAAGAAAGAGATGCGGGTGTTTCAGTCGCTGGTGGGCGCGGATATGGATGCGGACGGGCTGCTGCTGCCTGCGCGCAGGCTGGCGAAAAAACGGGTGGTGGTGAAGCGCCCGGACTATGCGCCGCCGCTGGCGGATGTGGCGACGCAGTCAGCGGTCACAACCAAAAGCCATCGCTTCGATATCTATCCGCCGCTGTCGGCCTGAGGGCATAAATCTCATATTTGCCAGGGGAAACAATTTTCCCCTGGCAAATTGACGCCTAACTTAAAAAGCAACTAAAAAACGCCGCCTTTACTCTGACAAACAGACTTCCAACCCAAAGAGCAAGTAGCTGAAGAACGTCACTCTTTATTCTGACAAACAGACTCTCAACGTAAAGCGCGGGGAGTGCAGGCAGAAGAGTAAAGCGTCCCGCGCCAGGGATGGCGCGGGACGAGCTGCCAGGGATGGCGTTTTGCGTCTTTACGATCGGCCTGCACTTCGTGCGCAGGCGCCTGTTGTTGATCTCAGGACCTACCGACAACGGTTTTATCTCCCTCTACCCGCACGTTCTGCGATTTTCGCTTTCTCGTTACCGGTAGCTTTTCCCTTGCCAGCCAAAGATGAGGTGGGGCAGGGTTACTTCAATCAGAGCATCGCGTCAGACGTTACTCTTCATCCTCATCGCGCAGCGGCACAATCAGCATATCGATATGCACCGTATTGATTAGCTGGCGAGCCGACGACATCAGCTTGCTCCAGAAATCCTGATGATGACCGCACACCACCAAATCCACGTCATACTTGTTAATCGCTTCAACCAGCACCTGCGCCAGGTCGCCGCTGCCGCTCAGCGTTTCGCTAACCGGATAGCCCGCGCCCTGCGACAGTTCGGTCAGCGCATGGTGCGTCTCTTCGGAGATGCGCTTTTGCATATCGCCGAGATTAACGTCAATCAGGCCGGTATACAGGTCGGAGTAATTTACATCGACGTGAATCAGAGAGATTTTGGCATCGTAAGGACGCGCCAGCGAAACCGCTTTTTCAACCAGCAGTTTACTTTCCGGCGAAAGATCAACGGCAATCAGAATATGTTTATAAGCCATGACGGAACTCCTTCCATGTGTCACACAGTGTCAGTATAGCGCCAGTTGTTAACAAATGAGCCTCCGGCAAGCCCGCTTTGCGAGCCGGATCAAGGAGTGTTTTATCCGCTTTTCGTCCGTAATGAAAATTGAAGCTGGAAAAAATTTAAACACATCTCCTACACTAAATCGTAACGATCCCGCTTTGACGGGACGCCGCCCGTTTTTATGCAAAAATAATTCAGACCGGTTCTGTAGTGATGAGCGAGCCATCGTGGGGCGCATTCAGCGTAACCCCGCCGGGCGCGCTGCTGCGGCCGTCAGCCGGGAGGAGACATATGATTAGCACCATCGCGCTTTTCTGGGCTTTATGTGTGGTTTGTTTGGTAAATATGGCGCGTTATTTTTCATCGCTGCGGGCGTTATTGATCGTGCTACGCGGATGCGATCCCTTGCTCTATCAATATGTTGACGGCGCTGGATTTTTTACCGCGCACGGCCAGCCGAGTAAACAGGTCAGGCTGGTTCGCTATATCTGGAAACGGTACTACCTGGACCATCATGACGAGGAATTTATCCGCCGCTGTGAGCGCGTGCGCGGACAGTTCGTCCTGACCAGCGTGTTATGTGGCATGGTGGTAATCAGTCTGGTGGGGCTGGCGATCTGGCATTAGGCGCTAAAAAAAACGGGCCGGTATTACCCGGCCCGTAGCGACATCAGATCAGCTGTAGCGCTACCCAGTAGAGGCAGCCGGAGAGCAGAATGGAAATCGGCAGCGTAAAGATCCAGGCCAGCGCGATACTTTTAATCGTGCGGCTCTGAACGCCGCCGCCATCGACCAGCATGGTGCCGGCCACCGATGACGACAGGATATGCGTCGTGGAAACCGGCATGCCGGTATAGCTGGCAACGCCAATCGATACGGCAGCAGTAACCTGCGCCGACATGCCCTGCGCATAGGTCATGCCTTTCTTACCGATCTTCTCGCCGATAGTGGTAGCGACACGACGCCAGCCCACCATGGTACCGAGCGACAGCGCCAGCGCCACGGCAATGATAATCCAGACCGGCGCATACTCGACGGTATTCAGCAGATCGCTTTTCAGCTTGCCGAGGAAACGCTTATCTTCATTGCTGGTATCCGGCATTTTGGCCGCTTTCTCAGCCGTATCGGCGATGCAAAGCAGCAAACGACGCAGGTGGCTGCGCTGTTCCACGCTCAGCGCGTCGTAACCGGTAAGGTTATTCAGCATCTGCTGCGCATGGTTAATGGCGATTAGCGCGCGCGAACTGTCGCAGTGAAACTCTTTCGGCGCGGAAGCCACTTCATCCGGCGTCGGCAGCGCCGGTGGCGCCAGCTCAACTACCTGCTGCAGCGTCTTGCCATGCTGGCTGTAATACTGTTCCAGGTGGTTAACCGCATCACGCGTACGGGTAATGTCGTAGCCGGAGGCGTTCATATTAATCACGAAGCCTGCGGGCGCGACGCCGATCAGCACCAGCATAATCAGACCGATGCCTTTCTGACCATCGTTCGCGCCGTGGGAATAGCTAACGCCGATAGCGGAAACAATCAGCGCGATACGCGTCCAGAACGGCGGCTTTTTCTTGCCGTCTTCTTTTTCACGATCGGCAGGCGTCATATGAATACGACGGCGCTTCCTGGTGCCGCTCCAGTAGCGACGCAGCAGGAAGATCAAGCCGCCCGCGACCACCAGGCCGATAATCGGCGACAGGATCAGCGAAGCGAAAATGCTGATCATTTTCGGAATATTGAGCGCATCGACCACAGAGGTGCCGGTAACCAAAGCATTGGTCAGGCCGATACCGATAATTGCGCCGATAAGCGTATGGGAACTGGACGCGGGCAAACCAAAATACCAGGTTCCCAGGTTCCAGATAATAGCGGCGAGCAGCATGGAGAAGACCATGGCTAACCCGTGCGCCGATCCGACATTCAACAGCAGGTCGGTAGGAAGCAAATGAACAATGGCATAAGCAACGCTTAAACCACCTAACAGCACACCAAAAAAGTTAAACACCCCGGCCATCACGACGGCCAGTTGCGCACGCATCGCACGCGTGTAAATCACGGTTGCTACCGCGTTCGCCGTATCGTGGAAGCCGTTAATCGCTTCGTAGAACAGGACAAACAGCAGAGCAAGTACTAATAACAGGCCGGTATGAAAGTCGAGACCAGCAAACAGATGTAGCATAAGCGTTACGCCATTTTCGGGGACATGAACGCGGCGCATTATCAGCGACAAACCGCGCCTGGGGAAAGAAAAATATAGACTTTTTTTGCCTTAAAAGTGTAAAACGCGCGTCATCAGACAGGAAAAAAGCCAATAAATCCATTAGTTACATTATGTTACTTTCCCTCTAATCTTGTTACGCTGGCTTGCCTCTGAACGCCCTGGTACAATCGCGGTTTTTGCCCCGTCGGCAGGAGTGAGCAGTGGAAAAGTATGACGTTATCATTGTTGGCGCAGGCGCCGCCGGGCTGTTTTGCGCGGCTCAGGCTGGTCAACGCGGAAAACGCGTTCTGCTGCTGGATAACGGCAAGAAACCGGGCCGCAAAATCCTGATGTCCGGCGGCGGGCGCTGTAACTTCACCAATCTTTATACCGAACCGGCAGCTTATCTTTCGCATAATCCGCATTTTTGTAAGTCGGCGCTGGCGCGCTATACCCAGTGGGACTTCATCGGGCTGGTCAACCAGTATGGCATCGCGTATCACGAGAAAACCCTCGGCCAGCTGTTTTGTGATGATTCGGCGCAGCAAATTGTCGATCTGCTGATGGCGGAGTGCGAGAAAGGGCAGGTAACGCTGCGACTGCGCAGCGAAGTGCTGGCGGTCAGTCGTGAAGAGGCGGGCTGGCTCGTAAAACTGAACGGCGCAGAGGTGCTGGCGGAAAAACTGGTTGTCGCCAGCGGTGGACTATCGATGCCGGGCCTGGGCGCATCGCCGTTCGGCTACCGCCTGGCGGAACAGTTTGGCCTGCGGGTTTATCCGACGCGTGCGGCGCTGGTGCCCTTTACGCTGCATAAGCCGCTGCTGGAACAGCTGCAAACCTTGTCCGGCGTTTCGCTGCCAACGGTCATTGAAGCGGCGAACGGCAAGCGCTTCAAAGAAGCGATGCTGTTTACCCATCGTGGCCTGTCCGGGCCGTCGGTGCTGCAAATCTCCAGCTACTGGCAGCCGGGCGAGTTTGTCACTATCGACCTGTCGCCGGAGTTGGATCTGGATGCCTTTATTAATGAAGAGCGCCAGGCACGCCCGAACCAGAGCCTGAAAAATACCCTGGCGAAGCCGCTGCCGAAACGGCTGGTCGAGGTGCTGCAGGCTTTAGGTCTGGTGCCGGAAGTGACGCTCAAACAGCTTAACAGCAGGCAGCAGCGCGAGCTGACCGACACGCTGCATCGCTGGCGCGTTCAGCCCAACGGCACCGAAGGTTACCGCACCGCGGAAGTCACGCTGGGCGGCGTCGATACTACGCAGCTTTCGTCAAAATCCATGGAAGCGCGCGATGTGCCCGGCCTCTATTTTATCGGCGAAGTGGTGGACGTGACCGGCTGGCTGGGCGGCTATAACTTCCAGTGGGCCTGGAGTTCCGCCTGGGCCTGCGCGCAGGCGCTGTAAACCTTTCAGGGCGAGCCCTCTCTCGCCTTTAATCCCGCCAAACCTTATCAGCATGCAGCAAAGTAAAACGCACAACGCTGCTATCGGGCAGCCGGGCATCACCCATTTTTCAATGTATGTCGCTGATATTTGTCTGGCTGGTAAAAGAATGAAGCAACATGGCGCAGAGAATAAAAAGCAGACTCCGTTACGGCGCACGCTGGCGGAGCCTGAAAAGATTATGTGACCGATTACGTCAGTACCGGCAAACGTCCACGTTCAGCTAAAGCTTTAGCTTTTTGCACAAACCAAAACGGGATGGTTACCGTTCATAAAAATATAATCCCCGCTGCCATTATGATAAATAGCGTATTGGGCAGGCTGGTTAACCTTAATATAAAAACCATCAATCAGACGTGAAAGCGCCCGTTCGTCGGTTTCATCAAACGCTGCGGGAATAATCGCTTTTGAAGTTAATAAGTATTTATCTTTGTTCACCTGAAAGTCGAACAGCACTTTCCGGCTTAATACTTTATGATGGCCCGCTTCATTAATATACTCACCGTTGAGCATCACAAAGCCGGACGATTCATCAAAATGAAAGCGCATCAGTATATTCGCTCGAACGCCGTCGTTATGAACGTGATATTGCGTCAGACAGGAAAAATGACGGTTATCTCTGTTGAATGAGTAATACATTACGCCGGCGATGATAACGGATAGCAGCGCTATAAAGGCTATCATTTTATTTTTCATGTTTCCTCTTTAAACGTCCAGGATGCGCACGATGAATCAGCACGTGTTAATGGATTACGGCAGGAAAATAATGAAACGTTTTTCACCAGATGATCATGAAAAATATAGATGTGCGGATAAGTACCGCAGTCTACGAGCTGGCTCACGGTATGGTAGATAACATCCTTTATTCCATCTCTGTTTTTATAAAGGTAAAAATGGCAATCGCCTTTACTGCCCATTTTATAATAGTTGCTTGCTAATGTCTGATAGTTAGCTTTGACCGGGCGAGTCAGAGTGGTAAAGGTAAAAGCCAGAAAGCAGGCCAAAATAAATAAAAGCGGCCTGAAAGTTTTTTTATTGGTTAAACTTTGATGAACAGTATCCTGTTCGATCGTAGCGATTTCATTTTCATGCGCTGATGGTACAATTCTGACAGGAATAGTTTGTTCAAAACGAAAGCCGTGACGCGGGACGGTAATGACCCACCGCTCTGCACCTGGTGTAAGTTTTTTTAACGCCCGACGAATAAGTGAAATATTTTGATAGAGCGTATTGGGCGAAACTTTCTGACTGTTATCTCCCCAGGCATAATCATAAATTTTTTTCTGGGAAACCAGTCCGTCAGTTTTAAGCAGCAGCTCCAGACATTTTGTTGCCGGGTGAGTTAAGGAAATTTCCTGCTCTGCTTCTGTACCACCGATAAGCGTGTTTTTATTCGGGTAAAAGTAGATGCTCTCATTAATAAGATAAACCACGTCCATAGCGACATCCTGTATCCTGGCCCATGTTTATGTGTGCTTAATAATTAAAACATTATCACGCTTTGATGAAGAATTTCATGACATCAGTGGCTTATTTGATAGCAGTAATTGTCTTATAAGCCAGCACTTTTGACCTTATTTCACGCAACGACAGGACAGGGTTTTCGATAAAGTAAAAATAGAGCAAAATTCACGCCGTATCATATTCAATGGCGCTGTTAATAGAATGATGATGTAAGCCAGTTTTGATTAATAAATCACCACGGCTAAAGCATTGTCCCTGACTTTAAGTCTCAATATCATCCCGTTAAGAAAATTGTTATTTTTGATTTATTTTTAACGTTTATGGCATTAATAAGGTTAATGTCTGTGACCTTGATAAGGTTAAGGTCTGTTCTTTTTTTGTACAATTATGGGCGCGTTTTTTCGCGCTTTATTATTCGTTGTATGACTGTTTTTTGTCCGTTAATTGGTATGGCTAATGTTTAAGCGCCTGCGTTTCCCTTAAACGGCCTTAACTGAGTCTTAAATAATCTAAGAATCTTATATAAGTCGGTTAGCGTTGCCAGCGATTTTTAACGGGATAATATAGTTTTCAATTTAGTCATCGTGTCAGGTTAATTAAGCTAACCGTTTTATTAACCTGTATAGAATGGAAATTTTTTTCAACACTTAATCAACAGATTTAAATAAAACCGTTTCAACACCAGGGAAAACATAAGAACAGGTAGATATATCGCGTAAACATTTCACAATGGAAGGTTGAAATATTATGAAGGTAATTGTATGTTCTGACAGTTTCTTTTTTACGCAAGGCATAACAACCATACTGGCGGAAACCGGGCATGAAATCTGGGATTTTTATTATCAACCGCAGCAATCCCTGCCCGATAAAAGCGACGAAGAGCTGGTGATCATTATCGATACCTGTGACAGGAAACGACTCCGCCAACTTTTTTCATTATTAAGCGGCAGGACGCTGCGCATTTTCTTTATCACCGATGATGTAACTGAAGGCAAAGAAATAAAGAGACCTTTTCAGGGTGTTATTCCGCGTAACATTAGCCCGCAGGAATTATTAAGCAACATTGCCGATCCCGCTTCCGGCGCCAGGCCGATAGAATTTTTACTGACGATACAGCAGCGCAAGGTGCTGCAATACCTGATACGCGGCGTGACGCCTGGCGTTATCGCCAGAGCAATGAATATTTCGGTGAAAACCGTTTCAGCCCATAAGCGCAAAGTAATGGTGAATTTTGGCCTGAAAAAGATGAATGCGCGTTCGCTTAACTGTATGGCTGATTTTATCTATAAATCCCTGCTTATTTCTGAACATACTAATCGCAACAGACACCGTTATTTTGTTAACCACGCTGTTTATTAATTTCTTGAACAGCTTACCGTTACGCATTGGCAGAGGATGACGCTTCGGTTCAGTGCGGCGGATACTCATAAATTCAGTCATAATGGTCAGTTTTCCTTATGAAGACGATGCAAGGCACTTTTTCGCATCGTCTCTTTTTTTGTTTCTGTCTTCCTCCATATCGCCTGTTCCCGCTGCGTTTACGCTGCTACTGCCTGTTTCTGTAAGCAAAAAAGCACCTTTTCTCGGCTTTTTACTTGCGCAATCCCGGTCAGATACTAAATTTTAATTAATAAATTCCCTGGTGTTGGCGCAGATGCGCATCCCGCATTACGCGGTTTTTTTTTACATTACCCTCATCAGGAGATCCTCATCTCATTTGTTCCCCAGCCTGGAGAAAGGCAATGAAAGCATTGACTTATCATGGCCCTCATCGCGTCAAAGTTGATAACGTTCCCGATCCGGGACTGGAAGCGGCCGACGACATTATCCTGCGCGTCACCGCTACGGCGATTTGCGGTTCCGATCTGCACCTTTATCGCGGCAAAATTCCCGGTACGTCTCACGGTGATATTTTTGGTCATGAGTTTATGGGAGAAGTGGTGGAAGCGGGACGGGACGTCACCGCCGTACAGAAGGGCGACCGCGTTGTCATTCCTTTTGTTATCGCCTGCGGCGACTGTTTTTTCTGCCGCCTGCAGGAGTACGCCGCCTGCGAAACCACCAACCCCGGACGCGGCGCTATTTTGAATAAAAAACAGATTACCTCGCCAGCCGCGCTGTTTGGCTTCAGCAAGCTGTATGGCGGCGTGCCGGGCGGCCAGGCGGAATATGTGCGCGTGCCGAAAGCTAACACCGGGCCGTTTAAGGTGCCGCAGGTGCTGGCCGATGACCAGGTTCTGTTTCTGTCCGATATTCTGCCCACCGCCTGGCAGGCGGTAAAAAATGCACAGGTGACGAAAGGCAGCAGTCTGGCGATTTTCGGCGCCGGTCCGGTGGGTTTGCTAACCGCTGCCTGCGCGCGTCTGCAAGGGGCAGAAAAAATCTTTATGGTTGATCACCATCCCTATCGCCTGGCGTTTGCCCAGGAGCGTTACGACGTGATCCCGATTAACTTTGATGAAAATGACGATCCGGCCGCTTTTATTATTGAAAATACCGCCAGTCATCGCGGCGTCGACGCGGTAATTGACGCGGTAGGCTTTGAGGCGAAAGGCAGCTTGACCGAAACCGTGATGACGAACCTGAAGCTGGAAGGCAGCAGCGGTAAAGCTCTGCGCCAGTGTATTGCCGCCGTGCGGCGCGGCGGGATCGTCAGCGTGCCTGGCGTTTACGCCGGATTTATCCACGGTTTCCTGTTCGGCGACGCCTTTGATAAGGGGCTAACTTTCCGTATGGGCCAGACGCACGTTCAGGCTTATCTGCCGGAATTATTGAATTTAATCGAGCAGGGCTTAATCCGGCCGGAAGAGATCGTTACGCATCATATGCCGCTGGATCAGGCGGAAGAGGCCTATAAGATTTTTGAAAAGCGCGAGGAGGAGTGCCGCAAGGTGATCCTGGTGCCAGGCCTTACCGAAACGCTGCGTCACAGCTAATCGTTGCCGCTCAGGAAGAGTAGGGATGCGCCACAGCAGTGGCGCGCCTTAATCCCTTACTCTCGCTTTTCGCTTATTCCTTTGTCTCTTTTAGCAGCGCCATCAGGCGAGTTAGCGCAAACAGCGCCGCCTGGTTAATGACGGATTCGCTGTCGCCGGTAAAGTGCTTCAGTTCCGCCCGGACGGTGCCGTCCGGTAAACCCCAGCCAAACCAGATGGTGCCAGCTGGCGTACCGTCAGGGCCGTCGTCAGGCCCGGCATAGCCGGTTACCGACAGACTTACCGCTTCGCCTGACTGCGCTTTAGCGCCCGCCGCCATCTCTCGCGCCGTTGGCTGGCTGACGGCGGTAAATTTCTCCAGCGTCCGTTGATCTACGTCCAGCAAACGCATTTTGGCCTCATTGGTATAGGTGACAAAGCCGCTGCTGAAATAATCGGCGCTGCTGCTGGCGGAACACATCGACATGCTGACCAGCCCGCCGGTACAGGATTCCGCCGTCGCCAGCTTCACCCTGGCGGAGGTCAGCCATTCTCCCAGCTCGGAAGCCGCCTGGCGCAATTGCTCATTCATTATTCTTCTCCTTGTTCTGGTTAATAAACTAAGTGTAGAAGAGCTGCTTAATTCCGGCGGTAATAAATCGATAAAATGAATCAGCTATTTTTTTTCTGAATCCCGCTTCGCTTACCTGCTGAATTAAAAATAATTCTTTTTTAAATTCTTGCATAAAATAAATAACAGGGCTGGCGTAATATTTATTTCTTGCAGGTTAATAAAATAATAACTTTCCGTCAGGTTATTAATTTAATACCAGTGCTACGTTTTTAGGGATGTCTTTCACTATTTTTCTGCGCAATTAAATACGGATGGGTATTTATTTTCGGTACGAGCGCGGGGAATGAATCATTTCAATTTTCAGGCAGAAGAACATGACGCTTAAGGAGAAAAGGATGCCAGTAAACGTTCCTTTATCGAAACTCACGCCTTTAACCTGTTTTATACGGCGGCTGGTTATCCTGACCGGCACGCTGTCGCTATCTCTGACGTTCTTCAGCCCGTCAGCCTGCGCAGCCGATATTCTGGAGGCGATTACCGTAGAGAAGGGCAGTACGCTGACGCTAAACGATGGCGATACTATTACAGTTACGGGCAGCGAAAATAATCTTTGCGCCATTTGTAACAGCATAAAAGACAGCGACAGCACGCTGGCGTTGGGAAAAAACGTAAATATTCATGTTGATGGACCGCTTGCTGGCGGCATTATGCTCAAAGGCAATAATGCCGTTTTAAATGCGCAACAGTTAACGGTGGAAATTAATGGCCGTTATGGTATTGAAGTGGACGCAAACAATGCCAGTCTGGATTTAGGCAGCGGCAGTAAAATAGCCTTAACCAGTAATTCCATGATGGCGAATGGGATCTATCTGAGCCATGCATCTTCATTACGGGCCGATGCGCTGACCATTATTACACAAGGTTCAGGCAGCGGCCTTTATATTACCGATACAGGAACGTGGGCGGATCTTGGCACAGATTCGCTGATTCAAACGCAGGGTAAACAGGCCAGCGGTATCTATATATTTGGCCGCGAATACGGTACGCAGGAGACGCCTGCCAGCCTGAAGGCGAATAAGCTCACTATCAATACCACCGGTGATTTAGCCTATGGCATTGATATTCAAAAAAATTCTACAGTTGATTTAGGCCAACAAACCACTATTGAGACGCATGGTGAAGGCGCAACGGGCATCAGGAGTCTGGGAACGTTGACAGCCGAGGGATTGCATATCATGACTTTCGGCGGTGACGAGGCCAATGCCATTAGAGTGCGTGAGCAGGGCGTCGCCACCATCGGCCCCGGCAGCGCGCTTTACAGCGCCAAAAGCGGGGCGCTGGTCGCCAGCGGCGATGCGGCCACTATCAACTTTAACGGTAGCGAAACGCAGCGAAATACCCTTTTCTCCGGCGGCTCTTACGGCGTTTCCGCTCAGTTCAGCGGGGCAAGGGTTAACCTATCGCAAACCGATATTACCCTTCAGAGCGATAACGAAATGGCGATCGGCATCTGGGCGCTGGGCGGCGGCTATGTGCGGGGCGATAACCTGTCCATTACCGGCAATGACGGCAGCATAGGTGTTTATGCCATGACCGGCAGTGACATCGATTTAAGCGGAAAGACCACGATCACCATGGCTTCTCCGCTGGAAACGGCCATCGGTACACAGCATAACGAAGGCTATCGCGCCAGCCGCATCACCCTGAGCGCTCAGGCAGATATTCTCGGCAGCGTGCGGGCTGCAGGCGGCCAGATTTCGCTGGATATGAGCGAAGGCTCCCGGTTGACGGGCGCGACCGCCAGCGACGGCGTGAACGGCGGCTATTTGCATATCCGTATGGACCGGAGCCGGTGGAATATGCTCGCTGATTCCGTAGTGGACGATTTAACGTTAAATAACAGCACGGTGAGTTTTACCGCTCCCGAGGTGGGATCGCGCCTGACGGTGGGCAATCTGGCAGGCAGCGGCACGTTTGCGCTGAAAACGGATATTGCCGCTCGTCGCAGCGACCGGCTGATCGTCACCGGCAGCAGCACGGGCAGTCACGCTTTGCAGATAGAAAATCGCGGCGATATGCAGACGACCGGTCAGGAAGTGGTGACCTTAGTCGAAACGCAGGATGGCCAGGCGCGCTTTGCGCTGGATTCCGCAACGAAAAAAGTGGAGCTGGGCGGCTATCTTTATGCGCTCAGGCAGTCGGGCACCGACTGGCAGCTGGCTGCCACCGCCGAGGCTCCAGCGCCGATGCCGCCGGAGACCGAACCGGAGCCAGCGCCAATGCCGCCGGAGACCGAGCCGGAGCCCACTGACCCGGAGATCTCCAGCAGCGCCGATGCTGGCGCTAACTTCCTTAACATCAACTATCTGATTAACTATGCGGAAACCCAGACGCTGCTTCAGCGCTTTGGCGATCTGCGGCAGAAAAACAACCTCGGCGATGGCTGGATCCGCGGCATCGGCGGACGGTTCGACGATTTTGCTGGCGGCAAGCTGAGCCGCTTCAGCCTGAGCTATTCCGGCATGCAGTTTGGCGTGGATAAACAGATCGCGCCGGAGACGCCGGTATTGCTGGGCGCGTTTATGGGCATCACCCACGGCAACGCGCATTATGCTTCTGGCAGCGGCGATCTAAACGCCAGCCATGCGGGTTTGTATATCAGCGCTCTGGCGAATGACGGCCTGTGGCTGGACGGCCTGGTAAAATACTCGCGTATGAAAAACAGCTTTGGCGTCAGGGATTCGCAGGGCGCGATGGTCAACGGCTACGGCGCGGCGGACAGTTACAGCGCTTCGCTGGAGGCGGGTAAACGCTTTAACCTGACGCCGACCGGGCAGGGCTTCTATCTGGAGCCGCAAATACAGCTCAGCTACAGCCGACAGGACAATGACAACCTGGTCGCCTCTAACGGCCTGCATATCGATCTCGATGGCTATGATTCGCTGTTGGGACGTGCCAGCGCACTGTTGGGCTATCGCTTACAGCAGCAAAATTTACAGCTGAGCCTCTATGTGAAAAGCGGCATCGTACGTGAATTTAAAGGCGACACCGACTATCGGCTTAACGATTCGCCGGAGCGCCACAGCTTTAAAGGAAACTGGTGGAATAACGGTCTGGGCGTTAGCGCGCAAATCGCCGGCCAGCACGTTGTCTATCTTGAAGGCGACAGCAGCACCGGCCAGCAATTTAACCAGCGACAGTTTAACGCGGGCTATCGCTTTAGCTTTTGATTCAGCGTCTTTACCTGCTTTTACCTGAATAAGGCTTCCGGCCAGCCCGTTTATGCTTATATTTTGCCGTACTGGTTGTTTCTTGCCGCTTCCGGCGGCTTACATTCCACAGGAGCAAGATAATGAACAAGCTAACGTCCATGGCCGGCGCAATTGCACTGATGCTGGCAGCGGGCAACGCTGCCGCCGCTTCGTATGGTGAGCAGCTGGAAGGCTTTCCGATGCCTTATCCGCTACAGCATTTCTCCTTTTCCTCTCAGCAGCAACCGCTCAGCATGGGCTATATGGACGTTAAGCCTGTCGGCAACGCCAATGGTCACGTGGTGGTGCTGATGCACGGCAAAAACTTCTGCGGCGCGACCTGGGAAAGCACCATCCGCGCGCTGAGCCAGCAGGGTTATCGGGTTATCGCGCCGGATCAGATTGGCTTCTGTACTTCGACCAAACCGGCAAACTACCAGTACAGCTTCCAGCAGCTGGCTAACAATACGCACCAGCTACTGCAAAGCCTTGGCGTGAACAAAGCCATTATCATCGGCCACTCGACCGGCGGTATGCTGGCGACGCGCTACGCGCTGATGTATCCGCAGCAGACGGAAAAGCTGGTGATGGTCAACCCGATCGGCCTGGAAGACTGGAAAGCGAAGGGCGCGCCCTGGCGTTCGGTCGATCAATGGTACGAGCGCGAGCTGAAGCTGTCGGCGGAAGGCATTAAAAAGTATGAGCAGCAAACCTACTATTCAGGTCAGTGGAAGCCGGAATATGACAAGTGGGTGGATATGCTGGCCGGGCTGAACAGCGGGCCGGGACATAAAAAAGTCGCCTGGAACTCGGCGCTGATCTACGACATGATCTTTACCCAGCCGGTTTACTATGAGTTGCCGGAACTGCGTGTGCCTGTCACGCTGTTTATCGGCACTGCGGATACCACCGCCATCGGCAGCGACATCGCCTCGCCGGAGGTGAAAGCGAAGCTGGGGGATTATAAGGTGCTGGGGAAAGAGACGGCTAAACGCATTCCCGGCGCCCGACTGGTCGAGTTTGACGGCATGGGGCACGCGCCGCAAATGGAGGAGCCGGAGAAGTTCAGTCAGGCGTTGATTGACGACCTGGCTACGTTAAACTGATCGCCTCCCGTTCAGAAGGGCGAGGGAACATCGTTTAACTATTCGTTTCCGTTCAGAAGGGCGAGGGAACATCGTTTAACTGCTCGTTTCCCGTTCTGAAGAGCAAGGAAACGTCATTTAACGGCTCGCTTCTCATTCAGAAGGGTGGAAAACTCTCTCGCCGCCATCATGCTTAACGGCCGCGCTGCCGTTAAGCATTCAGGTTTACGCTATCGGTTAATTCCATGATAAATGCAGGAAAGTTTTTTGATGGCCACAACGATCTGTTGCTGCGCCTGTGGGTCAATCATGCCGACGAGCCGGTGACGCCGTTTTTTGCCGGTCGGGAGCAGGGCCATCTCGACTTCCCGCGTATGCGCCAGGGCATTACGAACTTCACCTTTATTTAGTCCCGCCTGTACCGGCAATCAGAAGCCGAAGGTCCTAATCAGGTCATGATTAAGGTATGATGCGCTCATTTTATAACCATTAAAATCATGAGGGATTATGGCAAAGGGATATTTTCTGTATCACCTGGATAAAACCACCTGCGGGGGGCGCATTCTTTCCGGCGCGCCCGATGAGACCTACATCATCGGCGGCATCGAGCGGCAGCGGGTTCGGGAAGGCGACCCGGTGACCTGCGGGAAGCATGAGGGGCGGTTCCGGGTCTGTGGTGGCATGGGAGACACCTACGAGGTTGGCGGCGTGCTGAAAGAGTGGGCGGGTTCGC